>ERZ650308.1953-NODE-1953-length-10357-cov-25.662299_pt1 | contig 10357 bp, 8 predicted proteins | sample MGYA00376244_ERZ650308 | MGnify/ENA primary metagenome ERZ650308 (study PRJEB26733, sample SAMN07839295) | wastewater metagenome | biome: small river; feature: stream; material: water | place: USA: North Carolina | collected 2016-04-26 ...
ATCTTTTACTACTATAACGTTTTATTAACATTGCTTCGTATAATGTTTGATAAGTTAAGTTTTCAAGCTAAATCACCTCCCTTTTTAACCTGTTTTCAACCCACTTTTAATTCAAAAAAATACTAACTTGCGCTTACAATTATTCTTATTGACAAAAAATCAATAAAAAAAGCCGCAAAACGTAAAAATTCAAACACAAAACACACGTTGAGTATTACAAAAAAATAAGAATCTATAAAGCAACTTTAATCAAAAAATATGAAGAACTATTTCATACAAAACAATCCCTTTGTTGTTCCTACCACTGATGGAAAACTCATTGAAGAGCACCATGGTAATGCCACCACCCAAAACCGTGATATCTCAATTGCACACATGGTGGCACCTCCGGGTTGGAGTGAGCCTTTTCAGACACCTGAGTTTGATGAATACACCTATGTTATTTCGGGCAAAAAACAATTCATTATTGATGGAGAAACGATTGTTTTAGAAGCTGGACAATCTATAAAAATTGAAGCTAATACTAGAGTTCAATATTCTAATCCATTTGATGCACCTTGCGAATATATTGCTATTTGTAGACCTGCTTTTGATTTTACGAAAGTTCATAGAGAAGAACTCTAATTTTCAGATTTCAGTTTGCTTAAAATCAAATTTTCAACTTCTTGAGAATTCCATTTTTCTTCGATATTTTCTATTTTCAAAATCTCTTCCATGATTGTATTTTGAAAATCACCAATAGCTAATGCTTCTGAATAAGGTTGCAAACTAAAAGTCACACGACTATACAACGGCAACCATTTATCTGGATGTTTGTCTGAAAACACCTTTTCGATTTTCTTTTGCAATAAGAATTTTTCATCAGCCGTTTTGGTACTCATCTCCATAAAATTGCGATAGGACAATTCGGCAATCGCGTCCGCATTAGGCTTTCTTGATTTTTGATATTCTGAAAAAATGGTTTTCCAGTCATCTCCATACTGCTGCATTATTTCGTTTAAGATAGAAATATCTTCAAAACCAGCATTCATTCCTTGTCCATAAAACGGAACAATGGCGTGACAAGCGTCTCCAATTAATGCAATCTTATCTTCATACGCCCAAGGAAAACACTTCATTGTCACTAACGTACTGGTTGGATTTTTAAAAAAATCTTCGGCTAACTTTGGAATTACGTCAGTCGCATCAGGGAAGTTTTTAGCAAAAAAGGCTTCTACCAACTTGATATCTTTCAATTCTTCTAAGGAATTTTCTCCCTCAAAAGGCATAAATAAAGTACAAGTAAAGCTTCCGTCTAAATTAGGCAAGGCAATCAACATGTATTCTCCACGAGGCCAAATATGAAATGAATTCGGATCTAATTTATGAGACCCATCTAGATTAGCAGGAATATTCAATTCTTTGTAGCCAATTTTTAAAAATTCTTGCGAATAATCAAACATACTCTGGCGTTGCATACGGTGACGAATTCGAGAAAAAGCACCATCCGCACCAAAAACCATGTCGTATTTTTTCTCTTCCCAAGCACCACGCTCAGTTTCGCCAATATGCAAAGTGGCATCGGCAAGAGTCACATCCCAAATGCGTTGTTCAAAAAAGAATTGAGCTCCAGCAGCTTCGGCTAAATCAATCATTTTTCGATTCAAAAGACCTCTTGAAATAGAATAGATGGCCTCTCCTTCTTGACCATAAGGTTGAAAATTGAGTTTATCCACCAAATGTATCGCGCGCTTATCCATGGGAATGGCAATTTCACGAACAGCATCACCCACTCCTACTCCGTCTAAAGCTTTCCAACCTCGATTAGACATGGCTAGATTAATGGAACGCCCCGAAAATTCAATTTGTCGAATATCTGGACTTCTGTCATAAATATGAACGACATGGCCTTCTTTGCGTAAATAGATTGCCAATAATGAACCTACTAATCCGGAACCAACTATTGCGATTTTTTGAGGAGTCTGCATGACTGATTTTAAAAGTTGGGCAAAAATAATTATAAAAACCTACTAACCCTTATTCCTAGTTACTTTTTATTGGGAATAAAAACCAATTTTGTTGAAGTTGTAACTATTTCGGCTTTGTTCAATTTCATTTTTCTGAACTTTCCTGTGTTGTACATTTCAGCTTGGTCTTTGTAATGCGGACTCATTGGATTCCCAGATTGACCTGTTGGCAAAACACTCCAACTGTTTTCAATATCCGAAAAGTCAATTATTCGTCTCGTTGAAGGTCCTCCTTTTACAATATAGTTACCATCTTCTGTATAGTCGAAAAACAAATTGTTGATTACCTCAATAGAACCTGAAACTTCAAATGGCCCGACATTGAAAAAAGGCTTCAAAGCATTTACTTTCCCCAAAGGATGTTGGTGTTCTGCCGTATGTACTTTATTCCAAGTCCATGATTTTACTGACTTGCCAAGTTGTTTTTCAAGAGCAGCAACAGCCTCTTTTAAAGAGGTAGTAACAATTTGACTGCGCGTTTCTTTTACATTTTTGGTAGACAAATTATCCCACCAAAGCGATTGGTTATTTGCTATTTGTCTTGCAACAATTTGTTTTGCAATATGAGTACCTAAAAATTGTTTGAAATCTTTCTCCCCCATTTCATCTTGAAAAGTATTTTTCATGCTACAATAAATCCATTTGTTATAAATGGTAGGCGCTACATCTTCTAAATTATTTGACCCTTTCCAATCTTTTAAAATCGCAATAGCTTCTTTTTCGGATTTAGAAAGCGTGTTTAAATTAACAGCCTGAATAAGATTTTTTACCACTGAAGGTGCAACCGAAGACGTATTGTCAAAAATCATTTTACTAGCCGTTTCTTTATCCCATTTGGATTTTGAATCTAACAAATGAACGATGCGCTTGGCTCTATCCTCAGGTAAATAATAGCCTGGATATAAAAATCCATCAATTGCTTCCGGTTGATTATTGGCAGAATACACATAATTCCAACTCGGATTCACTGACGATGGATTTTTGGAGAAATCCAAATATTCTTTAATATCGTCTTTACCACTAGCACCCTCCAAAATAAAATTAGGATTCACACCTGGATTGTGTTTGTATAATTTTCCGGTAGCCCACCAAGCCACATTGCCTTTGGCATCGCCATACATGACATTCAAGCCTGGAGCTGCAATTAATTGGACGCCTTTTTGGAAATCCGCTTTGTTTTTAGCGTGCGAGAGCGCATAAACTGCATCCAAAATCAAAATAGGTTGTTGGGTATACACCCAAGATAATGCGACTGGTTTGTCTTTTTGCAATCCCTCAATCAAATCATTTACAATAGGTCCGTGACGACTCACTTTAACGTTCATCACAACATCTGAAGTGTCTTTAACTTTGATTGTTTTTGTTCGTGTTTCAAAACTACTTAGCCCCGTTGGCGTTTTGTATTTTGTTGCATCTGACGCACTAGTTTCTTCTTGGTACAAATCAATATCGTCATTTTCAAACATAGTTAAACCGTAGGCATAGTTGTGATTATGTCCCAACAAAGGAAATGGTGTTCCTGCTAAATAGTAGCCATAAATTTCATGATCTGGAGTTACCATATGTGCTTCGTACCAAGTGCCTGGTTGCGAAAATCCAATATGCGGATCATTGGCAAAAATTACTTTTCCGTTTTTGGTCTTTTGTGGCGCAATCACCCAACTGTTACTTCCAATAAATGGAGGAATTGGTGATTGATCTAATAACGAAGCAACTGATTTGGCTATAGCAGAATATTCTTGAACATTCTCCTTCGCATTCTTGATTTTGGTAGTATTGAATTCGCCCTCTAGACCAAATTCTTTCAAATATTCCATGCCGTATTTAGCACGCAAATCAGTCATCAATGGATCTGATTTTTGAGCCATAGCAAAACTAAATGCCATATACCCAAAAATATTATAGACATCTTTTATTTCAAATTTTTGCTTTTGAATTCCCAATAATTGAAATTCTATAGGTGTTTTTCCTTCTTCTAAATATTGATTGATCCCGTCCAAATAGGCTTGGGTCAATTGATAACTCTGACTGGTTGTATCCAATTGCGCAATCGCTTTGGCCGAAGCTTCTTCGATGCCAATCCCAGCAAAGAATTTATCATTTTTCAAAGCTGCCGACCCAAAAATTTCAGACAATCGTCCTGGTGCAATGCGTCGCATCAACTCCATTTGCCATAAACGATCTTGAGCATGAACATAACCCAATGCTTCCATAGCATCCTTTTGGGTTTCGGCATAAATGTGGGGTACTCCAAATTCATCAAAATAAACGGTAGTTTCATTATCGATGTTTTTCAATTGTAATTCTCCCTCATAACTGGGTTTAGAATAAAAAGCAAAGCCTACTAACCCCAAAATAAGTAGTGCCAAAATTGAAATTATAACAAGAAGTCCTTTTTTGAAAATTTTCATATCGTTTAAATTTGATAAACAAATATAACAGAATAATCGAGAATTATTAGTTAACCTTATTCCAAAAATTTAAATTTTGTTTAACTAAAAACAAATATTTATTAAACAAAAAGTATCTTTGCTCAAAATAAACAGGATGAGAGATATTACTAAAGCAAACATTGGAGCCATGGACAAAGTGCCACGTTTGAATTTAATTAATTCGTGCACAGGTTACAAATCGACTAATTTAATTGCGACAAAATCAATTGACGGACAATCGAATGTGGCGATATTTAGTAGCGTAACCCATCTTGGAAGTGATCCTGCGATGATTGGATTTATTATGCGCCCAACCACTGTACCAAGGGATACGTATAAAAATATTAAAGAAACAGGCTTTTTCAGTATCAACCATGTAACGGTTGACATGATTGAAGACGCACATCATAGCTCTGCAAATTATGATATGGGTATTTCTGAGTTTGATAAAACCAATTTAGAAGAAGAATATAAAACAGATATCGAAATCCCTTTTGTAAAAGGAAGTCCAGTACAATTGTATTGCAAATATGTTAATGAATATCACATTAAAGAAAACGATACGATTCATATCATCGCTTCGATTGAACGATTATTTTTTGAAGAAGAATTGCAACACGAAGACGGTTGGCTGCAACTTGACAAAGGAAATGTGGTTACTGTAAATGGTTTAGATGGTTATTGTTTGCCAAAATTAGTAGACCGATTAAAGTATGCTAGAAAAAACCAGCCCACTGAATCATTCCTAAAGTAATGGAATAGCTATTTCGCTACAATTCCGTTTTTCAAAATTTGCCCAAAACGATAAATATCTTCAAACGAAGTATACATTGGAACGGGTGCGAGACGAATCACATTAGGCTCGCGCCAATCTACAATTACTCCATTTTTCATAAGGTAGTCAAATAAACTTCTACCTTCTCCATGCAGAAAAACTGAAAGTTGGCAACCTCTTTCTGACAAATTCGAAGGCGTTATAATTTCAAAATTACCTTTCACTTCTCGATCAATTTCGCCAAGAACAAACTCTAAATACGCGGTAATTGTATTTCTTTTTTCGATCAAGGTTTTCATGCCGATTTCAGCAAAAAGTTCAACCGAAGCTAAATAGGGAGCTAAAGACAAAATCGGTAAATTACTAATTTGCCAACCATCCGCTCCTTGAATGGGATCAAATTGCGGTTCCATTTTGAATCGACGTTCTTTATTGTGTCCCCACCAACCAGCAAACCTTGGTAATTTCGAATTAGAATGATGCTTCTCGTGAATAAAACAACCCGAAGCATTTCCGGGGCCTGAATTCATGTATTTGTAACTACACCAAGCGGCAAAATCTACTTGCCAATCGTGTAAGTGTAATTCGATATTTCCAGCGGCATGCGCTAAATCCCATCCTACATAAGCACCTACTTGATGACCTGCTTCGGTAATAGTCTTCATGTCAAAAACCTGACCTGTATAATAATTCACTCCGCCAATAAGTACCAAAGCCAATTCGTCTCCTACTGCATTAATTGTTGCTAACACATCTTCCAAACGAATGTTATGTTCTCCTTCACGACGCTTTACTTCTACAATGGCATCTTCAGTTGCATAGCCATGAAAATTGACTTGACTTTGAAATAAATATTGATCAGAAGGAAAGGCTTTTTCTTCGCAAATAATTTTATATCGAGTAGCCGTTGGTCTATAAAACGACACCATCAATAAATGCAAATTCACGGTCAATGTATTCATGACAGTCACTTCAGACGGCAAAGCGCCCACTAATTTACTCAACGGATTTGCAAAACGTTCGTGGTAATCCCACCAGGGTTTTTCAGCATAAAAATGACCTTCAACTGCCAAGTTGGCCCAATCATTCATTACCTCATCCACGTAGGTTTTGGCTCTTTTGGGTTGGAGTCCCAAAGAATTTCCGGTAAAGTAAATCGCATTCTTTCCGTTGACTTGAGGGAAAGAAAATTCATTTTGATAGTGACTTAATTGGTCTTGGGCATCGAGTTGTTGCGCAAAGGCTAGGCTATTTTCAAATGTCATTCGAACTAATTTTGAGAGGTAAAAGTAACAAACAATTATGGAATTTGAACACGAATGGCGCGAATTAGAACATTGAAGTGTTTTGCGTGAGGGATAGCAACGGAAAGCCTGCAGCTGGTGCAAGCCAGCGAGGACTTGAAGTGCATAGCCCGACCCTAGCGATGGACAAAGTAAGGAAAGGGTCACGCCAAAAAAAAATCTCGCCAAAACTGACGAGATTTTAAATATAGTTTGAAGTGAATGTGATTAGATGATCAACATCGCATCTCCATAAGAGTAGAATTTATATTCTTCTTTGATCGCTTCTTCGTAAGCACGCTTCATTAAATCGTGACCGCAGAAAGCTGAAATCATCATTAACAAAGTTGATTTTGGTGTATGGAAATTGGTGATCATACAATCGGCGATACTGAAATCATGAGGAGGAAAAATGAATTTATTAGTCCAACCTTCAAATGGATTCAAGGTATGTTGTGAAGAAACCGAACTTTCAATAGCGCGCATAGAAGTAGTTCCAACAGCACAAACACGTTTCTTTTTTACTTTAGCATTGTTCACAATATCACAGGCTTCCTGACTGATTTTTAATTCTTCAGAATCCATTTTGTGTTTCGATAAATCTTCTACCTCAACTGGATTGAAAGTTCCTAAACCAACGTGCAAAGTTACTTCGGCAAAATTGATTCCTTTGATTTCTAATTTTTTCAATAAATGCTTTGAGAAGTGCAAACCTGCAGTAGGTGCTGCAACAGCTCCTTCTTCTTTAGCATAAATGGTTTGGTAACGCTCTGCATCTTCTGGAGTTACCTCACGTGAAATATATTTTGGGATTGGGGTTTCGCCCAATTCAGTTAATTTGTTTCTAAATTCTTCGTACGAACCATCGTAAAGAAAACGCAATGTTCTTCCGCGAGAAGTCGTATTATCAATTACCTCAGCCACTAAAGAATCGTCATCTCCAAAATACAATTTGTTTCCGATTCTGATTTTACGAGCTGGATCGACTAATACATCCCAAAGACGTTGTTCTGCATTCAATTCACGCAACAAAAACACTTCAATTCTTGCTCCGGTTTTTTCTTTATTTCCATACAAACGAGCTGGAAAAACTTTGGTGTTATTCAAAATCATAACATCTCCGTCATCAAAATAATCGATAACATCTTTGAACATTTTGTGCTCTATCGTCTGTTTTTTTCGGTCGATCACCATTAAACGAGACTCGTCTCTGTTCTCTGCAGGAAACTCAGCTAAAAGTTCTTTCGGTAAATTGAATTGAAAATGTGATAATTTCATTTGTTTTGAATTTTTAAGTTTCAAGCAAAAGGGAATTTATAGTCTTTTACTTTGTGGGTGCAAATATACGATTGTGAAAGAGGCGTTGTCAAGTCTTTTGGTGTTTATTTTTACCAACCCAATACCAGAAAGGGATGCCGACTATTTAACCTTACTAATTAAGCTATTTCTTCGATTGCAAAGCCAATTCTTGTTAAGTCTTCCCAAAAATCAGGATAGGATTTAGAGACTACTTCGGCATTGTCAATGAAAATCGGAACTCGGAAAGCTAATGGAGCAAAAGCCATTGCCATACGGTGATCATTGTAAGTGGCAATCGTAACATTTGGATTGATTGATTTGGTCGCTACCAAAGTCAAACTATCGTTGGTCACTGAAATATTCGCACCTAGTTTTGTTAACTCGATTCGAAGTGCTTCAAGACGATCAGTTTCTTTGATTTTTAGGGTATGCAAACCTGTTAAATGACAACCAATTCCTAATCCAAGGCAGGTTACTACAATTGTTTGGGCAATATCCGGCGTATTATTCAAATCGAAAATAACGTCTTGGTAATCAAAATTGGCTTGTTTGGTCAATGTCAATTGGTTTCCATTGAAAGTTGACTCTACTCCCATAGCTTGGTATAAGTTGACCAAAGCTGAATCACCTTGTAAACTGTTTGCTTTATAACTTGAAATGGTAATCGAAGCTTTGTCTGCCAAAGCGGCAATACTAAAATAATAGGAAGCCGAACTCCAATCGGATTCTACTACCATTTCTTTAGTTTCCACAGCTGATTTTGGAGCAACAGTAATTACATTTCCTTCAAAACTAGTGTGAATATTCAAATCATTTAGCAAAGCCAAAGTCATCTTGATATATGGAATTGAAGTAATTTCCCCTTCTAAAGTAAGTTCCAAACCATTCTCTAATTTAGAAGCTACTAACAATAAAGCCGAAATATATTGACTACTTACATTGGCCGCTAAATTGACTTTAGAAGCCGTGATTTTTTGTCCTTTGATTCGGATAGGTGGATAACCCACTTTTTTTTCGTAGGTGATGACAGCCCCTAACTGTTCTAGAGCTTCTACCAAAATTTTGATAGGGCGTTCTTGCATTCGGCTAGAACCTGTTAGTACTACCTCACGACCCGCATTAACAGCAAAATAAGCCGTCAAAAAACGCATTGCCGTTCCTGCGTGGTGAATATCTACTATTTCATCTGAACCATCCAAGGCTTTTTGCATTACTTCGCTATCATCTGAGTTGGAAGTATTGGCTAAACTAATATTCGGAAATAATGCTTTTAGCAATAACAACCGATTGGTTTCGCTTTTGGAACCCGTGATCTTTATTGCAGCATTAATTTCAGATAGTGCAGATTGTAGTAGTAATTTCATTCTGTTTTGTGTTGGTAGGTAATTGGGCGCAAATTTATTTTAAAAAAAGGAGTTGCCCAAGTTTTAAAACAGCGTATCACATTATTTCAACTTTTCGTTGTTTTTATGACGGTCTTTATCACGAACCGATTTTAAATCCATTTTCTTGTCGAAAGCAGCTTGTAAATCAATTCCGGTTTGATTGGCCAAACATAAGACTACAAAAACAACATCTGCTAGTTCTTCGCCTAAATCTTTATTTTTATCGGATTCTTTCTCAGACTGTTCGCCATAACGGCGTGCGATAATGCGTGCAACTTCGCCCACTTCTTCTGTCAATTGCGCCATATTGGTCAATTCGTTAAAGTAACGAACACCGTGCTCTTTAATCCACGTATCGACGTCTAGTTGTGCGTTTTTTAAATACATTTTTATATTTTTATTAATACAATTTTCTCGTTTTGTTTATCAATCATTGTTTTATAAAATTCTTTTAAGACAGCATAATATTCGGAAGAAACAATCGGAGTATTCATTTGAGATACTATCGAGACTTGTATTGTATTTCCAGAGGTACTTGTCATAATTTTAAAACTACCAATATTGTCCACTGTTGAAAAATTGGACGAAGCGGGCATTGATTCTATTTTAAATCCTTCAGGTATTTGGATATTAATTGCATATTTATCCATAAAAGGGAATCCAAAATCTACTGGATACTCTCTAACTTCTTGCTTGAATGGATTTTCTTGACTAGAATAAAACAACATAGGGTTAATATAAATTTTACCCCCGATTACTTCTGTTGAGTTCGAACTTGTAAAAGAAAATGTCTCTGATACAGGAAGATTAATATCTTTTTCATTAGTTCGTTGATAGTCTTTTATTTCAATTTTATCATATTCATTTTCTAATTTTTCAAGATAGGTTTCTACAACAACATCCTCAACACGATTTCTATATAGTAAAGCATTATAATCTGACATTTGACGTCTTACTTTACCGGAAACTAGTCCAGCGGCATTTACTAAATAATTTAACGTCACAACATCGTTTGACAACTTCTTAGGCATTAAATCAATTTCAGTTGTTATACCATCTTTTTTTACCAATCGTCCTATCCAATTCAAATCTCTAAACGGCAAAACATTTATATTTGAATACTTTTCTGTTGCATCTAATAATACCAACTCTCCTGAAATATCTACTGCTGATACTA
>ERZ650308.1956-NODE-1956-length-10355-cov-3.272913_pt1 | contig 10355 bp, 9 predicted proteins | sample MGYA00376244_ERZ650308 | MGnify/ENA primary metagenome ERZ650308 (study PRJEB26733, sample SAMN07839295) | wastewater metagenome | biome: small river; feature: stream; material: water | place: USA: North Carolina | collected 2016-04-26 ...
CATACCTGGACCACCTTGTCCAGCTAAGCGTAAATTCTGCCCAGCCTTGATGCCTTTAGGGATACTGACATCGAGTTTGCGTTCTTGGGTGCTGACATGACCATTAGCATCTTGCGTAGGCATATGCAGAGCAATGGTACGTTTTGCGCCGTTATAGGCATCAGCAAGGTCAATGAATATTTTGGCATGATGATCTTGGCCTTTAAAGTTCATGCCTTGACGGGGGTTCCCACCACGACCACCTTGAGTGTGGCGACCCCTGCCAAAAAGAGATTCAAAGAATTCACTCTGATCACCTTCATAGCCGCCACCAAAGTTACCATCGGAATATTCAAATCCCTCATTCCAATTAGGCGGAGGGGTGAAGTCTTGACCATTTTTCCAATTGGCGCCCATGCGATCATATGCGGCACGCTTCTCAGTATCTTTGAGTACGGAATAGGCCTCACCAACAGCTTTAAATTGCTCTTCTGCACCAGCTTCTTTATTGACGTCTGGATGATATTTGCGAGCGAGCTTGCGGTAAGCTGCCTTGATTTCTGCTTCGGTAGCGCTCCGTGCGACACCAAGTGTTTCGTAGTAGTCCCTGAATTTCATAATCCTAATGAAGTCCCGATTGAATCAATAGACTTCATTCTACAATCCTCAGCACTGTTTTTTTAGCTTCTTTTAGGTAAAGAAAAAGCGGGCATCGAGCCCGCTTGGAATCACCCTCAACCTGAGGCTGAGCTTAGCTCATTACCCCAACTTGCCAGGGTACGAATTCATAATCCCCAAGCCCCAATAGTTCGCTTTTAGAGGCTTCACCAGAAGCTGTCTTGAGAAAGAGCTCAAAAATACGTTGCCCCATCTCTTGGACTGAGACCGTGCCATCCAAGATCTCACCGCAATTAATATCCATATCTTCGGTGAGTCGTTCATACATGGGTGTATTTGTAGCAAGTTTGATACAAGGCGCTGGCTTGGATCCAAACATCGATCCACGTCCTGTGGTGAATGCAATGAGGTTTGCGCCACCAGCAATCTGACCAGTTGCAGAAACGGGGTCAAATCCAGGCGTATCCATAAATACAAAGCCTTTAGCTGTGACTGGCTCCGCATATCGATACACTTCCATTAAGGGGCCTGTGCCGCCTTTCATGGACGAGCCAAGTGATTTTTCGAAGATGTTGGCTAGGCCACCAATTTGATTTCCGGGGCTGACTTGCCCGTTGATTTGGACATCGCGACCAACGGAGTACTCATCTTTCCACCAGCGAATACGTTGGATTAATTTCTCGCCAATTTCCTTGCTCGCTGCTCGACGGGTAAGGGTGTGTTCAACACCATAAATCTCGGGTGTTTCCGAGAGAATTCCAGTACCGCCATGGCGCGACAAAATATCAATTGCAGCGCCTAAGGCTGGGTTTGCGGTGATGGAGGAGAATCCGTCGGAGCCACCACATTGCAAGCCAACACATAGGTGGCTTGCAGAAACAGTCTGCCGTTTCGCTTTATTGGCCTCTGGCAAGAGCGCCTTCACAGCCTCAATTCCAGCTTCAATTGTTTTGCGTGTGCCACCGGTCTCTTGCATGATGAAAGTGTGCAAAGTAGAGTTTTCTTGCAGAGATTCTTGCTCCATCAATCCTTTGAGCTGATTGCGTTCGCAACCTAATCCAATGATCAGGGCCGCAGCCAAGTTAGGATGCTGCGCATAGCCTGCCATGGTTCTGCGCAGAAGTTGCATAGGTTCGCCGCTCATCTCCATGCCGCAACCAATACCATGACTAAAAGCGACAACGCCGTCAATATTTGGAAAATCTTTTAAACGTTCCGGTGTAAACCATTCTGCAATTTTATTGACAACAGTTGCAGAGCAGTTGACGGTAGATAAAATGCCAATGAAATTACGTGTGCCAACTTTTCCATTGGCGCGCACATAACCTTGAAAGGTGGCACGCTCTGATTCCGGTAGCAGGGTAGTGGGCTTGTACTCACTAGCATAAGCGTAGTCGCGATCGAATTCACGAAACTCGGTGTTGTGGCTATGAACCATCATGCCGGGCTCAATATCGGTATTGGCAAATCCTACGGTCACGTTGTACTTCAGGATTGGCTCGCCCTTAAGAATTTTCTTTGCGGCAATTTTGTAGCCTGCAGGAACCTGACTTCGACTCGTGAAATTCTCGCTTGGTACCACTTCACCGATTGCCACATCAACCCGCGCAACGACGATGTTGTCATTGGGGTGGAGGCGAATAATAGGACCTATTAGGCGCTTTTCTGAAATCTCGATCATGGGGGTGTATTCAAATTGATTGGTTCGTCAGTCAGAAGAGCATCGTAAGGCGCCAGCAGCAAATTTTTAATGACTCAGGTCAAAGATAATGACTTCGGCATCTTTACCATCGCTGATGAATAATTCAGCCTCGTTTTCAATTAGCAAGGCATCACCACCAGACAGCGGGATGCCGTTGATCTGCAGGGAGCCCTTTACAAGGTGGGCGTAGGCTTTGCGCCCTGGAGTGAGGCTCCATTTCTGGGATTGGAGTCCATCAAATAGACCTGCATAGACTCTAGCATCCGCATGAATTTTTACCGCATTACCCGATCCATCTGGAGAGGCAATCAAGCATAGCTTGCCTTGCTTATCTGCAGTTGGAATAGATTTTTGCTCGTAACTTGGAGGGATTTCAGTCACGTTTGGCTCAATCCAAATCTGTAGGAAGTGGGTGGTTTGATCTTTGGCGTGATTGAACTCGCTGTGGGTAACGCCAGTCCCAGCGCTCATGCGCTGAACATCCCCGGGTGGAATCCCTTTGACATTGCCCATGCTGTCTTCATGAGCCAATTCACCAGATAAAACATAGCTGATGATTTCCATATTGCGATGGCCATGTTTTCCGAAGCCCATGCCCGCAGCCACTCGATCTTCGTTAATCACCCTTAAATTACCCCACCCCATGAATCGGGGGTCGTGATAGCCCGCAAAAGAGAAGGAATGAAAGCTTTTCAGCCATCCATGGTCAGCATAGCCGCGGTCTTGAGCTTTTCGGAGGGTTAGCATGATTTGGGTCTTTTCTGGAAAGGGATAAGCACATTATCATTAGCTTTTCACATATTTGCTGATTGGCCTTCCATGGGAAGCTTCAAACAAGACATTAAAGAAACCTACTTAGGGGTCTACGAGACCGCTCAAGAAAAGTGGGGAGACTTTACGCAGTTTTTGAGGGAGGCTTGGCCACTCTTACTGATTTTATTTCTCATTTTGTTAGGGGTTTGGTTATACGCTGATCCACCTCCACCGAGACATGTCGTGATGGCAACGGGTCAGCCCGGTGGATCCTATGACGCCTTGGGTAAGAAATACGCTGCATTTTTTGAGAAAAAAGGCATCACTCTGGAGTTGCTAGCAACCAAAGGAGCAGAAGAAAATATTAATCGCTTAGCGGATCGAGCAGATCCAGTGCAGGCTGCTTTTGTGCAAGCGGGTGTATTTAATCCTCATGGGGTGCACGGTGTACAGACCTTAGGAACCATTTCTTATGATCCGATTTGGTTGTTCTATCGCGGTCCCGAGGTTAAGGAAAATGATTTTCAGGAACTTAAAGCGCGATCCCATTATTTCTTGAATTCCAGAATGTCTGTGGGCGAGAAAGGTAGCGGAACCCATGCACAAGCCATTCAAATTATGAAAGCCAATGGATTTGAAGAGGGCGCCAATTTCCGCTATCTGTCTGGATCACAATCTGTGGAAGCTTTGAAAAAAGGCGAGATTGATGCCGCATTTATTGTCGACGCCTATGAGGCACCCAATGTGCAGACTCTCTTAGCAGACCCCAATTTGCACTTAGCTGCATTCCCACGGGCAGAGGCCTATTCTCGTTTATTACCCTATATGCAAATCCTCAAGGTTCCAAATGGTGCCTTTAGTTTGATGCGCAATTTTCCCTCTAGGGATATTCAACTGATAGCATCAACTACTAATTTGTTGATTGATGACAGAATGCATCCAGCATTGCAATTTTTATTTCTAGAAGCCGCTCGCGAAATCAACGGCAAAGCAACTTTTTTCTCGGAGCATGGCGAATTTCCTTCTTTTAAAAATGCAGGCCTTCCGCAAAGCCCAGTAGCTTTACATTATGAAAAAAATGGCTCACCTTTATTGATGTTGTATTTCCCATTTTGGTTGGCCGAAATGATTAATCGCTTGATATTTGTATTGCTGCCATTCTGTGCTTTAGCGTACCCAATTTTGCTGACCTTGCCGGGCTATCGTAATAAGCGCATGCGTCGAAAGATTAACCAGCTTTACGGTGTTCTTAAGACTTATGAGCAAGAGTTGATCAATAATTTTCAGCCAGAATCCAAGGATGAATACCTCAAGAAGTTGGATTTACTGGAATATCAGGCTTTGCAGCTCAAAGTGTCCAAGAATATGTCTAGTGATTACTATTCCTTGCGCACCAGCATTGACTACGTCCGAAATTGCCTGAATCGGGGTGTACATCCCTACCAATTTGAAGAAGAGAATGGTGGCGTATAGTTTGCTAATACCAATTTAATACGCAACGCTTATGAAACCATACGATCACCCAGCTCGAAAACAGTTGCACGAGGAGGTGCATGCTCGGCCTCCGATTGCGCTTTGGCCAAATGAGAGAGTGCTGTCGCAATCTTTCTTGCTTGATGCGGGGTCTCGTCAGTCTCAGATTGAATGGATTCAAAAACTCAGTGCCGCATTGGGTGTCCCTAATAATGATGAGCAAGATCACTCTTTCAAAATGCTCACTCTGGCTCCTGAGCCGGAGAGGGTGCTGATTAAGTGGGAATTACATGGCGAGTTCGCAACCATCGCGGCCATTGTGCATAATCCTGAAAAAATTTCGGGCCCACTGCTAAATTCTCGCCTCTCTCTAGAAAAGAGTTTGGATAACTTGTTTCACAGCCTGGGTTGTCCAACTATTGTTGAGGCAGGTGGCGAAAGAATTTCTGCGTTAGATCTGGCGTTTGAGCATCGCCCCTTATTTGCAGAGGCTCAAGAGGTGTCCGCTATTTTTAGTGGCAATACTGTATTGGGCAGCTTCATTCTTTCAAGCAAGAAAGCGCAGCTTTGGACGGACTTGTGTTTGGATGAGGATGGCTACATTTCTTACTTTATTCCGCACGATATTTTGGGCTCTCGTCAGGCTGGTCGGGTAGCGCGAGCGATTGCTGAAGCTGAAACCTATCGAATGGCGGCAATGCTTGCATTCCCAGTGGCTAAGAGTCTCTCTATGCCGCTGAGAACTGCGGAGTCGGAACTAGCGGATTTATCTAAAAATATCTCCCAACTCCAAACTGAGCCAGGGGTGCATACCGAAAAAGATGGACAGTTTTTAGGCGAGCTATCTCACTTGGCTTCAAGAGCGGAGCAATGGATCTCGGGGTATGGCTTGCGCTTTACTGCTGCTGAGGCCTATAGCCAATTGCTCAGCAAAAACTTGTATGAGCTGGCAGAGTCTCCAATTCCCGGTGTGCAATCTCTCTCGGAGTTTATGGATCGACGCTTTCAGCCTGCCATGGGTACCTGTATTTGGACTCAGCGTAGGTTAAAAGAATTGTCTGATCGTATCTCGAGAACAACGCAAACTCTGCGAACCCGGATTGAGTTTGTAAATGAAGAGCAGACGCAAAAATTACTCGCTAGCATGGACCAGCGCGCACGTTTGCAATTACGCTTGCAAGAAACTGTTGAGAGCCTATCCGTTCTAGTATTGACTTACTATGCTGTGAGTTTGTTGGCGTATGTCGCCAAGGGTGGTAAAGAGGCCGGCTTTGCAATTCACCCAGAAATTGTTGCTGCGATTGCTGCTCCAGTAGTGGCAATCATCTTCTTGTTTATTAGTAAGCGAAGACGCAAGAGAATTGTTGAGATGGGTAAATCTCTGTAGGCGTTAAAAAAGAGGCCTCGGCCTCTTTTTTAATGAGCGCAGATACTGCTTAACCCAGACTGTCAGCCCAGATGTTGTGCGCCCAACCCCAAGCATAAACACCTTCAAGGGTGGATGGTGCTGGTGATAGGCCGCCTGACCCTGGAACGGTCTTGAAGGTTTTCTCGGCAGCGTTGTATTGATGAACGCTAGCAACGTGAACCACTTCACGATCATTCACAAAGCTGTAGCAAGTGTTGGTCAGAACTGGTGCTGGATTCACTTCCCAGCCACTCAACTCCGCAACGATAGCTGCAGCCGCCACTTTGGCATGTTGGTTAGCCATATGACCAGATTTCGGCATTGCTGGCGCAATCTGAATTGAGTCACCCAAGACGTGAATATCTTTGCGTGCAGTTGACTCAAAGTTCAGGAAGTTGACATTTACCCAGCGGCCATTGGAATTCGCTAAGCCAGTCTTTACAGCAATTTCACCAGCGGACATTTGCGGGAGAACGTTTAATACATCAGCCTTTACGTCATCCTCAACTTCGAGCTTAAGTGTTTTGGTTTTTGCATCAACACCGACTACATTGCTCTTGGGTCGGTACTCAATGATTCCAGCGTACTGTTCAGCCCATACCTTCTTGAACAAAGCCCCTTTAGATGTGACATCTTGATTGGCATCCAAAATGACAACCTTGCCTTTGGGGTTATGTGTCTTGAGGTAGTTGGCAACCTGGCAGGCGCGCTCATAAGGTCCAGGAGGGCAGCGATATGGAGCTTCTGGAATGCTGATGGCAAAGGTGCCGCCTTCACGCATAGCAGCAATTTGCTTATGTAAGGCAACGGTTTCTGGGCCCGCTTTCCAGGCCTGGAGTGTGACGCCATCCTTATTGGCTTGCGCAAGACCCTCAATGCTCTTGAAATTCAGTGAAACACCGGGAGATACGATCGCTTTGTCGTAACGCAAAGTTTTGCCTGAAGCGAGCGTAACTGTTTTCTTATCTGGATCAATGCTGCTGACGCTGTCTTGAATAATCTTGATGCCATGACGCTTGCTGAGAGTGTCATACGGAGATGTAATTTCAGCTAAGGTGCGTGAGCCACCAATAACTAAATTGGACATTGGGCAGGAAATAAATGAAGTGTTTGGCTCAATGAGTGTTACTCGTGCAGTGTTATTAGAGAACAGGCGCAAATATTTGGCAGCAGTTGCGCCACCATATCCACCGCCAATAACTAAGATCTCTGCTTTCTGTAAATTCGCTGCTTTTGTTGGGCTTGAAAGACCTGCAAGTAGACCTACTGCTGCAGCGCTCTGACCTATAAAATGTCGACGATCCATGGCGCCTCCTTATTGTTTCTTGCCAAGTTGATTGGCAATAGTGGTGAGTTGTTCGTCTGTATAGCCTTTAGCAAGTTGCGGCATGATGGTGCCTTCGCGTGCTCCAGACTTAAATGCTTTTAATTGGGTCAGCATTTGTTCGCTTGTAAGGGTGTTGATGAGTGGCATACCGCCATCAACCACACCCTTGCCATCCGTACCATGGCAATTGGCACAGGTTGCGGCGAGACCACGTTTATATAGTTGGTCAGCAGTTTGTGCGAAGCTGAGTCCGCTCCACTGGCTTAGGCCAATGAGGGCACTGGCCACCAAAATGGGTTTTAAATACTTCACTTGCATAGGAATAATCTCCGTCTTACATACAGCTGTTCTTAGGATGATGCTGATTGACTCTATCTTAATCAGATGGGGGTGGGATTGGTGGTTTTACTTAGATTGATTTTCAATATGCTCAGAACTAAAAATGAGGGTACTGCTCTCGGTGCTTTTTTAGCTCTTACCCTCAAGACCTATAAACTAGCGATATGCGTGGCTCTTTTACTTACCGAAATGCAATCCTTATCCTACTTCTAGGTGTATTTACCTACTTGTATGGTTTGGATAGTCGCTTTGCCCCAAAGAATGGGGATGAATATCCCTATATGCACATCGTCCGGATGACTGCCGATGCTGGAGCTTGGCTACCCCTCCAATCTGAAATGGATGGCATTAAAAATACGAAGCCACCTTTAGTTTTTTGGGAGGGTATAGCCAGTACAGCTTGGGGTAGTGACTGGACGCTCTTGGCGCTGCGCTGGCCCAGTGTTTTATATACGGGTCTAACAGCATTTTTCTTATTTTTAGCGGTGGCTCGGTTTAGCGGTAAAAAGCAAACTGGCCTACTAGCGGCATTAGTGTGGCTTTCTTTTTTCGCCACCTATCGCTATGGTCGGCCATTCCTCACAGATCCCCCTGAAGTGTTCTGGTTGAGCCTGCCATTCTTTGCCTTGCTATATTGGGGTAGGACTGCATTTGAATCCAAGTTATTGTTTCCGGTATTAGCGGGCGTCTGCTTCGGCATGGCCTTACTATCAAAGTCATTCGCCTATATCGCTCCTGCCACATTTGCTTTGGGTTTGTTTTACTGGCGCTGGCGTGAATGGAGTATTCCAAAGGTCTTGTTGCAAGACTTATACAAAGTCATTTTGATTGCTGTTCTTGCTTTAGGTGTATTCGCACTCTGGTTTTTGCTAGACCCATTTCCGGAGGCAGTCTGGAAAGAATTTGTTTTGGGTGAGAATGCAGGCAAGTTCGAGGCACGTAGTTCCCACTATCTTTTAGATTTGGTGCGTGGCGGCGACAGTATTTGGATGTTGGCTTTAACCACCTTAGCCAATGCCGGACTATTTACCTTTGTATTGATATCAGCTTTGATTCAATGCTGGAGAGAGCGGCGCTTCATATCTCTTGAGGGGGGCTTGCTGCTACTTTTGGTTCTCGCTTTTTTCTTCGTATTTAGCTTGCCAAGCCAACGCTCTGGTCGATATCTATTGCCAGTGATGCCGGCATTTGCTGCTTTGATTGCGATGTACTGGGATCGACTTCCCTTGTGGGGATTCCGAATTGCGTTGCTACTACAGTTGATATTACTTTCTGCTCTTACTTGGGTGGGTGGAAATTTGCAGTTATCGAATTTCTTGGGTCAGCCTGGCATCTGGAATTACTCCCCATGGCATTGGGTCTTTATGGGGCTTGCAATCGCTCTGGTATTGCTTGGCATATTCAATCGAGAGCGTAGCAAGGTAATTGCTTTGGCAGGATCCTTTTTCTGCTACTGCGCGCTCACTAGTAGCCTAGCCCCACTTGAGGGTGCATTGGGTCGATATTCTCAATCGACTATTCAGGGTGTTGTCGGGCAGGATATTTGGGTGCCTTGTGACTATCGTGCTAAGGATGAGGAATATCGACTCTTATTGCCGGGTGCAAGATTGCATGGCTATTTGGCAAAGGATGCTGGTCAAACCGATTTATTGATCAGCACTTATCCACTGGTAGCGCTTCAGTCGCCGATCGGCGTAGAGCCCCAGCTTTGTGACTCTTGCAAGATTCTGGGTAAGCGCATGGAGATGCGAGCCCGTCATTCTGATGCGGAGATTCAGGCGATACTCAAAGGCCATATTGGAGAGCACCTATTTGTGAATGAATATCTAGTTTCTACGCCCGCAACAATTGCGTTGCCAGTAGTCGGCAAGGATGCCTGTCGATGAGTCGTGTAATTGCCTTCTGTTTTTTATTGCTTGCCTCGGTATTGGCTTACCTTCACATTGACAGTCGACCAGTGTGGGCGCCTTTTGCTAGCGCCTACCCGGTTGATGGCGTAAATCAACTAGACGATTCTCCTGAGCCAGCACAGACTGTAAAAAATACTGCACCAGTAAAACTGACTCAACCCAATTTGCAGATAGATTGGCTGCCCGATACTGGCGCACCATCTGTGCATGCCGCCTCTTTAATTGCACTCAAGGATGGCGGGATAAGAGCCTTCTGGTTTGCGGGAAGCCGAGAGGGTGCGCCAGATGTAGTCATCAATACATCCGTTTTTGATCCAAAGGTATTTAGGTGGAGTGCCCCGACTGTTGTGATGGATAGAGTTGGAGCGGAAAAGGGTTTATCCCGCTACATTGCTAAATTAGGTAACCCTGTTCCAGCCAGAATGGCTGATGGTCGCATGCAGTTATTTTTTGTCACTGTTTCTATTGGTGGTTGGGCGGGTAGCTCCATTTCTTCAGAGGCAAGACCAGCAAGTGATTTACATCCCTTGACGCCATCCATCAATTGATCATTGGCAATGATGTCAAGTTTTTGCTGTACTTCACCCTGAACGTTACCGCTACCAGCAGATCCCAGTAAACCAATCAAAGCACCCTGTGCTACCTCATGACTTAAGGTCGAGCAAGTATTGACTACTGCGAGCAATAAATCTTGCAGGCCAGCAGGAATAGCGACGCCTTTAGGTTTAGCGCTTACTAAATACTGCTTAAAGTTGGTATTGGTACTTGAGGACAAAGGTATTTCTCCAATTGTTAATGCAAATGACGTTCTTTAGGGCTCTATTTTGCCCTGTTATCTAAAAGACT
>ERZ650308.1957-NODE-1957-length-10353-cov-5.055351_pt1 | contig 10353 bp, 11 predicted proteins | sample MGYA00376244_ERZ650308 | MGnify/ENA primary metagenome ERZ650308 (study PRJEB26733, sample SAMN07839295) | wastewater metagenome | biome: small river; feature: stream; material: water | place: USA: North Carolina | collected 2016-04-26 ...
ATGCGAGCGAAGTCGTTCTGGAACTTCTCGAACTCGACGCCCTTGGCCGTGAGGTCGGCGAAGGTCGCCGTCTCGAGGGCCTCGGGCGAAACGCCCGTGAGATGCTCGAGGATCACGAGGTTCGTCGAGACGATGTCGCGCGCGCGCTTCGCGTTCGCGTTCGTGACCTGCGCGCGCTCGATCGCCGAATAGAGCCGCCCCGTCGGCTCGAGAAACTCGAGCTCGAGGACCTCGCGCCCCGCGTCGCTGATCGGCTTCGAGAGCTTCATCGTTCGGACCAGAGCTCGGTCGGCCATGCGCCTAGATTTCCTTCGCCGAGGAGCCCACGAAGCGGACGGTAAACCCGCCGTCCTCGCTCGAGACCTCGATCTGACCGACGACGCTCGAGTCGTTGATGACGACCGTCTTGCCGTTCCGGAGCTGGAGAGTGCCGGTCGCGCCCTGCATGTCCTGAAGCGCGGCGAGGTCGACGTCCTGCGCGTCCATCGACTCGACCTCGACGAACGGAGCCATGCCGGTGACCTTGAAGCCGGCGAGCCCGGTCGGGCCTTCGATCGCCTCGCGGACGAGTCCGCCGAGCGAATAGGTGACGTTCCCGCGCAAGCGGAGCACGTCGCCATTGACCCGAAACGAGATCACCCCGACCTGCGGAGCTGCCATCCCTCACCCCTTCCTAGAGCCGGAACTGCACGAGGACAGCGCCGACCATGAGCTGGTTCACGAAGTTGGGCGCGAGCGCCGCGTCGATCCGGTTGACGTCGGAGGGCGACCGCTCCACGACCGAATTCGAGATGAAGCCGTCTTCATCCTCGACGATCCCGAGCTCGAGGAGCTCGCGGTAGTGCGAGACGACCTCGGCCTTGAAGACCTTCGGCGTCACGATCGCGGAGCCCGGAGCGGGCGCGTTCTTCAGGTCGTCGTCGGCCAGCTTGTGCCGCGGGAACCGCTGCGCCAGGCGCGCGACGAGGCTCTTCCGGTAGTAGGAGAGCAGGAGCCGCGTGTTGACGTCCAAGTAGGCGACCGAGGGCGCGCCCGCCGCGTTCGTCTGGTAGGTCGTGATGAGGCGCTCGATCCGCACCGTGCCGGAGCGGTCGGTCGTCGTCGTCGCGATCCCGTCGGCGAGCAGGAGGTTCCGCTCCTCGATCGAGAAGCGGTCCTCGACGAGCGGCGCGAAGCCCGAGAGCGCGAGCGTCTGGAACGGACGCGCCGGGTCGATCTCGCCGTAGAAGGCGACGAGCCCGGCGATCTGCGCGGCCCGCTCGCACGGGACACCCGGGAACGGCTCGAAGCCGACGATCGTCGAATTCTCGGAGTTTCGCGCGTTGCCGATCGCCGCGAGTACGCCCTGCGTCCCGACCGCGCCCGTGAACGCGTGACCCGGGATCGCCTGGATCGCGTAGGCCCGGCCCGTGAGCTCCGTCTCGAGGAGCCCGAGGTTGCTCGAATCGAGGAAGGGATGGGCGATCACGTCGTACTGGACGCCCGCGATCGAGGCCAGGACGGACGTGAGGGCGGGATTCCCCGAGCCGGCGGACACCGTCGCCAGGGTCACCGTGAGGCCCGTCGGGACCGTTTCGCCCGCGAGGTGCGCTACCCGGACGTCGATCGTGTTGCCGACCTCGCCGCCGTTCTTCGCCGTGAGCAGGACCTGCGTCAGGAGGCCGGGATTGACCGCGGCCGTCATGCAGGCCTCGGGGTTCGCGTTGATCGCGGCTGCGAGCGCGGTCGCCGTCGCCGTGAGCGCGCCCGACGTGTCGATCTGATAGCGATCGCCGCCGACGTAGACCGCCAGGCCGCCCGCCGCCGGAACGCCGCCGAACGAGACGGACCGAACGTTCGGGATCGCGCCGCCCGCGTCGGACAGGAGGATCAAGTCGAGCTCGGTCGAGCGATTGCCGGCGAACCAGGCCGCCGCCATGCGCGAGCCGATCGAGCCGGGCCCCGCGTAGGCGCTCGCCTGCTCCTTCGACGTGATCCGCCGAATGGTCGCCGCGGCGAGGCTCCCCGCGCTCGTCTTCTGCCCGATGATGAGCGCGCGCAGCGGGAACGAGCCCGCCCCGCGCTCGGCGAGCGAGGGATCGACCTCGAGATAGTTGCCGGGGACGCGCAGCGAGCTCGGGATCTGGTTGAAAGAGATCGTCATCGGGGCCTACTCCTCGACCGGCGCCGGAGCCGGCGCGGAAAGCGGCGCCTCGGTCGGCGCCTCGCTGATCGTGACGTCCCCGTCTCGCTCGCGGCGAGCCCAGTAGACGAACCCCTTCGAGCGGTCGACGACGGCGCCCGCCTCGGGGATCCGATTGCCGTCGAGATCCCGGACGATCCGGCCCTCGGCCGGAGTCACGCGAACGAAATCCGCCATTTCCACCCCCTAGATGATCGGCAGCGTGACGACGTCGGTCGGGTTGTCCGCCGTCGCGTCCCCGACCTCGTGCTCGATCGCTGCCGTGATGAAGTCGTCGAGATTGAGCGGCGCGACCACGCGCCCGAGCTCGATCTGGTATCGCATGACGAGCGAGCACGTCGCCCGCTCTCCTCGGTCCGTGACCTGGACGTCCGTCCCCGCGTAGGTCATTTCCCGGGCGAGATCGTCCAGGTTCTCGACCTCGATCCGGTCGAGAGCGACCTCGAGCGCCTCAGCGACCGCATCGAGCGCGTCCTCGCCGGGGCCCGCCGTGATCGTCCAGGCCGTCACGTACTCGACGACGAGCTCCGCGCGGATGCGGTACTCGCGCGGCGAGGTCGTGAGCATTCCGTCGGCCGTCTCGCCGCGCATGTAGACGAGGATCCGAGGCAAGGCCGTCGGATCGAGCGGGATCAATCGGCTCGACTCGACCGCCGGCGGCGGGACGAGCGCCAGGATCTCGGGTGCCGCTGCGAGCGCAGCGACCACCGCCTCACGAATCGCGCGGCGCCGGTGCATGGATCAGGTCCGATCGGCGAGCAGGAGCCGGGAGAACGCCCCGTCCTCCTGCCGTTCGCTCTTCGTCACGATCCAGTCCCCCGCGCCCGGCCCCTCGAGCACCTCGACCCGGCTTCCGTGCGGGAGCCCGACCAGGTCCTCCGTCAGCATGTAGAGCGAGGGCGCCGTCTGGATCACCTCGGGCGCTCCGTCGTAGGCCGTCGAGATCGCCTCGGAAGGCCCGTCGTACTGCGCCACCCGCTCGACAGGGACGCCGCCCGGATAGATCCGGACGGCGACCCCGTCGATCGAGAGGAGCGCGCGACGATCCGCGAGGGACTCGAGAGCCACCGATCAGGCCTCGGGCTTCTCGCCCTTGGCCTTGCCCGCCGGCTTGGCGGGCGCGTCGGCTGCGAGCCGCGCCTCGAGATCGGCGCGGGCCGCGTCCTCGGCGGCCGCATCGGGGCAGACTCGACCGGCCCCGCGGAGGGTCGTGTAGACCTTCATCGGGACCGTTCGGGTTTCCCCGCGCAGAAAGAGCTCGCCGTCCTCGATGCCGATGCAATCGGCGAAGACGACAAACTCAACCATTCCCTCGGCCATGGTGGCCCCCTTCCCTTGCACGAGGGCCCCGCCCTCGGTCGTGGAGATCGTCACGTCAGGCCCCCGATCAGGTCGTCAACATGTCGACGATGATCGCGAACGAGGCCGCGTGTCGGACCGCGGTGTCGACGTCCTTGAAGGCGCGGATCGCGAGACCGCCCGAGTCGGCCAGGACGTAGGGATCCGGGAAGAGATCCAGGACGCCCCACTCGCCGATGAGGAGCTCGGCCCAGTTGCCGTAGAGCTCCGCCGAGCAGACCGCGCCGGACGCGCCCTTGACCAGGTTCGACGGGACGGCCTCGGTCGTCTCGAATCGGCGACCGAGGAGCATCGAGCCGGGATCCTCGAGGATGAAGATCGGCTGACCGGCGACCTTCGGCGTCCCCATCATTTTGCCCCAGGCCGAGGCATTCGTGAGGAAGCCGAGCGTCCCCTGATCCGCGTTGGCGATCTTGCAGGTCTTGACCAGGTCGATCTGACTCTGCCAGGTCGGCGCGGCGCCGTTCGCGCCGAGGGCGACGAGACCGACGCCGACGATGTTCCGGATGCCGCGCGGCTGATTCGCCGCGCCCGTCCCGTTGATCGCCGCCGAGTCGATCCCGAGGCCGAGGGCCATCGCGAGATCGGCGCGGACGAGACCCTCGATCGCCGGCGTGCTCTGGAGGAGCATTCGGCGGGTCATGTCCGTTCGGACCGTGATGGTCTTCGGGTTCAGGGTCACCGTGTCGAAGGTGGCATCGGACTCGGTGGTGTTGCCGCCTTCACCGACCCACGCGGCGACCGATCCGGTCGCCTGCCGCGGGATCGCGACGTCGCCGACCAGGCCGGGCAGCATGCGCGCGCCCATGCTCGCGACCTTCATCGAGTTGCGCAGCAATTCGATGAAGGAACCCGACAGGAGGGTCGTCGCGACCAGGTTGCCGCCGCTCGTCGCCTTGGTCACGTCGCGCTGGCTGATCTGGCCTTCCGCGTACTGGACATCGGACGGGACGAAGATGCCCCGAGCCTGCCGGCCGAGGTTCTTCGCGATCTCGTCCGAGCACTCGAACTCGAACGCCGCGTCCTGGCGCCGACCGTCGGCGATGGCCCGCATCGCGCGCACGATCGAGAAGCCCTCGACCTCGCGCTTCCCGAGCCCGAGATGGGTCTTCGGCGTCTCGAGCGGCTTGTCCTGCGCCTGGCGGCTCCAGACGTGATCGCGGAAGACCTCCCAGGGGACGCCCGCCTTGATCGCCTCGTGCGCCTTGTCCGAGCAATTCCAGCGGGCGCCGATCGCGAGGATCTCCTCGACCCGCTTGCGCTCTCGCTGCTCGATCGCGTTCGCGTCGACCGTGGCCGCGGGCGCCGGCGCCGGCGCCGGCGTCGCAGCCGGGGCGCTTCGCTGATCGCCGGCGGGACCCGCCGCGCGCTCGTGCTTGCTCGCATCGAATTCCGCTTCGCTGATTCGGCAGAGGACCCCATCCTCGCGCCGGATGACCCAGACCTGATCCATTGACTTTTCCCCCTGCCGGATCTCCCGGCCAATGACCCGCGTAACGTGTTCGCGGTAGGCGACGTCGCCCTCCGCGCGCCCGAATCCGACCGTCGGATCCGCGGGAATTGCGACCGTGGAGACCTCGAGAGGCTCCCAGTCCGTTGCCCGATAAACGTCGATTCCGTTCTCGCTCCGCGAATCGAGGCGGAGCTCGTGAACGATGTACCCGATAGAAACCTTCGACCGGATGCCGTCGGCGACGTCCGCGCGCTCGGCCTTCGCGACGTCGGAATTCCCGAACCGCGCCGCGACGCGGAGCTGCCCGCCTTCGACCCGCGCGGACTCGATCCGTCCGATCTGCGTCCGTCGATCGTGATCCTTCAAGAGCGGCGCGCCGTCCTGGAGCCGCGACATCCGGACCGCCGTCGCCGAGTGGTCGAGCACTTCGTAGTAGCGCCCGATTTCCCAGTCGTAGGACAGGACCGGCGACTCGCTCGAGGCCGAGAACTCCGCTCGGCCGTCCGCGTCGACGACGTCTCCGCCGATCGTCATGGCCCGATGTCGCATACCGAGCTTCGCCGTCTTCACCTTCGCCGCCATTCACTCACCCCCGGCCGGCATCGACGTCGCTGCGGCGGCCTGAGCCGGCGCGCGGTCGAGCGGATGCTCGATCCCAAACTGCGCGAAGACCGCGCGCTCGCTCTGGATCTCCTGCGCGATGTCCGAGACCGTGCGGCCTCGCTCCTCGGCGATCTCCGTCACCGTCTTCCCGTAGAACGGGAGCGACGCCGCGTTGCCCTGCGCTTCCTTGAGCGGGTCGATCCAGGTCCAGCGCTTCCCGCCCCACTTCACGGCGAGGTAGCGGTCGAAGTTGGACGGCGAGAGCGGCGAGAGCGCGCCCGCCATGAGGGACGAATCGAGCCACGCGTAGTAGGCGCCGGACGAGACGACCGAGGCGAATTGATCCTGCTCGCGCTTCCACTGGTCGCGCTCTTCGAGCGTCGCGTGGCGGAGGCTCGAGTAGTTCACGCCCTCGAGATCGTTCGCGAGCGAGTTGTAATTGACCGGCGTCCCGGCAGCGACGCCGCGGAGAAAGCCCTTCCGGGCCTCGCCGTATTGGCTCGTCGGATGCGTCGGGTCGACGAGCTGGAGCTTCTGGCCCTTCCCGAGCTGCTCGATCGTGCCCTGCGAGAAGTCCGAGAGGACGGACGTCGAATCGCCGCCGCTCCCCTCCTCGCCTTCGATGTCGTCGCCTTCGTACTCGGCGCCGGTCTCCGTTTCGAGGACGGCGAACTTGCTCGAGGCGGCGCGGCTCGCGACGAGCTCGGCCTCCTCGTACCCGCCGAGCATTTGGAGCCTGGCCATCGACGACTCGAGCCGCGGGACGCCGCGGCTCTGGCCGATCCGATCCCGCGTGAACAGGTGGACCATTTGAGCCGCCGGAACACGCTCGTGCCGGTCCGCGCCACGCCCGATCGAGTTGTCCCCGGGATGATTCCGGAGGAGCCAGTAGGCGACGACGCGCCGCGTCCCCGCCTCGAGCTCGACCCCCATCCGGACCTCGTTCGGCCCGTTGAGCATGCAGAGCGATTCATCGACCTGATCCGCTTCGATCGGCTCGACCACGAACCCCCAGCGGTTCACGCCCGGGAGCTTCCACAGGCGCAGGAAGGCCTCGCCGTCCCGCTGCCAGGAAATCGCGAGCAGGTCCTCGACCTCGCGCCACGAGAGCTGGCCGTCCCGCGTGCAATTCCCCCGCTGCCCCCAGGCCGCCCACTCCTCGCGGAGCCGCCGGTTCGCGAGCTCGTCCGCCTCGCCCCCGATCCGCGAGACCCGCGGCTTGAACGTGAGGCCGGAGTCGCCGATCACGTTCGCCAGGTAGAGCGAGAAGAATCGGCGCGCGTAGGGATTCGTCCGCGCGAGGTTCCGGGACCGCTCCCGCGAGAGCTTGAGCCGGAGCCGGATCTCCTCGTCGGCGCTCGCCCCGTCGCCCCGCCAGTCGCCCCAGAGCGGGCCCTGCGCGGTCGGCTCCCAGTTGCGGCGGTTGTACCCGTTCGGCCCGCGCCGGGCCGGCGTGCGGCCGATGACCACCACCCGAGGACGGGAGACCGCGATCTCGGCGGAGCGCTGGATCACCTCGATCCCGACCCGTCGCTGCGCTTCCCGCACGCGCCAGGGCGTGAGGACGTCGAGCAATCCCATCGCGACGCCCTCCTAGAAACGGACCTTGATCCGGCGACGCTTGCCGGGCTTCGCGCCCTGCGCGAGCGCGGCCTCCTCGGCCCGGAGCTCCATGCGGTACTTCGCCCGGAGCTCCATGAGCTCGAGGACCGGGATCCGGTCGAGCGATCGCCCGTTGATGCTCATGCTCTTCTGGCCGTCGCTCGCGCGGCCCTCGAGCTGCGCCTCGATCGCCTCGACCATGCGGGCCGCGTGCGTCTTCTGGCTCGCGGCCGTCGTGTCGACGCCGAAATTGAGGACGAACTCCGTCCGCCCCGTCCCGACGAGCACCCGCTCGAGCGTCGGCGTCGCCCTCGAGGCGATGGCCTGCCATCCGTAGGTCCCGGTCGCAATCGCCGTTTGCAGGGCCGTGAGCTCGACCAGGTGCCCGGCGCCGTCGGGCGCCGCCGTGATGTTGAGCTCGCTCGGCCCCTCGAAGAAATATTCGACCGTCCATCCGTCGACCGGCGAGAAGTCGGAGTCCTCGAAGCGCCAGGCCGGCGTCGATAGACGGACGATCTCGCGCGGGACGCGCGTCAACGGCTCGGGCATTCCGACCTCACCAATTCGTCACGAACCCGCCGCGCCGCGGTCGCCCGCTGCGGCTGGCCGGCCTGCGGGCCGTTGGTTTCGGGTCAGGCCTCGGAGCCGGTGACGGGTCCCGCGGCGGATCGACCTCCGCACTCTTCGCGTCCGGCTCGGCGATTCGGACGGCTTGCTTCGCGCGGTTCTTCGCGAGCTCGATCCAATTCACGTTGCGCCAGGCGAGCGCCGCGTCGGCGTAGATCCGGCAGTCGAGCGCCTCGTGCCGCGCGTGCAACTCCTCGAACCATCGCGAGATCATCCCGCGCGCGCGCTTCGATCGTTCCCGCTCGCTCGCGAGCTGGGATAGAAACTCGTCGTCGAGCAGGTATCGCTCGCCCGCGATCGTCCATCCCGTCGGCAGGTGGACGAACCCCGTCGCGCCCGCCGCGCCCTCCGGCTTGATCCGAGCCAGCTTCGAGAAGAAAGCCCGTTTCCCCGTCGAGACGCCCAGCGTGTAGACGTTCCCGCGGAGCGCGTGCTTCTTCGATGACTTCGCCGACCGCAGAGGCCAGAGCGGAGACGTCCACTCGTTGCCGCCGCGGATGGCCGCGACCGGAACCCGCAGACGCCGCTCGCGCTTCTTCGCGAACGAGAGGACGTCTTCGTAGAAATGGCCCTGCGCGTCGACGCAGACCGCCGCGAGCTGGAACCGGACGCCGTCCTCGCGCGTGATCGGCTCGAGCAGCCAATCGTCGAGCCGCTTGTCGACCCGCGCCTCGAAGAGCTCGGCCGGGTTCCCGTAGAGGATCCGGTGATCGAGGAGCCAGGACTCGCCCGCGAGCCCGTATCCCCACCGCGAGACCTCGAGGCGATCGTCCTGCGTGTCGATCCCGGCCGTCGCGACCAGGACGCCAGACGGAACGCCCGCCGAGTCGTATTCCTCGAGGCGCCCTCGGAGCGCCTCTTTGTCGATCGACTCGCCGCCGGCGTCCCACGTCTCAGCGAGGTCGGTGTTGACCCACGTCTGCAGGTCGCCCTGCGCTTCCGCGTTGATGAAGTTTTCCGCGAGCTCGGCGAACGTGACCCAAGGCAGAGCCATCGCCGGGAGGTGGAACCCCGCGTGTCCCCGAAACGGGCGCTCCGCGATCCATCGACCGCCGGCATTCATCGCCCGCTTATGCCGGTCGTGGATCTCCCCGCCGCACGAGTCGCAAACCATGTGCGAGCCGGCTGCGATCTTCGAGCCGTCCTCGTCCCGCGCGATCCGGAAGCGGCTCCACTTGTAGTAATCGAGCTCGCCGCAATGCGGGCAGGGAACGAACCATCGGCGCCGGTCGCTTCGGAGGTAGCTCTCCTCGCCGCGGCTCTTGCCCTTGATCGTGGGTGTCGTCGCCCGGATTCGCTTCTTGTTCGGGAACGAGCGCGCCCGTCTCCACAGGAGCTCGGAGGGATCGCCCTCGTCCGTCGGGAGGTAGGCGTCCGCCTCGTCTTCGATGATGATCGGCGCCGACCGCCCGCGCAGCGCGCGCGGCGAATTCGATCCCGCCCCGAGCCAGAAACCGCCCGGGAATTGCTTGTGTCGGATCGTCGAAGAGCGGGCCGAGCCTCGACGCGTCCCGACCAGGGCGCGCAAGACCGGCGTCTCTTCGATGATCGGCTCGAGCTTCTCCTTCGAGAAGTCCTCGACGTCGTCCTTGTTCGGGGCCATGTAGATCATGGCCGCCGGGCGGTAGTGGATCCGATAGCCGATCGCGTTGCCGAGGACGCCCGAGCTCTTGCCCGATTGCGCCGCCCAGATCAGCGTGATTTCGCGAGTGACCTTGTCGCCGGTGCAGTCCATCGGCTCGACCTGGAACGGCGCGAAGTCGTTGCGCCAGCGTCCAGGGGTCGCCGCGTTGCTCTCGATATGCCGGTATCGCTCGGCCCACTGAGAGACCGTGAGCGGCGGCTTCGGGGCGAATTGCTTCCCGAGCTCCGCGTTCCGGGCTCGGAGCGTCGCCGCCCCTTCCCGAAAATCAATCTTCGGCGCCGTCTCCTGCGTCGTCTCCGTCGCCGTCGATGTCGCTCGGGTCGTCGGGCTCCCAGCTTGCGAGCTCGTGGAGCGCCCGCGCGATCTCGTCGTCGATGAGCTGCTCGATCTGCTGCTGATCTTCTTGCCCGACGAGGACCGGCGCGAGGCGCGCGGCGATGCCGAGGAAGGTTTCTCGGGAGGCAACGATGCGGCCCTCCCAGAGCCTCGAGACTTCTTCGACCCGGACGACCTCGCGGAGGGCCTCGGCGACCTTGATCTCCTTGAGCGTCGCGTCGGCGATGATCTGCCGGCGGGTCGCCTCCTCGAAGCTCACGTCCTTCGCGGAGCGGTTCGTCGCCTGCGCGATCTCCCAGTCGATTCGCCACTTGACGCAGGCCGGGACGTCGAACGTCCACGCGACGCCGCGAGATCCGCGCTCGAGGACCGGCATTCCGCGCGCGATCCAGTCGTCCAGCGTCGGAAGAGAGACGCCCACGATCCGCGCGAGCTCCCGGCGATTGGCCGTCGGGCTCATGTCAGGCCCCCCGCGGCTCCCCGGTAAAGAAAAAACGCCCACAGCGGGGCCAGAAATCTACGGAAACCGGCGCCTCGCGCGACACC
>ERZ650308.1958-NODE-1958-length-10352-cov-4.751578_pt1 | contig 10352 bp, 7 predicted proteins | sample MGYA00376244_ERZ650308 | MGnify/ENA primary metagenome ERZ650308 (study PRJEB26733, sample SAMN07839295) | wastewater metagenome | biome: small river; feature: stream; material: water | place: USA: North Carolina | collected 2016-04-26 ...
ATACTTGGTGTCGCATTGACAACAGAAAGGATACTTTGATTGACACCTGAATATAGTGTATTGTTTGTTAATGCGGTCCAGGTTGTACCTCCATCAATGGAAACTTCCCATTGATAGCTGGTTATATTTGAAGCTACTACTTCAAAAGCGATTGTTTGTTGTGATTCACATGATGCACTATCAATGGGCTGTTGATCAATAATAATTGGTGCACTTGTAATGTAATTAATATTCGGCACCGTATATCCAACACCGCTAGTTACCAACCCTTTTAAATCTACAGTAGGGGGTAAATTTGCACCTAATACTCCATCAAAATTCGAATCTAAAAATCCAGCTTCAATTACATCGCTACAGCCATCAGCATCTGAGTCTAAATCTATATAATTAAAAATGAAAGTATCTGAATCGGTGTTAGTCGGTGTAAAATTAATTACCGAATTGTCGGGAGCGGTTTCTAAAAGATCAAAAAGTCCATTCGTACCAAAACTAGAAGTTCCTAAGTCAATTATACCGTCTAAATTCGCATCGATCGCGTTGCAACCCGATTCAATCAAATCGTAGATTCCGTCGTTATCCGAATCCAAATCTAAGTAATTTAGTATTCCATCATTATCGGTATCTGCAGGTTGGAAAGTAGAGGTGAAGATATCGTCTATACCATCTAAATTTGTATCCACACCCGATAACGCAGTATAATTTGAACCTTGAGATTCAATTAGATCTAAAACCCCATCGTTATCTGAGTCCAAATCATTTTGATCGGCTACACCATCACCATCAGTATCTTTTGCTACACAAAGCGCTTTAATCTTTAAAGTCGATTTATTTGGCGCTGTATCAATTAAGTTTTTATGCTTTATTTTTAGGTAATTGGCATCTTTAATAACAAATTTAAAGGTCCCAGTTCCTGCTGCAAGCGTAGCTGAATTTAGTCTAAAACGAATTTCAAAAGAAGAATATTGCGTGATCCCCGCTTCATAAATTCCATCGTAGTTGGTGTCAATTAATAATTGATTATTCGGATTTAAAACGGTTATCGATTTATTAATTTCTGAATTTACAATGTATTCTGCATTGGCATTAAGGAGGTCAGACGTATTGGCTGTAGTCACATATTCAATTCCTAAAGAAATCGGTTGTGTAAAGTTTAATTCGTATTGCACCCAATTGGTTCTTCCTGCTGGAATTTCAGTTATGAAACTTCCGTCGGCACTTCCTGTAAATGGTACTGTGCTGGCAGTTGTAGAAGTAGTGACAACACCAGTAAATGAAGATGAAAAATTGCCTACAGTTACATTTCCTGCTGCGGTATTTGCCAAAGAAAGGGTTTGATTGCCATATGATTCCGAACAATTAAGAATTCCGTCGTTATCAATATCATTATCAATATTATCGTTTAGTCCATCGGCATCAATGTCATTTGTACATGAGCTTACCGGAATTTCATCTGAAAAATAATCGATACCACATTCGGTTAAAGAGGCTTTTACTTTGTAATATCCAGGAGCAGTGGGAACGTAGTTATTTGAAGTTGCTCCCACAATAGGATTTCCATTAAAATACCATTGATACACATCAAAATTACTGATAGAATTTACCTCTAAATTGATGTTTGGAATACAATTGGCTTGGGTAGCCACTGTGGATTGAAAAACAATTTCTGGTTTGAAAGTAAATCCTGAATAAAAACCACCATACGTTGCGGCACCACTTGATCCATAGTAAGATAGATACACTTGTTCTGTAGAAAATACAGAAATATTTCCCGTAAGTCCAGAAAAGGTATAGGTTACATAATTTGAATTTCCGGTTACCGATAAGGGGCCTGTCACACCAATAGATCCTGGTAGGTTGGCCAAAGTATAGTTGTTTCCGTTAATAACGAATGTAAGAGCTGCATTGGTTTTGGTTACAACACATACTGTTCCGATAAAACTTTGTAACGATCCTACTTCATTCAATAACGGAATGTTGTTGATCGATTTTGGTGTTTGACAACTTAAAGGCGGAACAAAATGCATGTTTTGGTTGGCTTGACTCGACGAGCCTCCAATTCCTTGATAAGCAAATACATTTTTCGATGTTTGTACGTATAAATTTTCATTTGCCGAAAAATCGGCACCTGTTAATGCTAAGTATTGTCCTGCGTTTAGGGTAGTTGTAGGACTTGCACTACCATTTAAGAATACTTGAGTTCCATTTTCGTGGGCAACAATCAAAGGTCGTTCTGTTACATCTACACCATCACCCTTAATGAAGATATATTCCATACCGGTTCGTTCAGCCGATACAATTTGGTCCATTCCTAAATCAAGATTTGTAGTAGTACCATTACTTCCTGCAAAAGACCCACAGTTTACCGCAATCGGTTTGTCTGAAATAATGGATGCACCAATCAATCCATCTCGATTGGCATTGTTCGGACCTTGAACTGCAATTACAAAACTTTCTCCAGCTTGAAGGGTAATTGGAGTAGGGGCATTACCTGCTGCCGCATTATTGATTAATTGCACTCCTGTTTTGATGTCGGCGAAGTTAACCGTAGTGTTGTTTTCTGTTGCTAATATGGAGGCAAAAGTGTAGTGATTTGAACTTGTATTAGCGACTCCTGTATTGATGAATGCTCCAATTCTAAAAACGGTACCTAACGCGGCACTTCCTTTTGATACCAATCCACCAGCTTGAAAATCTGTAGAAGCTGTGAGTCGGACATTTACGTATACTAAATCTTGCGCCTGAACAATATACCCTTTATTGTTCTTAACCGTATTAACATCATTACTTGAAATCAATATTTGTGAATCGGGTCCATTGCCGATATTGTATACATAAGGGTTGTCCCTGCTAACCGTTCCATTGATAACCGTTCCTCCAATTTCTTGAATTTGAAAACTGATCGGTGTCTGACTCGGGCAAGAGATATACATGTACTGTCCTAATGGATCCTGACTGTCCGAATTGGATAAGGGTGGGATATAATGTGTCTTACTAAATTGAGAAAAACAAGTTGCTGTTATAAATAAAAACAGTAGGGTTAGTTGTAGGGACTTTTTCATGTGTTAAAAATACAAAAATATTTTGCTCTTAAACCAATTAAACGATCAAATTAACGATTGTTCAAGAATATGATTGTAAGCGTTTTTATTGGGTTGAATGCTTGATTTATAGTTTGATTAATGCCTAATTTCATCCTTACGAGGCATTGATTTGTAATGTTGGATTTTATGAAAAAACCCCAGTTATGGATCATAAATGAGGTTTTTTGTAAAAATTAATTTGACACTAACTTTTTTGTTCTTTATTAAAGTAAACTAAATAATAATACATCTGTTTTTCTTCATCCCAGCCTTTTTCAACAAATTTTTCGGCACTGTCTGGGTTGATGAAATCTAATTTTATCTGAATGTTGGTGTCTAAATTGATCACATTTTTTATCGATCTTCTTGCGTCGGTTACGGCAGCATTAGCAATCGGAAAACTTGTTACGTCTTCGATACTAAACTTTTCACCTTTATCTACTTTGTAGTTTTTGAACTCCGGAATCAAATCTGGATTATCCAATACATCGTTTAAAAAGGCCGTTTCTTCAAACTGATCATTTTTTGCAAAATGATTTACCGCTCGGTTCATAAACATGACTTCTTCTTTTTTGTCTTCTGCAGGAAAAACAACATCTTTTGCAAAACTTTGACAAAATTTCAAGTATTTTTTGGTCATAAAATTCTCGTCCTGAAAAGCATCAACCGATAAGAAATGCTCCAACCAGTAGCGGGCATCATATCGATTGCTGTCAACCGTTAAAATTTTGTAACCTTCTTCTTTTTTATGATTAAAAATCAAGCAACCTTTATCCAATCGATTCAAGTTAATTCCTTCTTGCAATACCATCTCAAGGTTATTGTTCGCTTCTTCAAACTGAAGGAAATCGGTGCGTAATTCACTTTTAAAAACACCAATTGCATCCACTATGTTATTATCTATCGAAACATTCGTCAAATACGTTACATATACCTCACCATTTTTGATGTGCGGATGGTTGGATTGTTCAAACAAGTGATTCGTAATTTTTTTTGAAATCTCATGAATGTCACTTGGTTTTTCAAAAACAGCTGTAGCCAAATTGAACATTTCATTGTACTCCAAATCAACCTCATGTGCAAATTGGTAATAATTCTCCTCTTTTTCTCGAAACGATTTAAAAAAATATTCTTTCAATAATGGCACAATCTCATCATTCAATCCGTACGGATTTTCAGATAAAAACATCGACTCATTTCGGCTTTTATTTCCCACTCGGTGAATGGATAGGTTTTCAATGTGGGTATTGAATAAATTGATCATATTTGGTATTTAATAGTAGGTTGTAAGTTGATTTAATTCCAGTTTTCTTCAAAACCATAGTCTTCAAAACTATCGTCTCCGCTAAACATATCCAAATCATCTTCGTCAAGTTCGTCTTCAAATTCATTGTACGGATCTTCTTCTAGATCGGCTTCAAAATGTTTTTCCATCGCTTCAGCAGGCATTTCTCCGTGAGAAAAAATCGTCTCTGGATAGGTGTTTCCAGCAGCCACTTCTTCTACAGCTGCAAGTTCTACCAAAAACGTCCACATGTTGATGAAATCATATACATAGATTATCTTCGTTTGATCTTCATTCAATAGGTCAGACAAGGCATAGTCACTCATTGTTTTTTGCTCGCCTGGGATGTCACCTGCATCAAACATTGGGATTTCTTCTTCCTGATTCCACGTGTCATCACAAGTATAAAAAGAAGCTACTTCCAGTCCATCAAACCCAAACGCATTCACAATAGCATTGTGTAAATCCTCCAAAGTATCGTTTTCCAAAATTGCAATATCTCTAAAGATATCTTCTTCGGCATCCAGAATCACTCTAAATTTATAAACCATAATCCAAATTTTTATTAAAAGCCAAAGGTAAAATATAAATTATGAAATCCGAATTCCGAAGCACGTTTTGTTAATAAGATTTTCAAGAAGCTCCTCCAGCTCTGCACGTCAAGCTTTTTCATTCTAGCCTATTTTTTCTAGGAACAAAAAGAGCTTCCTGCGGGCGCTTTTTTGCTCCAAGTAAAAAGAAGGCTGTTTTTTCAAAAGGCTTTCTGTTGCAATCTGGGCTAGGGTATTTGTTTTCTAATGCACTTGGTTTGTTCTCAATCACATTTCATCCTCAAAAATCAACACTTCATCCGATTCTTTTTTTTCTATTCCAATCTTTAACGCAACTTTGCTGCATCAATTACAAACAAAAATAAAATGATGCAATTTATATTAGTTTTAATTTTAAATTTGAGTGTACTTTATGTACCGCTTATTTTTATAACCTTCGAACCATGATTCAAAAATTAATCAAAGAAATTCCGAGAGCCATCGTGTTATCAATTGTGATATCCTTACTGTTATTTTCAGTAAAGCTAATTATGGGAGTTGCAATTGTGTTAAATGAAAATTTGATCTTAAATTTTGGATATACGATGCTCTATGGGTTGGTTTTGTATATAGGAAACGCGGCTTTATTTATCTATTTTGATCAAAAATTTCAAACCGCTCGTTTTTCGAAAAAAAGAATCCTTTTTGGATTTTTAGGTTCTTTTTTTCTTTCTACACTCCTCGTTTTTTTTCTTCGTGTTTATGAAGATGTTATTATTGAAGGTGCCAATTTCTCCGCTTTTTTTGAATATGAAAAAGCTTCCAATTATCTAGTTGCTACCCTCATTACCTTTTTTGTTACATTGGCATTCCATGCTTTTTATTTTTACAAAACCTCACAAGAAAATAAAGTCAAAGAACAAAAAATCATTGCAACAACTGCCAACGCACAATTTGAGAGTTTAAAAAATCAAATTGATCCGCATTTTCTTTTCAATAGCCTGAATGTATTGAGTGCATTAATTGAAGAGAATCCCGCAAATGCGCAAAAATTCACCACTTCATTATCCAAAATTTACCGTTATGTTTTGGAACAAAAGGACAAAGAATTAGTCGCAGTAGAAGAAGAACTGGCTTTTGCAGAAATGTACATGCAATTATTGGCCATGCGTTTTGAAAACAGCATTACGTATGAATTGCCAGAACAACCTAATGAGGAAGCCAAAGTTGTTCCGCTTTCGCTTCAATTGTTGTTGGAAAACTGCATCAAACACAATATTGTGAGTACGTCCAAACCTTTACATATCAAAATTAGTAGTTCCGACCACCAATTGATCATCGAAAACAATTTGCAAAAGAAAGCAGTGTTATCGTCAGGGAAAGGAGTGGGCTTGCAAAACATCGTCAATCGTTATGCTTTATTAACCGAGCGAAAAGTCAAAATAATCCAAGATCAACACTCATTTATCGTTTATTTACCTATATTAACCAAACAAATTTCAAGTATGAAAACAACTCAATTTACGGACGAATACAATGCTTATGCTCGAGCCAAAGAACGTGTGAAACAATTAAAAGGATTTTATGGAAATCTAATTTCGTATTGTATCGTAATTCCATCACTCGCTCTAATCAATTATTTCACCTATTTTGGATACCAATGGTTTTGGTTCCCTATGTTGGGGTGGGGAATGGGATTGACTTTTCATGCCTTTGGCGTATTTGGTTACGGAAAATCTTGGGAAGAACGAAAAATTCAAGAAATCATTAATAAGGAGAAAAAGAACAATTGGGAATAACACAATCAATAGCAATAATACATTCAATTAATATCATGGAAAATTTCAATACAGATCAAATTCGTTATGAAGAAGCAGTAAAACGAGTTAAAAAAATAAAAGGTTTTTATACACATGCAGTAGTGTATGTATTTATCAATATCATTTTGGTAATTGTAAACATTCAAAATCTAGAACCAGGCGAAAGTTATTTTCAGTTTAAAAATTTTATGACGGCTTTTTTCTGGGGAATCGGTTTGTCATCACACGCATTGGCCACTTTTGTTCCGTATTTCATCTTAGGTAAAGATTGGGAAGAACGTAAAATTAAAGAGTTGATGGATAAAGAGCGAAATGCCAATAAGTGGGAGTAAGTGAACATTGAAAATCGATTAACGAATGTTGAATTTTGAAATTGATTTTTAACCATATAAGTCATTGAAGTTTTGTTGCAATTGAAATTGCATTTAACCGTATAAGGAATATAAGAGAATATAAGGTTTGTGAAATTTGATATTGATTTTTAAACATATAAGTCATTGAAGTTTTGTTGCAATTGAAATTGCGTTTAACCGTATAAGGAATATAAGAGAATATAAGGTTTTGAACCATTAAGAAATTAAGGAACATGAAGGGGAATGAATTTTGAACAACGAATTTTGAATGTTGAAATTGTTATTGAAATTGCACCAGCGTTAGGGATAGTAGCGGCATCCTTTTTAAAAGGAGACCGAGGAACTCGAAGTCCACTTTTAAAAAGATACAGCGGATAGCCCGACCTGAAAGGGAACGCCCAAGTTAAAAAAGCTTAATTTGAAGTGAATGAATTAGTAAACTAGACAGCAGCCAAAACCTCAATTAAATAATCGATATCTTCCTTAGTATTATAATGACTGAAAGAAATGCGTAAACTTGGCTTTGCCAAATCATCTGACGAAAGTATTTCTGTTAAGACATGAGAAGCACTAGTACTCCCTGACTGACAAGCACTTCCGCGCGAAACAGCTATCCCTTTCATATCTAAATGAAACAACAACATAGCTGCCTTGTCTTCTGGAAGCGGCAGAACAACATTAATAATATTATAAAAACCATTTTCTGAACCAATAATTTTAGATTCAGGAAATACTTGAGCCAATTGACTAACACAATAGCGCTTTAAATCTAAAATAGCCGCTCTCTCGACCTCTAAACTTGCATACGCCATCTCTAAAGCTTTTGCCATTCCTGCAATTTGGTATACCGATTCGGTACCTCCACGCATTCCCTTTTCTTGTTCACCACCTAAAAGCAAGGGCTGTAATCCAGAATTTTTACGGATGAAAGCAAATCCAATTCCTTTTGGACCATGAAACTTATGAGCACTAGCAGAGATAAAATCAATAGGCAAAGCTTTTAAATCAATTTCCGTCTTACCAACAGATTGAACGGTATCCGAATGAAAAAGGGCATTGTGTTCTTTGCAGATAGTCACAACTCGTTCTAGATCCAACACCACTCCTACTTCATTATTCACATGCATCAAACTCACTAAAGTTTTAACATCTTGCGAAAGCAATTCAGCTAAATGCGTCATGTCAATACTACCATCCGATTTAATGTTTACAAAATCAACTTGGATGCCAAATTCATTTTGCAAAGCTAAGACAGGATACAAAACAGCATGATGTTCTATTTTAGTTGTAATAATTCGCTTAACCTGTAAATCTCTTACCGCTGAACGTAAAATCCAGTTGTTAGCTTCAGTTCCTGAAGATGTAAAAAAGATTTCTGAACCTACCACATTAAGTTGTTTTGCAATTGACTTACGAGCAAGTTCCAAAGCACTTTTGGCATTCCGCCCGAAGCTATGTGTTGAGGAAGGATTTCCGTAATCTTCAGTCATTAATCTTGTAATCTCTTGGATTACTTCGGGGCGAATTGCAGTGGTTGATGCGTTGTCTAAATATACTTTCTTCATGAAGGCAAATTTATAAAATATCTTTATAAATAGTACGAAGGCAATCATTAAATATCGATTTTTTGACTAATTTTGAACCAAATTTTTGAATAATGAAAAAAATATGGTCTGGGATTTTAATCGCTCTTCTGTTCAGTAATTGCAGCGATGGTGATTTATCTCAAGAGGTAATTAGTTTTGATTCTGTTGCGACTCAGAGTTGTACAAATAATGGAATTATATACAAAATAAAAGGACAAGAGGCTTTATTGATTCAGATTCCATCTACCTCTTTCACAAATGAACCTACTGCGACAGGAAGCCCAACAATTATAGATATCAATAGTACAAATCGTGTGGTATACCGCTTTTATAATGGCGCTATTTCAAGTAGTATGTTTTGCGAAACAATTCCACCTTCTTCCCCAACAGTTAGTGACGAATGGATTGCTACTGCAGGAAAAATCCATATAACTACTACCGCTGTAAAAACTACCAATGCTAGCACAGGGCGAACATCAATTACTGGTTACAACCATAATATAGTATTTAAAAACATCACATTTGCTAAACAAAATGGAACACAAGTTTATGAAACTTTTGCCTTTGGAGATTATAGCCAGGTAATTAGTCCATTGACTTTAGGTTTCGATGAAACTTTAGAACAATGTACAACAACAAAACAAATCTACAATTATAATAGCGGAGAAGCCATTACCCTTGATAATATAGACCCTAATTTGATTCAAAATCAAATTACTCCACTTAACAGTCCGCGAACTGCACTTCTTGGAACCACAAACAACAAACTAACCTATCGTTTATATACTAACGGAGTATTAACCCCAAGCTATTTTTGTACACCCACTCTACCAACAGTTCCGGCTATTAGTCAAGAATGGATTGCAGAGGCTGGCGTTGCCAATGTGAAAGGAATAATAGAGGTGACAACTACCAATGTATTAAATTCTTTCACCCATCGTATCGTTTTAAAGAAAGCAACTCTTGTAAAAGGACGTAATAATTTTACCCTTGGCGACAGCCACCTATTAGGAGAATTAATTACCACCAATTAAGACCTTTATATACATCTAAAGTAACATAAAAAAAACGCCTGTATTTTAATCAAAATACAGGCGTTTTTCGTTAGTAATTGAAAACTAAAAACCTTAGATTATTGTTTCGTATTTTGTTTTATATACACCTCTGTTGCACCCAAACCATATTTTTGATAATTGGCATCTTGGAACGAAATTGTATCATAACGCCCAAACAAAAAATCCAATTCTGCTTTCAAAACTCCTTCACCTACACCATGTATAAAAACGATTTTTGGTATTCTATTTCGAATAGCAAATTCAAGATGTCGCTTGGCAGTTTCTGATTGCAACGTTAAGATGTCATAATTAGACATTCCGCGTTTGTTTGGCACTAATTTTTCAATGTGCAAATCAAACTCTGGAACACCAATTTCACGTTTTTCTTTACGCTCTTTAACAAAACTTCTTGGTTTTGACTCCTCTTTTTCTTTTTTGATTTCATTTGAATTAAAACTTCTAATAGAATTCATTAAGTTACTGGAATCGTTTATTTTAATTAATTCATTGACAAAAAATGTCATCAAAAATCCATCCGTAGATTCAATCGTAACTTGCTCTCCTTTGACAGACAAAACTACTCCATTCACAGCTTCATCTAAAACCGAAACCTCATCTCCTTTACTGAACATCATCTTCGTTT
>ERZ650308.1959-NODE-1959-length-10349-cov-8.674859_pt1 | contig 10349 bp, 7 predicted proteins | sample MGYA00376244_ERZ650308 | MGnify/ENA primary metagenome ERZ650308 (study PRJEB26733, sample SAMN07839295) | wastewater metagenome | biome: small river; feature: stream; material: water | place: USA: North Carolina | collected 2016-04-26 ...
TAGATCTAGCTCAGCGAACATTTGAGGTCTTTGCCTTTGTGCAAGCAAATTGCTACGACAAAGACAACCGAATCAAAATGCAGATGAGTCCTGCAGCCAAGCTGCACTACAGCGAACTTTATCGAGATCAACTTACGCGTGACCAAGGTGCTGAACGGGTCAACGCCATGTTGGAGCGCCGTGCTCCACTCCTTTTACGTCTGGCGATGCTCTTTGCCTTATGCGACAAAACAATCAGAATTGACATAAAGCACCTCGAAGCAGCCAGTGCGTGGGTTCAATATTTTTCAGACTCTATTGCATTTATCTTCATGACGGCACAAGATGCAGCTCGTACCACTGAAGCAACCGTACATTCAGAAATGCTGTTGAATTTCTTGCATCAACAACGAACTGCAACTAGAAGTGAAATCAGCAAAGATTGCTTCAAAGGTCACGTGAGTAAAAAAAAGATTGATGACTGCCTTAGTCATCTACTTTCTGCATCACCTCCAAAGATCAAGGTGCAACAAATCAAACGCGCCGATATGCGGCCAGGAGCACCAGTGCAGTTGTACAGCTTAGAAGCAGAAGCTAAGGTTCAATCGCTGACTCACTCTGATACGCCATGAATCAAATGAGGGTTAACATTGAAATGTGACTTCACTGGGCGACACCAAGGCCCCTAATTCTGCTTCGTGCCTCTGTCCTTGTCATGCAAGGTACGCACTACATACAGAAAGAGCCAAGGGCCGACTGTGATAATCGGAGGCAGCGAAGTCACACCCCAAACTCTGACCAAAGTCATGCGCGTTTTATTCGAGATCCAAGATCATTGAAGATGCAATTAATCAATTGCAACAACAGTGTCAAAAAGTCCGTAGCGCGTTAGACCTTCATGGCTTTCTATTCCGGTGTATCGCAATGAAGCATCTTCATAGCGTCGAAATGCAAAAACCGCTTGATTCATCTGCTCTGTGTTGAACACCTTGAGCCGAACAAGCAGATGAAAGTCCTGAACAGTTAATCCAGTTACCGTGAGAAATAAATCAGGCTCAAGTTTTGTAATGACATCCTGAAGAGTGTTTTCACGAAAATCTGTCAGATACATGAACGCGGGAATACGCGTTGCAAATTTGATTAATTTCTCTTGAACCAGCTTGCGTTTGGACTTGTATTCTTTTTCTTCTTCAGTCAACAGCTTCTGCTCCTTTGCGGTTAACTTCTTACCTTCCTTAGCCTTATTTTTTAGATCTTTAACCTTATCACTCTTATTGATGATGGTTTCGATAACGTTGTCACCCAAGGTACGCCAACCCTCTATGCGCTCAACAGCAGCCATCGCTTCTGGGTTGTCGAGGATACGCCTCAAAGTACCGTTATCAACGTTCACCAACATCGCACTCTCCCACTTGCGTGCCAAGAGCGTTGCAGATGTACCTGCCATCGCAATATCCAAAATCCCACCAGCATCGATTTGCGTCATGTTGGCACCGTCATATGCCAGCACGGGCAAAAAGGACACCAAATCTTTCACTGCATGCTCGGGATTAGACTCGTTTGGAGATAGACCTACTCCGTATTCGGAAAGCTGTCGCAATGCCCGCGTAGGTGCGAAGTCAAACACGAAGCACACAGGCTTCAGGATTTCCTCTTCGTTAGGGTTGTCACCGTTCGGATTTTTTAATGACCAAGGCGACTGCACGCGAAATGCCGCTTGAAAATATGTCTCAGGTGATTTCAAATTGCGTAGCATCAGAATCGATGACCACTGGGCAACAGTCACACCCGTTGTTAACTTTCCGCAAGACAATGTAATCGTTTTGCTTTCGAACCCGCTACCAATTGCATGACGAACTGGGGGTAACGCTTCAAGCCCGATGCCTGCAGCTGCGCCAGCAGCAACTATTACTTTGTAATCGTGCCAGAAAGTGTTGTGCCGCTCCTTAAGCAATTTGGCCATTGCATGACATGCCGCGACATTTGGTAAGTACCAAAATGAATGTTGAAGATACGGCAGTAAACGTACATCTGAATAAGGGAATGGTGGTCGAGTTCCTGCCTTCAACAATTCAGCAGATTGAGTTGTGTGGCCACCACGAATGATGTCCAGCCATTTTTGAACGTCCCCTTTGTATTTGAACTTTGCCGAAGCCTCAGAACCAGTCGCTTCAAAGAAAGCGTTAAGGTCGAATTCGTCAAATTCACCTCCGCTAGCCACAGCAAGTAACTCATCAGGCATCTGATAGGTCAATAATCGCATTTGCGAAAGTGCACCGTAGGGATTCCGCTTTCCTGGGTATTTGGCAGCAAAGGCCTCTTTTGCTCGCTGCTCATCCGTATAAGTCCAATTGAAGATTTGCTCCTCAATGAACTCCCCCGTAGATAGCGCTTTAAAAGGTGTACCTGAGAGATACAAATAGGCTCTTGTTGTAATTGGTAAAAACTCAGTCTCACTATCCGAAAGCACATTCAGATCTTCGTTAACACCTTCCAACTCACCTGCATATTCAAGCTTGGCCTCTTTTTTTGCGACTGAGTCATCTTCGCCTTCAAACAACTCTTTTGCTGTGTCGCGCCAAGCACCAAAGTGGTACTCATCGAAGACAACCAAATCCCAATTTATCGTGTGCAGCCACTCGTTACGTGGTTTGATATTGCCAGTTGGATCTCGTCCAAGCAAATCTTGAAACGATCCAAAGTACACGACAGGTTTGTTATGGTCAACTTGCGTTGGGTCATTACCAGAAGAACGAGAAAGGTACTGCCAACCGTCGAAATCGACATGGCTTTCTAGGTCTGTTTGCCATGCATCCTCAACTGCGGGCTTAAATGTAACAACTAGAACGCGCTTGGCTTTCAGCCTCTTTGCGAGTTGATATGTCGTGAAGGTTTTGCCAAATCGCATCTTGGCGTTCCACAAAAAACGTGGTGCCGCATTAGCGTCTTCATTCCAAATCGAATGAAAATATTCGAAAGTCTTGTTAACAGCCTCAGCCTGCTCATCACGCATGCCAAAAGACTCATGATGTGTACCGCTAAAACGTTGTCCAGTCTGCAACTCAGCAATAACGGTTTTGACATCTTCAACGGAACAGCGCATCCACTCCAATTCAGAGTTTTCAAATCCCTTTTTTACTAGTGCTGAACGCACCTCATGGTCTGTAAATATGGAACCATCATCCCGTTCAGCTTGAACATCCAGTTCAATGGAAAAATTCTTGATTGCTGCAGTTTTCAGCTGTTCAGACACGCGACGCTTAACATCCCGTGAGGTTTGTCCTACCTTAAGCAATCCTTTATGAGCGACATCATCTATCTTGTAAGCGTAGATGCGAGGCCGGGCTTCAGGCCTAGGTGCAAGAATTTCTTCGATGGATTTATTCATCATCAGAGGCCCCATCCAAATCCATAGGACGAACAACCTTTTCGATGAATTCAATCTCACTAGCCGTGATGCCGTACTTGGCATACAAATCGGCGTCGGCCCAACGCTTTGACCAATCTTGAGTTGGAACGAAGGTATAGACCCGACGCGTAGTGTCTTGAGATGGTTTGTGCAGCAATATGAGGAGTCGTGTCAATCGGCACGTCATATATGACAGCGCATTTTCTGCCTCATTTTTTGTTTCAAATGGTCCTATGCAGAGATAGGTTTCTGAGCAGATGCTTCCGGGCTCCCCAATGAATGGCGTGCTAATGATTCTGTGAGGATAGGTATCCCGATTACCAGTCCCCGGAGCAGCTCTTCCAACATAGATCTTCCACTTGTCAATTAAATGAGTAGCCGTCGTTATCTCGCTCTCCGCAATGAAGGCGGTTCCGCCATTTTGATAGACAACAACGTCTCCATCTTTTTTCTTTTTATTACCTCGAAAGAATGTTCTCAATCCAAACGGACGTAAAGAACTAACCAACTGATCAAACCGATTTCCATCATTAAGAATTAAAGACTTCGATTTTGGATTTTCTAAAGCCATGACTTTCTTGAGAATCGACAAGCCTTCATTAAATCGGATGAAAATTTCAGCTCCTTCTTCAAGGAGAGGTCGCACAGCCGTCGAAACAGGCCAATCCTTAAAGTGCGTTGTGACTTGGCAAGTACCAGGATGATCTCTATTCCAAAGGAAATAACATACACCGCCCTTTAGACCAACACCAGGAAAGACGTCGGAAGCACTTAAATAGTCATTAATGGATCGCAAGCGTGTATCACCAAGCATCGATTCTCTAAACTCATCCAAACCTTTTCCACCAGAAAACCATCTTGCTGGAATGATCATTGATAAGTAACGCGGCTCAAGGGCTTTTGCTTGCTCTACAAACAACTGATAAATCGGTGCGGCGCTAGTTCCGTAACCCCCATCAGTTAATTGATAAGGCGGGTTGCCAACAATGACGTCGAACTGCATATCTCCTCCAAACAACTCGATCATTCGAGTTTTTATTTCATCAGTATGAATAAACGCGTAAGCGTGGGTTTCTAAATCATCTCCACGATCGAGAGCCGTCTGACTGGCTCCACAAAACGTGCACTTTCCATTGATCCATGTGTGTTCAGTACGCTGAAACCAGATATTGCCGTTCTCATTTGCAAATTTTTTAGCAATTGAATGTTTTCCATCCGCATGCTTCGAACAATACAAACTGCGCCGCGCTAGAAGACTCGTCAACCGGGTGATGCCAATTCCAAAAATTTGATTGGTCAGAATGTGATCTACACGTTCTTGCAAATCAGGAATTTCATGTACTAGCCCTTTGTTTAAACGGTTAGTAATTTCACGCAAAAAAACACCAGACTTGGTGAATGGATCAAGAAACTTGGCAGATTTTTCTGCCCATAAATTTGCACCACCGTGATCCGCAGCCCACTCTTCGGCTACGGCATCCAGCATTCGATTAGCGAGCTCAGGCGGAGTAAATACCTCATCATTAGACAAGTTGGCTATGCATGTCAAAACATCCGGATTTCGACCTTTTAAAGTGAAACTGGCTTGATTGCTCATGTAGCCTCCATAGAGCCGTATTGATACGCAGCGGCCAGTTCGCGCACTGTCATAGGCGAATAGGTTTTTATGGGGGTAAAAATTTCATGCTTACCAAGATGCGCGAAGAGCGAACCTTCTGCATTAAACGCAGACGACCCGGTTAGCACATCAAACAGAAAATCTCTTCGCTGAAATTTTCCCTTGCCAACATAGCCCCACTCTGCAAAAGTTATAGACTTGTCCTCTTTTGTCCGCATAGTCAATGCGTCTCCATGGACAAGGTTTTGAGACAAAACGTGCGATGCGGCGAGATAGAGGTCGTTTGTTTCTTCTAGGTTGAGATACTCAGCAAAAATCTCAAGAACGTTTGCACGACACTCAGTGATGTTGTCCGCTAAAAGTTCGATGCCGTAGATGCACATCAACGCTAGCAGTGCGTACTGCTGCTTATCAAATTCTGATTTGCCATATTTAATTTCCACGGCAGCGAGCTTGCGACGCATGATTTGCTTGATGAAGTTACCACTTCCACAAGCGGGCTCCAAGAAACGGGAATCAATGCGCTCAGTTTCATCTTTGACTAGATCGAGCATTGCGTCGACCATCCATGGAGGCGTAAATACCTCTCCATGATCAACAACACGTTGTTTTGATTTCACTAATGTCACAACAAACCTCACTCAGGCGCCACAAGTTTGACGCTCGGAAAATAGCTCTTAAATCGATGAGTATTGCGGGTTAAAACGGGCAGTCCGCTGACAGCGGCATGAGCGCCAATAAAAAAGTCTCCTAGCACGTTGAATTTAGTGCCGCCATTGCGGCGGTACTGAACAAATGCCTTGCCTGCTAGAAATAAGGCAGGCTTTGGAATTTCTAGCATACGAAGCTCCATACTCTCGATGACCGCATCCATGGCTTCTACCGTAGAAAAGGTCAGAGACAGCTCGGAGTAGATGATCGGGTTAATGACCAGTCGATGGACCTTTGACTGAGCCTGCAACTGAGCAATTGACCAATCGGCCCATTCTGGCTCGTTCTCTAGAACATCAACCAGAACATTTGTATCAACAAGCATTAGGACTCGCCCCGCAACAGTGCCATCAAGTCCTGTGTACGCCACTTGACATCTGCACTGCCGCGCGCAGCCTCAAAGCGATCTGATTTTGGTATTGCGGAAATATCCGTCCTGTGCAGCACCACATCACCATCGCGGTTGACTGCAAACTCCAGCTGCGCACCAGGCTTGAGACCCAGCGATTCACGAATCTGCTTGGGGATCGTGACTTGCCCCTTGATAGTCATGGTTGTCGACACCTTGGCCCCTTTTCTTACGATAACCTTTAACGTAATACCCAAAGGATACAGTAAAACGGTTTGGGTATTCAACATCTCGTTAATTTGTGAGATACTACAGATAGCCCAAAATAAATTTTGATTTTTTACATATAAATCAACAGTTTAAAAAAGATACGGACGAAATGAAAGAAGAACAATCAGATTTAGCCCAGATGGTTCGCTTGGCTCTAGCCGAACAAACGGAGGATGTACGTCTGTTCGCCGCTCGACTGGTTCGGAAGTACCGTGGAACGGCGCCTGACTTGGCTGAGCAGCTCGAGCTGTTCCTGAAATCAAAACCAGCGCGCAGCGTCTCTCCCATGCGCAAACTGTCGCCTCCGCCTCAAACAACTCAAGCCATGCCTGTCGATGATGAGTCTCGCCTCTCACTCTTGAAGGTATTTAAAGATGACCCTGCGAAAGATGCGCCACTGCTATCCAGCGAAGTCGATGATGCCTTGGGCCAACTCATCGCCGAGCGTCGACAAAGTGATCGTCTTCGGGCCATAGGACTGACACCTACCCGCTCCGCAATCTTTGTGGGGCCACCTGGAGTTGGCAAAACACTTACAGCACGTTGGCTCGCTGCACAATTGAAAGTGCCGCTTTATGTGCTAGATCTGACCGCTGTAATGAGTAGTCTGCTCGGCAAGAGCGGGGCTAATTTGCGGGCAGCCATCGACTTCGCCAAACGCGAACCTTGCGTGCTGCTACTGGACGAGATTGATGCTATCGCCAAGCGGCGCAGTGACGACACCGATGTGGGCGAGCTTAAGCGCCTAGTCACCGTGATCCTGCAAGAAGTCGACGAATGGCCCGCCAGCAGTGTGTTGTTAGCAGCAACCAACCACCCCGAACTGATTGATCCGGCGTTATGGCGTCGCTTCGACCTAGTAGTCCAGTTCAAGACACCCAATGATCAAGCCGTGAAGGAAGCTGTGAAGCGTTTCCTAGGTCCGGACTACGGCCTCTTTGCACGTTGGATCGACATCCTGGTGTTTGCATTCGCCGGGCATTCGTTCAGCGACATCGAGCGTGATGTGCGGCGCTTCCGACGCGCCATTGCACTGGGCACAAGCACCGATGCCGATTTGGTTGAGGACTTCATGAAAGCGCGCGCTTTAGCACTCGACAGGCAAGGGCGCATCGACCTAGCAGTAATGTTGGCCAAGCAAACTCGTCTGTCTCAACACGCCGTCTCAGACATTACGGGCGTGAGTCGTGACACGATCCGCAAATACACCAGCGATATACCTGCGCTAAAAAAGTCAGCAATTCGTAGAAAGGCTCAAGCATGAACCAACCAAACTTCTTAATTGGTCGCGGTGAATTACTGACTCACGATATCGTCGGACCACGACGCATGCCTGGCAAAGCAGAGGCCTACACCTTCGAACAGGCAAAAGTACGGCTGTCCTCTCAATTCAGCATTGCTGCGAAGGCACTAGATGAGCTACCGACTGAAGCCTGTCCGGGCGACTTCGCTGTGGCCAAGTTAATGATGAATCCCAGCTTCATTGCTCGTTCCTATTTTCCGACCGGCCTGTTGCGCAGCACAGGGCTGGCGTCCATCGGTAGTCGAACAGTCAAGATCAAGCCACAGGCCTGGACTCGCAAAGGGCAACCTCAGGAGACCACCACGACCGAGTTGTTTGTCGCTGGTAAGCGTCAGGCTTTCCGTAACCTTTCGCAATGGACAGAAATCATTGAAGCGGAATCCGACGAGGGTGATGACCTAGCCCACATTGAACAGTTCTCAGCCTTCGCACCTGCCGAACGCATCGTGAATCTGGGTGCCCCGAAAAATCGTTTCTTCGAGGTGGGGCTGCATCTCTTACCCGGCGAAGACCCTGGCTTGATTCAGCAGGCATTTTTGAAATTCGCTCAACGACAAGACGTGAAGGTCCATAGCGAGATCGATTTCATCGCAGGAAACTTGTGGTTCGTGCCAGTCGAGGGACAGCCACGGGCAGTCGAAAGGCTGTCCAACTTCGCTTTTGTCAGAGTGATACGACCTGTGCCCAAGTTACGCGGAATCCGCCCGTTACAGCGCGAAGGGGGGCCCTCTGTTGGTTGCAGCCTCCCCACTGAGCAGGCCCTATCTAGTGAACCTCGCGTCGCCATACTTGATGGTGGTCTGCCGAATCACCATCCAATCGGTCCCTGGTTAGGTTCGTACCGCAAGCTCGACGAAGAAGCAGAAGACGATCCAAACGGACCGAACCACGGACTGGGCGTGACATCGGCTGTGCTGTTTGGCCCAATACAGCCAAACGGAACAGCAAGCCGACCTTTTGCACCTGTAGACCATTTGCGTGTACTCGACCAAGAATCAAATGGCGAAAACCCACTGGAGTTGTATCGCACTCTAGGTCTCATCGAACAAGTCCTTTTGTCACGATCCTATGAATTCATCAACTTGAGCTTAGGCCCAGACCTCGAAGTAGAGGATCAGGAGGTCCATGCCTGGACCTCCGTCATTGACGATCTGCTCAGCGATGGCGACACGCTCATGACCGTGGCTGTTGGCAACAATGGAGAACGCGACCATCAGCTGGGCTACAACCGAGTGCAGGTTCCATCAGATTGCGTGAATGCACTCGCGGTCGGCGCAGCCGACGATACCGATGCGAACTGGGCTCGCGCACCTTACAGCGCGATCGGACCTGGTCGCAGTCCCGGCGTTGTCAAGCCTGATCTGCTGGCTTTTGGCGGCAACCCGGCAGCAAAATATTTTCACGTCTTGGCGCCGAGCGCGAAACCAGTTCTGACTCCTCAGCTCGGCACCAGCTTCGCGGCGCCTTACTTGCTTCGCAGTGCTGTCGGTATTCGTGCAATCCTTGGTGACAATCTGACGCCTCTCGCCATTAAGGCCTTACTGGTCCATGCAGCCGACACTGGCAAGCATGACCCAATAGAAGTCGGATGGGGCAAGATTCCCGAGGACACTCTTGACGTCATAACGTGCCCAGACGGCGTGGCCAGAATTGTCTATCAGGGAGAGCTCAAGCCAAGCAAATACCTTCGTGCCAGCCTGCCACTGCCAAACGAAGCTCTAATGGGCAACATCCGCCTAAAAGCCACTTTCTGCTACGCGTCACCAACAGATCCGCAGGATGCTGCCGCATATACCAAGGCAGGTCTCGAAGTAGTCTTTCGACCAAACGATGAAAAAATAAAGGACGGCAAAAGTAACGCGGACACCAAGGGCTTTTTCGACTTGAAGAAGTACGCCACCGAACAAGAACGTAGATCGGACCAGGGCAAGTGGGAGACAGTACTACATGGATCCAAGACCTTTCGTGGCTCCAGCCTCAAAAATCCAGTGTTTGACATTCACTACAACGCCCGAGACGGTGGTGGTCGAGCCACAGGTCCTGAGAAGATTCGATATGCACTGATTCTCTCGGTTGAAGCACCGAAACACGCTAATCTTTACAACGATATCCTTCGTGCATACGCAAAGACACTGGTCCCAATTCAACCGCAAGTATCGTTGCCGATTCGCATTCGTTGATGCAGCCTGTCTTGTAAGAACCAAACGGACAAGTTCATAACAAAAATGACAAAAAGCCCGACCTATCCAAAGACAAGTCGGGCTTCATTTTCAGTGTTCAATTGCTGATTGGTATCGATACCAACGTTGAACCTCTACCAGCATCAAAGTAGTTTGCAGAGCATCCTTACTCAACTGTTCGCAACTCATCTCTCCCACATTTCCTTGGGAAGCAAAAAGAGTGTCGGTGCGGGGAGGAGAAGCTCCGGTGGGAGTTTCGGAAACGGAGGACAAATTCCCGCCACTGGCTGAGGAGATGTTGCACACCCCACCAGCGCAACTGTTAAGCTGACGATCAAACACCAGCTTTGACCTTTTTGCGTATTCATTTGCAATTTCCTGAGTGATTTGAGATTGGGTAAGCCGTAAATCGGCAACATGTTGCTCTTGCTTTGCTTGTGCGATTTGCACAGTTTTTTCCTCAGCATCCCACTGACGCTGCAGACGGGATTGCCCCATCTGCAGGCCTAGTAAAAACGCCATGAGAAGCA
>ERZ650308.1960-NODE-1960-length-10348-cov-6.618284_pt1 | contig 10348 bp, 11 predicted proteins | sample MGYA00376244_ERZ650308 | MGnify/ENA primary metagenome ERZ650308 (study PRJEB26733, sample SAMN07839295) | wastewater metagenome | biome: small river; feature: stream; material: water | place: USA: North Carolina | collected 2016-04-26 ...
CCTTCGTTCGCAGGATGTCATAACGGCAGGGGGGGGCTATCGGGATGAGCAGGCCCCGCAAGCCGTCTGCCCTGAAGCTGGTGACGGGCACCGACCGAGCCGACCGCACCAACGGCAACGAGCCCGAGCCGCAACTGCTGAACGACCTGACGCCGCCGTCGCACCTGTCCGAGCGGTCGGCTGCTGTGTGGCGTGAGGTCGCGCCGATGCTGCGCCGCATTCAGGTGCTGACCGAGGCCGACGTCATCAGCCTGGAGATGCTGTGCGATGCGGTGGCCGACTACCGGTTGGCGCGCGAGACCCGCGGCGACAAGATGGTGACGTACAGCCACAAGGGGAGCCAGATGCTGGATCAGTGGCTGGTGGCGCAGCAGGCGTGCGGCAAGCGGGCCGAGGTGCTGATGGGTCGCTTCGGCATGGACCCGGTGAGCCGCAGCAAGGTGATGGTGGACGTCCAGCCGTCGCTTCCGGGCATGGAGCCTGCCACCGGCCCCAGTAGGTTCTTCGCCAAGTGACAGCCGTCGTCGAACCCCAAGCCAAGCCGAAGCCCGCCCGCAAGCGCGCCCCGCGCAAGCCGGCCGTGATCGACCGCGCCACGCAGTACGCCCACCGCGTGCTGCTGGGCGAGCTGATCGCCGGCCCGCATGTGCGCGATGCCTGCGCCCGGCACCTGCGCGACCTGACCGAAGCGCCAGCCCGCGGCATGCGCTGGAACCTGGACGCCGCGACCTGGGCCATCGCCTTCTTCGAGGAAACGCTCTGCCTGAACGGTGGCGCCTTCGAGGGCCAGCCGTTCAAGCTGGACGAGTGGCAAGCGTTCGTCGTCGGCAGCATCTACGGCTGGCAGCGCTTCGACGACAAGCTGGGCGGCTGGGTGCGCCGCTTCCGCGTGGCCTACATCGAGACCGCCAAGGGCAGCGGGAAGTCTCCGCTGGCGGCTGGCGTCGGCATGTACGGCCTGACGGCCGACGGCGAGGCCCGCGCAGAGATCTACGCCGCCGCCACCAAGCGCGACCAGGCCATGATCCTGTTCCGCGACGCAGTGGCCATGTGGCAGCACAGCCCCGAACTGCAGCGCCGGCTGATCCCCAGCGGCAGCGGCGAGAACGTCTGGAATCTGGGATACAGGCAGACCGGCAGCTGGTTCCGCCCGATCAGTGCCGACGACGGCGCCAGCGGTCCCCGGCCCCACGTGGCCCTGCTGGACGAGGTGCACGAGCACAAGACCGCCAAGGTGGTCGAGATGCTGCGCGCCGGCACCAAGAGCCGCCGCCAGGCGCTGATCTTCATGATCACCAACAGCGGCGCCGGCAAGACCACGCCCTGCGGGATCTACCACGACTACGGCGCCGAAGTGGCGGCCGGCAAGCGCGTTGACGACGCCTTTTTCGCGTTCATCTGCGGCGTGGACGAGGGCGACGACCCGTTCAGCGATGAAGGCTGCTGGCCGAAGGCAAACCCGAGTCTGCAAAACCGCAACCTGCCCGGCCTGCAGTACCTGCGCGAGCAGGTGACAGAAGCCCGCGGCATGCCGGCCAAGGAAGCCATCGTCCGCCGGCTGAACTTCTGCCAGTGGACCGCCGCGGTGTCGCCGTGGCTGAGCGCTGTCGTCTGGGATCCGTGCCAGCGCCCGTTCACCGCTGCCGATCTGCGCGGCCGGCGCGCCTGGGGTGGCCTGGATCTGTCCAGCACCACCGACCTGACCGCCTTCGTGCTGCTGGTGGAACCGGCGGAGCCGGGCGATCCGTGGCACATCCTGCCCTGGTGCTGGCTGCCCAAGGGTGATGCCGCCAACGGCCTGTGCCAGCGCAGTGAGCGCGACCGCGTGGACTACGTGACCTGGGCGCGTGACGGCTTCCTGGAGACGACGCCCGGCGCGGCCATCAGCAAGCGGCACGTGCTGCAGCGCGTCGCGAAGATCTGTGCCGACTTCGACGTGCAGACCATTGCGGCCGACCGCTGGCGCCTGGCCGACTTCAAGCAGCAGGCCGCCGACGACGGGATCACGCTGCCCGAGCTGGTCGAGTTCGGCCAAGGCTTCAAGGACATGTCCCCGGCGCTCGACGAGTTCGAGACTGCCATCCTCAACCGCACCGTGGCGCACAACGGCCACCCGGTGCTGACCTGGTGCGCCTCCAACGCCGTGACCGACAGCGACCCGGCGGGGAACCGCAAGCTGAACAAGGCCAAGGCCACCGGCCGGATCGACCTGGTGGTGGCGGCGGTGATGGCCTACGCCAGCGCGGCGCCCAGCGCGAACGGCTCCGGCGAGAAATCCTGGTGGGAGGTCGAAGCGTGAAGTGGTTCGACCGCCTCATGGGCCGCAAGGCTGCCGAGCTGACCTATGACCAGATCGCGTCGCTGATCGACGGAACGGGCGCTGGCGCCAAGGTGGCGGGCGTGCATGTGACCGAGAAGACCGCGCTGCAGGTCTCGACGGTCCTGGCCTGCGTCAAGGCCATCGCCGACGGCTGTGCCACGCCGCGGCTGCATGTGTACCGCGAGCTGCTGAACGACCAGGGAAAGCCAGTCCGAGAAAAGGCCATCAACATCCCCGAGTACCGCCTGCTGTCCCGCAGGCCGAACGAGTGGCAGACGAGTTTCGAGTGGCGCCGCGAGATGACCGCGCACGCCGCGCTGTGCGGCACCGGGCTGTCGATCAAGTCCAAGGGCGGCAACAACCGTGTACGCGAGCTGATCCCGGTGATGCCGGGCCAGTGGGACGTGCGCCGCACCAGCCGGTACGAGCTGCGTTACCGCGTGTGGGACGAGTTCGGCACCATCGGCGAGTTCGCGCCTGACGACGTATTTCTGCTGCACAACCTGCAGTGGGACTTCTACAAGTCGCTGAACTACGTGATGCTGGCGCGCAATGCGGTCGGCCTGGCCATGGCCACCGAAAACAGCCAGTCGGCCATGCACGCCAACGGCCTGCGCAGCAGCGGAACCTACAGCGTCGAGGGCACGCTCAGCCCCGAGCAGTACGAACGGCTGTCTGCGGTGCTGAAGAAGCGCGCCGGACCTGAGAACGCTGGCCTGCCGATGATTCTCGACCGCTCCGCGAAGTGGCTGCCAGCCACCATGACCGGCACCGATGCGCAGTCGGTTGAGACCCGCCGGCTGCAGGTCGAGGAAGTCTGCCGCGCTTTCGGGGTGTTCCCGATCATGGTCGGCCACAGCGACAAGGCGGCGACGTTCGCCAGCAGCGAAGCGTTTTTCAGCGCGCACCTGATCCACACGCTGACCCCCTGGCACACCGCCTGGACGCAACGCATCGACGAGACCCTGCTGGACGGCAGCGGCCCGCTCTACGCCGAGTTCGACACCCGTTACATGACCGCCGGAAGCCTGAAGGACCGCGCGCAGTGGGCGCGGTCGATGACCGAGGCCGGAATCTACACGCGCAACGAGGTGCGCGATGACGAGGGCTTGGACCCGCTGCCGGGTCTCGACGAACCGCTCACCCCATTGAACATGACCGGAGCCACCAATGGCACGCAAGACCCGCCCCCTGCAGCTTGAGCGCCGGAGCGCGACGCCCGAGCGCCGCTCGACCGTCGTCCGCCTGGAGCAGCGGGCCGTCGGCGACGACGGCACCATCGAGGGCTACGGCTCCGTCTTCAACGTGGTCGATGACTGGGGCGACATCATCGCCCCGGGCGCCTTCGCTGCAACGCTGGCCGCGCACAAGGCCGCCGGCACCATGCCTGCCATGCTGTGGCAACACCGCGACGCAGAGCCGATCGGTGTCTGGACCGACATGGCCGAAGACAGCCGCGGGCTGCGCGTGAAGGGCCGTCTGGTGCTGGAGGCGCCGCGCGGCAAGGAAGCGCATGCGCTGCTGAAGGCCGGCGCGCTCAATGGCCTGTCGATCGGCTTCATCAGCCGCAAATGGAGCTGGGACGACACGACCGACATCCGCACGCTGCAAGAGGTCGATTTGTGGGAAGTGTCCCCGGTGACCTTCCCGGCCAATGGCCTGGCGCGCGTTGACAGCGTGAAGTCGGGCGGAACTGCCGGCGGCATCACCACCATCCGCGACGCGGAGCGAGCCCTGCGGGATGCGGGCCTCTCAGCGGAGCAGGCGAAGGCCACCCTGGCCATCGTCAAGCGCAGCGTCCAGGCCGAGCGGGAAGCCGACCAGGACACGCAGCGCGCACTGCGAGCCGCCAGCGAACTGCTGGCCACCCTGAACCGCGCTTCGACCTGATCGGCGCATCCCACCCCACCACCAAGAGGACATCACCATGATCCGCACCAACACCCGCACCGGCCTGATGGCCGCCATGCTCGCCCACCATGCCGCCTACACCGCCAAGGTGCAGGCCGGCGGCCTGATCGAGCGCCGCGACACGCCCACGCTGGCCACCGTCACCGAGGCCATCGGCAAGATCAACGAGGCGTTCGAGGAATTCAAGCGCACCAACGACAAGCGCCTGGCCGAACTGAAGGCCGGCAACGCGACCGGCGACCTGGACGCCAAGCTGGCGAAGCTGGAGAAGGACATCAGCGAATTCAGCGAGCAGAAGAGCCGCCTGGAGAAGCTGGAAACCCGCCTGGCCCGCCCCGGCGCCCTGGGCGGCAACGACCGCGAGCAGCGCGAGACGCAGGAAGAGGTGCAGCACCGCGCCGCCTTCAGCGCCTGGCTGCGCTCGCCCGGCGACGTGGACCGCCGCGCCGCGCTGCAGCGCGCCGAGCGTGAGCTGCGCAAGGCCCAGCGCGCGAACCCGATGTTCGCGGCCCTGGACGAGGACGACCGCGAGCAGCGCGCCTCGGCCGTGAGCACCGGCACCGGCTCGGCCGGCGGCTTCGCGCTGCCGGAAGTGCTGGAGCGGCAGATCGCCCGCCTGTCGGTGGACATCAGCCCGATCCGCAGCATCGCCACCGTGCGCACCGTGGGCAGCACCGACTACAAGGAGTTGTTCGACGTCAACGGCGCGGCGTTCGAGTGGGTGGGCGAGACCGACACCCGGAACCAGACGAACACCAGCGACCTGGCGGAAATCGCGCCGACCTTCGGCATGGCCAGCGCCAAGCCGCAGGCGACCGAGGAAAGCCTCGATGACCTGTTCTTCAATGTCGAGGGCTGGCTGGTCGAGACGGCGTCGGAAGCGATCGCGCAGGGCGAGGGCGCGGCGTTCGTCGCCGGCAACGGCACCAAGAAGCCCACCGGCTTCCTGGCTGGCCCGACGCCCGTGACCACGGCCGACTCGGGCCGCGCGTTCGGCACGCTGCAGTACGTCGCGGGCGGCCAGGCCGCGGCGCTGCCGACCAGCCTGGATCCGCTGTACGACATGGTCTATGGCCTGCGCGCCCGCTATCGCCGCAATGCCCGATGGGCGGGCGGCAAGCTGGTGTACGCTGGTCTGCGCAAGCTGAAGGACACCACCAACCAGTACCTCTGGCAACCGGCCGTGGCCGCAGGCCAGCCCGACATGCTGATGGGCTACCCGGTGACCGAAGCCGAGGACATGCCGGTCGTGGCCGCCAACGCCTTCCCGCTGGCGTTCGGCGATTTCCGCGAGGGCTACCTGATCGCCGACCGGGTGGGCATGCGCATCACCCGTGACGAGATCACGACCCCGGGCTACGTCAAGTTCTACATCCGGCGCCGGGTGGGCGGCAAGCTGCGCAACACGCAGGCGATCAAGCTGCTGAAGATCGCCACGTCCTGATCGACGAACAGCAGCAACAGCCGGGCCGCCATGTGCGGCCCGGTCTGCTTTCAGGAGCCAGCCACATGCCCCAGATCATCGTCCTGCAGGCGTTCAAGTTCGCGCACCACGGCTACCAGGTCGAGGAGTTCGAGCCCAGCGCCGAGCCGCGCGACACCACCGACGAATGCGCCGACCTGGCCATCGCAGAGGGCTGGGCGCATCCGGCTGGCGCCTCTGTGCAGGCGCCTGCGCAGCCGGCCCGCAGGCGCGCCACCAAGGCGCACGACAGCGCGCCGGAGACCAAGGACTGACTGACCCAGCCGCCATGCACCCGCCTGGGTGCATCCGCTTGAGCCCTGACCGAAAGACCAACCCATGCCAAAGACCGTCAAGTACATCGGCACAACCAACCGCTGGCCCGAGCTTGCCGTGACCGGCAAACAGAGCGTCTGGATGCCGGGCCAGATGGACGAGCGCCCCGATTCGGAGGCCGCCCTGCTGCTGGCAACAGGCCTGTTCGCGGACCAGGACGCACTGAACCAGACGCCCGCCGAAACCGCTGCACTTGCAGCCCTGATGTCACGGGATGGGATCGGCCGTCTCCCCGCCCGCGTCTACAACCCGCGTGGCCTGCGCCGCTGGCGGACGGCCATCGCGGCGGCAGAGTACGCGGCGCAGCGCATCAACGTCATCGGCACCTCCCTGACGGTGGGGGCCTACTGCGACGACTCGACCGTGCCGGTGGATGCGACCGGCGACAGCCAGTCGTGGGCCGGCAGGCTGCGCGCGATGGTCAATCGCCGGCTCGGCACCACGCCGGGTGGATTCATCCCCGCCAACGACTCGCGCAACACCGTGACCGGGACCAGCGTCACGTCGTCGTGCGGGCCGTTCATGCACACCATCCGCACCAGCAACGTCGAAACGCTGGGCGGCGCGCTGAACCTGCCGAACGGGGCCACGATCAGCATCCCCGTGCCGAGCTGCACGACGATGGAACTGATCTGGCTGGACAGCGGCAACGCGAACGGCAGCGGCAACACGGGCGCGAACACCGGCTCGTTCACCTGGTCGCTGGACGGCGGCGCCCAGACGGGCAGCAACACGGCGGTGAACACGGCCCCCGTGAACTACCGTTCCCTGACCATCACCGCGTCGCAGGGCGCACACACGCTGCTGCTGACCGGCGGAAGCCCGGGCGCCATCATCATCGGCGTCAACTACCACTCCGGCAACGGCGTGATCGTCAACCGCTGGGGCGTCAGTGGCGGGTCGTCGCTCGATGTGACCGGCGAGGGCTTCGTGGGCAGCGGCCTGAACGGCGGCGCCCGGCAGCGGCTGCTGTCCTGGCTGTCGGCGCCTCTCGATCCGGTCGCCGCCGGCTCGAACATCAACGCGGCCACCACGGCCGGCAGCGATCTGGTGACGCTGGCGTCGTCGGCCTCTGCGGCTGGCGTCAAGGTGGGCATGCCGATCTCAGCCAGCAGCGGCAATGCCGACATCCCGGTGCCCTGCTACGTCAAGGCCCTGGTGAGCGACACCGTGGTGCAACTGTCCGTCGCCGCGACTGGCACCAATGCGGCTCGGCCGCTGCGTTTCGGCGGCGGCCTGGCGACGGCCGGCAATGCCGCGCTGTGGATCATCGAGCACTCGCACAACGACTGGGTGCGCCAGAACAGCACCGGCCTGTCCACCGTCCCGGCCTTCCGCGCCCAGCTCCAGCGACTGATCGACGCGGCGACGGCATCGGGTGCGTGCGTGCTGCTGGTGGGCGATCCGCGCAGCAATGCCACGGTGGCAACGGGCTCCGAGGTCTACCGCATCGACGAGTATTTCGACGCCATCAAGGCCCTGGCGGCGGCGAACGACCACTGCGCCGCGGTGCTCATCGCTGATGCCTGGGGCACGTTCGACCAGGGCAAGGCGCTGGCGCTGCAATCGGATGCCAGCGGCGTGCACCCGCTGCGCCGTGGTCACGCTGACATGGCGCGCGCCGTGGACATGGCGATCTGGCATGCCGGCGGCGAGCTGGCCGCCGCCGCCTGATGTCAGCCCTGTTGATCCATCGCCCGATCAGCCCGCGCACCGGCCCGCACGATGCACAGCGCCACCAGGCCCCCGATGCACCACGCCACACCCACCACCAAGGCCACGCCCATGACGCGCTCCCGAGTCCACACCGCCGCGGATCATGGGCGCGGCGTGTGTCGGCTGCGTGACGTGGCCTGATTCCCCATCCCCTGCCGGTCAACATGCCCACCATCCGCATCACCCCGCCGGCCGCCGAGCCGATCAGCCTGACCGACGCCCGAGCGCAATGTCGCATCGCTGCCGACGACACGGCCGAGGATGCTCTGCTGGGCGTCTACATCCAGGCGGCGCGCGAAGCGGCTGAGCAGGAGCTGTGCCGCTCGCTGATCGACACAACCTGGGAAGACCAGCACGACGGCTGGCCGGAAGGATCGGCGGGGCCGATTGAACTGGGCCACGCGCTGGCGGCCAGCATCACGTCAGTGACCTACACGACGCCGGCCGGCGCGTCGGTGGTGCTGGACTCGTCGGCCTACGTGCTGCGCCTGTCCGACCAGCGCGCCTGGCTGATGCCGGCCACTGGCACGGCCTGGCCCGATGTGCTGCAAGGCCCGGCCGCGCAGCCGACCGTGCGCGTGCGCTACGTGTCCGGCTACGGCTCCACCGCGGCGGCTGTGCCGGCTAGCATCCGCCAGTGGCTGCTGCTGACCGTCGGCACGCTGTACGCGCAGCGCGAGTCGGTGGACGCCACCGGCCGCGTGGCCGCGCTGCCGGCGCGCTTTGTCGATCGTCTGCTGGACGCGGAACGGATCTACGGATGACCACCGCCAGCCAACTGCGCTCCCTGGTCAGCGTGCAGCGCATGGCCGCAGGCACGGACGACCTGGGCCAGCCGAACGGCGCATGGACCGAGCTGGTCAAGCTGCGCGCCGACATCCGCCACCCTTCGGGGCTGGAACAGCTGCGCGGCGACGGCATCGTGAGCCGGCTGCGGGCCAGCATCCGTGTCCGGCTGCGGTCGGACATCACGCCGGCCATGCGCGTGGTGCACGGCGGCACGGTCTACGAGATCAAGGCGGTACTGCCCGACATGCAGACGCGCACGATGATGGACCTGACCTGCGAGGCGGTGTCGTGAGCACCTTTGGCATCACGCTCGACCTGCATGCGCTGCGGGCGACGCTGGACGCGACGGCGGAAGACTTCGCCGCGGCAGCGCGCCCGGCAGCGCAGGCTGGCGCCCAGGTGCTCTATGACGAGGTGAAGCGCAATGTCGGCCGCATCAAGCGCAAGACCGGAAACCTCGCGGCCAGCATCTACCAGGCGTACAGCAGCAACAACAGCACTCCGGGTGGCGTGCAGACCTACCACGTCAGCTGGAACGCCTCCAAGGCACCGCATGGTGGCCTGGTGGAGTTCGGCCACCTGCAGCGCTACGAAATCGTCCGAGACGACCGCGGCCGCATGTATCCGATGGTGCGCCCGGAGATGCGAGGCAAGCCCAAGCCGAAGAGGCGCGCAAGCCAAGCCGAAAAGGATGCGTACTACGTGCCATTGGCAGGCGGCCCGCGCCAGATCCCTGCAAAGCCATTCATCCGGTCGGCCATCGACCGGATGCCCGAGGCGCAGAAAGCCATGTCGGCGCGCTTCATCGCTGAGTTGTCTGCGCGCGGGGTGCTGAAGTGACCGTCGAGGCCGACATCGTGGCCGCGCTGCGCACGGTGTGCCCGCGGGTGTCGCCTGACGTGGCGCCGCTGTCCACCGCGCGCCCGTACATCACATGGCAGTTCATCGGCGGGCGCCCCATGCGCTACTTGGAGAACACGCCAGCCGACCGCCGCCACACGCTGCTGCAGGTCAACGTGTGGAGCAGCACCCGCGCCGAGGCGCTGACGCTGATCCGGCAAGCTGAAGCCGCGTTGTGCGACGGCGCCGCGCCGTTCACCGCGCATCCCAACGGCGAGCCGCTGAGCGACATCGCCGACGACATCGAGCCGATGCTCTATGGAGCGTTGCAAGACTTCAGCGTCTACAGCACCCGCTGACGTAGACCACGCTTTTCAACCAGGCCGCCCCGGGCAACCGGGGCGGCCTTTTTCATGGCCCGTCACTGGGCCTTCAACCTAGGAGGCCACCATGGCACAAGTACCCACCGGGACCACGTTCTTCATCGCTTCGGCCTTCGGGTCGTCCATCAACACGACCGCCGTGTCCAACGCGACGGAAGCCGTCGTCACCACCGCCAGCCCCCACGGCTACGCCAACGGCGACATCGTGGAAGTGACCAGCGGCTGGGGCCGGCTGAACAAGCGCGCCTTCCGCATCAAGGCGGCATCGGGCAGCACGCTGACGCTGGAAGGCATGGACACGACCAACACCACGTACTTCCCGGCCGGCTCGGGCGTGGGTTCGGTGCGCAAGGCCACGACCTTCACGCAGATCGCCAACGTGCTGTCGGCGCAGTCGAACGGCGGCGACCCGAAGACGGTGTCCTACAAGTACATCGAATCGGACGTGGACTTCAGCCTGAACGACGGTTTCAACGCCACGTCGTACACGCTGGAACTCGACGCCGACTCGATCGGCACCGCCGGCTACACCGCGCTGAAGTCGCTGACCGACGTGCAGACCGACACCATCCTGCAGATGGTGACCCGCAA
>ERZ650308.1961-NODE-1961-length-10346-cov-18.003110_pt1 | contig 10346 bp, 20 predicted proteins | sample MGYA00376244_ERZ650308 | MGnify/ENA primary metagenome ERZ650308 (study PRJEB26733, sample SAMN07839295) | wastewater metagenome | biome: small river; feature: stream; material: water | place: USA: North Carolina | collected 2016-04-26 ...
CAACTCCTTGAGTTGCGCGCTCTCTTTCGCCAGCCGGGCCAGGGCTTGCATGATGGTTTTGTACTGGTCGTCAGTCATGAGAAATACTCAGACAAAGCATCGTCTTCCCACGGCTTCACGCCAGAATGCAGAGCCTTTTTAAGCCCGGCGCTTTCGGGGCGCGTCGTCGCGGACTTGCACAATCTCAGCTTGCCAGATAGCGCGGCCATCGTCGCCGCGTACTGGTTGGAAAGCTTCGCCGCATTGTTCACGCTGCCATCGGCCAGGATAGGCCCGTCACGCAGCACCAGCGCATCGCAAAGCCTCTTTTGATGGTCTGCCATGCACAGCGCCTCAAGTAGCACCATGTCGCCGGTCGAAAAGTAGTTCGCATCAAGCCCGGCGCAGATTGAAACCCACAGCGCGGCAGCGCCAGGGGGAAGGCCATCGGGCGGCGGGGGGCGCTTCGTGCTGAAAATGGTCGGGGTTGCCAGTGCGGCGGCGGATTTTCTAGTCATGGTGTTTTCCTCAAAACTACAGGCTTTTGAACGTAGCTTGGACAGGGCGGTCTAGCAGTGGGAAGCCCCAGAGATCGATTGGGGGGTGGGTTAACCCTAGTCGCCAGCCTCGACGGGCCAGCCGTCAGGCCCTACGCCGCGCTTGACCCTGCCTGTCCGCTCCTGCGCCTGCTTGTCACCGCTATGGTGGGCGGTGCAAAGTGATTGCCAATTAGATTGATCCCAGAACAGCACCTGGTCGCCCTTATGTGGGGTGATGTGATCCACCACCGTGGCCACCGTGGTCTTGCCCTCTACATCGCACATGACGCACAAGGGGTGCAGCCTGAGATAGCCCTCGCGGGCCTGCTGCCACTTGTAGCCGTAGCCGCGCTCCGTGCTTGTCTTTCCTGACCGCCAGCTGCTGCCCGTGAGTTCTTTGGGCTGGCTCGGCAGGCGGTGCGCCAGCTTGTTCAGGCGCGGTTTGAGCGTTTGCAACCTCATGGCGCCGTCCTTGTGGTCCGACTCACCCCCAAGCATCGCCGGGAGGGCGGCGTGTGTAGCTCGGGGGTGTTCGGTGGCGCTGGTTTGCCCACCAGTGCTAGGGCCGCCGTTGCCTTGACGCGCGGCGAAGAAGACCGGGCGGCTCAGTTGATTGGCGGGTTTGCGGAAACGAAAAAGCCGCCGAGGTTGCCCAGGGCGGCTTGGTGGGTATCTCGCAAAAATCTGCCCTCTCAGCCACCCGCTGGCCGTGCGGGTTGGCCTGTCTCCGGCGCTTGTCGATCATGTGCGACTACTGCCGGAGCGGCTGAGATTGGCAGGTTTTTGCCCTCGTTCAGAGGACCGCGCGGGAATTTCAGGGCGAGTTTGCCTATCGATTTTCGACCCCGAATTTCACAGGCGTCCAGTGATAGCAGTGTTTGCGCTCATAACGCGGAACCCTCGCGCGGGTTGGGCGCGATTGTCGGCCCTTGTCAATCCCCTGTCAACAGGTTTCTACGGTCTTGCCGCGCTTTTCCTATGCAGCCCTTCAAAAAGTTTGCTACCCGGTCAGCACCTGGGGGCTTGGGCCATTGGCCGGTGCCTGCGCAGTGGTGGCATTCCTTGCCGAGTACCGGCGTATCCGGGATGGTCACTTTGCCGCGCCCCTCGCAGGCTGGGCAGGTGGGGTTCAGCCAGTGGTACAAAGCCGGGCTCAGCAGGTCAACGTCAACCCCGCGAAGCTGCGCCCATTCCGTCAGGATTGCCATTGCCTCAGCTCTGGCCGGTAGCCGCTGGTAGATGCCCCGCATAGCAGCCGCGCGGGAAACCATCGCCTCAATACGCGCCCGCTTAATGTCCGGCTTGCCCTTGTGCCCGCGCCCCAGCACGCTAAAAAGCAATTCCGCCCGGAATACCGCGTCCGCCTCGGTAGCCTTAGGCGGCTTGTCGGCTGCGTCCCACTGGCTGCGCAGGTGGTTTAGGGCGTCGCCCATGCGGTTTGCGCTGAGGCCCGCTGCAATCAGGTGGTCAACGGCTGTGCGCCTGTCCGGGTTGACGGTCAGGTCGCTTGTGTTTTGTGCTGACAGGTACTGCTCATCGAGGCCGGGGCGGTCGTGTTCGGTGTTCAGCATTGCGGCCCTTTCTGGGTGGTCTTTTCAAGCACTACCAACACAAAAGACACGACGGCAAGCCCAAGCCAAACGAACATGCCCATATGGTTTCCATGGGCCAGATGTACCTGGGAGCAAACGATGCACCCCCAAAAAGCGACAAGTCCATTCTTCATTTTTGCGGTCCTTTCAGTGCTTTGATGCGTCGGTATTCATCCCGCACGCGCTGCCGGATTTCGTCGGCGGCTTTCTGGCCCACCGTTTTCACCAGCTTGTCGTATGCGGTTTCAAACTGGTGCGGCATGCCAGTTGCAAATGCGCGTATCTCGCAGTCCGGGCAGTTGTTGCGGTAGCCGTGCCAGTTCCAGGTGCGCGCGGCCTGGGTGCAGTCGGGGCAGTTCATGCGTACACCTTCAGGCTGGGATGGGCTGAACGGATGCGGTTGGCGGTCTTGGCGATGGCCTGCTCGTACTGGCTGCGGCTGATGCTGGAGCGCTGGAGGTCGTGATAGGCAAAGGCATCGCGCACGGCGTTCAGTTCGGGGCCTTTGAACAGCAGCGGGCGTCCGTCCTTGTAGCGGGATTGAGCCTCTCCCAGGGCGATCTGCGCCAGCATGCAGGACGGCAAAGCCTCGGGGCCGATTCCATCCCGCGCCATGGTTTCGCAGATGTTCAGCATGTCGGCCAGCGCGCGCCAGTCCTCACGGGTCGCGTGGCCCTTGGCAAAGGCTTCGATGGCGGACAACTCCAGCATGCGCAGTTTGTCCAAGCTGGCGGTATCGGTGATCGCGGCGCCGGCGATGGCGTGCGCGATGGGGTCGATCAGGGCCCAGACCTTGCGGCGGCACTTCTTGCGGCTCATTCCTCGCTCCATTCCGGCACGCTCTTAGGCCACAGCCCGCGCGCGCGCAGTGTTTCCCGGGTCTTGGCCGCCAGGCGGGCATCCTCGGCGCGGCGCTGCGCCTTGGGCAAGGTGCCGCTGGTGCCCACCAGGTAGTGGCAGCCCGGCTGGCCGTCATGTGGGCCACATCCGGCCCAGCCCCGGCGGTCATCGGTCTTGATGCCGGTTCCCTTGCCTTCGTCGGTGTGACAAAACTGGCTGCGCGGCGGGTGGCCACAGCGCATGCACTCCAGCCCGCGCACGGCTCGGCGGTAGGCTTCGCTGGTCAACACGTCTTCTTTCGGCACCGGCGCGGCCGCGGTGCCGGCGTAGGTGCCCGGCGTCAGTGCGCGCGAGGGCGTGGCCAGCGCCTTCAGGTTGCGGCGGCGCTGCTTCGCGCGCTGGGCGCGGCGCTCCTTGAGGGTTGGTCCGCCAAAGGTCACTTCGCCCTGCCCTTCTTCGCCGCGGCCTTCTTCTTCGGTGCGTGTTTGGCGGCCTTCGCCTCGGCCTTGGCCAGGGCAGCCCGTGCAGGTGGTGCTGGTGCTGCTGGTTCCGGTTTTTTCTTGTCGGCGGCGCGAAGTCCTGCCCAAGCAGCGTTCAGGATGGGGCTTCGGCTTTTGCCGGTCACGGTGGCCATGGTCATGCTCCTGTTTTCTCGTCGTAGAAATCCACCGCCTCAATGGGCTGCAGATGGATGAAGGCAGTGGACAACCCGCCACCCTCGAACACTTCGCGCTGGCCGGGCGTCATTTCGATGACGGTGGCAACGCTGGGCACGGCGGGCTCTCCGGTGCAGGGGAAGTCGTCAAGCTCGCTCATGCTTTCTCCATTTCCGGGATGACCACGCCCAGGCGCGTGACGGCTTGTGTTTCAATCCACCAGACAAAGTGCAGGTACACGTCGTCGGGAACGTCCTCGGTGCTGCCCTTGATGCCGTACCCGGCGGCAAAGGCGCGCTTCCATTCCTCCTCGGTCAGCCGGTAGGCGCGGGCCCCTTCGGGCCTGAGCACCACCTGGGCGCTGATGGCGGGCAACAGGACGCCGTGCAGTTTTTTGCGCTGCTGGCACCTGATCTGGCCGGGGGTGAGGTCGCGCATCACGGCAGCAGCCTTTCCCGTGCCGCCCTGAACCCGCGGCGCACCGCCTGGTGGGCGTCTTCCACCAGCACCGCAACATGGACCTCCAGCCGGTACCGGGCGGCCTGCTCTGCTTTCCAGAGGTCGTAGCCGAACAGGTCACGCTCATGGGCTGGCACCGGCACTTCCTTGGCCTTGCGGGCGCAGACATCGCCCATGCCGGTCTCGGTGGGGCGCTTCAGGGGGCGGTGGCAGCGGATGCAGTGGGTCATGCGGCACCGCCTTCGTCGTCAGGTGGGCTGAATTCGTGCTTTGCCAGCATCGCCATCAGTTGCGGGGGCAACGGGGTTGCAGCCAGCACGACACGCACTTGCACCCAGCCCGCGCACATGCGGCCATCCTTCGGGGCGTGGCAAAGGAACGGCGTCCCCTCGGCGGCGGCCTTGAGAAAGTCCAGCTGCGTCTGCAAGCAGCCGTTGGGCACGCTTCCCGGCTGGCAGGCGCAGGTCTTGCACATTTCGGCGCGCAGGCGCGGGGCCTGCACACTGCCCAGCCCCATGTCTGCCAGCAAGGCGCGGCCGCGCTCGGCAAGGCGAGCGGCGTTTTTGCCCATGGCTTGGCCCTGCGGCGTGACTCTGCTGTGCGTCATGCGGCCTCCAACTCAACAATCCGCACAGCCACCCCCGGCACCACCGAATACCTCTTTTTCAGGGTCAGCTCAACCACTTGAACATCGTCTTTCCACACCACGCCGTTGATGGCGTCACAGACGGCCTTCACCACGTTGTCTGCATCCGGCTTGACGGTGGGCAGGATCTGGCCGGCCTCTGCCGCGCGCTGCTTTTTCATTGACCAACTCGGCGGAATGGCGAAGTCCACGCGCATCTGCAGGTTCACCGGGCCAGTCAACAGCGGGCGGCCGGCCATCGCCTGGGCGGCGAACAGGGCAACGGTGCTTTCGTAGCTCACCGTCTTTGCGGGCGTGAACATGCGGGCATGTGCGCCTACCTTGCCGATGCGGGGGCGGCCTTTGCCGACCGGCTGGCCGGGGATGTGGAAGTGGATGGTCATTCAGCGTGCCTCGCGTCATGCGGATACGCGGCCAGCGCTTGGGCTACGTCGCGCGGGTGGCCGATGAACTGCGTGCTGCGGTGGTGAAACCACAGGCTTATGCGGCCTTCCCAATCGCCGTGCCGGTTCTTCTCGCACAGCAGCAGAGCATCGGGTGTCATTTCCTCGGGCTCTTTGCCCTTGGCGCGGTCGTCTTCCTTGCGCTTGTTCCGCCAGACCACCAGCATGTTGTCCACCAGGTTCACGATGGAGCCGGCGCCCAGGCTGTCCATCTTCCGCGGCGGGTTGAACTCGTCCGGCGTCTTGCGCGAGTGGTGCACCAGATGGATGTGAATCTGCTCGTCCCGCGCTACGGTTGTCAGGTTGTCCACAAACGTCTTCTGGCCCTCGTAATCCTCGTCCGAGCGCACGCACTTGATCAGGTTGTCCACAACGAAGTGCGTCACGCCCAGCTCCCGCGCGCAGTAGCGGATCACGGCAATCACGGTTTTCGGGTTCACCGTGCCTTGCTGGTCGTACAGCCACAGCTTGCCGTCCGTCCAGTCCATGAACCGCTGGCCCTCGTCGGGCGTCGGTGCGCGTGTGTCCAGAAACTGCCACGCCATGTACTCGATGCTCTTAAAGGGCTTCATCTCAAAGCTGGCGTTGCAGACCTTGTAGCCTTGAGCGCACAGGCTCAGCATCACCTGGCTCAGCAGGCGGCTTTTGCCGTGACCGTTAATGCCAATCCACAGCGAAACCTCCCCTTTGCCAAAGCGCACCAGGTTTTCGGCTTTGGACCAAGGCAGCTTTGCGCCTTCGGGTTTCGGAAGCTTGCCGGTCAGATGGTCCATGAACATCTGCCGCCAGGTTGCGGCCGGCTTGACCTTCTGTTCCGCCTCGGTCAAGTCCATGTAGGCGGCGAAGTCAATATCGTCTGGGCTGATCACTTGGGCCAATTCATCACCCCCTCGGTATCGGTCATGCGCAGGACTTCGGCGCGGTAGCCATCCCACGAAAAATGCACGCTGATGGTTCGCGCGGCGTAGCGCTTCACGGCCTGGGTGATGCGCTCCACGCGGTCGGCATCGCAGCCCTCGACCTTGGCCAGCAGGCCCTTGGCGAAGCGAAAATCCAGAGTTTCCGGGTAGTCGGCGGGGTCGATCGACACCCCGGCGTACTCGCCGTACTGCGGCCAGTCCCGGTTGATCTTCTGCCCGTCGGCGTCGATGTAGACCACGCCGTCACGCACGGCGCGGCCAGCTTTGCGGTGGGCGATCAGGATGTCGTGGCCGGTCATACGGCCCCCTCAAAAAGCGACGAGTCCGCCTGCTTTTTCTGCTCTCCAGCGAGCCGCTGACAGGTCGCTTTCAGGTAGGCCCTTGCGTCGGGCGGCTGCTCGGAAACCGCAGCTTCCACAGCCTTCTGCACGATGTCGCCATGCGGGTAGTCTTTGGCCAGTCTCCCAATGAAAGTCCGGGCTTGCGGCTCCGGCATCCCCTGTCCGGCAAGAAGCGAAACTGCTGCCTTCCAAAGTTGAGCCTTGGCTTTGTCAACAGGCGGCTTGCCGCCCTCACCGGAGGTGTTCTGTTCCTGCTCCTGCTCCTGTTCTTGGCTTCGTAGGGGCTTCGTAGGGGCTTGTGAAGCCCCTTGCATGCCCCTTTTGTTTGTCAGGTGGAAGGCGGCTGCATACCGGTCAAAAAATGCAGCCAAAAACGGGTTGTCAGGCAGGTTGTCATAGTCCTTCTGGATGCCTTTACAACGCAGGTCATTTGCCTTCAGTTCAGAGGCAATTTGATACCTTGCCATCTCGTGCACCCACACGAATTCCGAGTCTTCATCGAAGCTGCAGAACCCTGACTCGATGCAGTGCTTAAGCCCCTTCATAGCCCCTTCCAAGCCCAAACCGGTTTCATGGGCCATGTACAGCACCGGCTGGCTGAACAGCCCCAGCATGTTCGACTGCGGGGATGTCATCAGGTACATGCCCACAATGACCCCTTCGGGGCACCTGCGAAGGGCCTTCATGGTGGCGCCGTGCCACATCTTGGGCTCGACCTTGGCGTAGTCACGCATCAGCAGGCCCTTCCAGCAGTTGTCGGGCAGCCGCACCACGGGCCTGGAAGTAGTCCAGCCCGTCGTCAATCTGGCGCTGTATCTCAGCCTCACGCGCAGCCTTGGCGCCGGCACTCAGCGCGGCCTGGGCCTCGTTCTGTGCCTTCAGCCAGTGCTGGGCCGCTTCACGGTCTGCCGGGTCGCCCAGTAGCTCAAAGCGTTCGTAATGGGCCAGCATGTGGCGGCCGCAGTCCTGCACATGGCGGATCAGCTCAGCGTCAGATAGGCCGGCGCCTACATCCAGTTGCCCGCCCGGATGACCGTTACCCCTGCCAGCCTCGTTTACTGTGGTGGTGGGGGACTTCTTGGCGGGGGCCAGTTGATGCGCAAAAGAGGTCATGCGGCCTCCATCACATCTTCTTCCTCAATCAGTGATTCCTGCTTGAAAACGCCCTCGCCTTCAAACCGCTTTTCAGCCAGCGAAAGATTGATCTTGGCCTGCTTGAAATAGCTGTCTTTCAACTCAATGCCGATAGCCTTACGGCCCATGGATACCGGGCTGTAGACCTCGCTGCCAACACCCATGAACGGCGTCAGGACGATCTCGCCGGGGTTGCTGTAAAGCTCAACGATGCGATCAATGACGTCGAGCTGCAGCGGGTGAACGTGCTTTTCGTCGTCTTCTTCCCGGCTGTCACGGAAAGGCAGCACGTTGTCAATGCGAATGTCGTCCCAGACGCTGGAGGCGTAGCGTTGCCAGATGTAGTGCGACAGCTTGTTGGACTTCGGGTCCGCGTGATCGGCGTATGTGTTCTTGAGGTACTCCCACAATTCATCCGCGTTGAATCGGCTTTCGTTCGCGTTGTTGAAAGCCTGCAAGATGTTGGGCAGGATGGGGGTGGCGCCAAAGTACCGCGTAAGCCCTTGCGCATGGGTCACAGGCACGGCATTCTCGCCCTTCTTGGTCAGAATCAGCATGTAGTCCGGCATGGCCGTGAAACACTGCGTCGAGTCCTCAACGATCAATTTGTGCATCAGGCTCTTGACCATCGTGCGCATGCGAACCTTGAGCGGCTCTTTCCAGATAGTGATGCGGTTGCGGTACTCAAACCCGTACTTTTCATGCAGGCGGATGATTTCATGCGGGAAATCCCACAGGCGGCATGAGTTGTCGAAAACATCGGTGCAATGCACCGCAGTGATGCGCCCAGGCTTGGTGACGCGGGCTATCTCTTTGATAAGAAATTCATACTGCTCAAGAAACTGCTCTTTGTTCTCGCAGTTGCTGAAATCGCGCTCGCTGCTGGAGTAGTTGTACAGGCCGGCAAAGGGCGGCGAGTACACCGACAGGTCAACCGAGTTGTCTTTCAACTCCGGCATCACCAGCATGCAATCGCTGTTGTAGATGGCGTATTGCGGCGTGACGATCTGGTCTTTTGCATTCATTGCATGAACTCCGGGAGTTGAATGGGTTTGGTAAATTCTTTGGTTGAAAAACTGAAATCCTGATTCGCTGCTGCGACAAGGTTTTCGTAAAGTTCAATCGCCTTCTGAGTCTTTTGCTCAAGGGCTTCCATAACCCTCTCTTGCCCCTCAGAAATCACCATGTCGCACGTGACCTCGGAGCGTTGGCCAAAACGCCAGAATCTGCGAATGGCCTGGTAATACTGTTCGTAGCTGAAAGTCGGGAAAAACACCGTGTGATTGCAGTGCTGCCAGTTCAAACCCATGCTGGTCATCTTGGCTTTGGTAATCAACCGCTTAACTTCGCCACGGGCAAAGCCGACAAGAATTTCCTCTTTCTGGTCGATGGACATTCCGCCAATGATTTCAATGGCATCCTTGTCCAGCGTTTTCAAAAGCGCGCTTTCGTCGTTCAAGTTGCACCAATAGACGGAGGTCTTGCCAGCCGCAAGCGTGATTGCCCGTTCGCAGCGCTCGGCAACGGTCAGTTTCTGTTCTTCGCGAACTTCGGTCAGCCGCTGCGCGGGCATGGCGTAGAGGGATAGTTGGTCATCTACGCACCACGACTTTTCGTTGTGGACAACGTGCTTTTTCACATGCAGCGCAGGGAGGTTGTAACCTTCATTGGAGAACCCCAAGTCGCTCGGGCGTTTGACCATGATTGACCACTGATTGACCCATGCAAAAAAATCGCGCTCTGCGTGCGGCTTGAGATAGAACTTCTCGCCGATGTTGCGGTTGTTGCTGTCCACGCTACCCTGATTGCTTTTGAAGAACTTGGTCAGCATGTCCATGTAGCCCATGTAGCCCAGGGCCTCGGAACTGTTGCCAAGTTCGATGAAGTCGTTCGGGCTGGGTGTGGCTGTCGCCAGAAACCGATACGGAACGCGCTTGATAAAAGCGACGATCTGGTCCCGCGTTTTCCCGGCAAAGTTTTTCAGGATGCTTGATTCATCCAGCATCACGCAAATAAAGTCGTCGGGGTCCAGCAAGTGCAACCGTTCGTAGTTGCATACGACAATTTTGCTGTTTAGCTTGCCGTCTTTGCTGTGTCCAATGTCATGCACGCCAATGCGGTTGGCCTCGTCAATAAACTGGAAAGCCACGGCCAAGGGCGTCAGAATCAGCACGCGCTTGTTGGTGTGCCGAATGACGTTTTCAGCAATTGAAACTTGAATCAGGGTCTTGCCCAGCCCGGTATCGGCAAAGACGCCAATGCGCCCTTTGCGGACTGCCTTGGTAATGATGTGCTCTTGAAAATCAAAGGCACATTCCGGCATCCATGTCGGAGAAAATCCGAAGTCACCAGAGGTGTGCTTTTTCGATGCAATGAACGATGCGTAGTTCATTAGATAGCACTCCGCATCAGCTTTGTCCTGCGCGCCGTGGCGTCCGGCGTCGATTCCTTCTTGCCCAGGTTGTGCGCAGCGTGAAGGGGGATAGCAAGGTCAGCGCGGCGTGAAAGGCCGTGCATGGTGCCGGGGTTGCGGCCTTCGGCCTCAGTGCGGCGTGCAACGGTTTCAGCGCCGATCTGGCTGGCCGTCTTGCCGTTGGTGCGCGGGGTAAAGGCTGGGTCCGTTGCAAAGATGCTGGACTGGCCACGCCAGTAGAAGGCGCTGTTGCGGCTTGCGGTCATGCTGCACCTTCAACCTTCATGGGCTCAATCGGCCGCATGATGTTTTCGCGGTATTGCTTGACGCACCAGTTATCAAGCTGCTGCGCCGATATTCTGACGCCGGGGTCATCGGGCCGCG
>ERZ650308.1964-NODE-1964-length-10335-cov-8.768580_pt1 | contig 10335 bp, 19 predicted proteins | sample MGYA00376244_ERZ650308 | MGnify/ENA primary metagenome ERZ650308 (study PRJEB26733, sample SAMN07839295) | wastewater metagenome | biome: small river; feature: stream; material: water | place: USA: North Carolina | collected 2016-04-26 ...
TGGCCCCAGAGCTGGCCCCCGAGCTGGTCCCCGAGCTGGCCCCGGAGCTGGCCCCGGAGCTGGCCCCGGAGCTGGTTCTGGAGCTGGTCCCAGAGCTGGTCCCGGAGCTGGTCCCCGAGCTGGCGCGCCTCCGGCTTCTCGCCTTCGGCCCGCAGGATCGCCGACCACGCCAGAGCGGCGACCGGGCCGGGTGCCCACACGATCGCGAGCGGTGGCTTTTCGCCGACCGCTTCGTAGCAGGCGCCGATCGACTGGCCGATCTTGTTGTGGTCGAGCGGCTGGTTGAGGCACCGCTCGATGACCTGGTCGCGGTGCTGGTGGACCTCGGCCCACTGCTCGGGGGTGAGTGATTCGATCTTGGCCATCAGTCGGTGGCCCGCCGGATCTCGGTCTCGTGGGAGACCTGGCCGAACACTCGGTAGCTGCCGGGGCCGAAGGCGACGGAGCCGTGCTCGTCGGTGTGGGTGAGCACGGCGAGCGGTGCTGGGGTCTCGTCGGTCGCGGCGGGCACGATGAGGAGCCCGTAGTCGAAGTCGCTGCGGTACCGGCCCGGGTAGAACATGCCGTCACCGTTGAGGATGTGGCTGTTCCGGTCGGCTTCACCGGCGACGACCTTGTGGCCGGCGCCCTTGGAGATGTCGATGCCGGTGCCCTTCGGGCCGGCGGCGTGCTTCATCACGTAGACGTCGCCTTGCCGCCAGTTGGTGGCGACGGGGACTTCGGCCTGGGCGATGAGGTGAGGGGGAATCTCGGTGCCGGTGCGGTCGGCGACTTCCTGGTGGGTGATCATGGTTTGTGCTCCTTGGTTGAGAGGGGTGTTCAGTCGGGCAGGTCGTTGCACATGCCGAACCAGATGGCGGCTCGGTGTAGCGGGTCGGGCAGGTGGCGCGTGAGGGTCGAGAGGGGCGGTGCGAGGACCCAGATGGCGGCGGCGACCAGGACGAGGCCGGCGGCGACCTTCAGCGGCTCGATCACGACGCCACCGCCAGGAGCCGGTACGTTTCACGGCTCATCGAGTCGGCGACAGCGAGCAGCCCGTCACGCTGTTGCGGTGACCGCCGTGCCGCTTCCCGCACACCACCGTCGAACCGGACGAGTTCCATCCGCTCGAACTGCGGGTCGAACTCGCACAGGCGGACCCGGTTTCGCATCTGGTCGGCGACGATGGTGACGACGTCGCGGGACAGGTCGGTGAGGGACGGGAGCAGGTCGCGGAGTCCTTGTTCCCATCGGGTGACGGTGTCGCGGGCGACGAGGAGGGTGGGGGCGGTCATGCGGCCCGCCCGAGGGTGGCGATCGCTGCCCGCTCGTTGGCCGTGGCGACAGCCTGGGCGAGCTGCTCGGTGCGGAGCAGGCGTCGGTGGGCGTGGCCGAGACGGCGGGCGTCACGGGCGATGCGCTCGCCGAGCTGGACGGCGTTCCCGATCCGTTCGGCAGTCCTTCGGCCGTCGGGGAACACGGCGATGTCACCGAGGTCGAACGCCACGCCAAGGCTGTCGCCTGAGCGGAACGTGTGGATCTCGCCGACGGCTGCGGCGGTGACGTCGTGGAGGGTGGTGCGTGAGGTGCACTCGGGGCGCGTTGAAGCTGGCATGTGGTCGGGTCTCCTTGTTCGGGTGGTGGGTGTCGGGGTTGGTGCGTGGGGGCCCTATTGGGGCGCCGCATCTCGTTCCTTCACGGATGCGAACCGAGGTGGGGTCGGTACGGTCTCCCCCACGCACGATCTATGGGGAGGACCCCGGGGGCGCTGCACTGCCCCCGGGGTCCGGGGACGCCTGGGGAAGCGTCGAACTGGTGAGCTCGTCGACGATGTGCCGCCATTGCAGGCGCTCGTCGAGCAGCTCGGTCAGGATCGTGGTGGCGAACTGGCGGGTGCCGCGGTCGTCGGGGATCTCACCGGCGGCGATCCACATGTCGACGAGTTCGAGGTGGGCGCGGCACATCATCGGTAGACCGCCATGAACAGGTTCACGATCACGCCGATGTCGTGCCCGAGGACCGCCAGAACGTGGAAGGCGAGGGTGCCGAGGCCGAGGCCGGCGGTGAGGAACGACAGGCGGCGGCTCACGATTCCGCTCCCAGGACGCTGGCGCACCAGGCGGCGTTTTCCAGCTCGAACGGTCCGAGAGCGGACAGAGCGCTGGACCTCAACGTGTCGACGAGTTGGGCGAACGAGGCAAGTTCGGGATCGTTGGATTCACCGATGCGGCCGACGAGTTCGCGGGTGAGTCGACAGTTCGCTTCGTCGAGCGGTCTGGCGATCCCGTTGACCGAGATCGAGATGCCGCCGTTGGCGGCAACCTGGCGGATGAGGGTCGGCGTCGGGATCATGCGTCCGCCTTGAGCCAGCGGCCGTCGGGGCCACGGAGCGCACGGCCGTCCTTGGCTGCGGCCCACTCCTTCGCGGTCTGAGCGGCGACCTTGGAGGCCATCCGATCGCCGACCACGGACATGAGCGTCACGGTCGTCAGGATGTCGCCGACGGCATCGGAGATCCCTCTTGCCTCGGCCCGCCAGTGTTCGGTGCGGGCGATCGACAGCTCGAGGTCGGAGCGCAGCTCGGCGATCTTTGCTCGGTCGTCGTCGCGGCCGGCGCCCCATTCGAGTGCGGTCCGCAACGCCTCGCCACGCTCGGCCAGGAGGGCGTCACGTTCGGCGATCTCCTGGCCAGCGGCGACCAACTGGCAGCCAGCCTCGAACAGCTTGGCTTGCAGGTCACGGGCCTCGGCCTCGAGGAGGTCACGACCAGCGGTGACGGCTGCCACGGTGGCGGTGAGCGCCTGCGTCGTGGTGAGCGCTTCGGCGAGGTCGGCGCGGAGTTGGCGCTTCGTGGCCATCAGCCGACCGCCTTGAGCGGGGCGGTCCACCGGTCCTCGGCAACCAGCGCATCGACGGCGGCGACAGGGACACGCATCGCGGACATCGTCGGGAGGATCACGGTCGGCAGATCACCGGCCCGGATCATGTCGTACACGATCCGGGTGTCGACTCGGAGCGCTTCGGCGACCTCGGGGACCTTGAGTGCTCGGACGGTGACGGGGTTGGCGAGCCGTTCGAGCTGGGTGACGCAGCGTTCGAGGAGGGCGCGTGTCTCGGCCAGCTCGGTCTCGAGAGCGGTCATGCCGCCACCGCCTTGACGATCTCGATGTCGAGCGAGAACAACATCCGGGGCGGGACGCTCAGCACCCGGGCGAGCGCCGCCATCTTCGACGGGCTCGGGGCGACATCGCCCTTACACCACTGCGAGATGGACGAGGTGCTGACGTCGACTCCGGTAGCGGCCATCTCGATCACGAGGCGCTTCGGGGTCATGCCCTGGACGGCCATCGTTTCGGTGAGGTTCTGGCCCCAGCGGCGGCGGATTGCCTCGTCGGCATCGGCGTACGACTCGAAGGTGATCGGCGGCATGGAGCAACTATCGGCGCTCCCTCAACAGAAGTCAAGGATTGTTGGAAACAAATTCCAACATACGGTGACGTTGGCGTACTTCCGCCGGCGTACTTCCACCGTCCAACATTTCTTGATAGACAGCCGAGGTGCCGCCTGCCCACGATCCAGCCATGTCTTTCGGCGATCTACTCCGACTGCGGCGAGGTCGGCTCACGCTCCGACAGGTCGCCTCGGCCATGGAGGCACTCGGCCAGCCCGTAACAGGGCAAAATCTCTCCAACTGGGAGCGCGGTCGCAACCTGCCGAAGTCGGTCGCTGACGTTCACGCCCTGGAGGTGGTGCTTGGGTGCGAAGGGGAACTCATTGAGGCGTTGGGTTGGTCGGCCCCCGGCGAGACTCGCCTGTCCGATCTTGAACGGCGGCTAGAAGCTCTCGAACGAGCGCACAAGTCGATGCAGAGAGATCTTCGAGCCGCGCTACGCGCTCTTGCAGGCGGTCGATGATGTCGTGCGCGTCGAAGCTGTCGTCTTGCATGGTGGTCTCCCCAGGTTGCATTGGTGCCGCCGGCCCGACGCATCAGCGGGGCTGGAACATCGAACATACATTTGACCACCGACACCGAGGTCAGGTGGGTAGCACACCAACACATAAGGCGGGTGGATGATGAAGCGATGGGTATCGGCAGTGGTGATAGTCATCCTGGCGACCGGGTGCGGCGGCGGCCTGAGCACGGGCTCAATCTCCGAGTTCTGCGACGACTGGCGAGCGATGAACGCCATCTACCAGGACCCCGAGTCGTCCTCCGACGTGAAGCGCATGGTCGACTCGATGGAGGACGTGCGCTGGCCGAAGGCGCTCGTCGGCGACGCTGAGGAGGGGCTCGGCGAGATGCGCAAGCTCCTCGCCGACATGGAAGGCGTCGACTTCAACAGCGACGAGGCGCAGCAGATCGCCGACACGAGCGACCACGATGCGTTCGACCGGACGGCTCGCGCCGGGGATGCTGCCTGCCCGTCGTCGTGACGGCGATCTACCCCAGTCCGCATCCCACGGGTTATCCCACGGATTGGCTAGGACCAGTGTGGACGGGTTCGGATATCGCGGGGTTCCGAGGGTTGATCCGCACTGATCTACGCTGATCTTACACGTTTTGCGGACTGTTAATCAGTGGGTCGTGGGTTCGAGCCCCTCCCCCGGAGCATGCAAGAGTAAAGGGGATCGGCCTTCCAGCCGGTCCCCTTCTCGTTAGGCCATCCCACGACATTTCCCACGGTGTCAGTGGAGGGGTGCATGATGGGGGGATGAGCGACTACCTCGGCCGAGACGATGTGCGCTACCACGACGCGCTCCACGCGTGGGCCAAGGCCCGTGGGGCGACGGTGCCCGAATCCGCCGTCACCGCCGATGCAGTCGAGTGGCGCGAAGACGCCCTCCGCTGCTCCGCTGACACCTGCGACATCATGGGCGTGGTCGTCACCTGGTACGACGGCACCACCACCGTCGTCGAGGACGTCCCGTTCGTAGACTTCATCCGCGAGCTTGTGGCTGTCGCCGAGGCAGACGATGAGGGGTAGCAAGCGACAGAGGAAGCCCGGCGTCTGGGAACTGCGCGCCTACATCGGCCGCGTCGACGGCATCGACCGCCAGAAGTCCATCACGTTCCGAGGGTCGGCCACCGCGGCGGACAAGGCGCTCCGCAAGCTGATTGACGACGTCGAGGACGGCAAGCACGCGCCGCGCACTGACCCTGGCACGGTGGCCGAGATGCTCGAGCGCTGGCTGACCGACCGGCACCGCGACTGGGCACCACGGACGGCGAGCGAGAACCGGTACTTCGTCGAGCGGCACCTCGTGCCGCGCATCGGGAAGATGCAGGCGGCGAAGGTACGGCCGCCGGACCTGAAAGCGTTGTACGCCGAGATCATCGCCGACGTCGAGAGGGCGTCGATCGACCCGGAGACGAAGCTGCCGACGCGCTCGGGGGTGCCGACGGCGCGACGCGCCCACGTCCACCTGTCCGCAGCGTTCGCCGAAGCGGTCCGCGACGGTGAACTCGGGTCGAACCCGTGCGCCCGGGTGCGGCCGCCGAAGGCCGAGCCGAAGCCTGAGCGGGAGGTGTCGATCGAGCATGTCGTCCGGGTGATGGCTCAGGCGCACGCCGACGGCGACGACATGATGGCCGTCCTGATCCGGGTGGCGCTCGCCACGGGCGCGCGTCGTGGCGAACTCGGCGCGCTCCGCTGGTCCGACGTCGACTTCAAGGCCGGTCGGATCACGATCTCCCGGGCGCTCACCGTCGAGGGCGGCAACACCCGCACCGGATCCAAGGGCCTCGGCGGGCGCGTCGTCGTGAAGGGCACGAAGACGGGGAACACGAAGCGGCTGATGATCGACGCGGGGACGATGGAGACGCTGCGACGGTGGCGCGACCACTGCGAGATGACGTACCTGGCAGCGGGTGAGCAGCTCGCCCGGTCGTGGTTCGTGTGGGGGGGCGCCGAGCCGGTGCACCCCGATCGGATCACCGGGTGGTGGGTGAAGCTCGCGAAGAAGGCGGGCGTGTCGTTGCGCTTCCACGACATCCGCCACGCGACGGGCTCGTTCCTCGCGTCGGCGGGCGTCGGACCGGCCGAGGGCGCGGGGCGGCTCGGGAACAGCGAGGCGGTGTTCCTCGGCACGTACCTGCACGCTGCGCCGGCGAAGGACGGTCCGATCGCCGAGCTGCTCGGCGCTGCGATCGACGAGGCGATGGGGCAATCTCGGGCCTGACCCCGGACGCGAAGAACCCCGCCACGAGGGCGGGGTCTTCGGCGCCGCCCGGGCGGACCCTAGCGGTCAGCCCCAGGTGGACACCACCATTGGCGATCACGATACCACTGACCCCGGACGCGCAACATCCCCCCGACCGGGAGGGGGGATCCGGTCGGGGGGATGTGACGTGGCCCTCGGCAAGAGGACGAACTCAGTCGCCGTAGGGCGGCGTGCCTTCGTCGGACGTGGCGAGGTACTGCGTCGCGGCGTTATAGATCACGCTGAGCGCAGCGCCGGCGCCGGACATGACCGCGGTCTGGCCGACCGACGCCGACACGTCGAGCACACCGGAACCGATCAGGACTGAGATCGCCACCTGGAAGAAGGTGACGACGGCACGAACTGCGATCTTCTGGATGTTCATGGGATTCCTTTCGTGGGGGATCATGTAGCCGGTCATGTCACCGGTTGGTGACCCTTGGACAGGTAGAGGAAGTCGATGCTTTGCCATTGGTCGGGGCCGATATAGCTGCCGTCCCACGGCTTGCCGAGGATGCGACCGAGGTTCGCGACGGCGTCACGGACCCGGCCGAGGTAGACGCCGTTCTCGCCGTTGAACTGGGCCCCGGAGATCACGGCGAGTTCCCACTGGGCGATCTCGACGAGGCGTCCGGTGGCGCCGACGGCGATATGTTGACGGATCGGCAACGGGCTCGGCTTCGGCTGCGGTGGGACGTACGGCGGCGGGGTGGCGGTCATCATCGCGACCATCCGCTGGGCGTCGTTGCGGGTGCCGGAGAACTCGAAGTGCATCGGGTCGGCGTACGACCAGCCGCCGCCCCATTCCCAGCGGTACGCCCGGAACAAGTCGATGAGCCACTGCGGCGGCACCTTGCGGCGCTGACCTTGCGGGTAGTCCTGGGCGTCGATGTCGATGGCGAGGCCCCACGAGTGGTTCGACGGGACCCGGGTGCCACGGATCGGGCGGTTGGCGTAGCCCCAGTCGTCGACGGTGTCCCGGGGGCCTTTCTGGAACCGGTAGCCGCGCTGCTCGGCCTCGTTGACGATGCGCTGCAGGATCGGCGCCACGTCACGGTGAACGTCCCAGCGTGCGCCGGAGGGGGCGGTGACGGTCTTCATCTCCGACGCCCGGTTCGTCGGCCACCCTCGGCCCCACCCTCGACTGCTTGCTGCACTGGTCATTCGGGTTCCTCCTGGTCGATCACCGGGTGCGGCACCGGGAAGTTGCACACCGACCGGATGTACTCCTCGAGCTGGTGGACCCGCGACATCAGCCACCGTTTCTCTCGCTCATGCGTATCGACCTTGCCTTCGAGGAACGAGATCCGCTCCCCGTACCGGTCGACCTTCTGCGCCAACTGCTCGACCTCTTGGATGTAACGGTCCAGCAGGTTCCCTGATGCGGACACGAGCGACGCCGCGGCGTCGGCCTTGTTCTTTCCACGCGTCGAGATCCATCCGACGATCGCCACCAGACCGCCACCGCCACCGACGCCGATGAGGAGCTGCTTCCACGAGTCGTCCGCCACTGCTTGGGCGATCACTTCTGGTCTCCGATCGTCCGGTCGGCGACTGCCGACGCTGTCTTGACGGCGTGGCGCATCGCGTCGACGACGCGCCGGTTCACGATCGCTGGGCGGATCCACACGATCGGCCACGACAGGATCGAAACACCCCGCATGATCGACGACCACGGGCCGACGTCCTCGGCGATGAACAGCCACAGGTAGGCGACGCAGTAGATCGCGGCGAGGACGGCAATGGGGATGCGGACGGACCGCCACGGTTCGGGGGTGGCGTGGGCGGTGCCGGCGTTGACGAACATGGCGATGAACGCCATGACCGCGTTGGCGACGATCACCCACCGCTCGAGGTCGTTCATGTCGCCACCAGCTCGCCGAAGCGGAAGATGCCCGCGCCGATGTTGTTGGCGTCCTGTTCGGTCTTCACTCCGCACTTCCCCCATTCGGCTTTCTCGGCAGGGTTCGCCCCACCGGTGGACTCGAGGATCGGGAACCCGGTCCCCGTTTCGGACAGGCGCATGCCGTGTTCACGGAGCCCGCGGGCGAACCAGCGCTTCGACACACGGAGAGCGGTGTTCTCGCCGATGTTCTCGGCGTCGAGCCACTGTTCGATGCCGATGTCGGTGATCCGCAGTTTGAACACCTGGCCGCACGGGATCATCCGTGGGTCGTTGCCGGCGGGGAGGTTGCCGTCGGGGTACGGCTGGCCGGGTAGCGGGTGTTCGACGCGTGCACCGGGGACGGCGACAGCTTCTGTGCCGTACTGGACGTTGAACCCGACGAGGCGCACCGGTCCCGGCCACGGCCCGCGCAGCCAGCTCGGGCGCATCAGCCCGTCGAGCTTCGACCACGGCCCCTGCGACCCTTGCGGGACGGTCGTGCCGTCGTTGTAGTTGATGCCGTCGGCCCGGTAGTCGCCGACCTTGGGGAGCCCGGACATGAACGTGCGGGCGTTGACGTGCGCGGCACTAATCCAGTTGAGCGCGGCCATCCCTTGGATCTCGTAGAACGCTGCGCCGACCTTGACGATCACACCGTTGTCGGGGGACTGCTGCTGGGTGCCGCCGACTTCTTTCCACGCCGGATCCCACGGGATCAGGAGCGGGGTGCGGAGCGCGGCGACGTTGGCGGGCGCGTCCTGCCACCAACGGCCGGTCTGCTTCGGGAACCACTGTCGGATCGTCCCGAACCGTCCCGGCTGCGACCACAGATCGCCGCCGTTGGTGTCGGGGTTCCGCCAGAACACCCGCCAGCTCGTCGGCTTCTCCGGCGCCGTGTAGATCGGCCAGGACCCGTGGCCCATCGTCGCCCCGATCCCGGTGATCGGGCCGGCGCCACGCGTCCACTGGTCGACGTTGCCGTGATTCAGGAACGCTTGTGCTGGATCGGTCACGGTGTCTCCAGTGCGGCGAGGAGTGCGTCGAGCGCTGCCCGCTGGTTCAGGATCGCTGTCCGCACCGTGGTTGATGCCGAGGAGGGGGTGAGGTTGGCGAGCGGGTCACGGAGTGCTGCCGCAACATCGGCAAGCGTGATCTCTGCCGGTGCTGGTTCGGGGATCGGGAGGCCGGTGAGCTGCTCGACCGACGTCTCGTTGCCGTGCTCGTCGTAGGTGGTGCGGGTGCCGGTGCCGTCGCCGTGGTCCACGAAGCGTTCGGCGACGTTGCCGTTCGGCTGGTCGGGCAGCCAGCCGCCCGGGAAGTAGGACTCATTCATGTGTACTCCCAGTAGGGCAGGATGGGGTTTCCGTGGTCGATGTCACCCGCAGCCTGCAGAGTCGGCAATGTCGAGTTCCAGGCCGAGGAGTAGTCGACCCCAGCGGCACGCCAGCCGTATTGGTTGCGGCCCCAAGCGACGGACATGGTGCCGAACATCTGACACTTGGATGAGTCAAACGTCGGTCGGCCCCACCGGACCGTGGTGTGGTTGGACGCCCACACCGCGAGGAAGAACCAGCCCGTGACGGTCGCAGTCGATGCGGACAACGCCTTAGCACCCGTCGAGGTGCCCGCCATGAGCCCCAGATCCTCGATCAGGGTCCCCGGCCTGATCGTCGCGTGGTCCAACGTCCACAGAGCGAAACGGGCCGACGACCCGGCCTCAAGCGTGAAGCAGTAGGAGCGGAGCAACGGGCGGACAGGCTTGTGCACCCAGCACGGGAACCACGTAGCGACCTGGGCGTTCGCTGCGGTCTGCGGAGCTGAACTACTCGGCGGGGTCGTCTCGGGTGTGTGGATCCCACCGCCTGCCGTCTTAGGCGCCTTGATCGACACAGCTCCCAGCCACGCGACACCAGCCGCCGCGCTTGAGTCGGCCGTTAGCGAGGACCCGTCCGCTCCTACGGTCAGCTTCGCCGCGGCGTCAGCGCCGGTCCCGACGGGAAGGTCTCCCTTGGCGTCGAAGATCGCATCGGTCGCGACACCACCGATGCCTAGGTCCGCCTTCACCTGGGCGATCGTCCGGTTCGTGTAGACCCCTGCCTTGCGCTGCAAAAAGTCGTCGTTCGACCCACCGGGATTCGCGATCTTCGACGCGAGTGCGTCGAACACTGCGTTCTGTGACGGTGCGACCGTGGTCACCCCATCGTTGATGGCGTCAGCGACCTTGGCGTCCGCCTTCGCCGTCGCATCCGTCGCAGCAGCAGCGATCGCAG
>ERZ650308.1966-NODE-1966-length-10331-cov-5.511678_pt1 | contig 10331 bp, 5 predicted proteins | sample MGYA00376244_ERZ650308 | MGnify/ENA primary metagenome ERZ650308 (study PRJEB26733, sample SAMN07839295) | wastewater metagenome | biome: small river; feature: stream; material: water | place: USA: North Carolina | collected 2016-04-26 ...
GTGCGTGAACAACGCGCACGCACACTGCTGCTGCGCACCCGCAAGCCGCTCAAGCAAATTGCCAACGAGGTGGGGTTCTCGAATGAAAAGAGCTTCATTCGCGCATTCAAAACGTGGACAGGGCAAGCGCCTGAAGCGTTCCGGCAAACCGCGAGCACGTAGACGCAATTCGCATGCTTTAGCCTAGGTTTTAGGCTTAAAAAACAAAATCACCAGACGGAGTCATGAGTCTTTGATCATCGACAACTTACCTGTGTTGCCCCTTCATTCTGCGTGGGGGGGGGCGGCACAGCAAGCATTGCTTTGATTGGAGCCTCTCCATCACGGACCGCAGCGAGCAAAAGCAAAAAGAAGCGATGCACTTGCAGCACATCAGTTGTCTTATTTGCAATATTTCTTAGATTTTTTCTTCTACTCTGCTCGCCACGTCTCCCCAATACGGATCAACACCAATGATCACATATGGACATTTATTTTGGAATTCTGGCTTAGGCTGAAACCGGAACTCAGATTGCGACAGCACCTCTGGAGCATCTGCATATTGAGTTCTGCGGCACCCCGTTTGTTGACTTCCCGCATTCAGGGCATTTGCTGCCGTCTCGCCATTGACGAAACTTGTGTAGCTCAAGCCGTTGTCAACCGCTTGGCTTGCATTCATCGTCACAAATGCAGAAGAGTCATTGACCCGCACCACCAAAGGCGCTGGCGTGATCTTGCCCACATTGCCACTCGCCGTCGTTGGCAGCTCGTAGTTGCTCAGCAAAGTGCCCGCTGCTGCCGTGAAATGCGATGACGACAAAACAGCCGAAACCGCACCAGCGCCAATGTTGTCAGACACATTCTTGCTGCTGTAACTCGCTGCAGTTTGCGACACCGTGGCACCCTCACCCGCCACCCAGCCCGTGACTGCGAAATTGGCATTGACCAGATTGGACGCCGCAGTGGTGCCGTCATAGACCTTGCTTGTTGGCACGATCAGGCCGCTCATGGTTAGCGATTTGACGGTGATGGTGGCTGCTGCGGGTGACTGAATCGAGAGGCTGTAGTTGCTGTTGTTCAGCGACAAGCCGCTGAAAGTGACAGCGTTGGCAGTGGCCACATCTTTGCTGTTGTAAGTGCCAACCGCCGTGCCGATGAGGGCGACTGTGTCACCTGTATAGGGTTTGCCGTCAGCGGTGGTTCCAGTGCCTACAGCCTCAGAAGAAAGCAAAGCAGCAGTACCACTGACAGTCGCAGCGGTCGTGCCGTCATAGATCCTGCTGGCGGAAACCGTCAAGCCGCTCATCGTCAACGCTTTAGCGGTGATAGTCGCTGAAGCTGGAGACTGAACTGTCAGCGAGTAGTTGCTTGCATCAGCACCAGTCAAACTCAATCCACTGAACGTGACTGTGCTGGCATTGGCTACATCTTGGCTGTTGTAGGTTCCTACGGCTGTGCCCGTGATGCTCACGGTGTCCCCGGTATAACGTTTGCCGTCTGTGTTGGTGCCGCTGCCAACAGCCTCCGCGCTGAGCAACGTGACTGTGCCGCTGACGGTGGCAGATGTGTTTCCGTTGTAGACCTTGCTGGCTGCAACGCTTAAACCACTCATGGTGAGTGCTTTTGCTGCGACCGTTAGCGTGCCCGTACTCGCAGAGCTGCTGCTGTTCACCAAGTAGCCTAATCCAGTCAGCTTCTCTGTGATGACGTAAGGCGTGCCGCTAGCCTTGATATTTCCAGAAGTGGAGTTGAGGCGTGCCGTGATGCTGTAGTCCGTGGCATCTCCGTTGACCGTGCCCGTGCCTGTCATGGTTGGCAGCGCATCGCCGTAGGTCATGCTCAACGCCAAAGAGCTGATGGTTGCCGTGGGTTGTTCTCGGAAGATGGCATTCAAGCCGGTAGTCAAAGCTGTTGTGTACCGAGTGTTGGTCTCGTCCGAGTTGTAGCGAAAGCGGCCGCTGCCAGAGGCCAAATTGGTCAACCCAGTAAGCCCAGTGCTGCCAGAAATACTGCCTGTGTAAAGCTTGCCAAAGCCGCCAGTGCCCACACTCACAGTCGGACTTCCCGTCAAAATCAGATTGCCACCAGTGCTGCTGCCCGCTGCCGAGTCAATGCCCGCATTCAGAACCAGTGCGCTGGAACTGGTATTGGTTGTGCTGACGTTTTGTGACACGGTCAGATCACCCGTTTTGGTGCCAATGCTGACCGTACCGGTGGCCGAGATGCCGTTGGTTGCGCCCACGGTTCCCAAGGTCAATGCGCCGCTGTTCAGATAAGTCAAAGCAGTTCCGCCAGTGGCTGCTAAAGTGTCTACTGCGTTGCTAGTGCTGTTGTCAAGTGTCACACTGCCGCTGCCAGACAGAAACAAATTACTGGCACTCACGAAACCACTGACTCCATCCGTAGTTGTGCCACTGCCTTGCAGCGTGATGGTGTTGCTGCCTGTGGCTGTTAATCCAGCGTTGAGAGTGATGTTGCCGCCATAAATGCTGATGGGGCCTGCAACGCTGGTAGCTGTATCGATCGTGATAGCCGCTGTATTCCCCGATTTGCCAATAGTCAAACCCGATAGTGTTCCACCTAGGGTGATGCTGTTGAGGCTGAACGCACTGGTGAAGCTCGCGAGGTATGGTGTAACCGTTAAAGTGCCTGTGGTCGTTAGGTTGAATGTGGAAGAGGAAAAGTTGTCAGCGATGAAGGTCACATTCCCTGCACCACGGTTGAGGGATAAGGTGCCGTTTGTTTTTATTGGTGTGGGTATTGTGGAATAGGCGTTGATGACATTAAACTTTAAGTCGCCAGTGCCAGATATAGAGGTTGAACCTTCCAAGCTGACACCTATGTTGACCCCACCTCCGACTTCGAACGTCACATTTCCGCTACCAGAATCCAGCGTGGCGTTGATTGCTTGCGTGCCGATACCTGCAGCGTTTGAGTTTCGTCCTTTAAGGAAAATGTCTCCGCCATTGGTATTGATGGATGTACCGTTTAATTTAAGGCCAATCGTCTTGGCATTAAACGCAGTTGCATGCCCTGGACTGACTGTGAGTCCGTTCCATGTTGTTGTTGCTTCGTTATAAGCGCCACCACCAGCCCAAACATGACCACCATTGGTTGTTATGCTTGCAGATCCGATAGAGATGATGCCCCTACTGCCTGAGCTATCCCAGCCGCTCCAAAGTAGCAAATTAAGTTTGCCTGACGTACTGGAGATGCTGATCGTATTGCCAATCGCCAAATCAACGCCTGCTCGCAAAGTGAGTGTTGCATCACCGCCTGCATTTTTTAGTAGATTGACGCCCGTGGTCCAAGAGATGTTGGTTGCACTATTTAGAACGTCGGTTCCTCCGTTAAGTGAAGTCAGAAAATTGGTGACAGCCGCGGCGTTGATGGTTGAGTAGGTTGGATCTAAAAGCCATAAACCATTTTTTCCGCCGTTTGATGCAGCGTGCACAGCAATTCCGTCTGTGTTTAGCGTATGTCCGGACGTCTCTATTTGGCCGCCATTGCCACCCACCGCACCACCGTTGGCATTGATGTGGCCATACGCGCTAGTGTTTGACGAAGGGTTGGCCACATCACTCCACAGCACCACCGTACCGCCGTTGCCCTGTTGCGTGGCGCTGGCGTCAAGCGTAGCGCCAGCGGTCATGGTCACAGTGGTAGCAGCTTGTGTGGGTTGCTCCGTGGCGGCTAACAACGGATCGACGCTGCCTTGCCAATTGCCACCCACCAACACAGTGCCGCCACCCGTTGCGCCTCTCGCGTCAATGCGCGTGCCGTCGTTCAGTTCAATGTCTGCGCTTTGCACGCTGATGCTGCCGCCTTGGGCTGTCGCGCTGCTCACATCCAAGCTGCCGCTGTTGCTGACCTTATGACTGCCAGTTAGAACAATTCGCCCGCCATCACTTTGTATGCCCGTGGCTTCGATGCGACCACTGTTCTTCACCACCCCACCCACCAGTCGGTCTATCGACTGAGCACTGATGATGACCAAGCCACCAGGTGCTTGAACCGCATGGCGGTTGTCCACCAGTGCAGCAATTTGGCTTGCGTCTACGCGCAAACTGGTCAATCGGTTGTTGCTGTCGAACTTGAGATCCACCGCTTCGCCAGACGCCATGGCCACGGTACCCATTTGCGCAATGATGGCACCTTGGTTGCGCACTTCGGGGGCGAGCAGGGCGATGTAACCACCCAAAGCAGCCTTGAGTTCTCCTTCGTTGACCACGCTGCCGGTGCTGGCGTTGCGGTCAAAACGGCTCTTGCCCGCCATAAAGTCTGCATCGCTGATGTCATGGGTAGTGGCAATCAGCCCGCCCACATCCACGCGTGCGTTGGGCGCAAAGTAAATACCCGCTGGGTTGGTCAAAACGATTTGACCGTTGGCAGATATGCGACCAAAAATCTGACTTGGATCAGCGCTCATCACCCGATTGAGAGTGACGCTATTCGCATCGGGCTGCTGGAACTGAACCTGCGCATTACTGCCGACGTTAAAGCTTTGCCAGTTGATGGACGCTCGGCTGCTGCTTTGCTGAATGACCATGTTGGCACCCGAGGTGCTGATGCTGGCCTGACCGGCATTGACCTGACCGCCCGTTGGCAGCATGTTGGCGGGTGGCGCATTTTGAGCATGCGCGCTTAACGTAAGCAGACCACCAAACAGCGCAGAAATAACTGCTGCTACTTTGACGCCAGAGGTGGGCTTGCCTTTAGCTGAAACTGTTTCAGCAGCAGCCACCCAGGCTTGCTTGCTGGCATTCCATACGCTGTGGAAGGTCTTGTTCATGCGCGTGCTTTTTTCAGAGCTCTTTGGCTTTGCTAGTCTTGCGAGCTGTTTTGGCTTTTTTCTTCACTGCTGTAGGCTGGCTGCGTTCGAGCAATGGCAACAGATTGCGCAATGACAGCATCTGGGCATAAATGGGGCCGAGCTCGCCGCTCTTGAACCAAGCCAACACCTTCTTGTCAGGTAGTTGCTGAAATTTGGCTTCGTCCACAATCCAGACGCCTTCCACAATGGCGCTGCGCTCATCGGTCAAGCGAACTTGCAAGTTTTGTTGAGTCAGCAGACCTGCCTCGTTCAGCTGTTTGACCAAAGCAGTGGTGGACGTTGCTTGGTTTTGAAAATTTGCCAACAGCGTCATGATGCTTTGCGCGAACTCGGTGGGTTCTCCCTTGTCGTTGAGGAGAGCCTCGCCTTCTTTGCCCAGTTGAGGTGCGGTCATGTCAACCGCGAGACTGAGCTGATTGTTGGCACCTTCAGCCAAGATGAACGGGTAGCGGCGTACGCTTACGGGTACATAGCGGGCATTCCAAACACCTTGGTCATCCACAAAGGCATTGGTTTCTTGCTTCAGTCCTGTTAAAGCGAGTGCCATCCACTGTTCGTTTTGACCTTGAATAAAAACAATCGGATATTCAAGGCATGCTTCTGCGAACTCAGCGGCAACCAATGGAACAGCTTGATGCTGACTGGCAAAACGGGCGTCGCCTGATTGAATACGCAGATCTTTGTGCTTCTCGCGGTCAAGAACCACAGGGTTTTGATAGAAAAAAGCTGTTGTTTGTTGGGCGATGTTCATAGGGTGAATTCGTTGGACAGCGGTCGATGTCGACGTGTTTTGCGCTTGCACAACACAGGTTGACAGTGCAAGCGTATAAATGATGAGCATGCGTTTTTTCATCAAAACACCATGCTGGTAGTGAACCAAAAACGGTCCAGTTTTAGAGTGCCATCGCTATCGCTTCCAGTGCTGGTTGGCTTGGGGTTATGACCATCACGGTATGCCCAAGTCAGTTTTGCACTGATGCCGTTGGGGCCTTGCCAGCCCATGCTCAAGCCATGGCCGCGCAGCGTCATGGCTGTAGTGGTTTCGGCGCTGGAGGTTGGCAAAGCAACAACACGCCCATAGTCGACAAAGGCGGAGAGCATCCATGTTGGATCTAGGCGCCAACGCCATTCACCACTTAAGACATGACCTCGCTCTCCACCCAGTTCGCTAAGTGGGTAAGCACGGACAGTTTGCGCACCTCCGATATAGAACTTTTCTGAGGAGTCAAGAATCTGCGTTGCATGTTGTCCAGTCAAGCTGAGCAAGAGCGAGTGATTCGTAGTCAATGTTTGCTGGCGGCTCAAGCTGTAGTTGAGCTTGTTGTAATCAGGCTCTATGGCGCCAAGCAAATTGTGGGCTTGCATACTTGTGAGTCGCCCTCTGAGGACTTGCACTGATGCACTGCTTACACCGCCACCGTTAAGGTTGTCGAATGAGTTGCCTGACAGACCTAGATGCAAACTGTCACTCTCGTAGTTAGAGTAGCTCCTAGGGTCACTGGTAATTGTGTTCTTGTTGTTGCTTTTGAAAGACTTGTTATCTAGTCCGCCAGAAAAGTAAAGGTTATGCAATCGCGTGCGCACCAGTGGATAGCTCCACTCAAGTCCCACACTGCTCGAATTTCCTTCAATCTGGAGATCAGTGATGCTGCTAGGACCGCCAATCACTTTGTAACTCATTGAGCTGGTGTTCACACCCAAACGCAGACCGTTATAACCATCGGGCACTGTGAAGCTGATTCGGCTGTAGTCGCTGCCTTGGGTGTGGAGCATGCTCAGGCTGATCAATTCGCCACGCCCACCGGGACTGTTGATGTTCAAGTTCGCGCTGAGCCGTTGACTACCTGTAGAGCGAGCGCCCGTATTGTCTAAGTTGATGTCGCCATAAGTGAATGTCTCGTCGGTGGCCTGAAGCACTAGGGCAGTTTCGCCATCAGAAGTCCCGGGTACAAGCGTTCCGGCTACGCTTACTCCTGGCAAATCGTCTACCAACAGCAAGGCACGATCCAGCGCATTAGCGTTGAGAAAAGTGCCTTCAGTTTGGTGTGTCTTAAACCATTGCTCAATTTCGGTGCGAGTGACTTGCGAGGGTTGAGCTCCCTCAAATCGCAAACCTGCATAACGGGCTTCCACCACTTGCAGCGTGATGACCCCTGAGCTGATGTCTTGCTCTGGCAAGTAGACCCGTGCAATCCAGCCTGCTTCACGATAGTTTGCCGCCACTGCATCTGCGGCGCGTTGTAGGCCTGCAAAGTCGAGTTTTCGATTGATGAAGTCTGACAATACGGGGGTTAGTTGTTCGCTGCGAAGCAACTCGTTGCCAATGATGCGAAATTCTTTAACGTGCAGGGTGGCGCCAACAGTTGCTTTGCTCTCAGGGGGCGGCGTTGCACGCTCAGGACGTACCGCCTGTGGCAAATGCAACTCGCGTTGTTGCTCTATTTGTTGACGAATGCTTCCCGCGTCAGGCACGGCTTGGGCCATGGCTACTGGGGTTGCAATGAGTAAGGCACCGTGAATGGCCTTGATAGCGAGTGGGAATCGTCCAGCCCAGATAGAGCGATGCATGTGCCAGTCTTTATTACGAAAAATTTTCGTTGATGCTAGACAATGGCATGAAAGATATCTTTCTCAAACTTTCACTTTTTTTGATAATTTTTTAAATTAAATAAGACGAGTGAGTGCCTTGATAGGTATGTATTAGATCAGCTGCAAACGACCCTGCAGCTGGTAACCCCAACCCCTAATCGATCGGATGTGGAGCTCATCGCACCGTGCTTGCTCTAGCTTTTTACGCAGACGAGTGATTCCGATTTCCAGCGCGAGTTTGGGATTTTCGGCGCTCTTTTTTTCCAGAATGTCGATTAGCTGCCAAGTTTGAAGTCGCTGGTCGGCAGTGCGGCCTAAAGCAGCAATCAAAGCGCACTCTAGGCCTGAGAGTTGGATGTCGGGCAGCACAGGGCGTTGCAACAGTTGGCGAGCCATATCAAGTTGCAAGCAAGGTGGCTGTGCTGCGCAAGTTTGTATGCGTCGTCCTAGTGAATGAATTGTTGTGTTCAGTTCTTGAAGTGAAACAGGTTTAGTAAGGTAGATATCGGCGCCTGTGCTGTAGCCAGTTTGCCGATCTCCGGGTCGATTACGCGCCGTAACCATGATGATGCCTACATCGGGCTGAATACTGCGGACCCTCGCAACTACAGACAGGCCGTCTTCTCCCGGTAAGTTCAGGTCTACCACCATGATGTCTACTCTCTGCCATGCAGTTTGCTCAGGCAGTGCTTCAGCGCAGTCAAGGCCTGTAACCTGATAGCCCTGACCGCGAAGGGCGTCCACCATCGTTTCGCGAAGGTCATCGTTGTCTTCGATGACGATGATGTTCAGGAGGGTAGCCACAGACGGAATTCCACATGTTCGCCGTCCACACGATGAGACACTTGCGCGCCAATCAGTTTGGCGAGGTTGTTTGTTAGATACAGGCCCAAGCCAGATCCGCTTTTGCTCAGAGCGCCAGGGCTGCGGTAGTACTTGGTGTACAACCGTTGTGGATTAGGTGTACCCGCTTGTCCGATGACATTGCGCACGGTAATGGCCTGGCCTGTCGGTGTAGACAATAAATTTACGTCTATGAGAGAGGCTGGGTATGAATATTTCAAAGCGTTGTCGATTAGATTGGCTAAACAAATAGCTAGCAACTCAGAGTCTGTATCAAGAACGGCCTCATTTCTTTCTGAAACTTTCACTCGAGATTGATCGCTACAACCTTGTACGCATTCATCAATCACGTCCTGAAGTTTGCAGGGATGTAACTCGGGTCTTAACTCGTGGTGCTCTATTCTTTGGTTGAAGGTGCAACGATCAATGATGCCGTTAATATTGGCTAATGCTCGGTCAATGCGCTGACGCTGTAGATTGACCACGGGACTTTCGTCAAGGCTGATGCGAATAACGGTAAGTGGTGTCTTTAGTTCGTGCGTGAGCATATGCAGGAACTGAGTCTGTTCTTCACGTTGGGCACGTTCGCTATGGACTTTCTGTTCAAGCAGGTTCGCCTCAAGCAGCAGGTGTTGGTGCTGTTTTTCTAAATTGCGGGCTCTGAGGATCAGCATAACAGTCATGATCAAGCTGTTAACAAACCCGGGCAAGATGGCAGCATTTAGAGCCCACTCGGCCGTTGCATGCATATTCAAAAGGGGCAGAGTTGCTAACAGCGTAACCAGCAGTTGTGCAACAGTGAATCCAATGAGGATGCTGCTCGGCAGCAGAGGTTGATTCGGAGCAGTTTTGCTTTGCCTGACAAGTGTGCTGATCGCAATTAATACGAAACCAAATGCGCTCAAGGCTGCAAGGGCGATGATGATTTGCATTGCAAGGCGAGGTTCACCCGAGAAATAAAGGAAAAGCGTTGGCAGATGCATCGCTTGCGTGCCCGTAAAGAGCCACCAAAGCCACGGCACGGGTTTGAATTCGTGTAAAAACATCAACACGAAAGCTGTGCCAAATAACACGTAGGTCATGACAAATAGAGCAGCGATATCACTTAGTGTGGCGCCAGAAATCTGTTCGCCAAACAGCAAAGATAGGTAGCCTTGATGGACGAGCGCATGGGCTAATACAAAAAATTGTTTGACGATAAAGGCAGCAATCAACAGGTCTCTGCGTGTTAGCCATTGCAACAACGCCCAAAAAAGGAAAGCAATTAGTAGCCCTAAATAGAGGGGATAAAGCAATTCTTGCCAACGGTCAGCGGTTGCAGCTTCCTCGATGCTCAAAACCTCAACATAAATCAACAGATTGCTGGTGCTTTGAAGCCGAAGATAGATATAACGTTCGTCCGGACTTCCTTGAATAGCAAAACCATGGTTGAGTGACTTGTACCCGTTGCCTTGTTTGGGGTGGTGGTCACCACTGAAGCGGCGGATCAGATTAGTCTCGGAATGATCGAGAGGGTCGAACAGTTCAATGTGGTCAAGATAGATGGGGCGTATGCGCAGAATCAGTTTTTCCTCAGAGGTTGGACCAATGCGAAAACGTAGCCAAAAAGTGGATGCTGAAAACCCCTGAGTCAGCACCCCTTTGTAGGTAGTGAAGGCCTGTGGTCGCTGCTGAACCTCGGCCAGGGTCATCTGGCCAGACACGTCTTCCAGCCATGCGCTTTGCTCTAAATGCTCCTTGGCGATTGCGGAATTGCCCCAAATAGCGATAAAGAGTAAGTAACAAATCCAGAGAGATTTATGCATTCTTAAAATTTTTCAATGATCTGGTAATTTAGGCAAGTAAAGCACAACTAATATGGTGAGAGCAGGACTTTGTAACTTGACAAAGTTTAATGAAGGCAAATTCAGAATTTTTAGATATTAAGTCTGAATCACAAAGTTGATCTGTATGGTCGATAACTTCTACGAGCCAAGTTATGAGTCGGGCAGGGCGGTTCGCTGGAAGATTGAGTTAGCTTCGGGTGATCCATTTGGCACTGTGCCGGGCAGTGGACGCGTGGTCGTCAATGATGGCATCGGCGTAT
>ERZ650308.1967-NODE-1967-length-10328-cov-4.722866_pt1 | contig 10328 bp, 17 predicted proteins | sample MGYA00376244_ERZ650308 | MGnify/ENA primary metagenome ERZ650308 (study PRJEB26733, sample SAMN07839295) | wastewater metagenome | biome: small river; feature: stream; material: water | place: USA: North Carolina | collected 2016-04-26 ...
ATGGGCGCAGGCGCCGGTGTGTATGCGCGCCCCTGCATGTAAGACCCCGGTGCCCAGACCATGCAGCAGCCTCAACTCTCAAAAACGAGGGAAGGGGATGATGCAAAGGCATCTATGGAAAACCATGGACACCCTGGACACCTGGCCACCTACGTCATGGGCCCGTGCGCCGATGTCCCCGCCACCGCGCCACAACGGGGGGCGCGATGTCGCGCACGCCCTCCCTGCCCTTCGGGCCCGCTACTGCCAATCTTGCGTCCTGTAGCGTCTGCAGCACGGCGCGTTTCTTGCGCCGTGACCTGATGGTCAAAACGGTGCATCGTCGTCGTCCCGTTCTATCCCTGCTGATGCCCCATCCGGGCCTGCCAGCGGCTCTGCATCCATCGGCGGCCAGTCCTTGGGGCGAACATAGCCCCAAGACCTCACCCCGTTCATCTGGCGCTTGATGCGCTCCCAGCCCTCATGCTCCATCCAGGCCCTGATCTGCGATTCAAGGCCCGCGTTGCTCTTGGCTGCATCCACCCCCAACGCCAGCGCCAATTGCGCCAGCGTCACAAAGTCCGTCAGGTTGTTGACCCGCTGCCCGCTCTCGCTGGCCGTGGGCTCGCGCGTCAACAAATTCATCAGCTCGCTGGTCACCGCCGTCTCCACCAGGCGGCTTTCCTGCATGGGCACAAACAGCCGCGCTTCGTCCGCAGGCGTGGGCGTGAAAGGCTCACCCTGCAGGTACATCGCATAAGCCTCAGCCAGCAGCTGGTCGCGCATCTTCGTCAGCCAGCCGATGCGGATCCGCTGCTTGACCGGGATAGGCCAAAACCGCCGGTTGCCGGTGCGGTCGCGCAGGTAAGTGCTTTCGTTCGTGGTGCCCACCAGCACGCACTGGCGGGCATAGGCCTCCACGGTGCGCCCGTAGGATGGGCGATACCTGTCCACCTTGCCGCTGATGAAGGCCTTGATCAGCCCGATCTCTGCCTTGCCAAAGTTGGCCAGCTCGGCGATCTCATAAATCCACAGGCCCTGCACCTGTTCCTGGCCATCTTTGCCCCGACTCACGTCGAAGTGCGTGTCGCTGAAAAAATCCTTGCTGGCCAGCACCTCCACCATCGTGCTCTTGCCCAGGCCGCCCGGGCCTTCCAGCACCGGGCAATAGTCAAACTTGCAGCCGGGCTCCATCACCCGATTCACCATGCCCAGCAGCCAATAGCGGCCCACCAGCGTCAGGTATTCCACCAGCGCCGGGTTCTTCAGCGTCTCAGGTGTCTCGCCGATGGCATAGATCAGCCACTTGTTGCGCCGCTCCACGCCGTCCCACTCCAGGCGCTGCAGATACTCACGCACCGGGTGAAAGCGCCGGCCATGCGCCACCGTCTCAATCGCCTCCACCAGCGCCGCGCGGGCGATGCTGGGCAGGCCGTAAGTGCGCGTCAGGTAGTCGCCCAGTAGCAGATCCGCCGAGCCCGTCACCGGCCCCACCTTGGCATGCGGCCAGGGCCACAGGGCGCGGGCATCGATGTTGTTGCTCAGCTCGTTGAAGCCCAGCACGCCATTCAGCGCCGGGTCTTTCAGCAGCGCCGCAATCACCAGCTTGCGCGACGTGTGCCAACGCTTCTTGACCGGGTCGTAATACGGCGCCAGCCAGCGCGGCACCAGCTTGCCACCGATGTATTCGCCATCGGCGCCATCGCCAGAATCGCCATCATCCCCGTCCTCAGGGTCACCGGGGCCTTCGATTTTTTTGCCGTCGCCGCCATCCTTGCCGCCACCGCCGCCAGCCGCAGCACCAGAAGGCCCCGCGTGCGCACCAGGCGGGCCAGCACGGCCCTCAGAATCAGCCGATGGGGGCAAAGGTGCGCCGGTGCCAAACAAAGCCAGCACGCGGGCAAAATCCCAGCCGTCCGTCTCAATCGCGTCCGCGCAATCCCAGCCGTCGCTCACCGCGCCCGGCTCGGGTATCGCCAGCATCTGCACCGTGCAGCTGTGCTTGTCCCGCAGCAGGGCACCGATGCCCAGCATCGCCGCCACGCCCGGCTGCTTGTGCGCCGGCAGCAGCGGCTTGGCCTGCTGCAGCACAGCGCGGGCCAGTGTCTCGGGCGCGGCCTCACGCTCTTTTTTGGTCAGCAGCTCCCGCTTGCCATCGCAATCGGGCCACAGCAACACCGTGCACCCGGCCAGCCAATCCCACAGCGCCTTCGTCCAGGCCTTGCAGCCCCCGGGCCAGCTTGCCACCAGGTACACACCCGGCGCCCCGGCCTGCAGCAGCGCATGCAGCATGTCGGCCTTGCGCTCCCCTTCCACCAGCACCACCGTGGGCAGCGCCCCGCCATCGCGTACACACTGCGCGGGCGACAGGCCGCCGGGCAAATACAGCGGGCGGGGCTCGTCCCACGTCTTCCAGTGCCAGCGGCTCGCGCCATCAACCGCACTGGTGCACCAGGTGTAGGGTAATGTCTCCTTGCCGCCGTCGCTCGTCTTGAAGCGCACCACATACCCCAGCAGATGCCCATCCATCTGGTATTTGGCCGTGTGCGTAATGTCGCCCGCCGTGCGGTACTGGTGCTTGAACGTGGCCGCCGGGGCATGCGCCGGCACCGGCATGCAAGTGCGCCAGCCCTCATCCATAGCCGGCGCCCGGGCCGGCTTAGGCTCGACGGGTGGTGGTGGTGGTGGTGATACAGCAGCACCAGGCGCCCCGCCCTCCTGGCGCAGCGGCTGCACCCCGGCAATGCGCTCCAGGCCCAGCTCGCGGGCCAGCTGCAGCGCCGCCTGCCCGTTGTCCAGGCCATGGATCGCGGCATACAGGCTGATCAGGTCGCCACCCTTGTGGTCGCCCCCAAAATCACCCCAGCGCCCCGCCCGCTCGCCACTCACACGCACGCTCAGGCTGGCGGTTTTTTCACTCCGCCAGACCGAATGCACCAGATACTCGCCATTGGCCAGCTTGCCGCCGGGCAGCCACATCGGCACCAGCGATTCAGCCCGGGCCAGCAAGGCATCGGCCAGGGCTGCAAAATTGATGGGGGGCAGTTGCCCCCGGGGGTGGGTGTTTTGCATCCGTGGCGCTTATCTGGCCCAGCCGTCAATACATCGGTTCAGGTCCACCCAGCCATGCCCGGCCCGGTGCTCCAGCTGCTCGCCATCATTGGCGGCCTCTGTGGTGGCAGGGGGCGCCGCCTCATACACATGCACCAGCCGGTTGCGGTAGTCCACGTGTTTTTCACCCACCACCCGCAGCACCCCAGTGCGTGCCAGATAGGGCACCGTATCCCGGGCCGCCTGCCAGCCCACCTGGGCACGCTGGGCCAGCTCCCGCAGCGTGGCCGGCCCCTGTTGGGCCGCAGCCACCAGCGCCTGATGCACAGGGCCAGCGGGGCGCATCGTCAGGCCACCGCCTTCAGCAGCGGCTGCAGGGCCGCCAGCCGCGCCACCTGCACAGACAAAACCTCCTGCGCCTCAATCACCCGGCGCATCAGGTCGGCCGCTTCGTCACGCGGCTCAATGGGCAGCGTGGGCGCATAGCCCAGCTGGTGCAGCATGTAGTTCACCCCGCCGTGGTGCCCCTTGGCCCGGGCCAGCTTCAGGATCAGCATCACCTGCTCCGGCGTCAGGTGCGCCGGCCGGTCATCGTTCAGGCAGTCCAGCAGCAGCCGCTGGGCTGCCTCTGGCGTCTTCTCGGGCCACAACAACGGCCCCACCTGCTTGGAGCCACCGGCCGCCCTGATGCTGTCAATCAGCGCCTCATTCATCGATTCCATGGGCCACCTCAATTGATGCCTTACGAATCGCCGCGAAAAATTCGCGGTCGTTCGCAATGCTTTTTCCCGACAAAAAAACGAGACTGGCGGCATGCACACCACCAGCCCTCACACGCTCGAAGAGAAAACCCCCCGCCACCCGGCCCGGCCCACGGGTGCACGCTTGCCTGCGTGCACCTGCAGCCAGGGAGGAGAAGCCGCCAACCAAGGCCAGGCCGTTGGAGTGGTGGCGGGGGTCAAAACAAAGACGAATGCCCCAATCGCTGGACAATGGAGCTGCAACACCACCACGACCAACGAAAGGGGCACTCATGCAAGACGAAATTCCACTCTTCCCCGTAGCGGTCTTGACCGTCGGGCCGATTCCCAGAATGGGCGGCATCATCATGCGGCCCGACTTTCTGACGCATCACATGCAGCCGCCAGAAGAATGTCAGACGGGTCGAACCTATGTGTTGTCACCCGTGCAAGCTCAATACCTGATAGAACGGCTGCAGCAAGCACTGCTGACCCTTCAAACCTCTGCGCCACCAGATGGCGGTGGTCCTCGGCACTGAGCATCAGCGCGGCCATCTCAACCCCCCTGCGCCTGCTGGGCCAGCTCGGGCATAAACAGCTTCGGAAACTGCACCTTGACGTGCGACGGTATCCCGCGCTCCAGCCAGTTCTGCACGCGCTGCACGCTCACCGGCTTGTCATCCACACTGATGGCCTTGGCCACCTTCGTCGGGCCACCAAGCGCGTGGATCAGCTCGGCGTCGGGGTGATTTGTCTTCATGGGTGTGTATTAAACACCATGTTTAACCAAAAAGTCAAACACCATGTGTATAAACAGCCCGTGTAGCGTGCCCACAATGGGCACCATGTTCCCCAGCATGGTGGCCTTGTACCAACACATCCGAGAAACCCGCCAGGTCAAAACCCCGGCGGCCATATCGCGCCTGATGGGCGTCAGTCAGCAGCGCCTCAAGAACTGGGAAGAACGCGGCATCTCCAAAGAAGGCGCCATGCTCGCGCAGGATCTGCTCAAGATCGACGGCAATGCCTTGCTCAAACTCGACAAGCAGAGCACCCTGCCCGCATCCTGGCGGGCGCCATCCGAGCCCGCGCCCAACGTCCAGGATCTGATGCCCACGCTCAAATCCATCGAATGGCCCTTTGCCACCATCACCGCAGCCGACTGGCGCTCCCTGAGCGAATCAGACCGCACAGAGATCGAAAACATTGCACGGCGGTATCTGCGCTCGCGTGAGGTGACGCAGAGTCACCCATCCAAACACCCCAACCCGGACGGCCATCCTCTATCCATGGCCGAAAAGAAGGAAAAAGCCGCATGACAACCCCGCGCAGGGCCGCCTCAACCTTGATCCATAGCATCGCCCTGGCCATGGCCATCACCACCCTGCCCGCCCAGGCCAGCCCCGGCAAGCTCAACGGCAAAGGCTGCCACAACAGCAAAAAACAGGGCTACCATTGCCACCGGTCCCAAACCCCAAGCAAAGCCCCCGCCAGCAAGCCCGCCAAACCGGGCAAAACAACCCAATAAGGCCGCACCATGGGATTCCGGTTTCAAAAGCGCATCAAGATCCTGCCCGGCGTCTCCATCAACCTCAGCAAGTCAGGCGTCAGCACCTCTGTGGGGCCACCGGGTGCCAAAGTCACCTTCGGCAATGGCAAAACCCGCACCACCGTCGGCCTGCCAGGCACGGGCATCAGCCACACCTCGGTGGTCTCCGATCGGTCCGACACCCACCCCATCCCCAGCGCCGCGCCATCCGTCATCGGCAGCATCTTCGGCGTACTTGGCGGCGTGCTCATCGGCCTCATTGGTGGCGTCGCCCTGTTTTTCGTTTCCCTGGTGTTTGGCTCCGGCAAGAAGTCCCGCCGGCGGTAGTCCCGCCCCTTCGTGTCGGGCCATGTGAACCGCGCACAACCCCCGCGCGTTGAGTGTGTCTCACCCACCTCAACAAACCCCATGCACAAACCCCTGATCGTCCTCGCCGCCATCCTGCTGGGTGGCTGCGCATCCACCACCCCGCTCGATCTGCAAACCAACAAAGGCACACGTTTCGAGGCCGACATCCACACCAACGTCGCCACCGCCTACCGCCAAACCGTGCAACAGGCCCGCCAGTGCTTCAACAAGGTCAATTTGAAGATCGAGGCCGACTACTTCCCCGACGTCAACCAGGCCAGCATCGCGCTCAGCCTTGTGGGCAACGCCCTCACCTTTGCGGCCGTCACCGTCAAGATCGAGCCCACCAGCAAAGGCACAGGGCACATGATTGGCTACTACAGCGGCCCCGGCACCGAATGGATTGCGCAGAGCTTCACCGCCTGGGCCAATGGCCTGCCGGGCCAATGCAAGGTATGAACCGCAAACCCCTTGCTGTGCTGATCGCTGTCGCCTTGGCTTGCAGCATTGCTCATGCCCTGCCCCGTGATCGCACCCAGCTTGACCGTTTCAAACGAGCCCACCCATGCCCAGCCACTGGCCAAACCAAAGGCCCATGCAAAGGCTGGCAGGTCGATCACAAAAAATCCCTCATGACCGGTGGCGCCGACCATCCGGACAACATGCAGTGGGTCAAAACGGACGACCACCAACACAAGACACGGCAAGACCTGCAAGACTGCAAACAAGGCCCCATCTGCTTGCATCGCAGGCTCAAAAGCACAAAAAACGAAAAATAAGTAAACATGGTGTTGACACCATAAATAAACATGGTGTTTAATTCACTCCAATCCCGGCACATCAAGCCGGTCGGAGTGAAAAATGCAGACACCCACCAAACCGGCCAACCTGGTCGAAGCTGAAGAAAAAACCGCCCTCGCGCGGTTGGCATACCACCTTGCCAAGAGCCGCCGGGCCGCCCGTGCAGCGCTTGAGGATCTGGAGTTCTGGTCCAACAAGGCCGCAATGCTCCATGTCATGTGGGAGCGCGGAATGCTCAAGGTGGCCGCATGAACCCCCACGCCCTCGAAGCACTGTATGAACGCCTGGGCCGCCCCGGCTGGTTCTGGCCGTTGGTCATCAGCGTCGTGCTGATCGGCTGCCCGCTGGCCATGTCTGCACTGGAGACAGCATGATGACCAACACCCCCCGCAGCTGCGACCAGCTCGGCATCTGCCAACACAAGATCCCGCCGTGTGTGGGCGAATGCCAGATGCTGGTCCAGCAGCCACAGCCGCTCCCCATCTACTTTGCCGGCCCCGAGCCCGAACCCCTCACCACCTTCGAAGGCTTCCTGGCCACCGTGGGCGACTGGGTTGAGCGTGCCATCCTGCTCATGGCCTGCGCCGCCATGGCCGGCCTCACCGCTGGCTTTGTGCTGGGCGTGGCCATGCTCTTGGGCAAAGGCCGCTGACCATGCACGCGTCTGCACACCCACAACAGAACAGCGTCCAGCTCAGCTACACCGGCACCCTGGTGGCCGATGCCGAGGCCCGCTGGCACGTCGAGCCCGGCACCCTGCGCACCCGCCCCGTGCTGTGCATGGATCTGCAGCTCGACAACTGCGTGCACACCCTTGCGCACGTCGAGCAGCAGTTTGACCACGGCCACCACGACCAGGTCAAAGCCGCCGCCCGCCGTTACCGCAAAGGCCAGCGCGTCACCGTGCAGGCCCCCCTGCGCCCCCTGCGCCTGGTCATCGCCCAGGCTGCGCACATCCACATCATCAACCCGCCCGTGGAAACACCGGCTGCGGCACCATCACCATGACCCAACTACAAGACACCGTCACCCAGATCCTGACCGAGCGGGGCAACCGCTACGGCAAATTCACCGGCCATGCCGAGTGCACCCAGACGCTGAAAGCCTTTTTCAAAAGCAAGATGGGCGCCAAGTGGGACAACCTGGCCGATGATCAAAAAGAAGCCCTTGAAATGATCGCCCACAAGCTGGGCCGCATCATGAACGGCGACCCCAACTATGCCGACAGCTGGGTCGACATTGCAGGCTACGCCAAGCTCGTATCAGACCGCCTGGAGGGCGTGGAGCGATGAAGCCTGAAATGCTCACCCACAGCGGCATCAGCTTCAACCTGCTCAACCCCGAGCCCGACAGCATCCGCATCAACGACATCGCCTGGGCACTCAGCCACCTCTGCCGCTTTACCGGCCACACCAAGGCCTTCTACAGCGTGGCAGAGCACAGCGTGCGCACCATGTGGCACGTCGGCCCCGGCTTTGAGCTGGAGGCCTTGCTGCACGACGCCACAGAGGCCTACCTGGGCGACGTCTCCAGCCCCCTCAAGCACATGCTGCCCACCTACAAGGCCATCGAGATGACCCTGGCCCACCACATCCGCGTGCGCTTCGGCCTGCCACTTAAAGAGTCTCCCCAGGTCAAGGCCGCAGACCTTGCCATGCTCGCCATGGAGCGCACCGCCCTCATGCCCCACCACCACGAAGAGTGGGATCTGATCAAAGGCGTGCAGCCCGCCCCCGCCGTGCTCGTGCCCATGGCCCCCCATGTCGCCTACAGCGTGTTCCTGGAGGCCTTTGTGCGCCTCACCGGCCGCGAGACCTACCAGCGCCTCAGCCAGCCTGACGAGGGGCAGGCATGACCGCCACCACCCACACCCCCAACGACATGGCCGCCCTGCGTCCAGCCCACCGGCGCCGCGACATGAGCGAGACAAATTTGCAGATCCTGCGCAACCTGCACGTCCACGGCCCGCAGACCCCGGGCGATCTGGCCCGCGTCATGCCCACCCAGCAGCGCAGTGGCATCACCATCGCCCTGCACGTGCTGGCCAAGCCCGGTTACGTCATGCAAGACAAGACGACAAAAGAGCCCACTTGGCACATCACCGGCACCGGCCGCCAGCGCCTGGCCCCGGTCAACGATGGCCTGGCCCTCGTCCCCAAGAGAGAAAAAGCCACCAGCGCCCGGCGCTACCTGGTCGAACAGCACCGCCTGCAGGCCCGCCAGCGCCTGGTCGAACAAGGCACCTACCACCCCGAGCCCTTTACCGACAGCGCCAGACAAGGCGCCACCGACCACGAAGCCCTGCCCAGCCGCTACGGCCAGCGCCTGCACTGGCGCGACGGCCGCATCACCGATCTGGCCGGTGTGCTGCTGCTTGACGACACCGGCCAGCCCCTCACCACCCGCGCCCCTGCCGATTACCGCCCACTACTTCGGAGTTTGAATTCATGAGCACCGCCAACATCAACGCCCACGCCACGCCCGACTACATGCCCGCAGCCGACAGCCTGCCGGCACAGGTCATGTACTTCTTCAAGTGCAACCTTGAGGAAGAACTCAGCATCGACGACATCGTCGACAAATACGGCCCCGCCCGTGGTGGCGTGCACACCCAGCTCAAACGCGCCCGCGATGCCGGCATGCTCGCCCGCTACCAGGACGACGATGGCGACTGGCTCTACAAAGCCGGCCCCAAACTCTTCAAACACCAGCCCGCCCAGCGCGCCCAGCAGGCCCAGGCCAGTGCCCCCAAGCCCCGGCGCACCGTCGGCCCCCGCGCCGCACCCATTGACGTCAACGCCCTGCAGATCGAAGACGACGTTCCCCTGCCCGACATCATCACCCGCCGGGGCATCCAGTGGGGTGACTTGTTGCAGCGCCTCAAGCCCGGCCAGAGCGTCGTCGTGCCCATCGGCCACCGCTACGGCGTCGCCAAGGCCGTGCTGGAGGCCCACCGGGCCAAGCAGGGCCAGTTTGTCACCCGCACGAACCCCGCTGACGAAACCCTGCGCCTGTGGCGCACCGCCTGACCCCACGCGCCCACCCGCAGCCCAATCACCCGGAGCCCCCCATGTCCACCCCAGACCGCGCCCCCACCGTCATCGTGCACAAACCCACCTTTGCCCAGCTCCCGCTGGTCGCCATCACCCCCAGCCGCAGCAACCCGCGCAAGCACTTTGACGCGGGCAAACTGGCCGAGCTGGCCGCCAGCATCGCCGCCTTTGGCGTGCACCAGCCCATCATCGTGCGCCCCCTGCCCGGCGACCGCGTGGCAGACACCCATCGCGCCGTGCAATACGAACTCGTCTGCGGAGAGCGCCGCTACCGCGCCAGCCAGCAGGCCCAGGTCGACACCATCCCCGCCATGATCAGGGCGCTGACCGATGACGAAGTGCTCGAAGTCCAGATCGTCGAAAACCTCCAGCGCACCGACCTGTCAGAACTCGAAGAAGCCGAAGGCTACGAGGCATTGATGCAACACAGCGATCTGACTGCCGACCAGGTCGGCGCCAAGATCGGCAAAAGCCGCAGCTACGTGTACGCCCGCCTCAAGCTGCTCGACCTTTCCGTGGAATGCAAACAGGCCCTGCGTGAGGGCCGCATCGACGCCAGCCGCGCCCTGCTGCGCCAGGCCGACGGCCTGGGCCACGAGACCCGGGCCGAAGGGGGTGACCACGCCGCGCTCAAGCTGTGGCTGCGCATGCTGACATGCACCACCCAAATGGAAAACGAGATTCGCCGCCGTCTGCGCGTGCGTTTTGACGCCAGTCTAGCCCGCTTTGACTATATGGCCCAGCTATACCGCGAGTATGAGGGACTGCGCATGAAAGACCTCTCCAACCATTTGATGGTTAGTGGTG
>ERZ650308.1969-NODE-1969-length-10327-cov-5.189350_pt1 | contig 10327 bp, 18 predicted proteins | sample MGYA00376244_ERZ650308 | MGnify/ENA primary metagenome ERZ650308 (study PRJEB26733, sample SAMN07839295) | wastewater metagenome | biome: small river; feature: stream; material: water | place: USA: North Carolina | collected 2016-04-26 ...
TGGCCCATAGAACAATTCCATAGGCCATTATTAGGGCAAAATCCCGGATGAGCTAAGCACGCACAAACTTAAAGTTATCTAAGTAGTAAGAGCCAGCCAACGAAGTAGCTAAATTAACTAACTGTTCACCAAAGTAAGCATAAGAAACAGCACCGTCACTATTCAGCGAAATGTGCGCACCTTCGCAAAGTTCGGCAAAAGCAAGCTCTGCCTCAGGCATTCCTCTAGTAATGCACACTAAATTGTAGTCGTAGTCAATAACAGACACTTTAAAAATGTCTTCTTTTTTCATTGCTTGTAATTGCTGGATATTCATGTTGTTGAATTTTGGATAAATAATAACACAAACATAAACCAAGGGATTGAATAAGTCAAGTAAATAAAGCAAAAGGTGCGATAAATACCAGATTGTAGTTAGTTTGGATAAAACGTAGCGCATAACAGGCAAGGAGAAACAGTACGCGCGATTGTCAGAGGGTTTGAAGTGGTGTTTGTTGGTTCATCTTAATATTGCGATTGAATAGCGTAAGCAAATTAATGATAGATTGTAACTAATTTGGTGATTGTTTATATCTAGGCATTGGGTTTGTTGGTATTCGGTTCAATAAAGGTCTAATGAAGTAGAGCGTTTGGTCACATCCCTCTAAGCTGTCACAACGACAAACGTCGTAGGCCAAAACACAAAACAGCATAATAGTATCAGTTCAGAGCATAATAGTATCAGTGCATCCAATATGTAGCCACTTGACTACATATACTCCTTACCTTTTCGTACACAAAGCTCAGTATTTAAAACAGGTTGCTTACGCTCATAACTCATTGATTATCTATAAAACCTCATCCGCTTCTTGAACGACCGTTCAAATAGATTCACTTTTCTGCGTCAAACTGATGCTATATTGACCGCACAAATGCACCCACCCCCACCCCTTGCGCGCGCTTTCGCGACCCCGTGCCCGTTCGCATTCGCGTTTCCCGCCCAGGATTCGACCCCGGCATCATCTATATCTGCTCATACCACGCATCGTCAGAAAATTTCATACCCATATTGACTCTTATCTAATTACCCTATATCTTTGCCCCATGAAAGTCAAACACGGAAAAGGAACCACAAAGTACGGCCCAGGCGTAGAGATTACACTAGACGCCAACGAGTTAGCATTAGCTATCTACGCCTACCTTACAGCCCGAGACACCCACATCTCAGGCGCAAGAACGATATTGATCGACGATTCTCTTGTCGGAGAAAGAGAAATCAAAGTCTATGTTGATCCATCAGGCAAGGTTATTAAAAAAGGAAAAGTTTGGTACGGAGAAGGCTGATAATGTGTCACAAAACCGTCAAAATCACCCCAAACCAAACATAATTTGCACCCCTACCGAGCTGATACAAGCGGATTTTAAGTTTTCTTAAAATAAACCAAATATTATTCTAAAACGCCCTCAAAAATACCCTCAAAACCAAATTGATTAAAAATTTACCAACCACTTGACACGTATTCCTAAATGATTTACCTTTGCCGAAACAAACAAGCATGAAATTCAGAAAGAAACCAGTAGTCGTCGAAGCGTTTAGATACTACATCGATCCTAGACCAGATTGGTTTCAGGACAAGGTCACGCTAAACGAGATCATTACTCACGAGACTCATTGCGAGATCTACACATTAGAAGGATGGATGAGAGGAGACTACGGCGACTACATCGTCCAAGGCGTAAAAGGAGAAATTTACCCTTGCAAGCCCGATATTTTTGAACTAACTTATGATCCAGCATGAAACTACGAATCCTAGCCGCCGCCTACGAAGCCGCCCTCGGTTACGACTACTGCCCGGATGAAGACGAATGCGCTGAGTACTCAAAAGAAGTCGTCACTAACTTCACTGAAGAAGAATTCAGGCAAGCAGGTATGTGGCATGGCTTAAAACCAAGCGAAATCATGGACTATATCATCGAGGAAATCGCCTAGCCTAAAAGATGCTCAAGAACTTCTCAAAATATACAACCGCTGGAGACGAGGCGAAGAGATCGAATGTCCAAACGTTACCGATATTGGTAAAGCAATTGACAAACTTACACTTTAATGGTTGATCCAAAACAAATCACACGGTTGAGCTCACACACTTATGAGCTCCCAATGTATCACATCACATCAAACGGAGCTGAAGATTTTCGTTATGAGACAATCGCCTTTTGCAAAGGATCGAAAGACATTCCTGGTCATCCGGGCTTCTTTACCGAATCACTCATCCAACTCTGCGCTGATCACCTCGAAAGTGTAAACGTAGGACATCTCGAAAACGATTACACAACCGCAGCCGTCGCTCACCTCAAGACCGCGCTCGAAATTCTCGACGAACGAGTTAAAGACCGTGAGGCAAGAGGAGTGCTGCAAACTTATCAGAAATGAAGTGGATCCAAGAAGACGGATATATCACCACCGCAGGCCCATTAAGAGCCTCAATCAAGTGCCGACAATTTGGTAGTGAGTATCAAATCCGAGTAGGTGGCTTATCAGCTCATGGTTCAGCAAAGACAGAAGAAGAAGCTAAGCAGTTCGGTGAAGAACAGTTACAGATAATGAAGCGAGCTTTTATTTTGTCGCTGATTGTTAAATACTCAGAGGATTCTTATGTGTTCGGTAAAGATGTCATGCAAATCATCGGCGGGTATGACGGGGAAGACAAATGGACCGTCTATGGGATAAAATTCACCCATCTGTTCCAAGGTACTCTCGAAGAATGCAAAAACTACATCGCATCATGTTTCTAGGCGACACACTATACATTGAAGAGGATGGAGATCTAATTTCTGTTCTCTTCAATGGAACGTACAAAGACAACTTGTCGGTTATTTATACATCAGGGCCAAAGAAAGGCCATTCGATCTTTATAAAGGAATCTGACATAGTAACTGATATTAATAAATGGCACGAAGAAGCAGAAAGAGTTGAATTAAATTTGCAGATTAAACAAAAGGTTTTATCTTTGGACTGCGATTTACAAACCGCCAGAGCGTTGGCGAAATTTTTGAAGATATGAACGAAGTCAAAATCAAGGAATACGACGAGATGATGTTTATCATTCCCGCAGACATGGAGAAAGATTTTGTCGCCGACATACCCAAAATGCCGTACTTGGCATTTATTGAGAAATGGGAGAAATACAAACGAAACCCGGATGACGTCCGACTCTTTACACCGAACCGATGAAGATTAAAATCACCAACACCGGAAACCTACGCCAAGCCATCTTACAGTCAGGCTTAATCGAATACATCGAAAGAGTAATCGAAATGGACGAAATAGGGGCCGGAATAGAAGCTGGATTTATTTACGTCGTACCATTGTCGGTAGCACAAGATATAATCGACGATAGTGATCAATTTGAAACGCTTAAAAATTTGGAGGAGAGATGAAAAAGCTTCGCGTCCTGATCAATCCAGGGCATGGATATTGGCAGCGCCCAGGTAAACGTAGTCCGTGGCTAGGGCTTGATCACCAATTGAAAGAAAAAATCATGAAGATGGACGGCCAAAAAGGCCCCGGGTGGCGCTTACCAGAATGGGCTACGAACAAGCTAATCGCAGAGCATATCTGCGCAGCCGAATACCCAGACAATATGGAGGTTTTAAACGTTCTTCCTGATAGTCAGAATTATGGGCAATTCCTTTCGGGCCGAATCGCAAAAGGCAATAAACTAAAAGCTGATCTCTGGATTGGCATCCATAGTGACGCCGATGGATCGGGAAATGTTTTTACGAATGCAGGTGGACACCATGTTTTTTACGCCTCAGCCAAAAAAGAAGCTGAGATGCTAAACAAAAATATGGAGCTCCTTTTCCCAGGGGAAAAGAACCGGGGCACACACAACAATCCAAGCTCCTCGTATCCTATTCGATATGCCGAACTTCACCAAACTAACTGTTCCGCCCTGATTTCTGAAAATTTCTTCTTTACAAATGAGCGCGAATGCAAGCTGATTCTTGACTCAATCGAAGTCATCGGGCAAGCGCACATCAACTTTTTGATCGAATGGAGCAAACTCTAACGCCACCAATACTCGCTTTCTGCGGCCCAATCGGAAGCGGAAAGGATGAAGCAGCAACAGTCGCGGGTGAGTTCGGATACGACAAAATAGGCTTCGCCGATCACCTCAAAGAGGTTTGTAAATTCATAACAGGCCACGACTACACACTCCGAGAAACCAAAGACTCCGAGGTTTTCCCAGGGGTCACCGGGCGACGAGTTTTAGAGGTAATCGGAACTGAGGCAATGAGAACTTTAAATCCGAATTTTTGGATCGACAAAGTTTTAGAGAAGAAAGACATTGCTATTTGTGACGTCCGTTTCCCAAACGAAGTCGAAGCCATCCAAAAGGCCGGAGGGATTGTGATTAAAATCATCCGCGAAGGATGTCAGCGAACTGGCCACGAATCAGACAACTGGGAGGAACTGAAAAGTGACTTCTGTATTGTTAACGATGGGACCTTAGAAGAATTCAAACAAGAGGTCCGAAATTTAATTGGTTTTATATGTACCGAGCTTTAATCATTTTCATTTTAGTAATGTCGACTAAACAATACAAGCTTTGTAATGCTGCTGTGTTACCAGAGGATCCTATTGCTTGTTTTGAAGAAAACGACCCAATCGCTCAATACACCCCTCCTCCGGTCGTAGTTACAGCCGGGTCTGTTCCGCTTGACGGGATCATCAAAAACAAAGAGGACTTAGAGTATCTTTCTCGCAATGAAACGATCAAACGAGCTGTCTACGGAGCTAAGGTCTTAGGTTGCCCTCCATCTGTTCTCTTAATACAAGACGCATTAGAAAGCAACCGACACAAAAGCCAATTGGTTTTAAAAACCAATAACAGTGGAAACGTGAAATGTCGCTGCAACACTAATAAACGATTAAGGGCAAAACATTTAAAAATGGATGTTTGCGTTCCTGGGTATGACAAGATTGAGAAGTCTTACGACCGTTACATTAAGTTCAACACCCAAAATGACGGCTGGGCCAAAAAGATCAATACTCTTGCAAGTTATAATGTCGTTAAAAACGCGCCCAAAGGCTTGAGTGCGGAGGAGTGGTGCATGGTTTTATGCAAAAGCCCATACGCCACAGATAAACGATACGGCAAGAAGTTGATCAAGGCCCTAAATAAAACCCAGTTTAAGTCATTGGACACTGCTATTTCTAAAGGTTTGACCATCACTTCTTCGACTGGGAAGTACGTGTTTTATGAACCAGTAAAAACACCAAAAGTCGAAATTCTAAACTTCGTCACCTTCCCAGACGAAGACGACTTTTACGAAAGCCACGAAACTCGGACTCTAAAGAGGAATGAGTGGAAGGAATACGTTCAGAAAAATAAAGGTCACGCCATGGCGGCTCAAGAGAAGTACGGTGTTCCTGCAAGTTGGATTTTAGCTGAAGGGCTTATCGAGTCTAATTGTGGCCGTAAGAAGATCTGGTTTAATGGTCGAACGCGGGATGCGTATTTGGTTCACGCTAAAGGGCTTGACAAGGATTATTATTCTAATCACAAATTAAAAAACAAACTTATCCATGTCGTGGAAGACATGGAGCTTTACAATTATGACACAAGAAGTAATTGATCAAATCAAAACGGCAGCCGACATCATCGGCTCCACTTTCGGCCCGGCTGGAAAGAACGTAATGTTCAAAAGCCGCGAAAACCTCCCAGCAGCCATGATCCGCGACGGCGTAAAAACCGCTCGACGTTTAGCAGCCTGTGAGCCACTTAACACTGGGTTTCAGTTGTTGGTGGATGCATGCATGTCAACTGTTCGAAAAACAGGTGACGGCACAACGACGACCGCCATTCTCGTTAAAGCTCTCCTTGAAAGCTGGAGCGAAGTCAACCTTGAGAACTACATGGTCAAAGGACAACCTGCCACCAAAGAGCAGTTCTACCAAGCTGCCGGAATCTCCGCCAATGGTCGTGAAGAAGCAAAACTCGTAGCTGACTTAGTTTGGGCTCTTGGGCCATACGCACACATTCAGTCATACGCAGCCATCGGTGAGAAAACTAGAATCGAAATAAAGGACGGCTACGTTACCCCAGGTGGCATGTATACTCACGACATGATGAACCGCTTCCAAGGCGACAATGTGAGTTATACGCACAACTCAGCAGTTATCAAGAACCCTTTGGTGATGTTGGTTCACGATCAAATCCACGGCGACCAACAAATGATCTCGATCATTACTGAGTACGTCAAAATGCAGACCGAACGACCGCTTGTGATTTTTGGAACTGACATCAACAAAAACGCGGTTAAGGCGGTTTTGGACAATCAGATCCCACGACAAAACAGCCAAGGGAAACTGGTCCACCACGGACTTCCGATCTTCTTGGCCGCAGGATGGCGCGATCAGTACTCATTCGATGATATCAAAAAAATCACCGGGGCTACAGTTTTCAGTCAAATGACCAAGCACCTATTCCCGGTGAAAGGTTGTACGCTTACATTTGCGGATCTCGGAAGCGCCGAAGAAATCGAGCTATCCGTAAACACCTACAACCAAGGCTACTCAAGAGTCAAGGTTCAGAACATGGAGATCATTGATAAAATGATCGCGGATCTTAAAGAAAGCATCACTCCTGAGAACGAAGAAGAGGTCGGTGAACGGATTTCTAAACTCACAAAAGGAGTTGGCTTTATCTATATTGGAGGCATGACCGAAGCCGAGCACCGACTAATCGCTGACTCAGTTGAAGACTGCGCGATCAGTCTTCCAACAGTCTTAAAGCACGGGGTTGTTCCGGGAGGAGCATACAGCTTTTACGAACTTGCTCACCGGGCCATGATGAATGACGACATGCTTTTCAGTGAAGCTCTTTACGAAGTCCGTAAAAAACTCATGAAGTCCATGGACGCCAACGAAGATGGTCGGGTGTTTAACTATCGGACAAAGGAGTATCAAAACCCGGATGAATGCGACATTTGGGAATCAGCCTCGGTCGTAAACGAGTCAATTAAAAGCGCATACTCATTTGTTCACGAAATTATGTCGACCGATGTTTGTTTCTAGGGGATACGCGTTAATCGAAGCTAAGCCGTCAGAGAACATCTCAAACGGCGTCTACGTACAACAGACGAGAGAAGAATGGGGAACAATTGTGGAGCTGGGCAAACCTCAGCTCTCCGATTTTCCATGGTATCACCGTTGGAAGCCACTTCTTTTCATTCACCCAGCGCCGTTCAAAAAAGGAGCTACCATACTTATTCCGCACGGACAGGATATTTTTATCGAAGGCAAGCAGTACCGGGTTATTAAACAGAATTCAATTTCAGTATACAGCAATGATTAGGCTTTGGTGTACAGAATTCATGGCCATCCGGGTTTCAGATGGGGAGTTAATCAAATACTCCGGCCCAAACGTTCCGGGCATCAATTGGGTTGACGCTCAGAATTGGTGTCACGAAAACGCTGGTCACTTAGTTGTAATCGGAGAGCTGGTTGAGGAGGTTCCATGTTTCGAAAACACTTACATACCTGATTTTGCCAACGCGGTTAATTATCAAAACCTAAATTAGTGGTATTCAATAAAGTCCTAATCAAACCAGACACAGACGGCAACTACCAAGAGGACGAAGGCGACAAACTTCCGGCCTCTGGTATTGTCATCCAAAGCCCGGCTGATTCTCCTGTCAAGGTCGGAGAACGAGTATGGTTCTCGTACACCGCAGAAAAGTTCCAAGAAAACTATCTATGCGCATACGAAGACCTTTTTGTCGTTGATCGAAAAGGTCTAAAAGCCTTAGGTAACTGGAGACTAATAAAGTGGCGCGAAAAAGACCGTGTAGGCGATTACGGAGACCATGACGACCTTCTCACGAAGGAAACGATACTTGATGGGAAGATAACGTATTTTGCTCGCCAAGGGCGTCGGCTGTGCGTTGATCACGATCACGATGAGCAGGAGTGGTATTACATAATCGACAAAAATGAACCATATGTTCAATAAAATAATTTACTTCGCGGTGTCGCCTTTCTTCAAAATAGGCGTTTTACTATGGAAGCTTGCATCTTTAATCGCTGTCGTTGCGTTAATCTTGCCAGTAAGTACGCTTTTCTTTGTATTCATATCCATTGCCTTAGTGATGGATACCATTCTACTCTGCTTCACAACCAAGCCTCCAAGTAAGCCAGGGGTAAACTTCAAGAACATCTACGATGACACAATTGACTTCTGGTCATCACTGACTAATAATTTGTAAATTCCAACAAAAAGTATTATCTTTGAGAAAGTTTTCAGACTCAGAACAAATGGCTTTAATATCGATGGATTTAAACCCATTCGAAAAGCCAACACAGTACATATGGGATGTTCACGACAAACTCAGAACCAGACTAGGTTTAAGTGCGTCTGAAGACGAGTTGAATGAGCCAGACGCAAAAAAGAAGGCGGCTGCTCTTGAAATGAAAGACTGGCTCATTCGATTCCTAATTTTGTTCATAGACCCAGAGAGCCCTTTCGCTAAAATTCGGGACTTCGACGACAGGCGCAAACAGTGCATCGAGTCTCTGGGCGACGTCAAAGGCAAGATCCCTCGAAAGGCAATGAGCGAAATCACTAAACGAGGTACGCTTTACGGTCTTATCCAGTATGAGTTTTTCAAGTTTGTCTATGACCATGATTACGAAATGTGGGCCTCTTTACTTTCGGCCTTTCAAACTTTGACCGAAAGACTCCGAAACCCAAATACGGACACCGACGAGATGGTTAAGATCACCAAGCAAATCGGCGAGGTCCGTAAAGAACTTTCTGAGTTAGAAAGAAAATTATTCACCGACAGCCGCATAATGCGACAGGTAGCTGAGGAAAAAAACAATCAACTTATTACCGGATACGCGGAAAGATTCGCCAAAATATTTGAATAACCATGAAGTATATCTTCTTTTTATTTCCAATCTTCTTACAGGCCCAGTGCCTTATTCCAACACACTCTTATCGGCTCATCTGTGCCGATGAAGTGCGTTACGCCGATTCGATTGCGTCTGGATCCCGGCTGTACATCTCAAGCCGCAACGCTTTCGTAACCTCACCGCGATCTGTTTTTAGTCTGGTGAACGGATACGGCCAGCACTTCATCCAGATCACCAACTCAGCCAATTCTCAAAAGGTAGCCATCAATCGAGCGTGGATCAACCGGATCGACTCGACTAGTTCTAACAAGGCTCTAATTTACATCAAAGACATCTCGGTTACTTTCACAACCACTGAGAGTTACACAGCAGTTAAGGACTCAGCAATCGCGTGTTTTATTAGATCAGTGGCTTCGGGACTAGCGACGCTCTCAGACGGCGACTATGGCGATGTCGTCGTGTCGGGCGGAGGATTAGTGATGACAGTCGACAAACCAGACCTTGGGCTCCACAACCTCGCTGACGGAGATTTTTCAGTTGTCGCAGATAGCACGGCCTTAAGTTTAACTAACACTCGTCAAATCACATTGCAGACAAAAAATATTGACGGCTGGATTTCCCGTTATCTTCAAACGAACAACTCATTAACACTCAGAGCAAACTCTTCAGGCAAAAACTCCCGAATATTTGTAGACACCACAGGCGCTAATTTTCAATTCGTGAATGGAGGGAACAATGCTTCATTACGGGTAGGAGATTCAATTGCGGTGAGGTTTAACTCAAGTGGAAGTGTAGGCCAAGTCCTTACAGTAACGAGTGTAGATGGAGACGGGCGATTGGTGATTAACCCAAAGGATGCATCTGGCGGATCACTAGATTCGATTGCTAATGCTTCAGTAACTTGGGCTAAATTGGCCGCTCCGGTTAAAGACTCTATTCAGCTAATCAGAGGGATAGATCGAGATGAACTAAGCGATTCAACCTCCGCCATCCGGGGCGACTTACCAATCCCTAAAAAAGACACAAGCATCTATTTTACAGGGAACTACACGATCTCCTCAATAGGCGATTTATCAAAATTTCGGAATATATCAATCAGTGGAGCTGGAGCTGGGACTTTGCGTACAATAACTCTCCCGGACGGCGGATCGGATATGTCTGATTTAATGATTACGGTTGCCGCCACAGAGGATTCAATCCGAGTAGTAGCTTCGACTAATGATCAGATAAGTCCAGATGGCAGAAACGTGCTCCCTTCTCAAATAAGGCAATACAAATGCATCATAACTGGCGCTGCATATAAGTGGTTTTCAATAGACAACAACGGCATTATTTCTGCCCTACAACTCGGAGATGTTGACATCACCGGAGCTACTTCCTCAGACTTAAGAATTCGAAACACTCGAATTCAGTTCGACGCCCGGATGA
>ERZ650308.1971-NODE-1971-length-10311-cov-4.781201_pt1 | contig 10311 bp, 8 predicted proteins | sample MGYA00376244_ERZ650308 | MGnify/ENA primary metagenome ERZ650308 (study PRJEB26733, sample SAMN07839295) | wastewater metagenome | biome: small river; feature: stream; material: water | place: USA: North Carolina | collected 2016-04-26 ...
ACACCAGAATAATGTCCGAATTTTTCATGTAACCGATGTTTACTTTTTCTATAGATCGGGTGAAAGTCGGTGAATGAATCAATAGAACGGTGCAAAATAATTCCGTTTTTGATGGGTTCAGGATGATTGAGGTACTGTTTCCCACGTACGCTATCCGCCATAAAATTACCAATCTTCAACAGGTCGTTTTCTCCCGATAAATAAATATGTGCTAAATAATTCATTCGTCTAAAATATGAATTAAATAGTAATTCAAATCACTATATTTGTACTTTATTTTTTACCAAACTAAAATTAATTGTATGACATTAATAAAATCAATTTCAGGGATAAGAGGAACCATTGGAGGAAACGTTGGAGATAATTTAACTCCGGTAGATGCAGTAAAATTTGCTTCGGCCTACGGATCGTTTTTGAAACTAAATTCAAACAAGCAAAAATTAAAAGTAGTTATTGGGCGTGATGCACGTATATCGGGTCCTATGATTCATAATTTAGTAATGAATACCTTAATCGGACTTGGAATTGATGTTATTGATTTGGGATTATCTACTACACCTACTGTAGAAATTGCTGTTCCCATGGAAGGTGCAGATGGAGGTATTATTTTAACCGCATCGCACAACCCAAAACAATGGAATGCCTTGAAATTACTTAATGAAAAAGGTGAGTTTTTAAGTGGGAAAGATGGAGAGGTTATTTTAGAAATTGCCGAATCAGAGCGTTTTGATTTTTCAGATGTGGATTCATTAGGTGAAATAATCGTAAATGATGCGTATATGGATATTCATATCGATGAAGTATTAAATTTACCCTTGGTAGATGCCGATAAAGTAGCTACCCGAAAATTTAAAGTTGTAGTAGATGGCGTTAATTCATCAGGTGGGATAATTATTCCAAAACTATTGGAACAAATGGGCGTGGAAGTCGTTAAATTATACTGTGAACCCAACGGGCATTTTCCGCATAATCCAGAGCCATTGAAAGAACACTTAGGAGACATTTGTAAATTGGTTGTTGAAGAACAAGCTGACTTCGGAATTGTAGTTGATCCAGACGTGGATCGTTTGGCATTCATTTCAAATGATGGCGAAATGTTTGGCGAAGAATATACTCTTGTGGCTTGTGCCGATTATGTGTTAAGCAAAACTCCTGGAAATACGGTATCGAATATGTCTTCTTCCAGAGCACTACACGATATCACTAAAAAACACAATGGCGATTATAAAGCCAGCGCTGTAGGAGAAGTGAATGTAGTCGAAATGATGAAAGCTACCAATGCAATAATTGGTGGTGAAGGAAATGGTGGAATTATTTATCCAGAATCGCATTATGGCCGTGATAGCTTGGTTGGAGTAGCTTTGTTTTTGACACATTTAGCTAATTTGGATGTAACTGTAGCCGAATTGAGAGCCAGTTATCCTCAATATTACATGAGTAAAAATAAAATTGAGTTGACGCCACAAATTGATGTTGACGCTATTTTAACTGCTATGGCCGATCAATATAAAAATGAAAAAATTACGACTATTGATGGTGTTAAAATTGACTTTGCAGAAAATTGGGTACATCTTAGAAAATCAAATACAGAACCTATCATTCGAATATATACAGAAGCAGCGACTCAAGAATTAGCCGATAATCTAGCTGAAAAAATTATTTTAGAAATTAAAAAAGTGGCTGGAATTTAATTACTCATTAACTCGTAGATCGTTAAAAAAATTAGATGTATGCATAGTGAAATTGTTTTATACGCAATAATAGCGATCAATGTCCTGTTCAGTTGGAAAGGATTTGAAGATCCTTCTTTTTTTCGAACGTATGAATTCCATATGGGAAGCATTCTTTCTGGTGATCAAAAAAGAATGATCAGCTCTGGATTTCTGCATGTAGATATCGCGCACTTGGCTTTTAATATGTTGGCGTTGTACTCTTTTGGAGAAGTGATCCTACAGACCTTTGGCACTCTCTTTTTTTTAACTACGTATTTTGCCAGTTTGTTATTGGGTAATTTACTAACGGTTTATTTTCATAAAAATAATTATAGCTATCGTGCCGTAGGAGCATCTGGAGCAGTTACCGGTATACTATACAGCGCAATATTGATGTATCCACACATGCAGATTTCGTTGTTTTTTATTCCCATCGGAATTCCGGCCTACATATTCGGATTTATCTATTTGCTTTATTCCATTTATGGGATGAAATCGCAGCACGACAACATAGGTCATACCGCTCACATAGGTGGAGCTGTAGCGGGTTTTGTCTTTACACTATTTCAAGTACCCAGCTTGTTTTATACCCATACATTTATCGTCGTTATATTGCTTATACCCATACTATTATTATTTCTATTAGCACAAAAAGGCAAAATATAATTTATTAAAAAGTTCACAACTGTTGTAATTTAAAACTATAAAAAAATGAAAAAAATCATACTACTTATTGCGTTGTTTCTTGGAAGTACCCCATTTGTTTTGGCTCAAAATCAAGTTCCTCAAATTACAGTAAATGCTGAAGGAAAAATTAAAGTAGTACCCGATCAGGTCTTTATTTCAGTATCTGTAGAAACATCTGGGATCAAAGCCTCTGATGTCAAAAAAGAAAACGACAAATCGATTGACAAGGTGTTAACATTCATCAAAAAAATGGATTTACCCAATTCAGATTATTCCACTCAACAGGTTTCATTAAATCAGCGTTTTGATTATTCGGAAGGCACTAAAAAGGAATATGAAGCAAGTCAAACCATAAACATCCTTCTAAAAGACTTGAGCAAATATGAAGATTTGATGGAAGGAATTGTTGAAGTAGGTGTGAATAGAATAGACAATGTCGAATTCAAATCCTCTAAAATTGCGGGATATTTAATTGAAGCTAGAAAATTAGCCATAAAAAATGCAAAGCAAAAAGCAACAGATTATATATCAGAATTACCAGGTCAAAAAGTAGGGAAAGTAATTTCTATAAATGAGATCGAATCCAGTTTTTATCCGGTTGCTGTAGCAAGTTACAAAGCAGATGCAGTCGCCGCGATGGATATGCCAAAGGAAACCTTAGCAATTGGAGAGTTGGAAGTACAATGTAATGTTACGGTAAGTTTTCTGTTAGAATAAGCAACCTGTTTTATTTCATTGCAATCATTGAAATCTCAATGTTTACATTTTTTGGCAAACATGCCACTTGAACCGTTTCTCTTGCAGGAGCGGTTTCTTCATTAAAATAGCTACCATATACGCTGTTGATTTTACCAAAATCATTCATATCCATAATGAAGATTGTGGTTTTAATCACGTTTTCAAAAGTCATATCTGCTGCCTCCAAAACCGCTTTTAGGTTTTCCATAACCTGTTTGGTTTCTATTTCAATGGAATCCAATACCAGTTCCATGTTTACGGGATTGAGTGCAATTTGCCCTGAAGTATACAAAACACCGTTACTTAAAACAGCTTGATTGTAGGGGCCAATAGGAGCGGGTGCTTTTTCTGTAAAAATGATTTTTTTCATGAACTATATTAGTTTATGGTACGGTTAGGTTGGTTTTGTTTGTCGTATTTGATATCGCTTAGTATGCCCGATTTAATTCCGATAAAGAAGCCCCAATAGGCATTGTCACCAAAAGGCACCCAATTGAAATCCATACGCCAGCTCATTAAATCTCGTTCGAAACGGAATTGGGTAAACGTAACCCCTTTTTGAACAAAGTCGTATCCCGTTGAAATTCCGAGTTTCCATTTTGGGGTTAAATCGGTATTGGCAGAAATCATGATCGAATTGTTCGTTATTTTACTTTCCCGATTGCCATTGCTGTAGGTTAACGAATACGCCAAACTCATATTCCAGGGGAGTTTTGATTTGTAAAATCCTGCAAAATCACCTTCTTCCTCTTCATCATCCTCTTCAAATTGGCTTTCCCGTCGATCGGAAAAATCGGTAGAAGAACCAAATAAATCATCTTCACGCCCTCCATTTCGAGCGCTTTGTTTACCTTTCTTTTTCTCTTTATTTTCTGAACTCGCCAACGAATAATTCATGGTCATGTTTGAACTCGTCATTCGGAATAAACTTCCACCATTATCAATGTTAAAAGTGTTGATTCTTCTACCATTACTATCTAATGCATACGGATCAAAAGTAGCGGCAAAATTAAGGTTCATTTTTTGTTTGAACAATTGGGTTCCACCACTAATACGCATTGGTGTCCAACGCAATGAATCGGCAGACATGTCATACCCTGTAGAAAGGTTTAAATTATTAAGTAACATGATCTTTTTAGGTTCGGTTTTGGTAGAATCAGTATCACGAACTTTGGCTTCAAAAGTGTTGCTGATGCTAAAACCTAATGTATTCGAATAATTATTACCTGGTACACCAAATGAATTTCCTTCAAATCGAGTATACTCACTCATCATTGTTCCGCTGCCATCTGTTGCATAGGTGTCATAATACTTACTAAAACTTGGCGCGTACGAATGTGAAATGTTGGGACGCATCACGTGACGAATGGACTGTATTTTCTTGTTTTCTCCAAAATTGAACGTTCCGTAAATAGTAGTTCCAATACTGCTTGATACATTATAGGTTCGAAAAGCATCAAATCCATTTATAGACGTGTTTACAACATTATTTGTAGATGCATTGTAGTCTTTTTTTATCGTTTTTAAGGTCCAAACTTCGTTGTAGTTTACCGAGGTTGATGCACTAAAATACTTGAATAATTTAAAATTGGTACTTACCGGAATGCTGTGTTGAAACCCTGTTTGTGCATCCTTAAACATTTGCGATTTAAAGAACAATGAATCGGTAGTGACAATTCTGTTTTCTCCTCTCAAATTGTATTGAAAATTAATATTTTTAAAAAATCCTTTCTTGATTCCATCTTTAGGAGCAAACGGGAAAATACGATCCACACTCGCTTGAAGGGTCGGCAAAGTCATGTTGATTTGCTGTGTTTGCGTATTTTGAGAATGTGTTGCCGTTAACGAAAGATTGATTTGTGGAACCGTTTTGAAGGTTTTGGAATACGAAATCGACGAACTTAACGTATTGTTTAGTCGGGAACCTGTATTGATTTGATTGATGGATTGTGCAAAATATTTACTACTTCCTAAATTGACAGAAGCTGAAAAACGGGCATTCGGATTGGCTTTGGCATCCTGGCTGTGCGACCATTGGATGTTGTAAATTTTACTTTTTGAATAATCAGGATAACCTCGTTCACTGTTGATTAAATTTTCAAAACGAACGTTGATATTTCCATTGAATTTATAGCGTTTGGCATAACTCGACTCAAAACGCATGGCATAACTTCCATTGGTATAATAATCACCTAAAACGGCCAAATCATAATTTTCGCTTAAGGCAAAATAATAACCTCCATTTTGTAACGAATATCCCCGTTGATTACTTTGACCGTAACTCGGAATAATTAATCCCGATCGACTCGTTTCTGTTATCGGGAAAAAGGCAAAAGGTAAGTAAATAGGAGTAGGGACTCCTGCAATAACCATGTTAGTTGGTCCTACCACAACTTTTTTACCAGGAACCATTTTAGCAGAAGAGGTAATGAAATAATATTCGGGATCGTCAATATTTTTTGCCGTCGTAAATCGGGCATTTTTCATAAAATATACCGAGTCGTTTTCTTTTTTGGTGACTTCTGCTTTAACGCGCATGTCACCTTGTTCAGTTCTGGAGTTCCAAACGATTGCTTTTTTTGTTTTGAAATTAAATCGAATCGAATCGGGTTCTACAACATTGCTTCCTTGTTTGAAATTTGGATATTGAATGTATTTTCCCGTCGAGTCTTTTAATCTACCCGCATACACTTCGTTTTTTTTGTAATCCATTACAATAATTCCCGCCTTAAGTTCATAATCCAAATAATATAATTCGGCGTGATCTTTTAGTGTTAGTAATTGCTTTTTGTTATCAAATTTAGCATAATTGGTCGCATTGTACTTGACTTTGCCTTCCATAATCGACTTCTTTTTTTTCAAAGAATCAATTTTTAGGGTATCGTTTTTTATTTCAAGTTTAGATTTGTTTTCAACACTTAGGCTTCGTCCTTTGGTTGTTTTAACACTCGGTTTGGGTAAGGATAAAGTTTCCTTAATTTCCGCTTTTTCTTGGCCATAAGTGGACGTATTTCCGATTGTTAGGAAAATAACTAATAAAACGATATAAAATAAGTTTGTGCGCAAAGGTTTAAATACTATTTTTGTAAAAAAGAACACTATTTTAATGTGTTCAAAAGTACATATTAATTTTTGCCAAAAATAGACAAATAATAAATGTATAACATTGGAGTTTTAATTAAAATTAACTTTTTTATTATTTATGAATTCATATAAAAACATATTTCTAGCGATTACATCGTTTTTTATACTGCAAATAACCGCATCATATTCACAAGCCAAAACGTTTAAAGTTACTTTAGATGCTGGACATGGTGATCAAGATTTTGGAGCCGTTTACTATCCACATGTGGAGAAAAAAATTAACCTTGCTATCGTATTGAAAGTTGGGAAAATCTTGGAGGAGTATCCCGGAATTGATGTTATTTATACTCGTAAAACAGATGTTTTCATCGGATTGATAGAACGTGCCAACATTGCGAACAGAGCCGACTCAAACATATTTGTGTCTGTTCACTGTAATGCCAATGTAAATTCTGCTGCTAGTGGTTCTGAAACCTATGTAATGGGTATGAATAAAAATGCCTCTAATCTTGAAGCTGCAAAACGAGAAAACTCTGTAATTACATTAGAAAAAGATTATAAACAAAAATACCAAGGATTTGATCCTAATTCACCAGAATCATTGTTAGGAATGACATTGATGCAGGAAGAATTTTTAGACAACAGTATTTCTTTGGCAAGTAAAGTGGAGGAGCAATTTGGAACATTAGGTAAAAAACTTCGCCATGGCGGGGTTAAACAAGCTCCTTTTATGGTTTTACACAAAGCCTATATGCCAAGAGTATTGATAGAAATGGGATTTGTTTCTAATCCTGTTGAAGGAGAAAAATTAAATTCAGAAGAAGGGCAACAAGAAATAGCACAAGCCATAGCAAACGCTATCATTGGGTATAGAAATGAATATTTTGGGGATGGTATAATAGCAATTGAACCTTTAAAACCATCCAAAAAAATAATAATTGAAAAACCAATTAAAGATACTACTGAGCCGCTTAAAGTTAAAACTGTTGTTCCTGCTCCAGAAATTAAAAAAGTGGAGCCTAAAAAAGAAACTACCTCTTTGGGGTTGATTTACAAAGTTCAAATAGGGGTTAGTGTGAAGAAAGTAGCTTTAGAAGCCAAAAACTTTAAGGGCTTAAGTCCTATAACTATGGATACCAACAATAAATCATACATTTACATGTATGGTGAAACTTCCGATTATGAAGAGGCTAAAAAATTATTGCAAGAAGCTAAGAGTAAAGGCTATTCTTCCTCATTCCTAATTGTTTTCAAAAATGGAGAAAAAATAACTATTCAAGAAGCATTGAAATTATAGCTTTAGTCCATTATTTTATATTAATTTTGCACAAAAATTTACATTTTGAAAATATCAAGAGAAATTAAAACCGCTGTCTTAGTTATAGCATCTATTTTGTTGTTCATTTGGGGATATAGCTTTTTAAAAGGAAAGGCAGTTTTTGCAAATTATAAAACCTATTATGTAACTTATGATAACGTAGAAGGGTTGGCTAAATCAGCTCCAGTAACTTTAAATGGTTTGTCTATTGGAAAAGTGAGTTCAATTACTGTTAATCCAGTTACAGGTAAATTGTTAGTAGAATTACAAATTACAACTGATTTTCCAATATCTAGCACCAGTGTAGCTACTCTATATGAACCAGGTTTGATAGGAGGAAGACAAATTGCAATCGAACCCGACTTTAGTAATAAAACATTGGCATTAGATCGTCAAAATTTAAAAGGGAATGTGAAATTAAGTTTGACTTCTTCAATTCAGGAGAAATTGGTTCCACTTCAAGAGAAATTTGATAAAGTAATGGTTGAAGTTGATCAATTGTTATTAGGAGTTAATACTATATTGGATAAAAAATCGCAAGAGAATTTAAAAAACAGTTTATCTGAGTTGAGTCAAACAATGGTTGAACTTCATGCTTCTTCAGCAAGTGCTAGTTCAATTTTAAATGATAATAAAGCTGATTTGAAAGGGGTGATTACCAACTTCAAAAAAGTTTCAACCGATTTTGCTAAAATTTCAGATTCAATTAATAAAGCAGATTTAGGGAAAACAGTTAAAAGTTTGAATAAAACATTGGCCAAAGTGGATGGATTGATGACTGACTTGCAATCAGGAAAAGGATCAGCAGGGAAGTTGTTAAAAGATGAAACATTATACAACAACTTAAAAGCCACTACAAAAGAAATGGAATTGTTGTTGCAAGATGTACGATTGTATCCTACCCGTTATATTAATGTTTCTGTTTTTGGAAAGAAAAACAAACCGTATGTAGTGCCTGTTCAAGATTCAGTTTATGTAGGACCTACAAAAGTCTCTACTTCTAAAGTTAAAAATTAGCATTTATGAGCTACTTGGATAACATATTATTTGCAATTATTCTCTTTTTGGGATTCGGTTATTTTTATTCTAACGTTAAAAAGATAATCAGAAACATCAATTTAGGTACAGATGTTAATCGTAAAGACAATGCCAAAGCACGCTGGTCGAATATGGCTATGATTGCTTTGGGTCAATCTAAAATGGTTAAACGTCCTATTGCTGGAGCTTTGCATATTATTGTCTATGTTGGATTCATTATCATCAATATTGAATTACTAGAGATTATTATTGATGGTTTATTTGGTACACATCGTATATTTTCATCTTTAGGCGTAGTTTATGATGTTTTAATCGCATCTTTTGAAATTCTAGCTATTCTTGTTTTAGTAGCTGTTTTTGTTTTTTGGACAAGAAGAAACATAATCAAACTAAAACGTTTTACAAGTTCCGATTTGAATGGCACTCCTAAAAAAGACGCCAATTATATTTTGTATTTTGAGGTAGTTTTGATGACTTTGTTTTTATTGATGAATGCTTCTGATTTGCATTTGCAAAATATTCCTGGAGGTTATTCTCATTTCATTAAAGCGGGATCGTTTCCTATTAGTCAATTTATTGAGCCACTATTTAATGGAATGTCTAATGAATTGGTAATGTTGCTTTCTGAGCTATTTTGGTGGTTGCATATAGTAGGTATTTTGGTGTTTATGAATTACCTCTATTTTTCCAAACATTTGCACATTATATTAGCATTTCCCAATACGTATTTTGCCAACTTAAATCCTGAAGGACAATTTGATAATTTAGCTTCAGTTACTAATGAAGTCAAACTAATGATGGATCCTAATGCCGATCCGTTTGCAGCTGCTCCTGAAACCACTGTTCCATCTAAATTTGGAGCAAGTGATGTGCAAGATTTAAATTGGGTTCAGTTACTAAATGCCTATACTTGTACCGAATGTGGTCGTTGTACTTCTTCTTGTCCCGCCAATCAAACAGGGAAGAAATTATCTCCTCGTAAAATTATGATGGATACTAGAGATCGATTGGAAGAAGTAGGGAAAAATATAGACGCTAATAAAGGTGTTTTTGTTCCAGATAATAAGACCTTATTAAACGATTATATTACTCCAGAAGAACTTTGGGCTTGTACTTCTTGCAACGCTTGCGTAGAAGAATGTCCTGTAAATATTAGTCCGTTGTCTATTATTATGGACATGAGACGTTATCTTGTGATGGAACAAAGTGCTGCACCAATGCCTTTGAATGCCATGATGACCAATATTGAAAATAATGGAGCGCCTTGGCAATATAGTCAGCAGGATCGATTGAACTGGAAAAACGAATAAATGGATTGTTCTTTTAAGAAGAGTATCTAACACTATAAAATCTAAACCATGTCAGAAAATTTAGTTGTGCCAACGATGGCCGAAATGCTAGCCCAAGGGAAACAACCTGAAGTTTTATTTTGGGTCGGTTGCGCAGGAAGTTTTGATGATAGAGCTAAGAAAATCACAAAAGCGTTGGTGCGAATTCTAAATCGTGCCAATGTATCTTTTGCTGTTTTAGGTACAGAAGAAAGTTGTACAGGAGATCCAGCTAAAAGAGCTGGTAATGAATTTTTGTTCCAAATGCAAGCCATGATGAATATTGAAGTGCTTAATGCGTATGAAGCAAAGAAAATTATTACTGCTTGTCCGCATTGTTTCAACACTTTGAAAAATGAATACCCTGAATTGGGTGGTCAATATGAAGTAGTTCATCACACCGAAT
>ERZ650308.1972-NODE-1972-length-10303-cov-5.357728_pt1 | contig 10303 bp, 9 predicted proteins | sample MGYA00376244_ERZ650308 | MGnify/ENA primary metagenome ERZ650308 (study PRJEB26733, sample SAMN07839295) | wastewater metagenome | biome: small river; feature: stream; material: water | place: USA: North Carolina | collected 2016-04-26 ...
AAATGTGGTGCGCTTATTTAGTCCGCACCTGTATCGTCTGCTCGCCTCCTTCTTTCGCTGCCTCGAAGGCAATAACCCAAGATTTTCCACCCCAAATAATCGCCGGATAAGAGCAATCATAAGCCGGATCTGACACATAAGATTTCGTTAATTTCCCTTTTGCATCTTTTAGTACGAATCCGATTTGCTTGTAATAGCGGTCTCCCTCTTGTTTAATTTCCGCATAGACTAAAGCTGTCTCTCCCTTCGGATTCGACGCTAACTGTGGCATGCGCATTTTATCGCCTTTCAAATGTAGAATCAGTTGACGCGACCCTTGGTAAGCCCATTTGATTCCAGATGAACCTTCCGCACCCGTATACCAGGCCGCTTCTAAGCCTTTTGAGCCTCGCGCTAGGGATGGACCCGCATGAGGACACGCATTTACCTTCCAGTGATCTTCATAAAGCGGAACTGATTCAGAATAGTTTTTGCCAAAATCCCCTGAATGAATATACCCCATATCGCGTTCTCCCTGGTCATTCAAATCCCGGTAAATCACATCAACATTCCCTTTCGCATCTGTCAATGCATCAATTCGACAACACTCACAGGTCTGTTTATCTAGGATTTTCATTTCACCAAACCCCACACCTGGCGTAGTGGAAGCCGTTACAAGTGTCCTACCTTTAGGCCCTACTTTCACATCTAACCAATAAGCCCCGACTTCGCCGTTAGGTAAGGAAATAATTTTCCCAAACGAATGACTGAGTCCGGCCGCCGTATCCTTGTGAATGTATTGCGGCTTTTGCCAAACCCCATTGACTTCCATCGCATACAACAAGTCGCCATTAAAACGAGAAGCCGGTGTAGGTCGATTCATTTCATACAAAAGCACGCAGGTCCCATCCGCTTTGTAGGCTAGCTTGGGCATTCCTTCCGCATGGGTAGACGCTTTTTTATCAATAGGGACCTGCTCCGCAGGCCCCTGATTGACTTTTCTGAAAAACAAAACTCCATTGGCTGATTTCTCTACCCAAGATAGCACGACATCGCCGTTTGATTTTAGCGCAAAAGAGGGGTCCAAGGCTTGATTAGCTGGATTAGACACCGTTTGCGCGAAAGAGACCTGCGCAAAGAAAACGAGCAAAAGGATTAGTTTTTTCATTTTTTGAATAGTTGGAATACATCAATTTGAACACCTGCGACAACCGTTCGTGGCGCTGCTGGCGTGTAAGTAGACTTATCAGTCGCATTATTACCCCGCGTAGCCGTGGTAGCATACAAGGAATCTCCAAGATTTAAAATGTTGGTAAAAAATTGATACGCCTTGTAATGATAACCCAATCGTAAGTTGAAGACCGATACTCCCTCAAAGCTCACCTTGTTCACCTGATCTTGGTACCAGGGACCAATTTTTTGCCATTCCAAAGCAATACGCATACCCTTATGTTTATAGGTTACTTCTGAGTTTGCAATGAAATTGGGAGCCTGCGGCATTTCTTTACCATTAACATTTTTCAAAGCATCAGAGGCTTTAGTGCTCAAGACAAAATCAACAAACGTATGTTTTGCATTCGTCCCCCCAAAGCGAAAATTCCATGAATCATTCGGACGATAAGTAATTTGGTATTCAATACCTTCGTGTAAGGTCTTTCCTGCGGATTGATAATCTGTCGTATTATCTGGCTGGCGAATACCTAACAACTCATTATTACCTTCTAAGCGATAAAAAGTATAATCAAAATAGACCTTATTGTTAAACAAGGATGCCCAGCCGCCTACTTCATAATTTGTAAATACAGCAGGATCGATGCTTAAATAAAATTTCTCACCCGTAGCTGTTACCTGTGCTGCTGGACGTGCGCGAAATACCGCTGATAAAGCCGGCGGCGAGAATCCTTTAGAGAAATTACCATAGAAGCCTAACGCGGAAGTAGCCTCATAGGTTACACCCAATTTAGGTGAGAATTGCGCATAGCTTTTCGAACCTATTGAGTTGTCGATGAAATTTGTATAATCAAAAGACATATGATCAAATCGACCGCCTAAAGATAAACGTAATTTTTCTACAGGTTGAAGATCAAATTGGGCATAGGCCGCTTTGTTCCAAATGACTGCTGAATAATTTCCGAGGAAAGTTGAGGGTAAAACTTGCGTAATCGTGAATTTCTCGACCGATTTTTTATCCGCCCGTAACGTAGCTGCTAAATTGATTTTATAGGCCCAGTAATCATTCGGCGAACGGTCTAACAAAAAGCCCGCCACTAATTTCGAATCTAAAAATTTAAAATTTTGGGTGTGTTGCCCCATCAAGCCAAAGCTTTTGAAACTATTTTGATTGATCTGACCCGATGCCGTTAATGAGGGGCTCGTCCACGAAATCGAATAAGAAGGATTTTGGCCTAAGGCATTATCCCGGTAATATGCCGTTAAACTGGAATTGGCTTTTTCAGTCCATTTATGTTCCAATGTCAAACGAGCGCGGGAAGAGAAAGAAGAACGATAAGTAAAATCAGCCGGACTTTGATAACTGCGCGAATAATACCCAACACTGTCAATATTACCTCCCGTTTGAGAGAAATAATCATTGTAGGCAAAAGAACTCCACAGTTTTGTCTTGGATGTAAACTGATAATCCAAACGAACATTGATGGACGACTTATCAAAATCTGAATTCGATGCCCAAGATCCTTTTTGACGTGCTACGTATCCGCCAGTCATAATCGACCACTTTTTACCCAATTGCGCACCCGCAGTGAATTGAACACGTTTATATCCCCACTCATCTACTTGAATACCAACCTGTGCCGTTGGAATACCAGGTGCTATCTTCGTAATCAAGTTAATCGCACCACCTACGGCCTCAGGACCATATAATGAAGAAGCGGGGCCTTTGATTACTTCCACGGAATTCAATCCTTGCAAGTTGGATTCAATCAATGCATTATGATTAAATACACCCAAAGGACGCAAAGGAAGCCCATCTTCCATGTACAAGAAATAAGCAGATGTCCCAAAAGGCTGACGAATCCCCATCCCATGTTGTTCATTACGATAGTCCAACATCACTACACCTGGAACTTTATTGATAATCTCCGTTAATTGAAGTGCTTTGGTATCTTGAATTAGTGCTGAACCAATTTTATGAATTGCCACAGGCGTTTCCGCACGTTTCGCTGCTTGTCGGGAAGCCGTCACCACAACTGCGTCCAAATTTTGTGTGGACTCATCCAATAAAATAGGAGAAGCTAAATTATTGACCTTTTTAGTCACAAATCCCAAACTCGACACTTCAAATTCTCCGCTAATAGCGTATATGCTAAATTCTCCGCGTTCATTCGAAATGGAAATAATTTTTGAACCTTGTTTCAATGATGCCCCTACGATAGGCTCATTCGTAATCGCATTTAATACCTTCATGGTATGTTGTTGGGCATTTGCTACAAACGCAAGCAGCAAGCCCATGAATAATAAGCTATTTTTCATGAATTCTTAATTAAAATGAATAATGCCCACAATGAAAATTGCAGGTAAAAAAATCAAATTAATTAAGCTCGAGGAGGGTGAAAAAGACCTTTAGATTCGCCAGAAAGCACGAATACAGGCGTAGTGAAATGATCTTCAACTACTGGGATTTGTAAAAATGAGGCTGTGAAAATGGGCTGAATGGATTGAAAAGCCAAAACAACTTCGGGCATTTTTTCAAGACGCTCCGAATTAGACTTTTGCTCTTTTTCTTCCGCAGCCTTTAATTGCTTCGCTAAGTAACATTGACCGTTACAATTCAACATTGGCTTATCCCGATTCTCACAGAGATTCTTCGCGATATAATCCTGATTAACCCGGTAATACGCCACAGCACCCCATTGATTCATCAAAGGAAGCTGCATCGCAAAAAACAAAAAAAGGGCTAGTGTGGATTTCACCCTGCAAATATAGAATAAGATTATTTCAAATGTACCGCCGAATCATTGATTTGATAATTTTTAGTTTTCACCAATTCCATGATCGCAGATCCTGCCAATAATACCGACCCATAGCCATGCGCCGCAAATGGGGAAATCGGTCGGTAGTAATAGAATGCCGGATCCCAAGCCAAGCCCGTTCCCACGCAAGTACCTTCCACATGCCCTTTTTCGTTCACTTTGGATGCGACTGCATTCCAACCTAATAAAGCTGCAGGGCCATAAATTTTCGGATCTAACCAACCCATGTTGATGCCCTTGGCAATCACATAGGTATAAATGGCTGTTGCAGATGTCTCTAAATAAGAATCGTTTTTATCAATTAACTGATGCCAAAAACCCGTTCCATCTTGATAAGACATCAAACCTTTTAAATGAAGCTTCAACTGCTTTAAGATCTCGGGGCGGGCAGGATGATTCGCCGGTAAAAACTCCAACATTTCACATGTCGTTAAGAGAGCCCAGCCATTGGCACGGGCCCAATGAAACTCCGGATGTTCTTCGGCATCCACTAAATAGCCATGCATGTAAATATTCAAATTCGGATTGAACATACGTTTGCGGTAAGCATTGAATTGGAAAACCGCTTCTTCGTATTCGCCCAACTGTAAAAGTCCAGGAATTGCCATGTACATATCATCCAACCACATCGTGTGATGCAAAGGACGAATACGAACCAAAGTACGATCCGGTAAACGATGCTCTTCCTTTAAAATAAAATCGGATGCACGCTTAGTCACAAAAGACATATCGGTCGGAAAACCGGCCTTCTTCGCTTTAACAACTGCCATACCCATCGCCCCAATGTCATCCAAGGCACGCGGGTGAATCAAGCCATGCAACACGTGTTTCGATTCGTTTTTTTGTGCTGCCGGAATCGCTGAAGCGATTAAGTTGAGGCGATTGAAAACATAATCTTTGTATTTGGCAGAACCTGTGATGCGGCTCAACTCCAACATACCTGAATAGGTTACCCCCCATTCATAGGAGATTGGGCGAAAATCACCTTTAGAGAAAACCGTCTGATCTTCAAAGGGCTGACTAGGTGACCAAACAGCACCCGTCGTTTTATTCACAAAATGATTGGGGGTTGCAACTTCAAGGTAATTAAAAACACGATCGATTACTGACTGCACCTCTTCCGGTTTTGCCGCACCATAATGCGTAGGATAATCAGGCTGTAAAGCGTGCAATGGAGCCGTAGCATCGGAAGCTGCAGTAATATTTTTCTGAGCGAATAGGCTCGAAGAAAGAAAAAGAAGGACTAATGTATATCGCATAAAAAAGGGCTTACTCATCATAAAGACAAGCAAGCCCCAATTTTACTTTTTGAAATTTTATTTTTTCATTTCAATTCCTTGAATCTGAACAACAATTTGTTGGTCTGTCGCCTTCGGATTCACCGCAACAAAATACACATCATGCTCACCTGCAGTAGCTTGAATTGCCACTTTCTGAGCTGAAGGCCCTGAAGGACGACGAGGAGCTTGTTGGGCCGGTGCCGGAGCTCCTGCTGTTCCTGTAGCTGGTGCTGCTGTACCTGCTGCCGCTGGCGTTCCTAGCGGCGCACCTTTACCAGGAGTTGCTGCAGGTGCTGGACCACCAAATCCCCCTTGAGAAACCTCAATTGGATTCGTTTTGCCAATCACCGGACCTGTTGGAGAATCCAAGTGAATTTCAATCACACCACCCGCTGCATTCGTACGAGCTTGCGCAGATGCTGAAATATCAATGGTCGAAATTCCAGTTAAATCTAAGCCTTTGTAACCTAAATAAGGATTTTGTCCCACCATATTCGTTGAACGACCTGGCGTAATCAATTGCAAAATACCTTTAGTTACATCCGCCTTTTCCACATCCAATTGTGGAGCACGTAAGAATACCCACTTCTCAGACTGTACGGGAGCAATTTTCTTGTTTCCCTTGTCTACATAGGTTGCACGAACAACAAACACCCCTTTTGATGCTTTTTGTCCTTCTGGCTTAACCAAAGCTAATTCTCCTTTCAAGGCAATTTTATTTGAAGCTTTTGGCTCACTTAGGCTCATGATGTATGCCACCATTTGCTTCGCATCAGCTTTAGAAATCGCAGGGTGTGCCGACATCGCATGCTCACCCCAAACACCCATACCACCGGCAATCACTTTATCGGCTAATTGGTCGATGACATTTTGGCCTTTGTATTTCACAGAAACCTCATTGTAGCTTGGTCCCACAGAACGAACGTTCAACTGGTGACACGATTTACAATCGCTCTTATTAATCAAACGCAAACCTGCAGAAGCAAACAAATCTGAATCTGCCTTGCGGTGACTTTGCGACATTTCAATCGGATCATAACCAAATGGAATGTAATCCAACGTAGCCGCAACCGTTTCTGGCGCGATGCCTTTTTCTAATTCGCCATCTTCCTTATCAGTAACCTTCACCTTGTACTTCGGTGCTGAATCAGCGAAGTAAAAAGATTTGTTGGCTCCTTCGAAATCGATATCAACAACCGGCGCTTCGTTACCCACTAAGATTTCCAAAGCAGCCGTATTACTCGCACCTTTTGAATCGGTTGCCTTCAAGCTCACCGCATATTTACCCGCTTCTTTCAGACTCAAAGAAGCCTTTTCGCCGGATAAATTTTTCACGAATTTGCCTGCTTTTTTCACAGTCCAGGTATAGGCCAACTTATCTCCATCGGCATCTTTAGTACCTTCAGCAGAAAGTGTTGTATTGAATGGAGCTGCACCCGCTTTGCTTGCAGCGGAGGCCACCACCTCTGGTTTACGATTGCCACCTTGGTATTCGATCTTCACCAAACGCGCATTTTCATTCCCTCTAAACCAAGCAGAACCATATTCCAATACATATAAATCTCCCTCAGGGCTGAAATCCATATCGATCGCAGATCCAAAAGTCGTATTTGGCATAAAGCGTTCCATCGATTTGTAATTGCCATTTTCATCTAAAGTAACAGCCATAATCCAACCGCGCATAAATTCAACGATCAACCATTTGCCTTCATAATAAGAAGGAAATACGCGTTTCGCGCCTGGGAAATCAGATCGATGAAATACCGGACCACCCGTTGCCGAACGTCCTGAAGAACCAACTAATGGGAATTCCTCTGAGGTTCCGTAAGGATACCAAATCATGGCTTTTGTTGCCGGTGGCAATTCACGCAAACCTGTATTGTTAGGAGACTCATTCACGGGAGCAGCTGGATTGAATTTGGGTCCAATCGCTAATGTTTCAAAATTCACATCCGCATAGGCTTGGTTATTTCCGATGAAATAAGGCCAACCATAATAACCAGGTCCTTTGGCTTGATTAAACTCATCGTAACCACGAGGACCTTTTTCCGAATCAACGGATGCATCAGGTCCTACTTCACCCCAATACAAAAATCCTGTTTTTGAATCGATGCTTGGTCTCCAAGGATTACGGTGTCCCATCGTATAAATCTCAGGACGTGTTTTAGCTGTACCAGGCGCAAATAAATTGCCTTTCGGAATGGTATAGGTACCGTCCTTTTCTGGGTGAATACGTAAAATTTTACCACGTAAATCATTTGTGTTCGAAGCGCCACGTTGGTCATCCCAATATGCCTGCCCCGGACGTTCGTCGATAGGCGCATAGCCATCCGAATTACTGTTACTTGTGTTATTTCCCACAGTCAAGAATAAATTCCCAGCTTTATCAAACACCATTCCTCCACCAGTATGGCAGCATTCTTCGCGTTGTGTAGGTACTTCCAAGATGATTTTTTGTTGGTCCACCAACAATTCTTCATCCTTCAATTCCATACGAGCTAAGACGTGTTTTGTCTCTTTCGGATGTGCATAATAGATGTATAACCAATGATTTTCTTTGAATTTAGGATCAACAACTACACCCATCACACCTTCTTCAGCTTCACGCGTTTGACCCGCACGGTTAGTGTATTTGGTATTAGTAACGATTTTACCAATTGATTTGGTGATTCCCGTAGCAGGATCATATTGCTTAACTTCTCCTTTACGTTCCACGAACACAATGCGTCCATCGGGCAAGAAGGTAAATTCCATCGGCTCATCGAGTTTATCTACGAGGACCGACTTAACAAAACGATTTTCATCGGGAGCTTGCGCGAAAGCGGCAAGCGAGGTACATGCTAGCGAGAGAGCTAGTAAAAATTGCTTCATAGTTAGTCTAGATTTATTATTTTACAAAAATGATACAATAATTGGTAATTAAAAATCCCGCATTTGAATTTGATACGAAAATCGAACATGTGTCGACAAAAATTTACTTACTTTATGAAAAAATCGCGCTATGAAATTGATTGCCTTTATTCTATTAAGCCTCCCCATTTTTGCACAATCAAATAAAGACGTTTCCAACATCCATTCTGTCCTGCATACACAGGAGAAACTTTGGAATGAGGGAAAGATCGAAGAATTTATGGACTATTATGCCAAAACTGAGGATTTGAAATTTATCGGCAAATCGGGCGTCACGAAAGGTTGGGCTGCAACACTAAAACGCTACCAAACAAGTTACCCGAATCGGGAAACAATGGGAACGCTTTCCTTTGATATTCAAGAAGTGGATGTAACAGCTGGCCAAACAGCCTGGGTGCTCGGACGCTGGAATTTAAAAAGACCAAGCCTAGGCGATGTAGGTGGCTATTTTACACTTTTGCTCAAGAAAATTGACGGACGCTGGTTGGTCGTCCGTGACCATACCAGCTAGACGCGAGAGAATACATAGAACATTTCACTCGCGATTTGGCGAGAGCGTTCATCGTACATTGTAGCTTCTAAATCCGTATCATCAAAAGCTTTCGGATCTTCGTATCGCACAGGAATGCGAACTTCAGCACCTGGGATAAATGGGCAATTCTCATCTGCATGCGAGCAGGTCATCACCGTTGCAAAGATGTGGTGAGGATTAATGACATCGTCATATAATTTTGAGAATGCAATGATTGGACGTGAGTCCTCGGTATGCAAAACGAAGTAAATCGGATTGGAATGTCCGTGTTTCGAAACGATGAAACCCATGCGTTCTAAGGATGCAACTGTTCGTTCATTGCATGCTGTTACCTCGACCCCACCGGAATAACATTGTGCGGCCAACTGAAAATAATCTGCGGCTGTTTGGGCCCAAATTTGCGCGAATTGTGAACGGCGCGAATTATGCGTACAGATGAAATTCAGAAGAATCGGTTGCTCCTTTTCGCGTTTAGACTTGATGTATTCGATCAAAGGCTGAAGAACAGCTTTACGTTCATCAGAAATTTCAAGCGCTAAAATGGATTCGAGGTTTTCGTTTAGGGTATTGTTCATACGATGAGATGGACTTCTTTCTTCTTCAGCTTTGGCAATCCTTTGAGGTTTGCCAAAGCTAAGGGTTTATGACGATATAAAAGATTCAAAAACTGATAATTCCTAGCAACATCCCGAACCCGGGGCACATGAATTAGCGGATTGAATTTCGGCAATTTTAAGTTTGGGTTTTTCGGCTACGGGTGGCATGCAACAAGCCGATGCATCCTGCGCTGCATAATGCGGGTCATTAAACTCCGCATCCTCGTGGAAATAATAGACTTCCCACTGAACTCCGTCTGGATCTGTTGCCCAAAATTTATCTTGAACGGCATAACAGCAAGAGGTTCCGATTTCTTCTTTGGAAACTATTCCTTGTGCTCTCGCCTGTACAAGCCGATTCGTCATTTCCTCCACCGTTTCCACCTGAAAACCTAAGTGTCCAAAATTCGCTTGAACGCGCTCCGGGTTTTCGATAAACGAAATGATTAACGAGGGAGAATCTAATACGTATTTAGCATAACCCGGTTTGATCTTCGTAGCCGGCTGGCCAAAAAACGTTGAATAAAAATTCACTGATGCCGCCAAATTGCTGACATAAAGTGATACGTGCATACGTGGAAAGCTCATAATTAACAGCAGTTAGATTGTTGAGAAACAAAATAATTTTCAAAAAACGACCCGAACAATTGACTAAACTCCGCCCATTTATCCGGATTAATGCAATAACAAACGGAAACCCCTTCAATGGTTCCTTGAATAAAGCCGATTTCCTTCAATTCCCGAAGATGCTGAGATACAGTAGCTTGAGCTAAACCCAATTCCGAAATCAAATCCCCATTGATACAAGTTTTTGATTTCACTAAATATTGCAAAATGGCCACTCGAGCCGGATGACCCAACACTTTTGCCATTTGCGCGATCGCATTTTGCTCATCAGTAAACAAATCGGTTTTAGTAATCCCCATGATTTCATTATTACATTGCAATGTTACGATGAATCAAATAAATAAAAAAGGCCGAAGCCTATTTTATTTTAATACTCATAGAAATACTATG
>ERZ650308.1974-NODE-1974-length-10294-cov-5.408145_pt1 | contig 10294 bp, 6 predicted proteins | sample MGYA00376244_ERZ650308 | MGnify/ENA primary metagenome ERZ650308 (study PRJEB26733, sample SAMN07839295) | wastewater metagenome | biome: small river; feature: stream; material: water | place: USA: North Carolina | collected 2016-04-26 ...
CCCAGAACCAAAGACATATTATCGTATTTTTGGCTTTGGAAATGACGTGTGTGCTAAAAACGGGAAGCAGTTTACCATGAAGAAGTTTATTAATTTATACAATGGTATTGGTGGTAAAATTGAGTTGTATGATGATTTACCAATGGCTGCGATGATTAGAGAGTTTGAGGAAGAAACAGGTTTGAAATTCACTGCATGGAATGAATTTTCAATTATGAAAGGTACTGGGTGGGAAGTTTATTGTTATCGTGGTGTTTATGATGATTTAGCAGAATTAAGAACGGTTACTGATGAAGAAGTTGAAATTATTGAAACCTGGCCTCTTGATCCGCTGGGAGAGCGCCACCGCGCAGACGTTGAACGAGCTGCTGAGGCAACCCTGGAAACGCTTGAGAACTTAACTCGAAAGACAGCTGCAATTCTCGAAGGTGATCAAATTCAACAGGACATCACCTTGTTACTGGCAGAGCGTGAGGCTGACCTGTTAGCAAATGAAAGCGCACGCTTACCAGTGCGAATTCCAGCTTCAAGTTTCAAAGATTACATCGCCGATTTTGCTGAGGTTGCAGCTCGCCTTCGCAGACCTATGCCACAGCCGCCATATAAACAGACCAGAACCGGAACCCTTTTCCACAGCTGGGTTGAGTCACACTTTGGTGCCGGCCAACTGGCAGGACAACTGCTTGGGCAGCAGCAATCCGATGATGCCGGGTCTCCTGATTTTGATTCTGGTCAGGACGCCATTCAAAAGCTTCAAGAGAATTTTGCAAACTCAAGGTTTGCAAAACTAACTCCAATTGATATTGAGCGCGAGATTCAACTGACTATTGGTGACAACACATTCATTTGCAAGCTCGACGCCGTTTTTAAAACCGCCACCGGTATTGAAATCGTGGACTGGAAAACGGGCAAAGCGCCAAAAGACGCCAAGGATGAAAAACTAAAAACCTTGCAGTTGGCCCTATACAGATTGGCGTATTCGCGCTTCAGCGGAATACCTATTGAGAACATTGAAGTTAGTTTTTACTTTGTTGCCGAGGACAAGGAAATTCGACCAAAGCAAATTCCAAACGAGCAAGAGTTACTTCAGCTCTGGGCCGCGGTTGGTGCTGAAAAAAGCCTGAACTAGAAGAGTTCGTTATCTGGCTTGTTTTGTGATTCGAGCTGCGCGTCGGTTGGCAGATCTATTGGTCTGGTTGCAATATCCTCGGCGGCAAGCAGAGTAGTTGCGGCAACCGGCATAGCTTGGGGCAACGGGCGGGTCACTAGCTTGCCCACGGCACCAGAGGAGACATCCTCGGCCAAACCGTCCAGCATCAACACCGCCTCATCGATGATCTCAGGATTCTTTTTTCCGATTCCAAACATTAACCAGCGCGCGAACTCGAACTCGCTGTACAAAGTGGCGCGAAGTCGCAGCGCGTCGTCGACGTGGTTATGAGATTGACGATAAACATCGATGATGCTTTCGGAAAGTTCGTGAATTCCGGATCCTAGAATCCAGGCAAAGTCTTCGGCAGGATCTGAAACTCGCAGCGTGCTCCAGCCGAGCACTCCAGATACTTCGTCGCCGAGAGTTAGGAATGTCTCGCCATTCAAACCACCGTGAATCACGGTTGGCTTGAAACGGAAAAGGCTGGTGTCTTCAAGGGCCTGCTCCCACCTTGATAGCAGTACTGACGGCACCTTTCCGGTTGCAGCAAAGCGGTCTAGTTCGGCCACTCGGCCTCTAACTATTTCTGCTGGTTCAAATGATGCCAGGTTTGCATTTTCAATTAATGCAACATCAAGGTTGTGAATCGCTGCAATCGCTCTGGCGATATTTCCTGACAAGGGAGTGTCAGCTCCAACCGTTGCGATGTCGGTTTGGTTGCCGTAGACAAATTCGAAAACCAGTGCCCGGGCTCCCCGGTCATCTTTGGTCTCACCAATTAGGTTGGTAATTTTGAAAGGCAATCGCATGCGATCAACCTTGCCCAGAGCCTTAAGGGCTCGAAGCTCAACCTCTTGCTCGGCTCCGGCCGCCTGAGATGTGGCTATTCGAATTACATAGTGTTCGCCGGTTGTGCCGGTGAGCAGTGCGGTCTCGAATGCCCCATTGCTGCCGGTCGACAGCCCCTTTACCTCGGTGAAGTTCAATTGCGGGACTGCGGCTTTCGCTAGCGCCGCTAAAATCAAGGGAGATCTGGCCATGAAAATTAGGTTAGACAGAAATCAACCCTTAGCCATGTACCGCCACGCGAACAGAGAACCTATGAACGAAGCTCTAGACCTGCCTCTAGCTCGTTCCGCCGTGGATCGCGACTATCTATCGCGCACCCGTCATGACCTCTTCGAGGCACTGGCCGCGCAACCAAACACCCGCGTACTTCCGATTTACGACGGCAAAGTCTTGCTAACCGGCAGCGCCGAGGATCCCAATCCTGAGCTGCGCCTTTTCAACACCGATGAACTGCCTAACTTTGAATACTTGTCATATCTTGGCAAGACCATCGGTGCACAAGAACTGCCAGATGATTCTGCAATCGTGCTTGCGGTTTTGAATCAAGCAGCAGCGCATGCGATTGAGCCGAATGAAGAAAACTGGCACGTACTTCGCAGAACCGGTGCCGGACTAAGCGATTTGGGCGCTGGAATTTATGCGCAGGGCTTGGCTCTTTACAACTGGAATAAGACACACGGCTTTTGTCCAAAGTGTGGTTCGGCAACCGAACTCTCACAGGGCGGGTGGGTTCGCATTTGCCCGGAGGATGCCAACGAAGTTTATCCGCGCACTGATCCGGCAATCATTGTGAATGTTATTGATGAGCAGGATCGAATTCTGCTTGGCTCTCAGGGAGTCTGGGAAGATAACCGTTGGTCGATCCTTGCTGGTTTTGTTGAGGCGGGTGAATCGCTAACCGCGGCAGTAATTCGTGAAATTTATGAAGAGGCTGGCGTTCGCGTGATTGAACCAAAGTATTTGGCGAGCCAGGCGTGGCCGTTCCCGTATTCACTAATGCTGGGATTCATTGCAAAGGTTGATCCGAATCACTCAAAATCAGACCTAGTTCCCGACGGCGATGAGATCGAAAAACTGCGCTGGTTTAGCCGAGAAGACATCGCACGCGAAGCAGGTGATTTACTTCTTCCCGGAAGAATGACAATCTCTCGCGCAATGATCGAGCACTGGTACGGCGGAAAAATAGTTTCAGCAACTGAAAAAGGCGCGCGGTAACTTGCAATCCGAAGCGCTGTTAGAAAACTTAGATCCAGAGCAACGCGAAGCCGCTGAGTCACTGGTTGGGCCAACCTGCATTCTTGCCGGAGCTGGAACTGGAAAAACTCGTACCGTAACCCACCGCATTGCCTACGGAATTACCAAAGGGTATTACGCGGCCAATCGTGTCCTCGCGCTCACCTACACAAATCGCGCCGCCGGAGAGCTTCGGGCCAGACTCAGGCAATTGGGAATCGGCGCAGTTTCCGTAAAGACTTTTCACGCGGCAGCACTTTCCCAGTTGGAATTTTTTTGGCCGCAGTTTGCTGGCGTACCCGCGCCATCGGTTTTGGAATCCAAAGCCAGGTTGATTTCCAAAGTTGCCGACGAAGCCAAGATCCGTCTTGATGCCGGAGCCTTGCGTGATTTTGCCGGTGAAATCGAGTGGCGTAAATATTCAATGCTCAGCATGGATGAATATGCGGCGCTGGTTAAGTCCCGCCCAAAGGTGGCCGGCTTGAGTCCGGCCAAAAATCTTGAACTACAGCGCGCCTATGAAGAGGCGAAGATCAAGGCCCAAAAAGTCGACTGGGAAGATGTTCTAGTACTCACCCTCGGGATGCTTCGGGCCGAACCCCGGGCTTTGGCGCATGTGCAGCAGCAGTATCGTTTCTTTACGGTAGATGAGTACCAAGATATTTCGCCGCTGCAGCACGCGCTGCTTGATACCTGGCTAGGCAACCATTCCGACCTTTGCGTGGTTGGCGACCCAAACCAAACAATTTATTCATTCACCGGAGCCACCAGTGAATATTTGCAAAACTTTGCAGCGCGATATCCTGACGCAAACGTGATTCAACTGACCCGAAACTACAGGTCAACTCAACAAATAGTTTCATTTGCGAATCGACTGACCACCGAATCATCTATTGTCGAGCCGCTTCGATCAGAGGGTGATGTAGGCCTAGCGCCCAGGTCTCTATCGTTTGCGACAGTGGCCGACGAGTGCGCTGCTCTGGCCGCAACAATTCGAACCAAACTGGATCAGGGCGTGAAACCAAGTGATGTTGCGGTCCTCTACCGAGTCAATGGTCAATCAGAAGCAATCGAACACGCGCTCACTCAAGCCGGAATCGACTATCAGGTTCGTGGCGGCGAGAGATTCTTTAATCGCCCAGAAATACAAAATGCTATTCGTGCCGTTAGAGCTGAAGCCGTTTCAAACATAGACAAACCGCTTTACCAAGCAGTAACTGAAATCGTGAGATCACTTGGTTGGCAAACCCAGCAACCCACCGATAAGGGTTCGCCGCGTGAAAAGTGGGAGTCGCTAAATTCTTTTCTGGCAATCACGGAGGAACTCCCGGAGGGAGCAACCATCGCCGACTTTGCAAAGGAACTCGACGAAAGACAGCGCTCTCAGCACGAGCCGGTGAAGGCTGCAATCACGCTGTCAACCATGCACGCGGCTAAAGGCCTGGAGTGGGATCTGGTATTTATCGTGGGGCTAACCGAGGGCTACCTGCCAATTACCTACGCACAAAATGAATCTGAAATTCGCGAAGAACAGCGACTGCTCTACGTGGGCCTCACTCGGGCGCGAAAAGAATTGACCCTTTCGTGGGCACGCCGTGACGCAAACTCCACGCGCGATCGCGAACCATCGCGATTCTTAAACTTACTTGCGCCTCGGGTTTAGCAAGACTATTCAATCCGGCACTTGCACGCAGGATGCTGCGGCCAAACGAATTCTGTAATCTCACCGGATTTCAAATTGAGTTTGTATCCGGTTAGGTTCTCTTCTGCTAAAGCAAAACCAGAAACTCTGTCTAGTCGGGCGAGTATTTTTTGAATCACTATTCCAGCAGCAAATAGTTGACTTGCCGAATCATCAAATTTCTTTTGACTTGCAACCAGTTGGCTAGCGATTACCGGCCAGTTCGCGTCGTTATCGGCACGCATGTTTTCTAAACAAAAAAGGCAAGCGGTTTGACCTGGAATAATCATTGGGCTCACGGTGGCGAACTCCGAATCAAAGCCAACCGAGATGTGTGGCACGTCTCGGCTAACCCAGTGCGCGTATCTACGCGGTTCGATTGCCTGATGCGAAATCAGAACAGCACAATCCATCTTTTGCAATTGCTTCTCGAGAAGCTTCTTGCCGGTAGACACCAAAGCTTTATTTGGCGAAGCAGCCAGAAGTGTTCGCAGCGCGTCAACGCGTGGCCGACCGAGTAATTGACTCGGGTATCCGGTTGGCCCCAAATCTGAAGCGGCAACCTGATTGTCATCATGGCTAATCAGGTGTCCAAGCCCGGCGGCGGCTAACCCCTGGGCAATTATCAAACCGGTCCGAGAAATATCTTCTATGTGCACCGATCGACCAGCTCGACCAATCAAAACCGCTTCGCCATCGACAGCGTGAAGCAAACTCGCACGAATGATTTCAGCGAATGCGCCCGAGACAAATTCCGGGCTCAGTTCAATCTTTGATTTTGGGTTGGGATTTTCAGCTAGCAGCATCGGACCAACCTGATGCAGCACATCATCGGTCTCGGATTTGCTCAAGCCAAGTTGTTTGCTCACCAGTGGAAGTTGCTGATCGGCAACACCTTTATACAGGGCTGCAATAAGCCGCTCCTGAGCGGGCGAAAGCTTGCTCAGCACAACCGGATTCGAGCCCGCGCCAAGCTGCATTTCAAAGGGGCTGCGCCAAAGCGCCTGTTGATTTGGATTGATTCTAAAGACCATGCACGTATGTTTTCAAGCAACACCGATGCAGCGAGCAAATTATGCACAAGCCTTGCTGTTGCTTATTTGTCTAGCAGATCCCGAAGTGCCTGATCGAACGCGTCAGGTATTGTGCCGCCTTCGCGCAGTTTAGAAATTAAAGCGGTTGGGTTTTCGATGTCGGTGCTGGTTGGCAGAACATCTGGGTGGTCCCAGAGACCATCACGCTTTTCCATGCCAACGGCGGTTCCTAGCTCGCGCCACATTGCAGCGGCCTCACGAAGTTTGCGCGGTCTGAGCTCAAGCCCAACTAGTGCCCCAAAGGTTAATTCGGCAGGCCCGCCTGTAGCCCGACGACGCCTCACCGCTTCGGCAACTGCTGCAGCGCGCGGCATGCGTCGAGTAGCTTCTTCTGTAACCACATCAACCCAGCCTTCGATTAGGGCAAGCAAGGTTTCAATCGATCCCAGGGCAGAGGTTTGATCTTCGGTGCGATCTGCGATGAACGCACCTGATTGCAGAGCCGCTCGAAGTTCATCGGGGTGTTCTGGATCAAAGTCTTCGGCAATTTCAGTGATGCGGGAATTGTCAATTGAAATTTCAGAAGCGTACTTTGAAATTTGTGAAACCACAGCATCGCGTAACCACTTGCTGTGCTTGAAGAGGCGAACGTGGGCCATCTCGCGAATCACCAGATAGATGTACGCCTGGTCGCGTTCAATTTCAAGGCCGTTCACAAACGCTTCAAGATTTTGGGCAACAAAAGCCGCTCGCTGGTCTTTGAATAGCGGCAAACCTATGTCGCCACCGGTTAGCACCTCGTGCGAAAGTTTTCCAAGTGCCTGACCAAGCTGCATCGCAAAGAGCGCACCACCGGCAGACTTCATAACTCCACTGGCATTGCCGAGAATTTCTTGGATTTCCTCCGGTGCGTTTTGAGTAAGGTTTTCACTGAGCGCTTCGCTCATTCGATTGGCGACTGGTTCGCTAAGCGCCTGGAAAAGCGGCATTGCATCGGCTACCCAAAGTTCTCGGGATAACAACTTCGGATCACCGACGAGTTCAGGAATCGCTGTTGATTCGTTTAACCAAAGAGTTCCGATTGTGACCGCATCACCAATTTGTTTGCGCGCGGCGGCAGATATTGCAACGCTGCCGGTTCTTGCCAGCGCCTTTGCCTGGTTAGTAGCCAATTCCCAGTTAACTCCGGGTGCACCGCCCTGCGCTTGTAGCGAACTCATAGCCTTCTTGATTTGTTCCAGCATCGCTGCCATGGCCGCAGGGTCCTTAGGCAAGCCGGCCGCCTCGGCCAGTTGTTCTGGGTCAATCCGGTCGTTGCCGCTCAAAAATTGACGCATGAATGCCTCGAAATCATCGGGGTTTAGGCCGCCTGGGCCACCCGGGTTCTGGTTATCGTTCATCTGCGTCCTTACCTACTAAGACTAATCACGCTTAGGCTTAAGTCATTCCTGTGAATGTAGTGAGGGACCATTTGAGTTACAACACCGATTTCGATGCGCGCGCGTATTCCAAACCGCGTAAATCGGTTGGCTTCATTTTTCTTCTTGTTTGCGCATTTGCCTTCTTGGGTGTTTGGTATCTTCCGACCCCTTATGTAATCGAACAGCCCGGGCCGGCCTATAACGTTCTTGGTCAAGATGGCGGCAAGCCGATTATCTCGATCGAGAATGCGGCTTCATATCGCACTTCTGGAAACTTGGATTTGTTGACCGTGCAGATTGCAGGTAACCGCGAACAAACTCCAAGCTGGATGGAAATTTTCAGCGCTTGGATGGACCCGTCAAAGAGCGTGCTGCCAATAGATCAAGTTTTTCCTGCCAATCAAACGACCGAAGAATCAACCGCCGAAAGCACGGCCATGATGGAGCAGTCGCAACAGGAAGCGATAGCTGTCGCATTAAAGAATTTGGGATACGAAGTTCCGGTGGAGCTTTATGTGAGCGAGGTAACCAAGGATTCACCGTCAAGCGGGCAGATTGTTGCCGCTGACTTCGTGAAAAAGGTAAACGGGGTGCCGGTCACCACAATTGAGGAACTGCGAAAAAATGTAAACGAGTTCGATGGCAAGACGCCGCTAAAGATCGAACTAACTCGCAAGGGTGAAACCAAAATATTTTCTATATCGCCAAAAAAGGATGAAACCGGAGCGTACCGAATCGGAATCTTGGTCGGCTACAAATATGATTTTCCAGTAAAAGTTAACCTGCAGCTGGGTGACGTTGGAGGGCCCTCGGGCGGAATGATGTTTGCTCTTGGTATTTATGACAAACTGACGCCAGGCGAACTAACCGGAGGAAATTCCATCGCCGGAACGGGAACAATTGACGGCTCAGGTCTTGTTGGACCCATTGGAGGTATTCAGCAAAAAATGTTTGGGGCACAGCGAGCTGGAGCCAAGTTTTTCTTGGCGCCAAAAGACAACTGCAGCGAGGTAGTTGGCCACGAGCCTTCCGGAATGAAGATTTTTAAAGTAACCACTTTCAAAGACGCGCTAACCGCCGTCGAAAAAATCGGCAAAGGTGACGACCTGTCATTATTGCCCACCTGCACGACTAAATAAGCCACAGGAGAATCATGACCAATAGCACCGCTTCCAATAACCGTGCACCCGGAAGAAACAGTTCCCCGGCAGCTATCGCAACGCTAATCGTCATCGTGCTCGGCGTGGCTGCACTGGGTGCGCTCGGCGTTTACACCGATTTGCTCTGGTTCGGACAGCTCGGTTTTGGCTCGGTATTTACAACACAGATCGCGGCCCAAGCTGGAGTATTTGTCGCTGGTGCATTGGTTATCGGTGCCTTGTCATGGCTGGGCTTCTTCATCGCCTACCGAACTAGACCTATTTATCTGAAGTTTGCCGATGAGCGCGATCCGTTTGCGCCTTACCGAATGCTGCTGGATCAACTTCGCAAGGTAATCATGATTGGTTTGCCAATCGTACTTGGAGTGCTCGGCGGTGTTGCTTCGGCTTCGCAGTGGAAACTTGTTCTGACCTGGCTCAACCGCACCTATACCGGAGAGGTAGACCCTCAGTTTGGTCTAGACATCTCCTTCTACCTATTTGATCTTCCATTCCTTACCGCGGTCGTCGGCTACCTATCGGCCGCCATTTTGATTTCAAGTTTGGTTGGCGCAGCAGTACACATGATTTACGGAAACATCCGCTTCAACGGTCGTGAAACCAAAGTTGCAAAGGCTGCGCGGGTACAGATTGCTGTTTCGGCTGCAATCTACCTGGTGCTTCAGGGAGCAAGTCTTTGGCTCGACCAGTACGCCACCATGACAAGTTCAAGCGGTCTTTACACAGGCGCAACCTATTCAGACGTCAACGCAAGAATTCCGGGTTTCCAAATTCTTGCTTTGATTTCACTTGTCGTTGCCGCCCTGTTCCTAGTCACTGCGGTAATCGGTCGCTGGCGCATTTCGGTAATGGGTACCGCGCTCATGGTGATCAGTTCTATCGTTCTCGGCGGAGCGTATCCGTGGTTGGTGCAAACCTTCCAGGTAGTTCCAAATGAGCGCACACTTGAAGCTGAGTACATCAAGCGAAACATTGAGGCCACCCGCACCGCCTATGGCCTTGATGCAGTTGAGTCTTCTGAATACCAAGCGACAACCGATGCAACCGCTGGCGCACTGCGTAAAGACGCAGAGACCACCGCCAACATTCGCATCATTGATCCGGCTCTGGTCAGTGCATCTTTCAAGCAGCTAGAGCAGTACAAGCAGTACTACAGCTTTGCAAGTCACCTAGATGTGGACCGCTACACAATTGATGGAAAAATCCAAGACACCGTTATCGCTGTGCGCGAGCTACAGCAGTCAGGACTTGGCGATTCGCAATCTTGGTACAACAACGTGATTGTTTACACCCACGGATATGGAGTGGTAGCTGCCTATGGCAACCAGCGTTCTACCGAGGGTCAGCCGGTGTTCCTGCAGAAGGGTATCCCTTCTATCGGTGCTCTGGGTGAATATGAGCCACGCGTCTACTTTGGTGAAAACTCACCAACCTATTCAATTGTTGGCGCAGCAGCCGGCCAGGAGCCGCGCGAGCTTGATTACCCGGCGGGCGATGGCGAATCAGATCAGACCTACACAACTTTTAAGGGTGACGGAGGTCCAAAGCTAGACAACATCGCTGCGCGACTTGCCTACGCAATTAAGTTCCAGAGCGAACAGATCCTGTTGTCTGATGCAATCACCAACGAATCACAAATTCTCTATAACCGCGATCCGCGTTCGCGCGTTGCCGCAGTTGCTCCATACCTAACTCTGGACAGCGATAGCTACCCAGCGGTGGTCGATGGACGAGTGGTTTGGATTGTTGACGGTTACACCACA
>ERZ650308.1976-NODE-1976-length-10291-cov-8.185033_pt1 | contig 10291 bp, 14 predicted proteins | sample MGYA00376244_ERZ650308 | MGnify/ENA primary metagenome ERZ650308 (study PRJEB26733, sample SAMN07839295) | wastewater metagenome | biome: small river; feature: stream; material: water | place: USA: North Carolina | collected 2016-04-26 ...
GTTGATGCCGAGGGAGATGGATGGCATTAAGGCGCCGCGTCCTCGCGAAGAATGAGCGTTGCAGCCACGCCAGTCGGGAGCGTGCCGCCGCTCGTCGTTCCATCGAACACAACCGTGAACACGTCGCCGTCGCCGTAGGTGGTCGTTGCGAGGGTTCCGCTCTGCGCAACCAACGTAACGCTGCTGCTGTTGAGCGTGATGACACCGGTCAGGATCGTCGTGCCGTTCTTTTTAACATCGACAGTGCAGGTCGCTGAACCGACTGCGACACCGATGCACGCCGCCTTAACGCCGACAATGTCGCCGTCGCCCTGCGCGATGTGCATGATGCGCGTTTCATCCGCCGCACTGCCCACCTGCTTTTCGGTGATGACGTACTGATGTTCGAGCTTTGAGGCCGCGATGCCTGCGCCGGCAGCGACCGATGAATCGGTGACGCTGTTCGATCCGACCTGAACGCCGCCGCCCGCAGTGATTGTGTCTGTGACGTGCAGGCTGCCGACGATTGTGCTGGTGGCCATTGTTTCTCCGTTATCCGATCAGCAGCGTGAAGCCGCCGGCGTCTTGTTGAAGGATCTGTTTGACTGGCATCCGCTCGGCCGTCTTGCCGTAGTCGAATGCGATGGTGACTGCATCGCCGGGGGAGTTGACGCTCGGGACGTCTGCGACTGACACGAACACGACGATGGCCCGAATCGCGATGCCGTACTTCGCTTGAAGCTCGATGGCATCGCGCGTGACCGGCCCGCTCACCGTCTTCGGCGTGCCGCCTTTGGGCCAGTAGGTGAAGGACTCGACGCCCAGCATGTTGTCGGGATTGCAGAACGCGAGCTTGTCCGTGATTGCTGAGACGTCATCCATCAAGCCCATGGCGCACCACTTTCAGCTTGAGGGCCTCAATCGTTGCGTTCCACACTCCGAGTTCGAACTCCCACCGCTCCGGCGTGTATCGCTTCTCGGGCGATTCAAAGCCGTCGTACTCGGCAAGGGTCTTGCCCTGGCCGAAGTCGGCCCCGTAGACGTCGATGCTCGTCGCGCCGAGATGCTTCGCGAGCACGAGAGCGGCAGACGACGAGAACGTGCCCCATCTCCAGCCGCCGAGATGTGGGTGATGCGGGTACGTCTGCTCCAGCGTCTCGCAGTCGACGCCGGGCAGGGTCGTGTATTTCGGCCGGTATTCGCCGCGCGTCAGCAACAGTGGGGCATCCACCTTGGCGAACCACTCCGAGCGGAGATCGGGCGAGTCCAGTACGACAATCCAGTCGCATGAGAACCGAAGCGCTGCACGCTTCACCCCGATCGTGACGTCCGCGATTGGCGCGTCGGAGAGGTCGGCCAGGGATGGGCCGGAAAGTAGGATTGCGATGTTCATGGGTGAGTGAGTGCGAGTTCGTAGTCTCGGGCGGTGTCGATGTCGCCGACTTCATTCTCCGGCACAACAAACAGCAGCGGGCGAGCCCCGAAGAAATACCGGTTCGCCAGCATCTGCTCGCGCGGCTGAATGAAGATCGCGCCATCCTGAAACAGGATCGGCCTGACGTCCTTCGCCAGCGTGTGCGATTCCTTCCACGGGTCATAGTTCAGCGGACGGTCGATCATCCACGCGTGACGCTGGACGCGGTAGACGCTGCAGAGTGAGTCGAAGTGTCGATCGGTCTGATAGACCGCGATCGCCCGCTCATATGTTTCTGCACTGATCAGCGGGTTCGTCGGGTGAGCCCAGAGAATGAGCCCGTTCGTTTTCACCTGTTCGACGCTGTCCCGGATCATTTCGCGCGTGTCGTCGTGGTAGTCCTTGCCGTCGAGCAGTTCGGCACCGTGAGCCAGTGCCTCAGCCGCGATCTCTGCGGAGTCGGTGTTGACCACGATCCTTGAAACGGACGGACACGCTTTCAACGTATCGATCCGATGGCCCAGCATGGTCGTCCCGCCGAACGGCAGCAGCGCCTTGCCGGGCAAGCGAACGCTGCCGCCTCGTGCGGCGACTATGGCGGTGATGGTCATGGCTTCCAGATGATCAACTGATGGTCGGCCCGCACTTCGCTGTTGGCCGGCACGCCACCGAAGAACTCCATCACGGCCCGCGTCATCCCCTCGCAGAACTTCCATTGCCAGTCATCCAGCACGAGCGCGCCGCCCGTCGAGAGTCGCGGCCAGAAGTACCGCAGGCCCGCAAGCGTGCTCTGGTACAGATCCGCGTCGAGATGAACCACAGAGAACGATTCGCCGGCCGCGGTCGCGGGGAAAATGCCGACGTGATAGGTCACGTTCGGGCAGTCTGCGAGATACGCCTTCACGTCTGCCAGCTCGCAGTGGAACTCGCCAGGCTGATGAAAGTCGTCATCCTCTTGGCGGTCGGGGATGCCTTCGAAGGTATCGAACAGCCGGACGGTCTTGTCCGGGGAATGCAGCGACATCGCCTTTCGCAACGCCGCCACGGTAAACGCCTAGCTCTGCCAAATCGCCGGGGATCGCTTTGCACGCGTCGAGGACGGCGACGAGCGCGGCGAGCTTCTGGTCGTTGAGCAGGGTGTGACGTTTCATTACGGCAGGTCGTACTTGCGCTTCAGCACGTCGATCGAGCGAACGACGTCGCCCTTGCGGGCTTGTTTGACGCCGTCGGGCTTGCCGACCTTCGCAGCCTCAGACACTTCGGCCTTCAGGACTTCATACTCTGCCTGAAGCGTTTCGAGTTCTGCGAGGTCCTCGGCCTTCTGCTGCTCAGGCGTGAGTGGCTTCTTCGCTTTCGATTCGGCGACGGGGGCCGACTTGTGTTCGGTTGCTGACATTGGATTTCTCCGTTGAGGTTGAGGGAATGAGTGAGCGTGTGGATTACTTGCCGAGCAGGCGTTTGCGGTGATGTTCGACGAGGGTGGTTTCCTTGCCGTCGATGATGACCTTCGGCGGCGCGCTGCCGTCCTTGGGTTTGAACTTGCGGATGTATTCTTCCTGGAGCGAGCGTTTTGATTCGGCTTGCTCTTCACGGACGTTGAACTTCTCGCCCTTGTAGTAGCCAGAGAGAACGGTGCCAGCGCGGGCGGCATCACGTTCGATTTGTCGGATGCCGTTCACAATGTCGGCCTTTGCGGACTTCGCCTTTGGATCGCCAGCGGCTGCGGCCTTTGCGGCTTCGCGGTATGCGGCGTGGGCTTTTTCGTATTCGGTTTGTGCCATGATCGTACTGAGCTTTCTTTGTGAGAGAGGGGAAGGCGCGGGCGGGAACATCCCGCCCGCGCGGTTGAGGGCTTAGGAGAGCGTGACGAGCGCGGCCTTCTGCCACATGCCGTAGGCCATGCCGCGAACAGAACTGACGCCAAAGACTTCACGACGGTTGTCGAACTTGTCGTCTTTGATTTCGGCTTGCACGCCTTGCTCTTCGGTACGGATGAGCGGAGTCGAGCCCATCGCAGGGTTGCCGAAGAAGAAGTACAGCTTGTCTGCCGCGGTGATGCGGGTCGGAACGAACTGAACATTCACGGTGAACTCGCTCCACGCGAGCAGCGGGTTGTTGTTGCCCGAGCCGGTGCCCAGGTTGTTCAGGCCGATCGCGTTCTTCAGGCCCGCGTAGTGCCCTGCCTTCGTGCAAAGGATCAGGACTTCCGTCGGGTTCTGATTGATCAATTCACCCTTGTCGTCAGTGAGCGTCATCATGTACGCGATCGTCTGCGTGATGATGTCGGCCGCTTCGGTCGTGGTAAGCGTGCTCGTGGTCGCGACGTTCGCCGCCGGCACTTCGGTTGCCGTCAGGTCGTTCGTCTGGTTGCTTCCCGACTCGTTGTGGTCCGTGTCGAAGAACCACTGGCCGTCATAGGCCAGCGCGATCGTGCCCGCTTCGCCGGCAGTGATGTAGTTGCCCGCGAGCGTGTTCCAGTGCGTCGCGGTTCGGGTGACAAGCTCACCCAGGCGAGTCGCGATCTGGCCGGTCTTGTCACGACGCTTGTCGTCGACGCTGATCGGAATCGTCGATTCGTATGGGTAGTTGTAGACCGAGAGGGCGTACTTGTTCAGCACTTCCTCGTGACGCTCGCCGACCCATCGGCGCATCTGCGGCACTTGGCCGAACCAGTTGAGTTCCTCGACTTCGCGGTCGCTGGGCAATTCCATTGCGACGCGCGGAGCCCAGATGGCCTCCATTGCAGTTTCGAGTCTTGGGAAGAAGTCGGCGATTGAATCGCGACTGTCGAAAGTTCCGGGAATGATGATGTTGCCTGCTGGCATAGGTGTTTACCTCTGAAATTGTTGAGAGTTGAAGCCGCTCATGCGGCATTAGATCGAACGCTTGTACGTTGCTTCGAACGCGACGAGACAGGTCGTGCCGGTGATCCACCGGATGATCTTGCCGACTGCAGAGTTGCTGGTAGACGCGGTGGTGAAGGTGTCGTCATCGCTGGCGTACACCGTGTCGCCGACCTGGGCGGTCGAAGAGACGCCAGTGACAGAGAGCTTCACGACGCCCTTGTCGCGAACCTTAATGTTCTTTGCCGACGCCGCACCGGCGCTGTTGTCGCAGCGTTCGATGCAGAAGCCGAGAAAGTTGTCGCCGGCGACGAGCGGTCGACCGGTGCCCGTGCTGGACGATTCACCCACGGCCGCGCCGTTATAGATGATGTCGGTCGCGATCGCGGGCACTTCGTTAGTGCTGATGTCGTCGAGTTCGAATACGCGCTGCTTGTCAACTGCAAGAGTTGCCATGTTTGATTACCTCAGTTGTTTGTTGTGCTGGTTGCTGGTGATTTACTTGGCCATGCGGAACTTGCCGGTGAGTTCGGCTTTGCGGATCGACACATATCGATCCTTCGTGCTGAACTTGGACTGGCACTCGTCCGCGTTGTTGTTCCATTCCCACTCGGCGAGTGCCTTGGGATCTTTGCCGTCGGGCTTCGCAGCCTGTTCGGCAGGAACCGTCGCCGGTGCCAGCGGGATCGCGCCTTGGCCCTGCTGTTGAGCGGGTGCCGCCGGAGCGGGCGCAGGTGTTGCCACTTTCGCGGACAGCACTTTGACCTCTTCCATGAGCACATCCGCGAAGTCCGCTTTCGCCGACTGCGTATCCGTGCCCTTGGAGATTTGAGACTTGATGAAGTCGAGACGGCCGGGGAAGGCTTCGAACAGGGCCAGCACGCGCTGACGTTCCTGATTGACGCCTTCCGTCTTGCCCTCGGCTTTACCGACCTGGTTGCCCTTGGCGAGAAGTCCCTTCACGGTTTCGTCTTCGGGGTTCTCGGTGGCAAACGCTTTGAACTGTTGTGGGTTCATGTTTTTGTTTTCCTTGATGACGAACTCGACTGAATCGACGAGTCCTAGCGATTTGGCGGAAGAGGCAATGTGAACGCGTCCGTCCGCCAGTTCGCGGGCGCGGGTTTGTTTCAGTCCTCGACCCTTCGCCACGTCCTGGACGAAGAGGTCGTTCAATTCCATGACTTCGCGTTGAACGTCGTCAGTGAGTTCAGGTGTCACGCGACCGTCAGCGCCGGCCCCTTTGAGCCCGCCGCTGCTGACGAGCACGAGGTTGATGCCGATCTCGTCCTGCATTTTGGTCGTGTCGGTCAGCACGGTGTAGGTGCCGATGCAGCCGATCTGGCTGTCGCGGTTGGCGATAATGCTGTCGGCCTGCGATGCAGCGCGATACGCCGCCGATGCGACGAGCCCACCACACCGCGCGTCAACATCCTTCTGACAGCCGGCCACAGCCTGAGCCAGCATCCCGCCGGCGGTAGCGAGTCCACCAGGCGAGTCGATGTAGAGCTCGATTGACGTCACAGCCGGGTCACGGTTTGCCCGCTGCAATGCGTCGACGATCGGCGCGACGGCAGTGAAGCCGCACCACTCGTCGAAGAACGACGGGTAGTCGGTAATGGTGCCGACAACTTCGATCTGTGCGACACCGTTCTCGACCTTGTACGGCTTGTCGCCCGGCTTCGGTTCGCCGCGCGGGATGTCCGACAGCTTTGTCGAGTTCAGTCGCGCGATGAGCCCTTCCAGTGCAGGGCGGTGCATCTGCCAGTGGCCTTGAAGTTTGATGAATGGATTGCTCATGGGTTCTCTCGGTAGTGCTCCGGCAGCATGGCCATCAGGCGAGCCGTCGCGGTTTGCGCAGGCTGCTGAGTGTCCTGCTGATTCTGAGTGTCGATCTGCTGTGCGGCCTGATTGATCTGCGGCGCCGCCTTGTTGGTGTCGACTGGCAATCCGGCAGCGGCCATGAGTTCGCGGTCGGCCTTGTTCTGCTTGACGACAGTTGTGAAGCGGTAGCCCATCCCTCGGGCGATGAACGTGCGAGCGTCGACACCCAGCTCGACGGCAGCGGCTGCGGCTGCGATTTCCTTGACCGGGTCCACAAGGGCCAGCGGCTGCGGAATCCATTCATGCTTCCAGAAGTCGAGCGGGGCCTGCGCCCTGATGCGTCCGTTCTTCACCGCTTTGGAGATGACCCACTGATAGGTGCGCGAGACGTTCCGATCAGCAAAGTTCTGCTGCAGGATGTCGGCCGAGCGCTGGATCTGCATCTTGATCGCGCGGCTGACGGTGTAGTTCGCACGGCTCCAATCGAACAGCAACTGCTCGAGCGGGATGCCGAACGCCAGGCCGACGGGTCGCACGAACGCGGCGAGAGCTTCGGGGAAACTCTGGTTCGGCATTCCCGGATTGAGCAGCATCGGCTCGTCGCCTTCGCCGCCGACCATCACCTGGCCGGGCTCGCCCATTACGTACTTCTGAGTCTGCCCGCCGCTGTTCGTCATCGACGGCAGTCCAGCAGTCGCGGCGACTGGGTTCTTCTTCTTCAGGAAGATCGTGTACCACGTCGCAATGCGCGACATCGTCACCGTGTCCTCGAAGTAGCCGAGGATCATGTCGAACATATCGAACGTCGTGATGAACCGCGTCATGCCGCGGATGTCGCTGAGCCGGTCGCGGTTGGCGAGGAAGATCGCGAAGTCCGCGTCAATGCTGGTGTAAGTCGTCTTGTACTTCTCGTCGACCGATTCAATCCAGAACTTCGAAGGGCGGCCGGTCGCGTTCAACTCGACGCCGTCAATCGTCAGTCCGTTGGTGTACTTGCCGGGCGGCGACTTGATGTAGTCGCCTTCGATCGGCTGCAGCTTTCCGTCGAAGCCGTCGTCGACGAACTTGATCAAGACGTCGCCGTCGCGGAGCTGCGAGCGGAATACCTTGCGCTGCATCTCGTCGTAACTGTCGATGCCGCGAACATCGCAAGTCTTCTTCCAGTTCTCCCAGAAGTCCGACGCCTCTGCGTTGAACTCTTCCGACTCGGTGCGAGGTTCGATCTGAATGCCCGTGCCGATGATGTTCTCGACACAGCGGTCCAGCGCGCCGGCCGCGATCGGGTTCTTTCGTTCCAATGCTCGGGCGCGATCGCGTGCGGATCGCTGGTCCTGCTGCCGTGGCAACCGCTGACCCGTCATCGACGTGCTGGCTTCCCACGGACGCGACAGCCTGGTCGAGACGGTGCCTCGGTAATTCGACAGCGCCGTCCGTGCAACCTCGCGGCGCAGAGACGCCATCGGCGACACGTAACTGATGACGCGATCGAGGAAGGTCGGCTGGGGTGTCGGTTGTGGTTTGCTCATCAGTTCGGGTCGTTGATCTGGACGGACACCATGCCGAGCGGGGTTTCAGTCGATGCGGCCGCAACCTCTTCCTGAAGGCGACGGCGTTCTTCATAGAGCGCGCCGAGGTCTGCCTGGGTGAGAGACTTGCCGCCTTGATTTTTCGCCTGACCGCCCGCATTGATCATGGCGATGTTGTGCTCGCACAGTTTCAGCAGGTCGGCTGCGGTGAAGCTCTGAAGCGCGTCAATGTCGATTGCCATGTCTCAGTGCCTTTCGCCCCACAAGCGGGGCCGGGTCTGCGGTTCTGCGGGTGCCGCCGGCTGCTCGGTCGCTTCGGGCGCGAGCGGGATGCCCATACCGAAACGCCATGCCGCGGCAGCCTGCTGCTGCTCGTCGTCCCAGATGTGGTTGTTCTTCTCTTGGCCCGGCAGCGGCTTCCATTCCTCTTTGCCGGTCTGCGGGTCGAACAGCTTGGCCTCGCTCGCCATCTGGTCGGCATACTGGTCGTCGATCTGGTTATGGGGCAGCCACTTCGACGGGTCGGGATCGTGCACCAGCCGGTGCAGCGTGTCCTTCGACTGCTCGGTATCGATGAGCCACAACACAACGCCGTGCGTCTTCTGCAGCTTCTCTTGGACCATCCACATCTGCCGGCCGCTCGCGCCCTTGGTCGGCTTGATCCGTCCGTCGGACTGTGCGAGTTGGTAGATCTCGAACCAGCGCGGGCCGCCTGAGTCGACGAGCAGGATCTGCGGGGTTGCGGTCCCGCCACCTTCAAAGGGAATCCGCGCGTTGATCGTTCGCTCGACCAGTTCGGCCTTGCTGTTGGCGATGCCGTAATCGACCAACTGGGATCGATACCCGTTCGTCCAGGCTCGGATCGTGTACCAGAAGTAGCCGTCCTGATCGTTGTTGCCCTGCGTATCAGCAGTCGCAACAAGTAGCGTCGTCCACTTCGGAACCAACATCGGCGGGCCGGCTGCCTTCGCCTTCTCGTGGAACAGGCTCGGCTCGGTCTTTTCCCGCGTCTCTTCGAACGGCTGCGCCAGTCGCTGATTGATGAAGTCGCACAGCGCCTGCACATCGTCCTGCGCGTTGAGCCATTCTTCGGCCAACTGGCTGAAGCTGACCCACGGCGAGTAAGTCGACGGCAGGAAGAATCCGATGCGCTTCGCCGTGACCGCGGGGCCGACGACTCGACCGTCTCGGGTGACCGCCTGGTCCTCGGCAGCCCACAAGCCACGCCTGAGCATTGGCGGCTTCTCGTGGTCGCGGATCTGCGCCTTGCAGTGCTCGCATTCGTAGTAGGCGAGCGACTCCGTTTTGATTTTCTCGGCCCGCTTCTTCCGGTCGGGCTCATCGGACTCGGGCCACTTGACGCCCTTCCAGTGCAGTTCCTGGTAGCCGTTGCAGTGCGGACAAGGCACCCAGAAGTGCATCTTCGCCGTACACATCTCCCAGCTTTTCCAGACGTTGCCGCGGCGAGTCGTTGGCGTGCCGCCGATGACCTTGCGGGCTCGGCCCTTGGACTTCGCCACCGTCAGACGTTTGTCGGCCTTGGCGAGCGGGTCGCCGCCGGTGCTGCTGAATGCCGGATACTCGTCGGGCTCTTCGCAGAACAGATATCGGATCGGTCGCGACTTCACGCCGGCAGAGCTTCCCGCCCACGCCATGAACAGCGACATGAACCGGAACCGGATGCGGTGTTTCGTGTTGTGCTTGCGCTTCGTCGAGACGTGAGCCTTGATCGCGTCCGTGTTCGTGATCAGCGGCTCAAGACGTTCGACCCGGAAGTCCTCGGCCGACTTCTGGTCGGACATCAGGAACATCAGCGGGCCGGGGTCGACGTCGATGCAGTAGCCGGTCAGGTTGCGGACGAGTTCCGAGTAGCCGACCTGCGCGCCCTTCAGGACCGTGATCTCTTCGACCGACTTCACGAACCAGTCGCAGACATCGCGCCAGTACGGCGTCCGGTCGAACGTGTACGGGCCGGGCTCGTCGGACTCTTCTGGACTCAGTGTGCGGTTCTGTTCCGCCCACTCCGACGGCAACGGCCGCTTCGCTGGGTAGACCGCGCTCCAGAACGCCTTCGCTGCAATTGTGATCGAGCAGAACTTCAAGCGGCTTCTTCAGCTTCATCGGCCTGTTTGCGGCCGGCGTCACTCAATACGCGAAGGATGCCTTCAATGATCGCGTTCGTCTTTTCCTGAAACTCGGCCGATGCCTGCATTGGCATCCCCAGCGTCAGCGCGATCGGCAGGATGGACGTCGTCGCGTTGCGGAAGTCGTTGCGGATGCGCTGGCCGATCTTCTCCCACTCGCTGACCACGTCCGCGATCGGGACCAGCTTCTTTCGTTCGCGCAGTAGTTGTGTCTCGGCTTCGTCCGCCTGGGCATTGAGCTTGCGGACTTCGGCGTTGAGCTTTCCCTCGCGGAGCACGCTGACCCGACCCGCGTTCTCGGGCTTCGGCTTCTCAGGCGCGCCGGGCTTCAGGTTGTCGGCTCGCCATCGCTGGATCAGCGGGATCTGCGATCGCTTCCATGGGCCTTTGCCGAACTTCCAATCCGTACGCCGCATCCACCGCGACACCTGCGATTGCTTGCACTCCAACGCGTTCGCGAGGGCCGTCTGTGTCGTAATGCTGTCGTGCTTCACGTAAGCCTATGTGATTTATGCGGATGCGATTTCGGAGCGGTTCAGACTGGGGGAACGGCAGGCGTTTACC
>ERZ650308.1977-NODE-1977-length-10288-cov-5.759113_pt1 | contig 10288 bp, 10 predicted proteins | sample MGYA00376244_ERZ650308 | MGnify/ENA primary metagenome ERZ650308 (study PRJEB26733, sample SAMN07839295) | wastewater metagenome | biome: small river; feature: stream; material: water | place: USA: North Carolina | collected 2016-04-26 ...
CGGAGAAGCAATTTTAGATTCAAAAATTTCAAACGAAATCTTAAAAGAAATTCCAATTTTAGGTTGGATTTCCAAAACTGTAACTGTAGTTGACAAAGTAAGGACAAAATTTTTAGTTGATAAAATTTTTAAATTTGTTAATGGTCTTTCCGATATAAATGAGGGCGAGTTTCGTGAATTTGAAGCTAAATATTTGTCGAATCCTGAAGATATGGAAGGATTTTATTCTGCTTTATTAGTAGCAATTGATCGCGTAGATCATTTAGATAAAATGAAAATCATTGCTAATTTATTTTCGAATTTAATGATAGGGAAAATCGATGAATCATTTTTTCAAAGGTCATTTAACATCGTTCAATCTTTATATTTCAATGATTTAAATGATTTCATCGAAAATAAATTAATCTTTACTTACGATGAAATTTATGAAAGATCCAATATCAATCATGCACTTCTGTCTTTAGGACTATTAACATTTCACATTATTGATAATCAAAACTCTAATAAAAGAGTGCCCAATGAGACAAATTTAAAATTCCATTATGTTTATTCTTCTTTTGGAAGGAAGTTTATTGATGCTTGTCAATTCAATAGTTCGAAACGAATATTTTAGATCATTTTGTGGTTTATTCCCTTATTTTCCTTGTTGAATTCATTATTTATTTTTTGTAATCGTGTCACAATTATTTGTATATTTGTGACATGAGCAAGTCTATTAATAGTCAAATTGAAGCAAGAGTTAAGCGGGCGAAGCCTGGTTGTATTTTTTTGCCTTCAGATTTTAAGGATTTGGGGACTTCTACAGCAATCAGGAAAGCGCTCTCTCGTTTGGTTGAGCAGAAAGTTTTGGTTCGTATGGGTCAAGGAATTTATGTGACAGCTATGCATGATAAGGTGTTTGGAGAGGTGCTTCCTTCCATAGAAGAAATAGCAACATCTTTAGCAAAAAAAGAGCGCGTGAAAATTATGCCTTCAGGACAATATGCTTTGAATAAAATTGGGCTTTCTACGCAAGTTTCTATGAAGTTGGTTTACCTGACTAATGGTACAAAGAAAAATATTAATATCGGTAAAGGATCGATTGTATTTCAACCTACAACTGCCAAAAAATTAGCTATGATTGGTTCAATTTCTAGCTTAGTGTTGTTAGGTTTAGAGGAATTGGACTTAAAACAATTGTCCAAATCAGAAATAGAAAAAGTAAAAAAAATACTCGAAAAAGAAGATGAGAAAAAATTGAAGCATGATTTGAAACTCGCTTCTGCAAAAATTAGTGATTTTGTAGTTAAAAACTATTTAAATCAAACTGTATGATTGGATGGCTTGAAAATCTTGATGATGTCTCACGAAAAATCTCTTTAAATCAAGCATCATTGAGGTCGGGAATATCTCCAAAAGCAGTTGAAAAAGATTGGTGGGTAACACTTGTTTTGAAAATTTTATTCACATCAAGGTATGAACCGTATTTTGCATTCAAAGGAGGGACCTCATTGAGTAAAGGTTGGGGAATTATTGATCGATTTTCTGAAGATATTGATATTGCTCTAAATGCTGAAGTGTTTGGATTAAATTATAAAGACAATCCATCTAAATCATTTGTTGAACAACTTAGGAGAAAGGGTTGTTTATTTACAAGTAATGAAATTGCTAATGAGTTAAGAGAATCCTTTGAAAAACTTCAAATTCGTAAGGAGTTGTATTCCATAGAGGTGCAGGAAATTCAAGCTGATATGCCAGACACCGATCCTCAAACAATATATATAAACTATAAATCCTTGTATGACCCTAATCCATATTTGCCAGAAAAGGTAAAAGTTGAGTTTAGTGTTCGTTCCCATAATGAGCCCAACGATTGCCGTCATATGCAATCTTTATTAAATTATTATTTCCCAAATGACATTTATGGAGAATTTGCGTTCCCAGTTACTACTATTCAACCTGGTAGAACACTGATTGAGAAAATTTTATTATTACATGAGGAATACAATCGAGAAGATGAGAGCAAAATGAAGACATTTAGAATGTCTCGTCATTATTATGATTTATATCGATTAAATGAAAATTATTCTCATACTTTGGTAGATATTCAATTTATTGAAGACATTATTAAGCATCGAAAATCATATTCCCCAATAAAACATTTCGATCAAAGTACCCTATGTATAGGTCAAATTTCTATCATTCCTTCTGACGAAAAATTAATGAAATTAAAAAATGACTATGAAGAAATGGCTAAAGAAATGATGTATGGAGATATCCCTTCATTTAATGATTTGATTATTATGGCTAGAAATATTCAAGATTCTTTCAATCAAAAATTATGACCTTTTGATAGGTAATAAAAAGAGCATTAAAGTTTATTTATTACTACTTATATAGTGCACATTCCGGTGCGCAGTTTATTTAGAAATCCTTCAAAATCAGTAAAATCAGCGTAATCTGCGGTTTAGATTCGTGTGGTCCACGGGGAGCAGGTTACATACATTTAAGTTTGAAATTGTGCCTAAAATTATACTAATGGTATAATTATTAGGTCATAAAATAAACTGTCAAATTTTAATTTGTATGCTGGTAGCCATACCGTAATTCTCTGAATTAAAGGTTAATTTAAAGCTAGTTCATGTATTTTGGTTTAAATAAAATATTATATTTGTACTATGAGTATAAATTTGGACAATAAATTAAACAAATTATTGCAAGATATCCCCAAAGGGACAGTTATTCTGTCTTCTTGGTTGTTGTCTCAAGGGTATTCGCATTCCCTTCAGCATCGCTATTTAAAGAGCCATTGGCTTGAAACGATCGGCAGTGGTGCATTTAAAAGGAAAAATGATGAACTAGTAGTTTTCGGGGCCTTATATGCTTTGCAGCAACAAAAAGGAAAGAATATTCATATAGGAGGGAAATCAGCGTTGAGCTTGTTGGGTTTTGCCCACAATATTGAAATGAATAATACATCGCTTTCATTTTTCGCTCATCCAGGATATAAATTTCCGAAATGGTTTAAAAATAATCGGGACTGGAAGGCGCATCGATTGTTTTGTTCAAGCTTTTTGCCTGCGCAGTTGGGTATAATGGAGTATGATCTAGGTAATTTTAAAATAAAAATTTCAACCCCCGCAAGGGCGATACTGGAATGCCTCGAAATAGCACCTAAGAAGTTTGATTTGGCAGAAGTGTATTTGATCATGGAGGGTCTAACGAGTTTAAAACCTAGTGAAGTTCAAAAAATGCTTGAGGCTTGTACTTCTATCAAAGTGAAAAGGTTGTTTTTGTATTTTGCAGAAGTCTCTAACCATACATGGTTTAACTATTTAGATGTTGATAAAATCAATTTGGGCTCAGGGAAACGGTCGATTGTAAAAGACGGTTCATACAATGAAAAGTATAAGATAACAGTGCCCCAAAGAATAAACTGATGGAGTTAATTTATATACGTCAAACGGAATTATTGCTCAGAGTATTACCATATATCAACGAAATGGGTGTTTTTGCACTCCATGGAGGAACTGCAATCAATCTATTTCATGATGAAATGCCAAGATTATCTGTAGATATTGATCTAACCTATTTGCCCATTGAAAATCGGGAAAGTGATTTGAAGGAAATAAAGGCAAATTTGGAAAAAATTGCTTCTGAACTTAAAAGAGTAGTTCCTGGTATTCAAGTGACTAATCCTAACCATGTGATGGGGGAGTTTAAGCTTTTCTGTAATTTGAAGGGCGTACAAATTAAAATGGAAGTCAATACAATTAATCGTGGGGTTATTGGCGCTGTTGAGACTCGAAGCTTATGTGCTAGGGCACAGGAAAGGTTTGACCAGTTCTTTGAAATGAAAACGGTCCCCAAGAATCAACTTTTTGGAGGAAAAATTATTGCAGCGTTAGATCGTCAACATCCAAGAGATATATTTGATACAATGAGGCTTTTGGATAAAGAGCCTCTCGATGAAGAAATGATCAAGGGCTTTTTATTTTGTTTGTTGTCATCAAGTAAACCCATGCATGAGATTTTAGCACCTGTGTTCAAAGACCAGCAAAGTGCTATGAATACTCAGTTTCATGGAATGACAGATGTGGATTTTACTTATGGCGTTTATGAGCATCAAAGAAAAAGATTACTGGAAGCTATATTAAAGTCACTAAATAGGCAGCACTTAAATTTTTTGAGGTCGGTAGCCACGAATAAGCCGGATTGGATATATGGAGATTGGAGCAATTATCCGGGGATTAGTTGGAAACTTAAAAACTTGGTCGAACTAGAAAAGAACAATAAGTCCAAGTTTCATGAGCAATTAGAAGCTTTATCAAGAATCAACTTACAAGCTTAATGAATGATAATTTTTGTGTGAAATATCATGCATTGGACTTGTATTTATTGTTTAATGAATGAAATTTAATGCAAAACTTGCTTAAATGTATAGATTCCAGCCTTCGATGATTTATAGGCTAACTATAATTCATGGGCATATAATCTCGCTTAGGGGCATTTGTCTCTTGATGCGTAATCGGAAAATTTGTGATACGGTAATTGGGGGCTTTATCCCATCCGAAATTCACATTTCCCCACTTGGCACCTGATTTTGTCATTTCACTCCTTGCAATTTCTTGATTTATCAATAGCTTTACGCTCGAATTGAATCGTCGCGCGTCGCTTGCTCATGGAAAAATCGTTTTGCATCATCCTTCCCTGCTTTAATGAAAGTGGCGTCATCGCCCAGCTCCTCAGGGATATCGAAGCCAAAACCGTCCAAAGCTCCTACGCTTTCCGCATCATCCTCGTCGATGACGGATCCACCGACGACACCGTGGCCATCGCCAAAGCTTTTCAATTCCAATCCCCGCTGTACGAATTAAAAATCATCCAACTGCGCCACAATTCCGGCCACCAAGAAGCGATTCGCCACGGCCTACATTATGCGCACAGCCTGCAAACGAATGCCGCGGGTTACATTGTGATGGATTCAGACGGCGAAGATGATCCCGCCGCGATTTTGAACTTCATTCAAGGCGCCGGAACGAACGACATCATGCTGGTGAATCGGGGGAGCCGACAAGAAAGTTTCCGCTTCAAAGTGGGTTATTTCTTCTACCGCATTATTTTTCAGATCATTACCGGCCGCAACATTTCCCATGGGAATTTCTCCATGATTAGCGATCGCGTTTTGGCAAAAATCGTTCACCAACCTTTTATCCACTATGGCAGCTTTTTGACCAAACAAAAAATGGGTATTTCCTATTTTACCTTTGACCGCGCCGCCCGCATCGATAATAACCCCAAAATGAATTTTCAAAGCCTCGTCTTTCACGGGCTTTATTCCATGATCGAGTATTCCGAAGAGATTCTTTACTCCCTCATGAAACTGTTTGTGCTGTTTATCTTCGCACTCTTTGGCGTGGCTTGTTATGTGATCTATTCCAAATACATCGCTTTCACCGCCATCTCCGGCTGGACTTCAGGCGTCGCCGGAAGTTTGTTCATCTCGCTCCTCGTGATCGTGTCCACCGTGATCCTCGGATTGATTCTCCTATCCATCAAAAAAATCATGCTGCAAACGTCGAAGAATTACGACGAGGTGTAAATAGCATTTTATCAGTTTTATTTACTTTTCTTTCAAAGATGTTTCCCAACTTGTGGAAACATTTTTTTTGTATACTGAATCTTTTTAATGTGTCATATAAATGTCAATTTTAATTATATTTGTTTATTATATGACTCATTATATGAAAAATGCACCTTTGCTTTTGCCGAAACTTACACAAATTATCCAGGTGATGGGTGAAAATATTCAATTTGCTCGTTTACGTCGCAAAATGTCGGCGAGCCAGTTGGCAGAACGCGCGGGCATCAGTCGGAAAACGTTATACAACATTGAACATGGCGTTGCCACCGTCGCGATGGGGCACTATTTGCAAGTTTTGTTTGTCTTGGGGTTTGAGAAGGATTTATTGGAAGTTGCAGCTAATGACTTGCTGGGACGAAAATTGCAAGATGCGGGTATTAAATTGATGAAACGTGCACCTAAAATAAAATGATATGAAGGGGGTAAATGGAATAATTTACGTTTCTGTAAATAGGGTCTTTTTCATAGACAATTGAAAATTAAAGGTTTTATCCTCAATTCTAAACAGTCTTAATGGTGCTTACACTTTTACTACAGTGGATCTCAGGGGTAATTCTTTGTAAGAACTACAAGCCAAGAATTTCCGAAAAAATTGATAAAATTTTACAAATTTTGTAAAAAAATAATAGTTAATTCGGAAAATATCCGAATTGTGTTTATATATTTGACACATGAATATAATTAGGGAATTGTCTTCGTATAGCGATCAACCGATAAGTACACAAGTTCTTCTCGGCTTGCTAAAAGGGTATAACCGACCCTATGACAAGATAATGGAGTTGCTTAAGCAAGGTGTTATTTATCAATTAAGAAGAGGGCTTTATGTCACGAGTTCTTTGGTCAGTACAAACACTCCTGAACCTTTTCTGATAGCCAATCATTTATATGGCCCAAGCTATGTATCACTTGATTCAGCCTTGTTTCATTGGGGATTAATTCCTGAGCGGGTTTTTGAGATTTGTAGCATGACCCCAAAAATTTCCAAGCGATATACGTCGCAACAAGTTGTTTATAGTTTCACTCACTTGCCTTTGGCCTATTATCCTTTGGGAATAAAATCCTTATCGATACATGAAAAGCAGACCGTGTTAATTGCGGGCCCAGAAAAAGCACTTTGTGATAAAGTGATTACAACGGCAGGAGTCAATTTGCGCAGTAAGCAACAAGCACTTGCTTTTTTGGTGGAAGATTTGCGAATTGAAAAGGATCAACTTCGTGAGTTCGATTTACGGGCCATGATAACCTGGTTGCCCGTATGTCCTAAAAGTCGTAGTATTAAATTAATCATTGAAGCAATAGCAGGATTATGATAAAGGATTGGATTGATTCATATAAGCCAAAAAATATTCAAGAAACAGAACAAGCTTTGCGAGAAATCATGCAAGAAATCACACTTGCTGGTCTATACAGGGCAAGTTTTTATAAACATGCTGCCTTCTACGGAGGAACGGCTCTGCGAATATTTCATGGGCTAAATCGATTTTCGGAGGATTTGGATTTTTCTCTTTTGGAAAAGAATCCTGATTTTGAATTTGAGCCTTTTTTCCCCTATGTGCTTGAAGAATTTAATGCAATGGGTATGCAAGTTTCATTAAATCAGAAAACGAAGTTAAATATATCGAATATTGATTCTGCATTTTTAAAGTCTGAAACGTGCTGGAGCGAGTTAATATTTGAAAGTACGATACCTCAAATTAAGCTTACTGTAAAGCCTAGCATAAAAATTAAAATTGAGATAGACACAAATCCGCCGCTTCATTTTAACACAGAGCATCTATTACTTACTAAACCTTTTTCCTTCTATGTGAATTGTCTTACCTTGCCAAATTTGTTTGCCGGGAAAATGCATGCGATGCTTTTTCGTAAATGGAAAAATAGAGTTAAGGGAAGAGATTGGTATGATATGGAATGGTATATCAGAAATGGAGTCAAGTTGAACTTAAGTCATTTTTGCCAAAGAGCCATTGAAAGTGGCGATTGGTCTCAGGAATCAATTACTAAGAACCAATTATTGGAATTGTTAGTCATGAAAATCGATTCAACTAAAATTGAAAATGTGAAAGAAGATGTGATTCGTTTTGTCCAAAATCCAGAAGAATTAACGATTTGGTCTAAAGAATATTTCAACAAACTTATCGTAAATCTTGAAGTTGAAGAATAATGTTTATTTGATTTTTTGCAAATAAACAAGCATGATTCGGCCGGTTTCTATGGCACCTGCACTGCTTTCGGAAACTCAATGAAATACATCGGCCCAATGGCCTCTACGTGATACGGCCCCCAGCTTGGTCCCAAACTCGGGAGATCACTAATCACACATTCCACCCACTCCGTTCGTGCATTGCGTGTATGCGCTAAGCTTGGATCTGCATGTACATCAATCAAATGCTTTCCAGGCATCATCGCCCACCAAGGATATTCCATGCCGTCATAGCTCCAAGCCATCCCAATGCGCGTATAGCCTTTGGCCTGAATCCTTTTGCGTATTTCCGCATAAGGTCCGCGATTCACTAATTTGTTCTGAAAATAATTGGCCTCGCGCGTTAATTGCCATGCCGCCGGACGTGCCTGCAATTGAACAGAATCCAACAGGATGTCCACAATCCGTGCACGCTGCGACTCGGATAAATCGGCTTTAATGCGGTATTGGTCTCCCTGCTTTTCGTAATAAGTAGTTAACTCTTGGTACCAAGGGCTTCTCAGAATTTTCTGCCAATCGGTTTTCGAGAGCTGCTGCTGTGGTACATGTTGCCAACGGCGAATCAGGTTCTCCGCCACCAGGATCGGTTTTGACTTGTTGATGAACAGCCAGGGCCAAGGTAATATAAATAAGATAATGAGGTATTTCGCTTTGGCGCGAGGAATGAATTTTCCTAGGATATAGCCGATGCTGATGGCTTGAATTCCATAGAGGCCTACGAGTAAGCGGGCCAACATCGGATTATAGCGGATAAAACTGCAAAATAGCACAAAACCCATTAGCGAAATGCCTAACAAAAAGCCTACATGGGGAATGTTTTTTCGGTACTTGATTCCGTAAGCTATGGCCAGTAGGAACAGCAAACTACCTACTATATTGCCCGCCGTATCTTCCGTGTAGCCAAACATCGAGTTGAACACATAAGCATCATAGGTTCCCTCCACCGGATTATCTGGCAAACCCCAAACAGCGTGTAATTGATGCACGGCAGCGTTCACAGCCCGGTTCCATGGCCCTAAGGGTAAAGCCCAGTCGGTGGCCCAAGTGCGCAGCGTATTGGAATAAGTAATCGCAGGGCTTAATTTCCCATTCGTCACGGCGATGTGCATGGGACTATCGGGTTTTGGCCCTAATACATGTCCGAAGGTTTGTTGATTGCGTCCTAAAAAGGGTCCCAAAATCAGCAGAGCAATGGGGAGGCTAATCAGAATTTTGGGCACGATATTTTTGCGCAGATAGTTTAGGTGAAAAAGCAATAAGGGTAGGACAAATAACAAGCTGGTAAATTTGACCAAAGCTCCTAAACTGATTGCCAAAGCGAGCCAAAGCGTATTGTTTTTGTTCTTATGCTCCAGCAGGAAATAAAAACTCGCCAAGACAAAAAAGCCAGCGATTAGGTCATTCTGTGTCGTCGTCGACTGAAAAATCACCATTGGATTCAACAAGTACACCAGGATCCCTAATCCTTGCTGGATGCGATGTCCTCCCATGTGGCCGATGATTCGCACAATCAAAAGCAAATTGATGACGAGCGCTGCCCATTGGAAACTGTTTGCCCACAGGTCGCTGCCTTGCAAGAGATAGCTATGTAAAATAAGGTATTCCGCGAGGGGAGAGGAGAAGAGTTGGCGCGCGATCCCCGTCGGGTAAAAGTCTACGTTCCCGTTTTGGGCCCAATGCGCCACACGCGCCATGTGGTAAGACATGGAATCGTAATTGTTGGGCGGGAAATAAAGTGCCTCAGCGAGCAGAATACCTAGCAAAACCAATATGCCTACACCCAGTTTCGGTAGCTTGGGAAGTGGAGGAAATTGGGTTTGTTGGTATGTCGTCCAAGCCCTCCTGCCCATCAATAGGCAAGCAAGACCATAGGCGATCCAAAGGTTTTGGGTATTAAGGGCATTAAACAGTGATAGGATTTCGGTGCCGACATAAACCGCTGTACTGAAAGCTAGGCATGCTTTGATGAAAGCATCGAAAACGATTGTCCAATGGCTTATGTGTCCTTTGGGAATCCAAAAGGAAATGCTGAGCAGAAAACCAAGGATGAATAAGATCACGTTATTCCACCGTTACAGATTTCGCTAAATTTCGTGGTTTATCCACATCCAATCCGCGTAATACCCCAATGTAATAAGACAATAATTGCGTAGGCAAGACGCTAATGAGTGGGGCCAACAACTCATCCACCTCCGGCACAACCATCACATGGTCAGCCATATCGCGAATCAACGTATCTCCCTCTGAAATCACCGCAATCACCATGCCTTTGCGGGCCTTAATTTCTTGGATATTACTCACGATTTTCTCGTAATAGGCATCTTTGGTGGCGATGAACAAGACCGGTAGGTTTTCATCGACCAAAGCGATTGGACCATGCTTCATCTCCGCAGCCGGATATCCTTCCGCATGGATGTAGGAAATCTCTTTCAATTTTAAGGCGCCTTCCAAAGCAACCGGGAAGT
>ERZ650308.1979-NODE-1979-length-10283-cov-5.640986_pt1 | contig 10283 bp, 12 predicted proteins | sample MGYA00376244_ERZ650308 | MGnify/ENA primary metagenome ERZ650308 (study PRJEB26733, sample SAMN07839295) | wastewater metagenome | biome: small river; feature: stream; material: water | place: USA: North Carolina | collected 2016-04-26 ...
GAACGAGAGGTGAAAGTCCAGATTTTCACCCGCTTTCACTCGTTCACCCGTGGGCCTAGAACGGGGCCTGGACCAGAGCAGGCCAGGTCATGATCGCGCCTGGTTCAAGATCCAGGGCGGGGCCGGGTCATGGTCGCGCCCGGTTCGAGGTCCGTGACCATGCCCCGGTCCATGATCGCGCTCGGTTCAGGGTCCGGTGCGCGGCCGGGTCTTGAGCAGGCCGGGTCATGGTCGCGCCCGGTTCGGGGTCTGGGACTTGGCCGGGCCCCTGGCAGGCCCAGAACAGGCCCTGGCCTTGCGCAGGCCGGGTCATGGTCGCGCCCGGTTCAAGGTCCGGGACCTGACCGGGACCCTGGCAGGCCCAGAACAGGCCCTGGCCTTGCGCAGGGCGGGTCTTGGGCGCGGGCGGGTCTGGCAGGACCCGGTCCCTGGTCAGGGCGAACCCGAGAGGTCCCCGGTCAATTCTTGGGCATGCCCACGATCACTGGCACGTACGGATCCATTCCCTGGCTCCTGACCGATCTGACCATCGCGGAACCGGCCGTGACCCAGCTCCTGCCCCAGTCCATGCGCACGCCCATTCCCGTGGACGCGGCCACGACCGCGAACGTGGTCTTGAGCGGGTACCAGACCATTGACGGGGTCGCGTTCTCGGCCGGGGCGCCCCTGGTCCTCGTCAAGGACCAGACCGACAAGCGCCAGAACGGGGTCTACACCATGGGCGGATCCGCCTGGGTGCGTGGGCCAGTCCCCTCCCAGGTCATGCCCACGATGGGGGTCGTGGCGCAGAGCACGTCCATGGTCCCGGGCCTGTCGTACCTGTCCACGTTCCTGGCGCGGGCCGGGACGAGGGGCCGCGGCCTGTACTTCTTTTGCACCAGTCAAGACCCGAACATCCCGGACCGGACCGATATCGTGATCGAGACCCTGGGCGCGACCCTGTTCGACTGGCACGCCCAGAGCGCGGAACAGACCATCATCCGGGACCTGGACAAGGGCATCAAGCCGATCAAGCTCTCGTACCTCGCGGACCTCTCTCAACTCACGTTCGTGAAGGTGTGCAAGATGCTCGAACTGCTCTACACCGGGGGCTCGGCCAACAGCGTGGACGGGACCCCGGACCGGTCCGAGCGCATGCGCAAGCACTGGCAAAAGCGGTACGAGGACGAACTCGCGAACACCACCTTGCGCACGATCGGACAGGCCCGGATCAAGAGCCGGTCCGTGCGCATCATTCGAGGATCGTGATCATGAGCAAGAACGCAACCATTACCTGCACCGTGCCCCTGACCCGAGAGCGCAAGATCGAGATCTGCGCGCAGGCCGCGCACGAGATCAATCGGGTCTGGTGCCTGGCCCACGGTGATAACTCGGCCCCGCCCTGGTCCGAGGCCCCGGACTGGCAAAAGCAGAGCGCGAAAGAGGGCGTGCGCGTGGCCCTGACCGGGGCCAGTCCGCAGGAACTGCACGAGTCGTGGGCCGCGGCCAAGGTCAAGGACGGCTGGGTCTATGGCCCGGTCAAGGACCCGGACGCTAAGACCCATCCCTGCCTTGTCCCGTACCAGGATCTGCCCAAGTTCCAGAAGGACAAGGACTACCTGTTCTCGCAGACAGTCAAGACCCTGGCCGCTGCGCTGAACCTGGAGTGAGACCATGCCCGTGATCCAGGACCCTCAGATCCAGGCCCTGATCCTGGTCGCGACCGGGCGTCTGAACGCGAACATGCGCCTGCGCGAGGACCTGCGCGATACCCTCGGTCTTGCCCAGCCCGTGGGCATCGCCCTGAACTTCGACCCCGGGCCGGGCATGCTCCCGGGCATGAACGTCTCCTATCCAGCCCTGTGCATGTGGCGGATCGCGGACGAGTTCTATCCCGAGACCATGAGCCGGCGCGCGATCATGGCCACGGTCGGGATCAAGATCGTGCTCTCGGCCTCGAACAATACCCCACTCTCGTCCGCGATCCTGCACCGGTACGCCTCGGTTCTGGACGAGGCTTTTGACGACTCGTGGGAGGACCAGTGGGGCGGGGACGTGCTCAAGGCCGCGAACCTGATCCACTGGGAGCTGAGATGGAACGCGCGGTACGGGTACGAGGGACCAGACGCCCAGACCCTGTACCCGACCATGGCCGGCACGGGCAAGGCCCTGCACGACCGGGGCTTTGACCCGAACTATCTCCCGGACGGGTCCTCGCTCCTTAGCGTGGTCGGGATCTCGCTCGACATGAACCTGCGAGGGGTCGCGCAGGACGGGGACGAGGCCCCGGCCTTTAACCCGCTTGTGGGCGTGGTCCTGCCGTCCTTTGCACCGCAAAACCCGTACGCTCCGCCCGCGTCCAAGTCCTGACAATTCTAGGGCATGAGCGCACCACGAACGATCAAGGTCCGGGCCGTGCCCGGGCGACTCCTCCCACGCCCTGAGCCCCCGTACCGGCCCGAGAACTGGGTCGGCTGGCGCGTGGCTCTGCCAGGCGAGACCCCTGACATGGTCCTGCCCCCGGGCCAGGGCGTGTTCGATCGGCCCGAGCGCCGGGTCCTGCACGAGGGCAAGGAGCATGTCATGCCCAAGATCGTGAAGGGGCGCGAGATCGCCCTGTGCATGATCGAGGGCGGGGTCGAGGTCCCGGACCAGTACGAGTACCGCCGGGCCATCGCCGACGGTGACCTCGTCCAGATCGAGAACTGAGGATCACGAACATGAGCAACATCTCGCCGTCCTACAAGGTTCCGGGCCTGTTCATCACCGTGGGCTTTGGCCAGGGCGCGCTCAGTCCCCTGAACGCGCCGCGCAAGGTCATCGCCTGTGACTACGGGACCTCGACCGGGACCGTGGCCGTGAACACGCCCACGATCATCTTCAACGCGGACGATGCCGCGGTGAAGTTCGGCCCGGGGTCGCACCTGCACCTGGGCGCGAAGGCGTTCTTTGAAGAGTACCCGGAAGGGACCCTGTATGGCCTGCGCTATGCCGAGGCCGCGGGCACGGCGGCGGAGTTCACGATCACGATCGCGACCAACGCCGGGTCCACCGGGGCCTACTACGTGGACGTGAACGGCCTGCCCGAGGTCGAGGTCCCGGTCGATTCCGGGGCCACGCCCACGACCCAGGCCACAAACGGCACGGCCCTGCTCAACGCCCGGTCCGATCTGCCCCTGACCTTCACCTCGGCCGCGGGCGTGATCACGGGCGTGTGGAAGCACAAGGGCGCGCGTGGGAACCAGGCCAAGATCCGCATCACCTCGAACGTGTCCGCGACCACGTACGTGGTCGCCCAGAGCGTGGTCGGGGCCACGGACGGAAACCCGGCCACGGCGCTCGACGCGATCCAGAGCGCGGACTATGACTTCATCGTGACCGGCGCGGACGTGACCAGTTCCACCACGGGCCTGACCCCGTTCGTGGCCCGCACGGTGCTGCGCGCCGGCCCGCTCGTGGGCCTGCGCGGGCAGTGCATCGGGGCCTCGAACGCGTCCTACGCCACGGCAGCGGCCCTGGCCCTGGCCCAGAACGAGCCCCGGGCCCAGGTCGTGTGGTGCCGCAGCGCGGACCTCTTCACGATCGAGATGGCGTGCAAGATGGCCGCGGTCCGGGCGTTCGAGGAAGGGATCGACCCAGCCGTGAACCTGGACTACCGCAAGTTCAAGGCGTGGCGTGGGCCGTTCACGCCCTCGGACAAGATCACGATCCCGGAAGCGGCGGCGGGCCTGAACAACGGCCTGACCTCGGTCATCGACGGCAAGATCGTTCGCTCGATCACGACCCGGTTCCAGGACGCGCTCGGCGGCCCGGACTATCGAGTGCTCGACACGGCCAAGGTCGCGGTGCCGGACTATATCGCGGACGTGCTGGCCTCGGACTGGGTCGCTAAGGGGTACCAGAACTGGAAGGCCCGTCAGGACTCGACGGACCAGAAGGCGCAGGACAAGGTCCTGACCCCGATCATCGTGAAGGACTGGATCCTGACCTGGCTCTACCAGGCGCAGAACCAGCGCCCGATCGTGCTGGAGGGCGTGGACGATCTGCGCGATTCCGTGGTCGTGACGCTGGGCACGGTCGTGCCGGGCCGGTTCGATGGGGACGTGCCCCTCAACGTGATCGAGGGCGCGCACCAGTTCGATCTCGGCATCCACCAGATCGGGTGATGCTCCGCTCAATTCTACATCGAGGTCACGACCATGAAGAAGTTCGCATCGCGCGCGGAGCTGCACTGGTCCCCGGACGGGGGCGCGCAGCAATATCTCGGGGACGTGTACGGGGTCAAGCTCCGGTTCACGAACTCGGCCAAGGAAGTGATCACGTTCGAGGCCGATGGCGTGGCCGGGTACACGGACGGGATCGTGCGCACGGAGTTGACCTTTGACCGGGCCGTGCCCAAGGACAAGGACAACTCCCTGATCCTGAAGGCGCTGATCAAGAACCAGGACGTGCAGTTCATCGTGCGCCGGGACGATGGCTTGCGCCTGGCCCTGGACATGCGGATCATGGAACTGGACGAGGACTTCTCCCTGGAGAAGGCCAGTAACCAGAACTGCAAGGCCAACGGTGGCAAGCCCACGATCCTGAACGACGGCCTGGTCCGAGGGGTCTGATCATGGAAGAGAACGAGGACAAGACCGAGACGATGCCTGAACTCGATCCCGAGCTGCGCAAGGCCGTGGTCGATGAACTGGAGCGGTTCGCCCAGAAGGGGCAGGACCTGCTCAAGCGGGCCAAGGCCGTTCCCAAGAGCCGGGACCTCGCGGCGGCCATGTTCGCGAACCTGGCCGAGGAGGCCCACGGTGCGGGCAAGGCCGTGTGCCGGATCGCGTGCGAGGTCCACGAGATCGAGGAGCGCATGGAGCGGGCCGAGTATGGCACCGCGGGCGAGGATGGGGAAGAGGAAGAGGGCGAGGACTGACCATGAGCGCTGCGAAAGAAATGACCGAGACCGATATCACGCGCCTCATCGCGGGCGTGGACGATATCAAGTACATGGCCTGGCCCGGCACGGGCCTGAGCGAGGACAACCCCGCGATCATGATCGCGATCAAGCCCTTGACCCGTGAGGACATTCTCACGGCGGCGGCACGGGCCGAGACCGAGTGCAAGGACCGGGGCATCTCGGACCGGATCATCGAGCGGGTCGAGCGCCCGGACGGGTCCGTGATCTCGATCTCGGCCTGGGATCTGGTGAACCGGGACGAGCAACTGGTCCTGTCCCTGCGGCGCGGGGACAATCCCGGGTTCCCCTTGTTCCGCAACGCCCACGAACTGCGCATTCGCCTGACCCCGGCCGAGGTCCATCGCCTGTACGACATCGTGGGCGAGCACACGGCCCGGTCCATGCCCATGACCGTGGAACAGCACATCCGGGTGACCGGGGGCGTGAACGAGGTCATCGCCCAGCTAAAAAAAGAGCCCGGCTCGACCATTGTAGACGACTTGCCGCGAGACACGCTCTTGCTCTTGCTGCGTACTATGGCAGGCCAGTTCGCGAGCTAAGCAGCGAACAGGTCCTGTACTTTGTCCTGCTCCTTGCCGAAGACAAGAGCGAGGGAGAGGACAAGGACAGTGGTTGGGCCGAGACCTTTGACGATCAGGAACTGGGACTGCCCGAGTACCGAGACGAGACCCTGCCGCCCTGGACCCCGACCGGGGAGTTCTGACCAGGGCATGACCAGACCATAGAACGGGCACACGCCCCCGCCCCGGCCCTGCCTGACCAGGGCAATTCTCACGCACGATGAGCGTTGCCGAAGTCAAATTCGTGGCCAGTTCTGGCGCGTCCGTGGTCGATGTCCTGCGCCAGATCAAGAGCACGACCAAGGACGTGGGCGCGGAGAACGCCAAGATCCTGACCCAGATCCGGGACCAGGCCAAGGCCGAGCACGATGCCGCGCAGGCCGCGCGGGAGAAGGCCGAGGCCGAGCGCAAGGCCGGGCAAGAGGCCGCGAAGGTGGCCAAGGTCCTGCGCGAGCAGAAGAAGGCCGCGCAGGAGGTCGGGAAAGAGATCGACTCCATGGCCCGCTTTGCCGGGAACCTGGTCAAGTCCCTGGCCGACGCGTACGGGGCCTTGGAGAAGATCGCGGGCGTGAAGGGCTTTTCCGAGCAGAGCAAGAACGTGGAGAATTTCGAGGAAAGCCTCGTCCGGCTCCGGCTCTCGCTCGAAAACATGCCCGTGGACAAGTTCGAGAAGTTGGTCGGCAAGGACGGGTCCAAGTTGATCTCGATCGCGAACAAGGCCGGCCTGCCCGTGGAAGATGTCGTGAAGGCCCTGAAGCAGGTTCAGGCCGAGACCAGCATGGGCGAGCGAGTCATGGGCGGGGACGGGGCCGTGTTTGCGAACCTGATGAAGTTCGCGAACGCCGCCGATGCCTCGCCCAAGGACGCGGCCAACGCCCTGGCCCAGTTCGCGGACAAGTTCCAGATGAACGACGCGGACCTGAACAAGGCATCGGGCGTGCTCCTGCAACAGGGCTACCAGGGCTCGCTCGAACCGAACACGATCCCGAAGTTCGTCAAGGCATCGGTCGATTACAAGGGCATGACCGGCAAGAGCGGGATCGCGGGCTTCTCCGAGATGATGGCGATCGCGAACGTGGTCAAGGACGAGGGCGGCACGGGCGGGGGCCAGCAAGGCGCCGCGACCGCGGCCACGTACACGTTCGCCATGCTCAAGAACCTGGCCGACCCAAAAAAGCGGGCCATGCTCGAAAAAGCGCTGGGCAAGAAAGTGCTCGACTCACAGGGACACGTGGACTTCCTGTCCCTGTCCAAGGTCCTGGGCGAGCGCATGGAAGCGAACCCGGCCAAGTTCACACAGGACATGGCCACGTTCGTGAAAGACTCCAGTGCGCGCAAGGCCCTGAACGCCATCGCTGTGGGCGCGGTCAAGAACAAGGGCACGGCCAAGGCCCTGGACAAGCTCGCGAACCCGGACGTGGCCGCGGGCCTGGCCGCGGTCAATGAGGGGAACCTGGCCCTGCGGAACACGGCCAAGGGCCAGGGCACGATCTCGGACAATGAATCGCTCCTCGCCTTTTACCGCGATCGCGCAAAAACGCAAGCGTACCTGGCCGATATCCGCAATGTCGCGAACGAGAACATGACCCCTGAACAGGCCCTGGCAGAAGAGGCCGGGGGCATGACCGGCGCTGCGGCCAAGGCTTCGCGCTATGCCGGGCAGGCACGGAGCGGGATCTTCACCATGATCGGGGAGAAGATGGGTCTCATCTCGTCCGATCCCTTGACCCGGGCCAAGGAAGAACGCGACGCCACGAACAAGGGCATTGCGTACTTGAGCCAGAACAAGGAGTTCATGTCCCGGTCCAATTCCGGCAAGGAACTGGACGCGATGAAGTTCAACGTCGAGCGCCTGAACCGCCTGATCCAACTCATGGAAGAGAACAATGGAGCGGGCGGGGGCAAGGGCGAGGGCGTGACCGTGAACAACAATATCCAGATCTCGGCCCCGGGCGTGGAAGCGCGCGTGACCCAGGAAGCGCAACCGACCCAAAGCAAGGCCCAAAACGGTTCCCGGCCCGCCGCGGCCCGGGGCGCGGGCGTGAGGTGAGATCGTGATCGGAACCAGACCAGATCATGATCATGGAGCAGACCATGGCCTTTGAAAACCTGCTCAAGATCTATTACGGCGGGATCGGTCCACTTTACGCGACCAAGTTCGAGGACACGGGCTATGTCCACGACTTCGCCCGGTACCAGCCCCCGCACACGGACGGGCAGTACATGAACCCGATGGGGCGCCAGCGCCGGACGTTCAAGGGCGAGTTCGTGTTCTTTCCCAAGGTCCTGAAGGACCCGGACGTGTACCCGCTCCGTCTGACCCAGATCAAAAAGTTCCTGAGCGAGAACCTGGAACCGCAGGCCCTCATCCATCCCACGGACGGGCAGATCTACGGGTACTTCACCGAGTTCACGATCCAGCACAATGCCGAGGAGCGGGGCGGGTGCCGGGTCCAGTTCTCATTCGAGGACACGATTACAAACGCGACCGTGCTCGGGGCCGCTGACCTGGCCTCGATCTTGAAAGAGCCCATGACCGCGGCCCTGGACGCGGCCTCGGTCGCGGACGCGGCCTTCTTGGCGCTCGGCCTGCCCGTGCCCACGGAGTTGGGCACGTTCACGGACGCGGCCCTGGCCTTTCAAGAGGTCCTGAACACCGTCGAGGTCACGACCCTGCAACTGACCAGTTCCGTGAACGGGATCCGGTCCGCGCTGGCCCGGACCCTGATCGTTCCCGAGTTAGAGGACGCGCGCAATTACGACGCCTATGCAGCGATCCGGCAAATGTCCGCGAACCTGGCCCGCGCCGCGGAATATGCCAGCACGCGCGCGATCAACGTCCTCGAACTGGACCCGCTGACTGAGGAACTGACCGCGATCGATCTGGCCGTCCAGATCTATGGCGACCCAGATCGGTGCGTGGACATTGCCGCGCTCAATCCTTGTGCCAACTTCTGGTATGACAGGGGCGTGCGCGTAAAGTTCACGCTCTGACCCTGAGATGCTAGGATCACGATCCTGACCTGACCTTTCACAGGAGCAGACCATGGCCCAAGATCTCGTTCTCTCCAAGACCAAGGCAGGGCGCCGGATCGTGGTCAGGCCCTCTCGTGAGAGGGCCTGACCATGGGCGCGCTCCTTTATGATCTCTGGCCTGCCCTTGCCTATGGCGCGTTCTACGTCCCGTTCACGATCCTCTCCGCCCGACCTGAGAAGAACCTGCCCCTGACCATGTTCGCGTGCTGGCTGGCCATGGTCGCGAGCATGCGCGCGACGGGCCTTGTCCGCGAGATCAAGATCACGCGCGAGGCCGTGCTCTGCGGCCTGTGCACGGCCGGGATCATCCTGACCACGATCGTGGGCTATGGCCTTGTCGGGGTCTCGATCCTGCTCATGGCCCTGTTACAGCGCGGCGGGGTCCTGTCCATGGCCCCGATCCTGGACCTGGTCCGCGGGACCACGATCGCCCCACAGTCGCGCCTCGCCCTCTTCCTGACCCTGACCGCGGTCCTGTGCGCGGTCTTTGGCAGGGCCACGGTCCAGATCACGCCCGCGGGCCTTGCGGTCGTGGGCCTGTACCTGTGCTGCTATGCCGTGCGCCTGCACCTGTACGGCGCGTTCAAGGAACGCCCCTCAGACGCGCGCAGGTTGCTCGTTTCAGACCAGGCCCTGGCCGTGACCCTGGCCGCGGTCGGAACGAGCCTGTACGCGCTCCTGAGCCACGCTCCGGCCCTGCCCTGGGTCGGAGCATGGGCCTTGCTCGTTCCGGTCGGGGTCGGGGTCCTCTCTCAGGCCACGGGCTTCTTCGGGTCCATGGTCTTTGCGGGCCGGCGCGAGCACACGTACTGCGCCCCGCTCAACCGGTGCGCGTCCACGCTCGCGGTCGCGGTCGCGTCCCTTTGCATGGGCCAGACGATCTCGGGGATGGAATGGATCGGCCTTGCCCTCATCGTGGGCGCAGTCGTGATCATGGCCCTGCCCGCGAAGGTGTTCATGAAAAGAGCGAGCGTTGCTGTGGACGGTTCATCTTCAAGCACGCGGGGCTGAACCAGATCCGTTCCTTGTGCGCGTTCATGTTCCCACTCGTGTTCCCGTACCCGCCGTTCGCTTTCCATTCCACGGTCTCCCACCCGTCCGGGGCCGTGAACGATCCCTCGTACCCGCACAAGGCGATGCGCAGGCGCGGGTCTTGGCCGTGGTCTGTGGCCCATTTCGCGACCTGGGAAAAGATCTCGGTCCCGTCTGAGTACACGTTCGCGAACCCGTCATAGGGCGGATCGAGAACGATCCCGGTCATGCCGTTGCCGTGGATCACGGACTCGCCCATGATCCGGGACCAGTCCCCGGAACAGACCCGAACCCGGCGCAGGCGCACTTGCAGGGCCTCGAACCAGGCATAGATCCCGGCCTCGTGAAAGCCCTTGATGCGAGCGTGGCTGTCCCCGAGATCAGGACTGTGGGCGTGGGAATGAACACCCATGCCCACGTGGCGAAGGTAAGGGATCCCGATACGGACTTTGACATTCCCAAGATCAGCACCGCGGGCATGGGCGTCCACGCCCATGCCCGCGGTGTGCAGGTAAGGGACCTGAACCGGGACCTTGACCGAGTGAACGCCCATCGACCCGGTCAGGGAAAGTTCTGACCGGGTCGGATCATGATCCCGCTCTCCCTCGGATCGGGCCGCGTTCGGGTGAATGCCTACACCCGAACGCGGCCCGATCCGAGGGGGAGCCCGATCATGATCCGACCCGGTCAGAACTTTCCCTGACCGGGTC
>ERZ650308.1980-NODE-1980-length-10279-cov-4.074726_pt1 | contig 10279 bp, 13 predicted proteins | sample MGYA00376244_ERZ650308 | MGnify/ENA primary metagenome ERZ650308 (study PRJEB26733, sample SAMN07839295) | wastewater metagenome | biome: small river; feature: stream; material: water | place: USA: North Carolina | collected 2016-04-26 ...
TGTGGAAAGATGAAGCCAAGAAAGCAGCAATGGCAGAGAAAGTTGCAGAAGCTGCATTGATATCTGCGGCGGCCGCATCAATATAAAGAGCAGTCTTAGGAACTAACAGGCCAGTTGCCTTAGCCATGTTCCCACCGATCTTACCAGATGCAATACCAGCTTTCAGTGCTGCTTGTCCTGCATTCAGAACTTTCACACCACCAATACCTGGAACAAATGAGGACGCAACAAAGCCAACCAGATCAGCAGCTTCTCGGTTCTCACCATAGTAAGCACCAAGATCTGAATCAATGGAAGTAACAATATCACCGATAGCTGTTTCCTGAGCATCCGCCCCGAACCAGTTACCAATGGCGACACCGGAGTTATAAAGCTGTGCACCACCTGAGATCATGGAAACAGCTGCAAACTTCACACCATTACCAGCTCGCTCGCCCCAAGTTGTGGGATCGAACCAGCTAGATCCTTGATTACCGATGTTATGGTTATCCGCACCCAGAAGGTAAGCTGGTACCTCCTGAGTTGTAGGATCTGGCATAACACCAGTCTCTGTATTGAAAAGATTCTGCATTTATGTTCCTTAGAAACCAGATGTTTGCATCATCAAATGCACGTTTTGATAAGCCAGAGATTTCATCACTGCACGTTTAACTGCATTTTGATCTGCCAGATTGATAATCTCATTGCCGCCAAAAAGAGCTGATGGATTAGTCTGAATGGTTGTATTGTATGAACGCATGGATTCATTTGGCACAATACCGAACTTAGGAAGATTACGAGTTGCCAGATTGGTTTCAACACCTTTCTGATACAGAGAAGTAATACCTTCCACAGCTTGTTCCAGACTCAGTTGCTTGTTGTTCACAGCTGCGATTGCAGTAGAGAACACTTGCTTAGGGTCATCCAGCTTGGCACCAGCAGTTACCATTGGTGTAAGAACTTTCTGAGCAAGAGCTGTATCAGCCACGCCGGGAAGTGTGATCAGTTTCTCAACTGAACCAATATTAAAGAGGTTGCTAGAAGATCCCGGCTCAATGTTCTTGAGCATAGAATCTACTTTAGTCTTCACGGCATTGTTAACCAGAGCAGAAGCTTCAGCAGCATTGCCGGGCTTGGCTACTTTACCAGCAGCAATTGCAGCAGTTACTTCAGACACAGTAGTATCAAACACCTGCTTGATTGGAACTTGAGCTGGAGTGAATTGCACAGCAACACCAGTTTTTAGGAGATCAATAACCTGTGCGGCATTACCTCCCAGAACTCCTGTCTGTCCTGCCATGTAAGCTTCCATAGCTTCCTTACCTGCAGGAGTATTTGACTTCAGCAGATTCAGGTAGTTCTTAGCAAGCTTAGGATTCATACCAAGGTCTGGAGCCTTATCTCCGTACATAACCTTGAGACCGTCTTGAATTCTGCCAACAGTAAATTCATCAGCAGATTTCTGATCTGCAACAGCTTCTTGTTTCCATTGGAATTCTTTCTTATGCATAGCATAATTATCCATGGAAATCTGCAGTTGCTTTTGAGCATTCTGAGCTTGTTGCACATTGAACAAGACACCAAGCTTCTCTCGGCTCATCGTTACTGCTTCTTTCAAAGCTTCGATGTTATAACCGAGACCTTGGATCTTAGCTTTGTCAGCAGCAAGTTGTGCAATCTTTGCAGTGTTGGAAGCTTCAGCTTCGACAGATGCTTGAGTGATAGACTGCTTGAAGTTATCTTGGTTCTTAGCCGTAGCGTCGCCCATCTTATTAACTTCTGCAATATAGTTCTCAGCCAGTTGGCGCTCCCGCAGAGCTTGGTTGTGAACTGCAATATCCTCATTCACAGTGAACTGGTTGATAATATGCTGCAGTGGATTGTCCAAGAAACCTACAGATTCCTTAGCTGCAATATCTCGCGATGCTTGCAGTTGTTTTCTGTAAGATTCATGGAACAGTGCAGTTGCATCAGTCAGAACTTCACCTTGCTGATTCAGATCTGAACCTGTGATAGCACCAGCTTTCAGGCGCGCATTCTGAGTTGCAAGTGCTGCATTGTTCTGGGCAGTCTTAATGATGACATTGTTAGCACCAATATCAACTTGCAGTTGTGCTTCATTGTTAGACAGATCAACTTGAGAATTACGAGCAGTTGAGATATCTGCAGAAGCTGTACTAATCTGACTCGAAAGACTTTGTGCTCCAGAGATGATATCATAAAGATCAGCCATTATGCTTGTCCTTTTCGTACCTGCGATACCGCAGCTTGTGGGTTAAATTCCTGTTCCAACATATGGAAGAACCCAGGAAACATTTTCTCTACTGCTTCGTTTGTCTTGGCAGTAATGACTCGCTCACCATCTGAAAGATGTGCCAAGATAGAGTCGCTAGTTCCAGTGCCGGGGCCATTGATATTACCGCCAGTTGCAAGTCCTTCACCTGCACCAACACCGCCACCACCGTCTCCAGCACCAACTCCACCAGCACCACCATCTCCAGAACTTACACCAGTAGAAACTGCACCAACTGCATCACCAATACCAGCACCAATACCAGAAGCAGCACCTACGCCAATACCAGTACCCCCCGGGCCTGCGTTACTTCCTGCCGGGCCTGTACTAATACCTTCTCCAGTAGAATCAGCACTGAGTCCGGTACTTACAGCATTAGCATCAGCTTGAGAACTAATACCACTTGAGATTGCAGAGATAGCTTGGCTAATAGCAGCAATAGCTGTCTGTCCAATAGCATTCATGCCCATTGCAGTTACAGCACCCATCGGCCCGCCTACTGCCATACCATGTGCAGCTGCAATACCAAGTCCTGTAGTACTAAGACCAAAACTTGAATCACTAGAAACTCCAGTAACTCCAGTAGTTCCGGAATCAGCACCTCCGCCAGAGTCTCCTACATTAGAGAGACCAGCCAATGGATCTTTCTTGCTAGAAGTCTTATTTGTTGTACTTGGTACAATCTCCTGATACAGTGCATTGATCTCAGGAGTTACAGCGGATGCATCTGGTTTGGTGGAGGACGGGGTAAATCTATCTACGAAAACATTACCACCGTCCGCGTACTTTTTTGTTGATACCACTCCTCCATCTGCAAAGAACATTCCATAGTCAATGAAATCTTCTGCCGCAGTGTCAATGCCAATATCTGGAACACTGCTAGAAAGAATGTCAGAAGCAGCATCAGAAGCGCCAGAAACTCCTGCATCTGCAACTGTGCTATCTGTAAAGGAACTCAGAGCCAGATCCGCGCCGGGAGACTGTGCCATCAAGGAATCCATACTTGGCAAACTATCACCTGCAATCAAGCCACCAGCAGTATCAGCAGCAGCTGCATTAGCTGGAGCAGTTCCCAGATTAGCAATCCAGTCAGCAGCTTTATCACCGATATCAGAAAGACCTGTCTTCTTAGCAAGAGCTTTCGTGATAGGATTAACAGCCAGACCTTTAATAGCCTGACCTGTCAAAGATGCTTTCAATGCATTCTTAATACCGCCACCAGTAATTGGATTCTGTGCAGTTGTCTGTGTGCTAGTCTTACCAGATTCAGTTGTGGTAGTGCCTGCATACTTAGCACCAATCTCAGCAGCAACTTGCCCGCGACCAAGAGCGAGAGTTGTATCGGAGTAAGGAGAGATACCAGCACCGTGAGCTGCCTGAGAAAGTGGCGCCATTGCGGAACTAATCAATGCCTCCAACTGATCAGGAGTGATGTTACTCTTGGTAGTGGAGCTGCTAGGCCCAGTTGTACTGGTAGTTGACTTACCAGAGTACATATTGATTGTGTCGAGCAGAGAAGCAATTGGATCCTTCTGCTGGATAGGAGTGTTACTTACTTCTCCGGCCATGATTATTCTCCAGCTTTCTTGTCAGCAGTTGCAATACCGATGATGCCAGCAAGGCCAGTACCAACAGTAACAATCAGAGTTGCAAGTTCGGGGGCGATACCCAGACCTGCAGAAGTCAGCAGAAATACCAGACCACGCCAAGTAGATGGCTCTTTTGCGCGATCGAGAATATAATCTTTCATAATGGATTTCCTTTTTTGTCAGTTAAACCAAGGGCATACTTACCAGTTTCAAGCAATGATAGTACTTGCCCGCGCTGTTCTCCAGAGGGGATGCTATTCCAAGAGATATGTACCCAAGTATGTTCCAGAATCAATTGATCCCAGCGAATGAGATCTTGATGCTTCAGGAGGAACTTACAGATCTCCAGAGGAGTTCCAAAGGATGGGCAGATAAAATCTACAGCCTCTCCCTTTGGGTGTTGAGAAGTATCAGCAGATAGCAGTGCTCTGTTCAGAGGCAGTGAGCGATACCAGCTAGATGGAAAGATTGGTTTATCCAGCAGGGCGCGCACCTTCTCTAATCTTACGGCAGTTTTTGTAACTACCTCTAAGAGTTCAGGAGGTAAAGAGTTATCAATACCCCTGCGAGCAGCAATCTCTGAGTGAGTAACTTCTGCTAATGTGAAATGTTCTGTCAGTTTCATACTAAGTCTGGTCTGAATACGAGAGTGTTTGTTCCAATGGCATATCCCACTTTCTGAGATACAGTTCCAGCAGCGTTGGAGATAAGTCCACTGGTATTGGAGAGGTAATAGGTAGTTCCAATGGTAAGAGATCCGATCAGATAGCAAACACCCTCTCGGAAGAACTCACCATAGTTACCAGATGTTACAGCTCCACCAGACCAAGCATGAGCTGGCTTACCTGCAGCATTAGCAATTGCATTGCGAACACCAAGAACTCCTGCATTGTTGAAGAAGTTAACCATGGCACCAGCTGCAATATTCTCAGAGACTTTCGCATAGATCCTAGTCAGGTTAGCTATGCGATCCCAAGATGCTGGAGATACACTTCCCCAGTTAGCTTGTTCTTCCCCTAGAGCGCCAGTATAAGTATCCAACAGAGACTGAAGGATCTTAATACCATTTCGGATACGAATGCTGTCCACATATATTTCAGGATACTGAGCTTGGTTAAACTCCGGTATCGCTGTAATACCTGTGTTGGATGAGAATTGTTGTGCTTGTGTCATGGCTTATCTCTTGGAATCAATGTTGAAGGTGAGAATAATACTCTCCATAACAAAGCCACCCTGACAGAGCAGTGAGATATTCTTTCCAACATCTCGCATCTGATAAGTTCTGGTGAGTCCTTCAGAATACACAAGTGCTGGATCTGATAGCACCCAGTTCTTACCATCTAGCGAAGGGAGGATAGTAAGATTAAATGTCTGAGCTTGACGAGTTGATTCCAGCGAGACTTCATCCAGTTGCAAGAGGCGCGGCCGCACGAACTGATACTTTCCCAGAATCATGGTTCCATTAGAATTCTCACCAGCAATAGAGAAATCTACCACAGATACAGAACCAGTCTTTGTGAGGAAAGCCAGACTCTGTCTAGGAGTTTCAAGGATACCAGCAGTTGGAATCTGATAATCAAAACAATCCACATGAGTGAACTTCAGCTTACCGTACCGTTTCAATGTGAAATCATATACAATAGCATGAGTAAGTTCATTGATACCATAAGAGATAACTAGGTATCGGTCAGCCACAATCACTAGCTTTTTCTTCATAGCTGTTGAGAGTGTGGTAGTTATGAATGTCTTGGTGCTATCATCAAAGTCTTCAAAGTACCGACCAGAGATGAAATCTGTCAGTTCAGGGAACACAGTTTGTGTCTGTGTAGAACTGATAAGTTGCATACCTGATGTGGTATAAGAATAGAGGTTGGAACTGTTAGGATCGGTGTCGATTAGTTCCAGAGATGTAAGGCCGCCACTGTTCACAATCTCACGGAACTGGAATGGATACCGAGAGTTATTCTGGTACAGTGCAACCACGCAGTTACTTGCAGTTCCCACGATGAAACCAAGCAAGTGAGGGAGGCAGTAGTTAATAGCACCACGGGCAGATTCTACTGCACCACCGCCAGCTCCAGTATTCAGAGATGGAACAAAGTCTGTTGGATCAATGGTAGAAGACCAAGACACAGTAGTCTTAGTCCAAGCTACCAGATAACCAGCAGAGTATGTGATACCTGTAACATTAGCAACTACCAGACCTGTAAGAGTTACAGATACGAAGGCGCCAGTGCTGAAATCGTATTTATAACATCCAGTATTCTCTACATAGATGTAAGTAATACCTGCCACGTATGCAATCGTGACAAGTTTACCAGCAACACCTGCCTGCTTAAATACCCAAGGGCCGCCCGTGCCATTGCAGATATAGAAATCACCATTGGTTTTCAGGCCAAGGAAAGCTCTGTTATCTGAGGAATCCCGGAGGATCTGGATAGAAGAGAAGTCTGTAACTCCTGGAACATCCGCAATCAGTTGAGTATAACTTACACTCTGGACGCCGGCACTATGCGGCATCACATTGTGGCAGTAATACATCTGAGGAATGCCTACATCCTTATCAGGATCTTGTGGATCTAGCACATTTCGCACATAAGTTTGATCGTACTGAGGGACAATAATTGTACGACCAAAGTTTTCCGAAATGAATGGAAAAGTTTTGGAGGACAAATTGCCCCGATAAGTAACCTGTCCCATGAGAATTCCTTCTTATTAAGTCTGAGTACCGACAATGGTTCCGTCAGTATCACTGGTAGGTGCGCTGGATTTGATACGCAGGCGACCAGAAGAATCTATCCACAGATGATAGATACCAAGCACAGCATGAGATGTATTCCAAGTACCACCGTTACCAGCTGTATCTTTGATCACCATATTACCAGAAGCATTGGATACTGAGCCAGTTCCAGGGTTGACGTTAACATCACCACCTGTAGAAGCAAAGGAAGCTGCAGCATTCTGACCTTTAACAGAGAAAGCTTGTGGTGCAACTGCTGTAGCTGGAGCCAGATTGAATGGAGCAATGCTACCAGCTTTGTATGTCCAAGCATCTTTGCTAGCAGTGTTGCCATCAGAAGTTACAAGATAACCTACACCAGCAGTTTCTGATGGGAATAGGTATGTATAACTTGGAAGAGTGGATGAGCGCGGTTTAGTTGTCATGGTTTATCCTTTTGGTACATGAAGAATATATACCCAGATTACACTTACCATACCAATCAGCATAACACTGACTGATTTGATAATGATACCTTCAAGTCGTTTAAGTCTTGCATTAATCTGATCGTACCGTTCAGCACAAACAGCTTCATGGGAATTAAGACGTGCTTCTGTTTCTGTCATGATTGCTGGAGATAGAATGGTAGGAGAGATTATTCGTACAAGATGTTCACAGAGCCGGCATCAAAAAGATCTGTTCCACTTGTAGTAGTAATACGTACACGGTCCAATGCACCAACTAATGTTGGAGCAAGCCCACTAGACATACACGAACCCGTATAAGCACCAGTTGATTGATATAATGTAGAAGAACAAACCCAGGTATTATTAGAAACTAAAGTTAGTACAAGAGATCCTGAAAACACGTTTAAGGCGGAGTTGTGGTAGAGGATGAACCCGACTGAAGACAAAACTCCAGCAGTTGAGTTGCCCACCGTACCCGACACCTGAGTGCTGACTGCAGAATATCCTGACGAGGAAACGCTACCAGACCCCACTTGAACCAATAAAGAAGTAGTGCCGTTTGTACTCACGCTATTAAAAGAAAGCGTAATGCGTTTGGCCCAGCTAGGAATGCCTGTGAAATCAATTGCCGTACCACTCGTAGTGTTCTGTGCAGTACCTGCAGTTAGTTTATTGGAGCTATCGAAGTTATCACTTCCTCGAATTGTACTTGTCATGTCAGCTCCTTAAGCTTTCAATGCGCGCAGATCTGCAAGAGTTTCGCAGGTATCTGCCAGCTGTGTGATATCCCGCAACCGAGTCTTTTCTGCTATGATTGCGGTAGTATCTGCCATTGATTCAAGAGCACGTTGGAACAGAACATCCTGAGCTGCCAGAAGTGGAGCACGTTCAGCACGCAGGCGATTCTTTGTATGTTCCTTAGCTTTAGCCAGAGATACTGTGACAACACCACGAGTCTGTTCCCAGCAATCGAAGAAATCATTATCTTCTTCCGGGAGAGATGATGCATCTACGATGTAGGAATCAATGCCAGCAGGAATATCCTTAGCTTGAACTTGTTCAATAGGAAGTTCGCCAGTTGGCATACAGACAGAGACACCACCATCGGTGTTAGTGAAAATGATTACTTGAGACATGATTGGTTCCTTGGGTTGATTGGGTTAGCGGAAGATGCCTACATTAATTTGCGGGCTATCAATCAAAGTGGCGGCAGCGTCGGTTGTGATAAACCTGAACGCACTTACTGTTGCAGAAACAAATTGTGTTAGAGCACTCGACGAACTTGTTTCAGTTTGTTGAGTAATAAACCTTGCATAGTTGGCATCAGCCATTGCGTTGATAAAGTTTACCGTATAGTTGCCGGTGCTATTTCGAGTAACACTGGATACATTATAACTAGCTCGAATGGTGGCTGTTGTCACACCGTTGAAGTTTACCCACGCCCGACACAACTGCCCAATTTCAACACCGCTGGTATTCTGAAATACTGGTGGATTTGCTGTACTCGATTTTAGAGTATCAGCGACAAGAGTTCCTGCCATGATTATTCCTTTTGTTTGGATTGATTAGCGGAAGAAAGAGGCCCAAAAATATGAAGGATCAGTGTTACCTCCGGTGCCTGCACCCCCCGGAATGTTTATCACACGGTATGTTGTTGTTGTTGGGGCTTGCGTACCTTGCGTTGGAAATGTAATGTTTGTACCGTTTGTTGTATAACTAGCAGCAATAGTGCCCACATAGTTTGCATCAATAAACGCTGTTGTAAAGTTAATTGTGTAATCACCAATAGTATTTCGTGTTACAGAGCTGACATTATAACTTGCACGAATAGCGGCTGTTGTGCCGTTAAAGTTCACCCAAGCTCTTGCACTTCCCTTAATAGCATCAGTAGCACTGGCACTATTTCCTGCCCCATCTTGGATAGTATCAATTACTAATTTTCCTGCCATGATATCCCCTTAAACAATTGACCAGACACTACCTGTTGAGGTAGTAACTGTGATGCCGGTGTTGATTGCAATAGGGCCAAAAGATCCAGCATTACTTCCTGTAGGAATTGTGTAATCTGCTGTCACTGTCTGACCGTTGAGAATGAAGATACTATCAGATCCGCCGCCGGCACCTGCTGAGAGAGTCTTCCAAGATCCGTCACCTGCAAGAACTGTCTGACCTGTAGGAGTTCCAGTAGCGTTGATCTTTAGGGTAGTTACAGCACCATCTGCGATCTTAGCAGTAGTAACTGCAGCACCTGCAAGTTCTGTGTTACCTACTGCACCATCAGCAATCTTATCTGCTGTGACTGCATTAGCTGCAAGCTTAGCATTAGTAACTGCCCCATCTAGAATCTTAGCAGTTGTTACTGCATTATCCAGAATTGTGTTAACTGAGATGTTAACCTTGGGAAAGCCAAGAACTTCAACAATGTCATTAGCAGTCACACCTGAAGTGAGTGTGAAAGATGTACCAGAAGTCTCAGTATAATCTACGTTATATCGTTGCTTCTGACCGTTGATGAATACAAGGATAGAAGTTGTGTCAGGAACATAACTAAAACTTGTGATGGTAAATAATGTCTGCCCGTTGGTTGGGACAAAGGACTGAGGAACTAATGTTCCAGAGGAACTTAGAACCCCGGCACCGCCCCCAAAAAGAGTTGTCATGTTAATTCCTTTGAATCAATAACCGTTTGCGACAATGTTAGAACCGCGAAGCATTGCAAGTTGCTCAGCATTCAGACTTCTATATGCAGCAGCTTCTTCATCTTTACCGATTGCTTTAAAGACTGTAGCTGCTGCATCAAAGACGATTGCATAAGGATGGTCTTCTGCAATCCAAGAATTATAACCATCCACTGTGATATCTGGATTCAAGTAGCAACCGAGAAGATACACTTGCTCTTTTGTGCTACTGTTAATGTTCAGGTAAGATCCTGCAACATAATAAATATCTGTTTTTTGTACCTGATACCGATCCAGGACATTCTCTGGAACAATCAGATCAAGGATCTTGCCGGGAGTATAAGGAGTTGTACTGATATCGTACTTACGCAAGTACTTAACTGCTCGCCACAATGGAATAAGTGTGCGATAATCTAACTGCTGAGTGTAATCTGAAGTATCAAAAGCCACACCAGTCTCAAAGATATCTTTATAATAAAAATCAGACTGGTGGGCTTTGAGAGTTGCAGCCTTAATAGCAGTCAGTGTTTCAGCAGTACGATCTGAGCGACCAG
>ERZ650308.1982-NODE-1982-length-10271-cov-5.267032_pt1 | contig 10271 bp, 18 predicted proteins | sample MGYA00376244_ERZ650308 | MGnify/ENA primary metagenome ERZ650308 (study PRJEB26733, sample SAMN07839295) | wastewater metagenome | biome: small river; feature: stream; material: water | place: USA: North Carolina | collected 2016-04-26 ...
AATTCATTTTTATAGACGATTCAGCAACAGGCATGGATTTGAAGCGAGCAGTAATGACGAATGGTTGGATGGTTGATTGGGATAAGGTGGAGAAGGAATTGATCAAAGCAGGTATATTGCCGCTAATCATGTCATTTAAATTGGATATTCCACAAGGCATGAGTTTGGATAAATTTCCTATGCAATTACCAATGATGAACACTTGGAGTCATGGGGATATGCGGTCATTATCAAATATAGTAGGAAGGGCTGATATATCTATTGTTGATGATAAAGTTGATATCACCTGCGCTACTTATCAAAAGGATTTGGTTGGTGTATATCTTCAGATGAAAGATGCATTCACTGTTGTTATAGGTGGGCGAGTGCTGAAACAAACAAACAATGTTATAGAAGAATTTGAACTAAAAGAGGTAAGTCTTACAGCAAACATAAAACCAATATAATGACTATAAGTGAACAAGTTCAAATAGAACTGCGGTCAGACCAAACATTCAGTGATTGGAGAACCAGACCAATTGAGACCGATTGGCAACTTGCTATACGGATAACCATATTTATGATAGCATTACGCAAAATTGTTGATAGACAATGAATAAGACATCTGTTGAAGAACTTTATATGCACAAACCCTGTAAGGATTGCCCATTCAGGAAACATAGTGTTATTTGCAATTTAGGTGAAAATAGAGCCAAGCAAATTGTCGGTGATTTACCGTTTGAAACTTTTGTTTGCCATAATACTACAGGAGTTAAAGGCAACAAGGAAAATAGGAAAACTTGCGCTGGAAGTATGGCGATGTCTATCAAACAGAATACTCCACATATCTTTGTTGATATGTACAAATTTATGTTTGGCAAATTACCAACATTGACTGATATGAACAGCATTGTTGATAGTGAACGAGAGTTTATAGAAATACAATCCTCATAATTTACAGTTATTAGTTGTTATAACAAAAAGCACCTGCAACTGCTAATTAAAAATTTTCCAAAATCTCATCTTATTTGTAATTGTGTTGCAGCTTTTACATTTAATTTGAGATTTTTGTTTTATGTATATATACAAGACAACATGTTTAGTAAATGGTAAGATTTACATTGGACAATGTAATAAAGAACCCATAAGAACACAAAATTACTTAGGTTCAGGAACAAACATTAAAAGAGCCATTGTGAAGTATGGTAAACATAATTTCACAAAAGAAATACTAAAAGATAACATTTTGAATCAGAAGCTACTTGATACTTGGGAACAAGTCTATATTATAAGATACAAGTCTATTGATGCAAGAACTGGATATAATATCATTGCTGGAACATCGAACGGATTTGGCAGTGTTAATCCTGCAACATTGCCAGAAGTTAGAGAAAAGATGAGGTTGAAACGAATTGGTGTGAAATCATCTGATGCGACAAAAGCAAAATTAAGCAAAATCCATAAGGGTAAGGTGTTTTCTGAAGAAACAAAAGATAAGTTGAGAATAGCTTATTATGAAAACACACCACCACACTTGTATTCAAATGAATCTTCTATGAGAGGGAAGAAACATAGCGAAGAGACGAAAATTAAGATAGGTAACAAGCGCATTGGGAAGAAAATGACAGAAGAAAATAGACTTAAATTAATACAAAGCAATATAGATAGAGGGATTGCTTTTAGAGCAGCAAAGTTATTAGACATGGAGGACATAGTGTCCAACGAACACGAATTCATAAAAATACATTCAAAATGACGCCAGAACAACTTGCACAAGGAGTGCTAATAAATGACAGGATAAGCAAACTAAGAGAATTAGTAAATTCTGAATCCGTACATATCGGAACAATTGTTGAAGGAGATATGCATGAATCTGATTCATTCAATAATGCAGTTGTTGAAAATTTGACAACTGACATGAAGGGAGTCACAGAGACAGATGTTTGGAAGAACAGAGTATTGTCAGGAATCCAAACAGAATTAAGGCTGAAATTCAAAAGCGACATAGAAGCCGAGATTGTGAAACTGCTTGAAGAATTGAAAGCACTGTAATGTCAGCATCTCATATGTCTGATGCGATTGCATGCTGGTGTGTATCTTTCATTGAAATGCTTGAAATAGAGCGTAAAACAGAAGACATTGACTATGAATTAGTGGAACCAAAACAAATAGAAGCACCGCAAGATGGGAAGACAAATAGTTAAGCAACCAGATGGTAAATTCGCCATATTCTCAACAAACAGTGATTTGTTTATTGAGCAAAATCTTACAGAGAAAGAATTGAAGGATAATCTGCTTAAATTTGCAATACAATTAGCGAAGGCAGAAATTCACAATGAAATTCACAACGTGAAAACAATGGATAAGCCATACTTTCAGTTTACAATGACATATGAAGAATGTGTCAAGTCTCACAATGAAAACAGTTAAAGAAGATGTTCAATCACATGGCAAAAGCCTATGCTGTTAAATGCATGAGAGATATGGTTGCGAGAGAAATGAAATCAAAGAAAACAATGAAGATAATCTGCATTTTACAGAATGCTTGGGGTGATGGTTCGCTTCCAATTGTGTTTAAGCCAAATCCTTACAATAAATCAGCGTCAGTAATTCGCAAGATGGTTGGAGAACACACGTTCCATTTTTGCAATACTACACCAATTGTGACCAATGCAGCAAGTGGGCAATCACCGATAGACACTGACCATTTCAGGAAAGTGCTGCAAAGGATACATTCTTATGATATAATATTGGTTTGTGGAAAACAGGCTGAGAAGGCAGTATCAATGTTTAAGAACGAAATGAACGAATTAAATAAGCCTATTTATTATATTCAGCACCCAGCAGCCAGAAACCTTACAAACGTCATGATTTCTCAATTCAAAGAAACATTGTTGAAAGACATTGAAGAAATGAAAACACCTAATTGTGACGGATGCAGCAATAAAGCAACCATGAAAATGTCTAATGATGGCAGAGTCATGGATTTAAAAGTTAGTTCAAATAAACAAAATCATACGTTTTGCGACACCTGCGGTGAGGATTTTATAGCTAAAATTGAAAAAGAAGACCCCATAGAGGACACCGATTGGGATGATTTTGATTAAATTCAGTCTGTTTTTATTGGGTGGTCAAAATTACTTTGTTGTAAAGGATAGCAATAGCACGTTGTACGAAAAAATAAATTGCCAAAAGTTTTTATAATCCAGAAATAGTTTAGACCTTTGTATTGTTGAAAGGAAATAAACTAAAAAACTAAAAACAACGAAATGGCAACTTCAAAACACCAAGAAAACATCAAATTTATGAAAGCTAAGCAGCATATGGAAGCAGCAATTAAAATAGCTACTGGCATTGTTACTTTCGATAAACCTCACAACAATATGTCTGAAGAGAAGTATCGCAAACAAGCAGAAAAACAAATACATGCTTCACTTAATACCATGTTTGAATTCTTGAATAAACATGAATTTACCAAAAAAGAGTTGATTGACACTGATTATATCGCTGACAAAATATACAACTTCGTTGAGAATTTCGATATAGAAATTTCTGATGAACAGGCTGTTACGCTTGCAATGCATTATCAAAACAAAGTTATCACAAATACAACACAAACAAACATAAACAATAAACAAAACAAACAAACAGACATGAAAAAGAATCAAACAGCTGGAAACAGCAACACTCAAACTCCCGCAAAGACAACTGCGAAAACATCAACTGCAAAAGCAACAGGCAACAAAGCCAAAGGTGCAGTATCAGGTAAAACACAACCCGATTTGACCATCAAATCATACCAGGATTTGGCCAAAATGTACGGCAACGGTTTTGTAGGCAAAAACAAACAAACATTGATCGATGAATTGACTGCACGTGCAGCAATTGCGAACAATTAAGTGCTAACAAAGTTTAGCTGATGATCGCTAAGTGCGTGAAACACCCTGAAATAGTGGGTGTACTAAACAAAGCAAATTATGTTTACCCTATATACAAAAACAATGAACAAAATTTTCAAAACACTATAATATGCAATACTTCACTATATACGAAAAGTCACCAAACAAAGTCAAAGCAGATAAGCCTATCCATATAGACCAAACTGCAGAATTTGTGAAGAGATTTATGCTAAATAATGTCAACAGTTACAATGTTATTGTGAAATCCAGCAGAGTTTTCAAAGAAACAGAACCACAGAAACTGATACTTTGGAACAATGGAGATAGCTCAGTAGGCATACAAGGAGATCATTTTGAACTTGATGTACCGTTTGATGTAGATGAATGTGAATGGACAGACATTGAAGATTTCAGAGAAGCAATGAGAGAAGTATATCAGGACTACACAGATAATAAACTGTTTGCAGATTATACATATGAATTAAAAGCTGAACGGATGACTGAGATGATAGCGGATGCAGATTTTGAAGCTTTAAATGACATTGAAGAATAAGAATTAATCATAAAAATACAATAAAAACCATGAGAAACCCAAATTTAAAAACGCAACTATCCCCTCTCGTACTTAATACATAGTTGCTGATTCTAATAACTTTCAGGTATAAAAGAACCCAGAGCAATCAACTCTGGGTTCTTTGTTTTCAGAAACTCTATCACCGTTTACACCAGCGACAGAGAAAGCGAAAGAACTTGCCTTTGGGATGCCAGCGCTTCACACCTTTTACTCGGATGAAGGGTGTGAAGACTATCCCGTTACAGCATGAACAACGCTTTTTTAATTTGCGGTACATATTAATGTAATACCACATTTCATTTTTGAAGTCTCGTTTTTGAGGCTTTGTAGTAGTTAAAGTGTTGTTATGAAGCAAGGGATTCAAAAAGCCTAACATTTCAGTTTATTTTTACGTCTAAAGCAAAGTACCCACATTCGTAGTGTGGGTACTTAAAATTTGCAATATATGCTTAGAACAAGGATTGCCGTAACGGTATTAAGAGTAACAGCGGAACGCATTGAAACAATGGAAACGTTTTCCGATGACTCTGTTGAATTTGCTTTCTATGAGAAGAAAGAAAAATCTGATGATTATAACTGTGGTTGGGCTTCGCAACTTTAATTGAATTTCATCTTCTACAGAGTTACTAAGTATTCAAAAACTATGTGACATGATAGAGCAAGCAATTCAATCAATTCTTAAAATACTGAATTGGTTTAAACCAAAAGAAGCAGAGGAAATCATCTCTAAGGTTATAGACAGAGCCAGAAAAGATGGCATTTTACTTGAATCAATATCTCAGGGCGGTGATTAACACTTACTTTTACAAAGTTAGAAACGCTAAAAACTATTTCCTAAGTACGAGAGGGGATAGTTGCGTTTAAAAACAAAGCAAATACCAAACTTCGCAGTAGGCAATATCGTTACACTTAAAAATGATGCCTTGAAAGGGAAGGTAACAGAGAAGCTGGCTTCAAACAATTATCGTGTAATGTTCGGTGATTACAACCACAAACACAATGGTAAAATTGCATCAAACATGAAAGAATTGCGCAGAACTGTAAAAGTGCATGCATCTGAAATTGTATTGCACCATGACAGCCTGAATGTTAATTCTGAAAGGCGCAATGATATGAACTCAGTTTATTCAGTAGCGTAAAATCAATCAAAGTTAACAATCAAAAATACAAAATATGTCACTAATCAAAGGAACATTAGAAAATTCCAAAATACAAGGCATGATAGCATTCAATCATGAAGTTGAAGCAAAGCAAGAACCAATAGAGCGCACAATAATCGTGTTGGATGAAATAGCAGCAATACCAATGTCGAACTCAACTCTGTATATGGAACCTACACCGCAAAGATATATTGTAATGGATGATGTAACCAAAGAAATTGGGGTTATTAACAAAGTTTCATTAGCAGGCATGAAAATCATAGGATAATTATGGAAAAGAAAATATTATACATAGACATGGATGGTGTTATTGCTGACTTCGATGGTGCAATGACCAGATTAACAGGTAAGCCGTTCAGCACAGACTGGAATCACCCTGAAATTGAAAAGAAGTCAGCAGAAGTCCATGCGCTTTGCATAGCAAATCCAGATGTGTTTCATAACCTTGAACCAGTGCCTGATTCCATAGAATATGTCAAGAAATTGATGGAATTATATGAAGTGTATTTCTTATCAACACCAATGTGGGAAGTTCCTGAATCTTTTACAGGAAAACGAATATGGATTGAAGAACATTTTGGTGAGTTAGGATTGAAAAGATTGATCCTTACACACAGGAAAGACTTGAATCATGGTGATTATTTGATAGACGATACAACCAGAAATGGCGTTGATGCTTTCAAAGGAGAACACATTCACATATTTACAGATGTAAGGTATCCAAATTGGCATAGAGTGTATGATTATCTGAAATTCAAACATGCTGAAGATGATGTTTTTGATAACGCAACATCTGGTACCTATAAAGATTAAACCAATTAAATTATGCATAGCAACGTACCCCAATTCGATTTCACAAAGAAAATAACAAAGAAGAAAATACAGCAATTTGCTGATTTGATGATAGAGATATCAGAACAAGCAGGATTCAAAATGTCGAGTCGTGGCTGGGCTTACATTTGTGAGCAAAGAGGTATGATTACAAAAGACCAATTTGACAAAGTTGAATCAGCCATTAATCGTTGCAGAAAAGAAGGCTACCTTCCAGTAGATTTTACAGCAGACGATGCAGGAAGAGAATTTGAGGGTGTTGAAAAGCCAGATGAAGGTACTGTAAAGGACACATTGAGATGGATGATGAACAATGTATTAGATGGTCATAGATACTATACACCAAATTGGTGGAAGGATGAAGAATATTACATACAAATGGTTGTTGAGAAGATTGATTTGAAGACACTATTCGAGCCAGTTTGTGCAGAATATCATATACCTATCGCAAACAGCAAGGGATGGAATTCAATCAATTCCAGAGCAGAATATTCACGAAGATTCAAGCAAGCAGAGGACATGGGATTGAAGTGTGTGCTTTTATATATGGGAGACCATGATCCAGACGGTTTACGTATAAGCGATACAATGAGGAAGAATCTTTTCGATATCAAAGATATTGTTTGGGAAGATGGTGAAACAGGATATGACCCAACAGATTTGATTATTGACAGGTTTGGATTAAATTATGATTTCATAATCGAACAACAATACACTTGGATACAAGGATTAATGACTGGTGGTAATAAGGATTTATCAGACCCAAAACATCACAATCACAATTTGCCATATGTTCAGAACTATTTGAAGAAAATAGGCGCAAGAAAGTGTGAAGCGAATGTAGTTGTTACAACACCTGACTTGATCAGAGAGTTTTGCAGAGAAAACATTGAAAGGTACTTAGGAGTTGAGTCAAAAGACCGTTTTGCTGAAAAGCGAAGGATTGTGGAAGAAGAATACTATGATTCATTGGACAAATCTGGTTTGACAGAACCAATATTGAAAGTATTACACCCTGAACAATTTGAAGATGAACAATAATATAGGCGATATTGTAAAAATTGAAGGTTTGTTGTTCAAGCACAGAACATTGATCGTTACAGGTTATCGCAGGAATATGATAAATGTTACAGATATGGCTGAATCAAGTTTTACAGCAAACATCAATGCAGACCGTATCACTGAAAACAAAGGCAGAATATCAGACAAAGCAATACAAACTCTTAGTAAGAAAATCATAGCAAAGTTGCGAGTGGCTCAGTTTACCTTCAAAGCCAAAGAAAAGAGTTTGACCAGCATAGAATTGATGAAACTTGCTAAACAAGGTAATAAACAAGCAAGAATAATGTTCTTGAAAAGATATGGCAAGCTAATCAAATAATTCCCAACACAGTTATAATAAGTCCTTTAATACTTTATTTACAATGTAAATTCTTAATCACAAAACATGAGAAAAACAACGATGGTCATGCTATTCCTAATAGCAACAACCTTGACTTGATTTGGTGCATCAAGCCCACCAGGTCAAAATGAAAATTTTATGAAGCAATTACAATTTGAGAAGCAGGTGCAAAAACAGAAAATTCACAATCACATCGGTCACAAAGCAAAACCTTCATAAAGGTGTTGATAGGTGTTGGTGTAACATCGCAAATGCTAATCTCTATATATAAAATGATCGTGCCATAAGGCTTATACAAGAACAAAATCCTCAAGAAATTGAGGATTTTTTATACATAGTTATAACATATATGGAAATGTACGAATTGGACACTATTGAAAGAGTATTGTCTTATATAAAGAGTGGGGATTGTAGAATCACAATTCAGAATGAGAAAACTCAAACACATTTCACATACAAATTCAAACAATCCAAGAAGAATCCAAAAGTATATTGGGTGTCTGTATTGGCAATGCTTGACTATACATCAGATGATGCTTATTGGTTTTTGGGCGGTTATTCAGAAGAACAATTGTACCTTTATTCCTCAAATTCACCAATAAAAGCTACAACGAAATCAGCAGCAACAATACAATGGTTTTTTGACAAATTCTTGAAACCAAATGCATTCAAGGCTAAATATCCAACAGTCAAGGTGTTCTATCAAGGAACATGCGGAAGATGTGGTAAATTATTGACACATCCAGAAAGTTTAAAAGTAGGCTATGGAAGAGAATGTTTGGCATGGGCTATTAAGAACGGATTGATACAGTTACCAGCAGAAGGATACACTTATGAAGAAAACTTACAAGCTTACCATGAATCTAAATTGGAGTCAGGCTGGAAGCAACTATCACTATTTGATTAAAACAAAGTTATACAAGACATGATAAACGAACAAATATACATAAAACTCAAGAAAATATTGAATCACTTCATCCTTAACAGAGGTTCTGGTTCATCCAAAGCAGCAATTAATGGTGTAAATAATATACCAAATGCATTGTTATTAGTAGATGGTAATAATGGTTATTACAGAGATTTTGTTGAAGAAAAAGGCAAGATTGTCAATATGGCAGCATTGGATACTGCATGGAGTAAAGCTGTAGTGGTTGACAATGGTTTCATTATGAAATTGTTTGAAGAAATAACGAAGGATGAATTGTATTTTGAAAGCATTTCAGCCCTGAGAAACAGAATAGGCGAAGCAACATACATGAGAGAACCAAGTACAGATATTTGGTGGTTAGATAAGTACGAAAAAGGTGTGATAATGTTCAGAATACAATCTAATGTATCAAGTTATACTAATTATGTTATGACAAAGATGATTAGGATTAATAACAAAGAATTGCCATATTTTGTAGACATATTATCAAATGAGGTATTCGATTTCAGGAGAACTACAGTACAACACAATATTGACTTCATGTTTTTACCAAGCAAAACAGAGAAGTTTACAAGAATTGAAAAAGAGATTGACATAAAAATTTAATTGATACAATGGAGAATCTACCAATAAAATTAATACAAAAAGAAAAATTAGAGCAGGGAGATGTATTTCTATGGAAAAGTAATACATATGGATATTTTGAAATACATACATTCCATTCAGATGCAGGTTATGGCGCAAAAACCTACACAAATTTCAATGAAAAAGATGGAAGTTCTACATTAGTTAATTATTCAGGAATTTGTGGAGTACTTGAAACAACAATATCTAAACAATAAATTATGCCCCCAACAACAGTAACACTATACAAAAGAGCAACAACAGGCAAAGCAATACAATGGAGTATTGAATTAAACAAAGACAGCTACAGAATCACATCTGGACAGGTTGGTGGAAAATTAGTGACTTCTAATTGGACAGAAGCACAACCAATGAATGTGGGCAAGGCTAATTACCGTAATGAATTTGACCAAGCATTATCAGAAGTAAATGCGAAGATTATTTTGATGAAGAAAGAGGGATACAGAGACACCATTGAAGAAGCCATGGAACACGATAGGTTTGAACCAATGTTGGCTTATGATTTGGAAGAAAAATATGAGAAGTTTGTTAATGAACTTCCATTCATGTATTCACAGCCCAAACTTGACGGTGTAAGGGCTTACACAACAAAAGATGGGCAATTTAGCAGAAAACACAATCGAAGCGTATCAGCGCCACACATATTTCAAATACTGAAGGGATTGTTTGAATATTTCCCAGATATGGTGATTGATGGTGAATTGTATGCGCATAAATTCAAAAATGACTTTGACAAAATTATATCTTTAGCTAAGAAAACTGTGCCTACAGCGGCAGATTTGGAAGAGAGTGCAGAATTGTTAGAATATCACATTTATGACATATTCTTTCCACGGGAACCAGACATGCTGTA
>ERZ650308.1983-NODE-1983-length-10269-cov-4.437928_pt1 | contig 10269 bp, 13 predicted proteins | sample MGYA00376244_ERZ650308 | MGnify/ENA primary metagenome ERZ650308 (study PRJEB26733, sample SAMN07839295) | wastewater metagenome | biome: small river; feature: stream; material: water | place: USA: North Carolina | collected 2016-04-26 ...
CCAGTTGAAGCGGTGGTAGATGGCCGAGTTGCCGAAAAGCAGAATCGAACTCGCAAAGAAGATGGCCGACACAACCTTGGCCGGAACTCCGTGGGCCAGCACAATCAGAACGATTCCCGCGGCAATCACAATCGGCATTGCACCGGTGTGAATCCAGCCACGCCAGGTTGGTTTGGCTTCAACCACATCGATGGGTCTAGTGCTGAAGTCTGAGATAGGCAGGTGCGGCAGTGTGTCGGCTTTGCGCTCTTTGTTGGCCATGGGTTCAGCCTATCGCTGTGCCTTGGCGGTAGCATTTTCCTTGTGCGCAACCTTATCTACTGGCTTTACGAGAATCGCCTCTCGGCCAGTGTTCTGCGCCCCAACGCCAAGGCAGACCTGCCGCAGCATATTGCCGTGATGCTCGACGGCAACCGTCGCTGGGCGCGCGCCGTCGGGGCCGTCGACCAGCTCGTGGCCGACTATGCGGGGCAGCACATCGTGCTGGTCAGCCACGGGGGCGTGATCAACGCCGTGATCGGCGACATCCTCGGGATCGAGGAGGACATGTTCTTCCTGGGCGCTGCGGAGGCGATGCGGGAGGGCCGTCGGACGGCAGTGCAGGAGCGGCGCACGATCCGATCCTTCACCGACGAGCCCGTGCCCGACGACGTCATCGAGCGCGCCGTCGCGGCCGAGCGCGCCGCATTCTCCGAGCAGCTGCGCGAGCTGCGCGACGCGCTCGAAGCCGGCCCCGGCATCGGCGCCTGGCTGCGCGGCCTGGCGAAGTCTTGGACCGCCTGGACCGGCGTGCTGCTCCGCGACCTCCTGGCCCGGGAGCAGCGGATGCGCGAGGCCACACGTCTGGAGCTCGTGGCGTCGCAGGAGAAGGAGCGGGCGGGTCTCGAGGCCATCGCCAAGGCGCAGGCGGGCATTGGGAAGCTGACGGAGGAGCGTGACTCTGTCCGCAAGCGCGTCGACGAGCTGTTCGCGGAGAACGGACGCGCGAAGGACAAGATCGCGGCCCTCAAGGCCCGCGTCGATTCGCTTGTGGCCGGCGAGAGCCTGACCAGGGGCGCGCTGGCGGCGGCGGAGAAAGACCGCGATCGGGCCCAGCGCGACGCGCGGGAGTGGGAGGAGCAGACGCAACGGGAGCAGGCCAGCGCCGCTCGCGCAGAGGCCCGCGTCAAGGCCCTGGAGAGCAGCGCGGAGCCGTTCGCATGGGTCGCTGTTCGCGACGACCAGCCCACGAAGGAAGACCACTTCTTTCTGGACGAGGCCGAGGCCCGCAAGGATGCCTGGCAGGACAACTATCGGGTCGAACCCCTCTACCGCCACCCGCCCAAGCCCGCCGCCGAGACGAAACACTACCCCGCCTGGGAGACCTCCGGCGGGCCGAACGAGTGCCCTCATGGCTACGCCGCGGGCATCCCTTGTCAGCGGTGCGACGTGGCCAAGGCCAAGCCCGCCGGTGAGCCCGTGGCGTGGCAGGCCAATCCGCAGCCTGGGCTCATCGGAGCCATTACACCGGACAAGGCGATCGCCGAGCGATGGGCCAGCAAAGGGCTGGTCGTGCGCGCGCTCTACAAAGCGCCGCCCGCTGCCCAGGGCGTCGACCTCAGCTCCATCCGCACGCTGATCGAGCACGGAAAGCAGGGGCGCTACGACCTCAGCAGCTTCGTCATCGTCCTTGGCAACATGGTCCGCGAGCTGCCGGCCGTCGACCTCGACGCTGTCCGCGACGCGATCGGCGTGCTCGATGTCGCTGGCCTTCCGATTGCCAACAAGCTCCGCGCCGCGATCGGCGACTCCGAGTCCGCACGCGAGGCGAGAGACTGAATGCGCGCCCTGCTCATCAAGCCCGTCGGTCTCTGCGTCCCGTGGACCGACACCGGCGTCCGCACCACCACGCCCGATCGTGAGGTCGCCGCGATGCGCCGGCGCAACCCCGGATGCTTGGTCATGGCCGTGGACGAGAGCGCGGTCGAGAAAACGACGAGGCCCGCCGATGGTTCCTGAGCTTGTGATCGCAGGCGTCGCGCTCTTCTGCGGGGCCGTGATTTTCGCCATCGAAGTGGTCGAGCGGAGGTTCTGGTGAAGCGCAACCTTCCGCGCCCGCTCTGCGACCTGATCACCGACGACGGCGAGCTGGTCACGATCCGCGCGCCGCGGCCCCCGGCGAACACCATCGGCGACCAGAGGCCCGTCGCGCCCGCGCCGCGTGGCCTGCCGCGCGTGGCCAAAGGGCGGGCAGACCTGCCCCGTCACGTGGGCGACCTGTGCGCTGTCCCGGAGCGCGGCGACGAGCCGCAGGGCGACGTCACCAAGGCACACGACGCCGTCTCCGGGGCCTCCGGGGTTGGTGTCGTTGGCGGGGACGGGTGACGGCACATGGGAGCGCGAGATCTTCATGCCTTCGATGTTGCCGACTCGCGCCCCGCTCCGGCAGTTCAAGGTGACGCGAAAGTTTGCACGGGGCATCCGTCCACTGGACGCCCGTTTAAGCTGCTCAACGGCGAGCGCGACCGGCGCACCGCCGCTTTCCAGACCGTGTGTGAGCGCTACGGCGCGATCTCACGCATCGCCCGATCCTGGGGCGTCTCAATCACGATGGTCGTCCGCGTCCGCGACGGGCTCGCTCCGCTCACCGACGACCGCATCCGGGCGCTGCCACGTGCCCAGCGCGAGCGCTTGTTCAACGTGCTTGCCGAAACCAGTCAACTCTCTTTCCAGTTCTGAGGATCACCCATGGATTTCACGGTCGCAAAAAAAGACATGATCAAGCTCGCCCGCCGCGCACAAGCCGTCGCCGACAAGAAGGGGACGATGCCCGTGCTGGCCAACGTGCTCCTCGACGCACGCGACGGAACGGTCACCGTGTCGGGGACCAATCTCTTCCTCGCCGTCCAGGGAAGCGCGCTCGCCGAAGTGAAGCGCTCCGGATCGGTCGCCGTCCCCGCGAGAGGCTTTCTGGACCGCATCCAGATGATGCCCGAAGGCCCGCTGCGCCTCGTCAGCGACGACGGCACGACGGTGGTCCTCCGCGCCGCGTCGAGCGCTCGCCGGTACACGATCCGCGGCTTGCCCGGCAAAGAGTTTCCGCCACTCCCCCAGTGCGCCGAGAACGCGCCGACTCTCACGATCTCCGCCGACACGATCTCTGCCCTGATCGCGCGGACGCAGTTCAGCATCTCGACCGACGACACGCGCCCGAACCTCAACAGCGCGCTTTTCGAGCAGCAGAGCGAGCACGTGCGCATGGTCACCACCGACGGCCACCGCCTGTCGAAGATGGAGATCGCCACCCCCGCCGGCTCCGCGCCCGTGTCGTTGTTGCTGCCCCTCAAGGCCGTCGCCGAGTTCAAGCGCCTCGCCGACGAGGCCCGCGCCGAGACCGCCAAAGACAGCCCCGTCACCATCGAGCTCGTCCACTCCGGGCCCAACGCGTTCTTCAAGGTCGCGCAAGCCACCTTCATCGTGAAGATCGTCGACGCGCAGTTCCCCGCCTACCAGCAGGTCATTCCGCGCAAGTCCGCACACTCGGCGCGCGTTCCCCGTGCGGCTTTCGCTGACGCCCTCAAGGCCGTCTCTCTCGCCGCGGCCAGTCGCACGGGCGGCGTCCGCGTCGCGATGTCGAGTGGCCTTCTGCGCATCACCAGCGAGAGCCCCGAGGGCGGCGACGGCCTCGACGAGGTGCCGATGGAATACGACGGCCCCGAGGTCACCATCGGCTTCAACGCCAAGTACTTCCAGGACGTGCTGGCAGCCGTGGACGACGAGGACGAGGTGGTCCTCGAGTTCTCGGGAGATCTCGATCCGCTGGTCCTGCGCCCCGGTGGTTCGGGTGAGTATGCGGGGTTTCTCGCTGTCGTGATGCCGATGCGCGTCGGGGGCAACTCGTGACCTACGCCGACTTCATCGCCAAAAAAGCTCACTTCACCGCGCCGTCCGGGTTCGACGTGGACCCGTCGGCCCTGTCGCCCAAGCTCTTCCCGTTTCAGCGCGACCTCGTGCGCTGGGCTCTTCGTCGCGGACGCGCCGCCCTCTTCTGCCAGACCGGTCTCGGCAAGACCGCGATGCAGCTGGAGTGGGCGCGCCACGTTTGCGCTGAGACCGGCGGCAAGGTCCTGATTCTCGCGCCGCTCGCCGTCGCCGCGCAGACCGTCCGCGAAGGCGCCAAGTTCGGCGTCAAAGTGGCGCACGCTCGGAAGCCTGAAGACGTCGGCGCGGGCGTCACCGTCACGAACTACGACATCCTCGACCGCTTCGACGCGTCGGCCTTCTCGGGCATCATCCTTGACGAGTCGAGCATTCTGAAGGCGTACACATCGAAGACGACCAACGCGCTGATCGAAGCCTTCGTGCGCACGCCGTACAAGCTCTGCGCGACGGCCACCCCTGCGCCCAACGACTTCACGGAGCTCGGCAACCACGCCGAGTTCCTGGGCGCGATGTCGCGGGTCGAAATGCTCGCCACGTTCTTCGTCCACGACGGCGGATCGACGCAGGACTGGCGCCTGAAAGGCCACGCGGAGGATCTATTCTGGGAATGGATATGCTCATGGGGCGCCGTGGTCTCGCGGCCGTCCGATCTCGGCTACCCCGACGGCGGACACGCGCTGCCGGAGCTGGTCGAGGAGAGCCACATCCTGCCGGCGACGCACGAGGACGCATTCGCATCCGGCCGACTCTTTCTTGACGAAGCCAAGACGCTGCAAGAGCGGCGCGCTGCGCGGTCCGGGAGCATGCCCCGTCGCGTCGCTCGGGCTGCCGAGATCGTCAACGCAGAACCGGGCGAACCGTGGCTCGTGTGGTGCGACCTGAACGCGGAAAGCGAAGCGCTGGTCAAGGCCATCCCCGGAGCCGTCGAGGTGAAGGGTGCCGACTCGCCGGAGCACAAGGAAGACGCGATGATCGGCTTCGCGGAGGGCCGGCACCGCGTGCTCGTCACCAAGCCGTCGATCGCAGGGTTCGGCATGAACTGGCAGCACTGCGCTCGGATGATCTTCGTCGGCATGTCCGACTCGTTTGAACAGCAGTTTCAGGCGATCCGTCGATGCTGGCGGTTCGGTCAAACGCGGCCCGTCGTCGTCCACACGGTGACGTCGGAGCTTGAAGGATCTGTGCGCGGCAACATCGCCCGCAAGGCCCGCGACGCAGAGCAGATGGCGGGCGCAGCGTCGCTCGTGGTCGGCCGCGTCGTTCGCGAAAACGTCCGCTCTCTGGAGCGACTCTCTACCCCCTACAGCGCGACGAAGCCGGTCGCCGTCCCCTCGTGGCTGAAAGTGTCCTGACATGTCCTCCGTTCTCGCCAGCACCATCGAAGATAAGTTTGCCGCGTACCACGGCGACTGCATCGAAGTCGTCTCCGGCCTGCCTTCGGACAGCGTCCACTTCTCCGTCTACAGCCCGCCGTTCGCGTCCCTCTACACCTACAGCAACAGCCCGCGCGACATGGGCAACTGCTCGGGGCAGGAGGAGTTTTTCGAGCACTTTGCGCACCTGACGGCGGAGCTGTTCCGCGTGCTGAAGCCAGGCCGGCTCATGGCCGTTCACTGCATGAACCTGCCGACGTCGAAGGCGCGCGACGGGATCATCGGTATCAGCGACTTCCGCGGCAACCTGATCCGCGCGTACGAGGCCGCGGGCTTCGTCTACCACTCCGAGGTCTGCATCTGGAAAGACCCGGTCACCGCGATGCAGCGGACGAAGGCGCTCGGGCTCCTGCACAAGCAGCTGAAGAAGGACAGCTGCATGAGCCGGCAAGGCATCCCCGACTACCTCGTCGTGATGCGCAAGCCTGGCGACAACCCGGAGCCGGTCACGCACACGAACGACGATTTCCCAGTGCTCGAGTGGCAGCGCTTCGCGTCTCCGGTCTGGATGGACATCAACCCGTCGGACACGCTGCAATTTCGAAGCGCGCGAGACGACAAGGATGAGCGGCACATCTGCCCGTTGCAGTTGGAGGTCATCCGGCGCGCGCTAAAGCTCTGGTCGAACCCCGGCGACGTCGTGCTGTCGCCCTTCATGGGCATCGGTTCCGAGGGCCACGTGGCGCTCGAGGAAGGCCGCCGGTTCATTGGGGCCGAGCTGAAGGACACCTATTACGCGCAGGCCGTCAAGAACCTGCGCATCGCCGCGGCACCGAAGGCGCAGGTTGGCCTGTTTGCGGAGGGCGCGTGACCCTCAGTATCTTCGGCTTCGGCGCACCCGCCCCGCGCACCATCCCAGCATCGAGTCTCGCTATCCGCTCGGACGGTCGCGCGATCCGCGTCGCCGACGAGCGGCCGTGCGTCGTCTGCGGCGACACCTTCCGCCCGCGCATCGAGCGCTCGACAGGGACGCGTGGCCGCTTCTGCTCTGCCCTCTGCAACAACGTCGACAGACAAGCACGGGAGCGCGCGACGACGCGGATCCTGTTGCTCGACGCCATCGAGGATCGCGGCGGTCAGACCTGCGAGACGCTCAGCAAGAGTCGCGCGATCTCCGAGCAGACCGGGATGCGCGAACTGCGATCGATGCTGGCCGACGGTCTCGTGGAACATGCTCCTCGGGTCACAACGTCCGGCGCACGGGCCCTTGGCGATGGGTGGTGGCTGGTCGGGAAATCGCGCGTCGTCGTCGCCCCGGACAAGAGCCGCGTGGGCTGCGACGCGTTCAACGGGCCAAACCGCGCGCGACATGAGGCCGACGTGCTCGACGCGATCGGCGATGGCCACGTCACGATCAAGGCCATCGCCGAGACCATCGGGGCCAGCGTCTCCTACGTCCACACGACGCTGACGCGGCTCGTGGCACAAGGGCGACTGCGACGCAGAGAGGTGATCTACGGCGCCGGCAGACGGCACCTGTACGCGCTCGCTCACGCGGAGGCCGCCGAATGACGGCCGCGACTTCGATCAAGGCTGGAGGAATCAGCCTTCCGCTAACGGTGGCTGCCGTTCGGGCGTGCGACCGTGGGCCACGCGCCGCGCTTGTGGTGCTGGTGGAAAGCTGTGCCGACCGTGCGTCAGGATGGCCGGGTGGGTGGGTTTTGTCTTGGGAGGTGGAGCATGGGTAGTCGATACGCGCAGGTCGATCGGTGCGTCTGGGTGGACGCAAAATTCTTGGCCTTGTCCGCTCCCGCGCCCAACGCACAGACGCTGTTTTTGTGGCTGCTGACGTCGCCTGAATCCGGACTTGTCCCTGGCCTCATCCGAATCGGCCTGGCCGGCATGGCGGAGGCAATCGGCTGGACGACCGAGCAGACGTCGGCCCTCATGGACGAACTCGTGGCCGCCGGCATGGCCAGGGTCGACTGGAAGGCCCGGCTTGTCTGGCTCCCGAAGGCCCTGTCTCGGAACATGCCAAGGCAGGCCCAAAACATGTCTCCGTGGGCCAAGGCGTGGTCCGAAATCCCCGAGTGCCAGCTGAAGATCGACGCCTGGCAGGGCATGTCGGCGATTCTCGCGGAGGCGAGCGACAAGCTCGCGGAAGCGTTCGCGAAACTGTGCCCGCACCCGCTTGTGTCGGTTCCGCGAGGCTCAGCCTCCCAGGTTCGCGAGACTAAGGGGGGGGCTAAGCCCGGGGCTATGCCTCCTGGGTCCGCGGAGGCTTCGGGGGGGGCTAACCCCGCCACACATAAACAAGATCATGATCATAACCAAGAGCAGAAGCAGGCGATGCCCGGGGCTAAGCCCCCGGCCACGCCATCTGCTGCGCGCGCGCCCCTGAACCCGGATAGCGCCGCGATCCTGGCCGAGCTTCAGCGCCATCCGGCGCTGACCGTTGTCGCAGATGTCGACCGGTCGGACATCCTGTCCGGTCGGATGCAGGGCAAGAAGGTCGAATGGGTCGCGACGTCGATCGCCGAAGCCGCGGCCGATGTCGCCGGCGGTAGCCCCGGGGCCAACGAGGCCACCGTGTGGCGCATCCTGCGGGGCTACGTGGACCGCGCCAGGAGGCCTGACGTGCCGCCCGCCCCCGGCGTCAGGTCCCCGACTGGCACCCCCCGCCCAGAAAGCCCGTCAGTGGCCAGCCAGGCGCCTTTCCACCGGGCACCCCGGGGGGCGCCGTGAGGCCCGTTCGGGAGACCCAGCTTCGGGACGTCAAGTCGTCAGCCGGCGACGTCCCTCCACACGACCTCGACGCCGAGTGCGCGGTACTGTCGGCGGTCATGCTCGAGCCCGGAGTGGTCGACGAGCTAGCCGCCGTCCTTCGGGCAGAGGACTTCTTCTCGCCGATCAACCGCCGCGTCTGGGAGGCAGTCACGTTCCTGGCCGCTGGCAGCCTGCCGATCGACGTCGTGTCTGTCGCCAGTCGCCTCCGGGACACCGGACACCTGGCCGTCGTTGGTGGCGTGCCCTACCTGGCGCAGATCACCGACGCCGCGCCGGCGGTCGCGCACGTCGGCACCTACGCCCAATCCGTGACCACCCGGTCGCGAGCTCGAGCCATGATCCGGGCCGGGCAGAAGATCGCCGCCGACGGGTACAAGGCCGTCGACGTCAACGACTACATCGAGCGCGCGGAGGCGGAGGTGAGTGCGATCGCCCGCGACGGCGGTGCGTCGGCGAAGCCCCCCGAGCTTCTCCGCGGCTTGGTGCGGGAGACCTTCCAGGACATGGAAAACCGCGCCAAGGGTCTCGTGGTCGCAGTGCCATCGGGCTTCCGTGACCTCGACGACTTGCTCATGTCGGAGACCGGAGAGGTTCAGATCGTCGCCGCTCGTCCGGGCATGGGGAAGACCAGCTTCGTGATGGACGTCGTCAAGAACGCGGCCAAGGTCAAGACGGCGTCGGTCGTGTTCTCGCTGGAAATGAAGGGCATCCCGCTGGTCAAGCGCATGGTCGCGTCGGAGGCCGGCGTCGACCTTGCGGACATCCGTCGCGGTCGCCTGTCGCAGGGCCAATGGGACGCACTGACGGCAGCGGCGCAGCGGCTCTCGACGTTGCCGGTGGCGATCTCCTCGGTGCCTGGGATCTCCGTGCTCGCGATGCGATCGCGCTTCCGCCAGGCACGCACCGAGCTGTCGAAGTCGCACCCCGACATCCCGGTGCGGCTCTGCGTCGTCGATTACTTGCAGCTGATGGGTAGGAGCCCGAACAGCAACGCGGGCAACCGTGAGCAGGAGGTGGCCGAGATCTCGCGCGGGCTGTCGGAGTTCTCGTTGGAGGAAGACGTCCTAGTCATCGCCCTGTCGCAGCTGAACCGGTCGGTGGAGAGCCGATCGGACAAGCGCCCGGGCATGGCCGATCTCCGCGAATCCGGAGCCATCGAGCAGGACGCGACGTCGATCCTCTTCCTGTATCGCGATGAGCAGTACGACCCGAACACGAAGGCGCGCGGGCTGTGTGAGGTCATCGTGGGCAAGAGCAGGAACGGCGACATCGGACGTGTCATGCTGGCGTTCGATAAGCGATATACGCGATTTTCCAACCACGACGGAGATCCGCAATGGTGACCTGCCCCCGCTCCCGCCTCTGGTGCTGGGCCCAGCCTGCCGACGCGCTCACGGGCGCCGTGGTCCGGTGCTGCGAGCGGTCCTACGCGTTCGTGAAGTGGACCAGCCGGACCGAGAAGCGCGAGTGGTACTGGATGTGTACCGCTCAGCGCTCCGGCCGCCGGGAGCAGGAAGGGCGGTGCGGGTCGTGACCTGCGCTCGGCTGGTCGATCTCTGCGACGTCCTCAAAACGCACAGCATGGCTTGGCTCCTGTACCACCAAGGCCTGCCGGAATGCCGTGCGCCTCGTGGGGCTCGACAGGTGCCGATGCCGCTCTGCATCCGTTGGATGCCCGGTATCAGCAACGCGTGCGACACATCGGCCTTCCCGGAGCCGGGCGCCGTGGCCGTCGAGCGCGGGCGCTTCTTCACGTGGTGGCGGCCGCTTCCGCCGGGCAAGGGCCAGGGCGTGCAGCGGTTCATGTTCGTTTGCCAGGAGGTGCCGTGACCTTTTTGGCCCTCGGAATAGACCCCGGCACCGTCCACTCCGGCGCCGCCCTCCTGGACCTCTCCGGCCCGCGCCCGTATCTACTCGAGTATGGCTGGCTCCCGAACGCCGAGATCCGCGAGTGGATCGCCGAGGTCCGCTGCGACGTCGTCGGCGTGGAGACGCCCGACGAGTGCCACGGTCGCGGCGACATGAGCACGGCCGCCGTCTTCGCGCTGGGCACGAACCTCACCAAGCTAGGCAAGGTGGCCACCGACATGGCAAGAGACGCGGAGGTCAGGGTGCCCACGTACAGGTTCACGGCTCGGCAGTGGCGGAAGCAGGTGCCGCGGACACGTGGCGAAAAGTATTTCAGCGT
>ERZ650308.1986-NODE-1986-length-10264-cov-4.540895_pt1 | contig 10264 bp, 9 predicted proteins | sample MGYA00376244_ERZ650308 | MGnify/ENA primary metagenome ERZ650308 (study PRJEB26733, sample SAMN07839295) | wastewater metagenome | biome: small river; feature: stream; material: water | place: USA: North Carolina | collected 2016-04-26 ...
CGTATATGAAATCATAAACGTATCATCAATATCTGAGATAATACCAATGTTTCCTTTATGCGGGCGGATGTAGTTTTCTTGAGCACTAATTGTCTCTCCTTTGTAAATAATACTAACTTCATAAGGAATCCAGCCATATATTTCATTTTGATCTAAAGGAACACAAAATTTAAAATACCCATCTTTTAATGTTTTTGTGTGTATTTTGATTTCGCCATGTTTTAAATATACATCCGCATTAGTCTGCGTTTTAATTCGGAACATATTGATAACAGAACGAGCATTTTTTAAATTTTTTTCCTGAAAGTCATAGTCTTTCTTTTTTGTAGGTTTAAAAACATGTCCCATCACTATTAATTCCTGCTCATTTGCATATCCACGGTATAATTTTAATATAGGCTTCATTTTTTGTAGTACTTTTGATAGGAGTTCTAAGTTAATTGTTTTTAATCAATAAAAGTAGTAAAACTTTGAAAAAGAACGTATTAATGATTGTTAATCCAGTTTCTGGTGCCATTGATAAAGCAGGTTTCGCCATCATTGCGAAGGCGATGCAGGAATGCATGGCCTCAGGTGAAACACAAGAGAACGCGCCGACCGTTGCGGAGCTTGAAAAGCTTTTTCTCTCCCTCGCCTAGCTAAACTCCAAACATGGCTAAGCCCAAGCATCCAGTAGCACTCTGGTTTGCTGTCATCGCGGGAACGCTCGTGACGGTGTTCCTGGCTGTTTCACTCTTTACGCAGCCCGTCATCGATCGGGTGGGTAATCCTCAGAACTACACCCAGATATACCAACGCCCCTTCATTGAACCTTGGGGTGCCCACCCTCTTGAGTTCTATGTTGAAGACACTCTTGTGAACATGACACTCGAGCAAAAGATTCGCTCGCTCATCATGGCCAATCAACCAGGAACTGATCCTGCATCTTTGCAGTCCTTTGTCTCGTCTAATGAACTTGGTGGGTTCATTGTCATGGGCAGTAATGTTCCCGAAACCCCAGCTGAACTCTTAGGAATTACTTCAGCGATCGCTGGCTCTGCAGAGCTGCCTCATTTGATTGGAATTGACGAAGAAGGTGGGTTGATTAAGCGCCTGCCCTATGACACCTATGCCGGTGCTGACACTTTGCGCAATGAGCCTGTTTCCTCCACAATGACTGCATTCACTTCGCGCGGTGAACTTCTCAAGAGTGTTGGGGTGAATCTGAACTTCGGTGTGGTGGCAGATGTTTCTAGCGACCCGCAATCCTTCATCTATGGTCGTTCCTTTGGAGCAGATGCCGCGTCCACAGCTGAACGAGTGGCAGCTGCCGTCACGGGTGAAGATTCATCGGTGATGAGCACCATCAAACATTTCCCAGGTCATGGCAGCGCTCCTGGAGATTCTCACATTGGTGTTCCCACATCGCCGTTGACTTATGACCAATGGCTCTCTTCCGATGCGATCCCTTTTCAAGTCGGTATTGATGCTGGAAGCTCAATGGTGATGTTCGGTCACTTAGCTTTCCCGGCCGTAGATTCCTTGCCATCCTCCATGTCACCTCTGTGGCACAAGATTCTTCGTGAAGAGATGGGTTTCACGGGTGTCATCATTACTGACGACATGACGATGATAGAACACTCACGTCTTCCCGAGTATGAAAACCGCGTAACGAACGCGGTCTCTGCGTTAGCTGCAGGCAATGACGTCTTGCTTTATGTCCCAGGTCCAGATTTTGATCCAGGAGCAATCGTTGCGGGTGTGTCAGCGGCTGTTCAGTCGGGGCAGATTTCTCAGGAACAACTTGATGATTCAGTCCGAAGAGTATTAACTTTGCGACGGGAACTCTTCCCTGAGGCAAATTCCTGGATGCCACCCTGTGATGAGCGCTGCTTTATCCGGGTGACGTATTAGTCTCCCGTACCCGTAATTTCGTCACGAATACGGCGAAGGTTTTCCATCAGGAAACCAATCAAGATCCAGTTATATCCAGACGGCGGGCTCAGTCTGATGGGTTCAGTCAGCGCTGGCAATTCTTGGGTGTCGGGATGAGCTTGTTTCATGGCAGGAAGACCAGCATCACGGACGAGCAGTCTCAGGTCATGGCCTGAACGCATGAATTCTTCAGCTATCTGAGCAATACCTGGTTCAGCAATTACTGTTTCGTCGTAGTTGTCCCGAACACCTCGGGCAACACCAATAGTTCTGGTCACTAAAACAGCAAGTTGTTCAAGAAGTAATTGCTGAGCATCAAGATCTTTGCCGTGTGTGCCTTTGAACACGTTGAAACGAAGACTTTCCTGCGCTGAACGCAAAGTTGCTTGTGCTTTATCTAGTTGGGGCCTGAGGTTGCGTGCACGGGTATTGATATTGGACAAGACTTCGTAGCTTGTCTCTCTGCGAAGCACACTTCCAATGTCTTCAAGTACTTCGGCAATATTGGCGCCTAACTCAGCAATCGCTTGTTGAGATGGTCCAATTGCAACAGGTGGAACGATTACCGCATTGACAATGAACGCAATTGTGGCACCTATGAGGGTTTCTACAATGCGGCCGGTTGCATATTCGGGTGTTGCAGATCCAATTGCAATGACCAACATGGCGCTGATGGCAATTTGATTGGCTGTGCCAGGAGTGAATTTGAATAGCCACCCTGCGATGAAGGCCACCATGATTGCGGCAAGGACAAGCCAACTAGGTGTGCCGAAGATAAGGCTTGCTCCCAAGGCAATGGCCACTCCAAGAACCACACCCGTGCTTCGCTCGATCGCTTTACCCAGCGATTGGTTAATGCTGGGCTGGACGACAATGATCGCCGCTATCGCCGCAAAGATGGGTTGCTCGTTGGGATAAACCCACAACGCAGCAAACCAAGCCAAAAGCGTGGCAATGATTGTCTTGGCTAACTGCAGAAACGGAATGCGCTTCTTTGTCTGGACGTTGGACACGATGCTCACGTATTCACCGTATTGGTTTGTCTCAACACCCTCTTCAGGGCTCGCCTGTAGTTCTCCACCCCGAGCAGAGCAGCAGGTCTACTCACATTCTGGGAAATCCTGAATGTATTCGCTTTCTCGATATCTACTCTCATCACATGTCGTGGTTAGTGGATCAGTTCAGGCGCTTTGGGGGAATGGATGATGCATCACAATCTGATGACTTTCTCCAGCGCGGTACAGCTCGTCGACTCAGAGTAAGAATTGCCGTCGGCGCTGCCACAGTCGCAGGGTTAACCATCGTGGTGATTGCGATACTTTCATCAACTATTGCAACTGCAGGTAACCAGGTTGAAGTTCCGCTCGATCTCACTGCGTCCCCTGTCCTCACTTCTATGGAGGGCTCCAATTCACTGGGGACAGTACTTATCCATGTCATTGGTGAAGTGAAAAGTCCAGGCATTTACGAATTAGAGAGTGGTTCTCGTGTCATTGATGCAGTTATGGCGGCTGGGGGACTGGGTCCGCAGGCTTCTGAGTGTGGGGTAAATCTTGCACGTGAAGTCAAAGATGGTGAACAAATAGTTATTCCATCTCAGCAAGCAGGTTGTGTCACAGTTGAGGGTAGTGACTCGGGATCACTGGTGTCGTTGAATCAGGCAACAGCAGAGCAGTTTGACTCATTACCGGGCATAGGGCCGACTCTTGCTGATCGAATCGTTCAGTGGCGTGAGTCAAACAATGGCTTTTCGTCTGTTGATCAACTCAACGAGGTGTCCGGCATAGGTGACAAATTGTTTGCCGGAATCAAAGATCTCGTTTCATTGTGAACAAGGTCAGAATTGAGGCAGATCTCCGTCTTTCCATCCCCGTCCTGGTGGGCTGGAGTGTTCTCGCAGTTGTTCTGAACATTGAGAAATCTCAATTCAATCCTTCTCTTGTTAGTTTCTGCCTTGTGGGGTTACTCGCGCTTTCTGGATGCATATCACTGAGAAGGGTCCCAATACTTGGTCTTGTAGCTCTTACCTCATCTGCTGTGTTGTTATCGTGGCTCATCCAATTACCCCATCATGTTGATGTTCTGCCCTGGGAGAAGACGGCACCCTTAGAGATGCCCTGGTGGTTAGCGTGGGCGGAACACTTGCGGAGAGCCTTTCTGGATGCCACATCTACCTTTCCGAGTTTTGGCGGTCAACTCATACCGGGATTAGCAATTGGAGACACCAGCAGAGTCAGTGAACATCTCTCACACTCAATGAAAACGGTATCGCTGACTCACATCACTGCTGTGTCTGGAGCAAACTGTGCCATCGTCACAGCAAGTGTGATGGCTATCGCTGCGCTGTGCGGGGCAGGGCGGCGGGTACGCCTGGTCATTGCGGTTTTTTCACTTGTTGCATTTGTCATCTTGGTCACGCCTCAACCCAGCGTTCTTCGTGCAGCAGTGATGGCCGTAGTCGTCATGATTGGGCTGTTCAACGGAAGGCCAGGTTCTGGAATACCACTGTTAGCGTGCGCGACTGTATTGATGCTGATGTGGAACCCCTGGTGGGCCGTAGATTACGGATTCATACTTTCCGTTTCGGCAACAGCAGGTTTGCTTCTTTTTTCAGGTCCACTTGCTTCAAGTTTGAATCGATGGTTACCGCTATGGCTTGCCACCGTGATAGCTATTCCACTCTCGGCACAATTGGTGTGTCAGCCATTCATCATTTTGTTGAATCCGAAACTGCCTACCTATGGAGTTCTGGCAAATGTCGTTGCTGCTCCAGCGGCACCGATTGCCACCGTAATTGGCCTTGCCGGATGTTTGATCACCTGGTGGTTACCCGGTTTCGCTGTCCCATTGCTGTGGTTATCGTGGCTACCGGCTGAATGGATTGGTCAAACCGCAACAGTTCTCTCTCGTTTCCCTGAATCGCAACTGCCGTGGATTTCTGGCCCGGCGGGGGCAATCTCCGCTGCGGTTGTATCTGTAGTGATTTTGCTGATGTTGCTTTCTTCGAAGAAACGAGTGAGGAACACTCTGGCAGTCAGTGTTGTTGTCATTGTTCTCACTTTGACTATTACCTCTGTGGTGAATGGGCTACGTTTCACCGCAAGTATTCCGCCTGAATGGAGCATCGCCTCTTGCGATGTTGGTCAAGGTGACGGATTAGTTCTTAGAAGTGAGAACCGTATTGCTGTGATTGACGTTGGTAGAACACCCGAACCCCTCACGCATTGTTTGGAACAGCTCCGAATCACTCATATCGATCTGTTGGTTCTTACTCATTTTGATAAAGATCACGTGGGTGGATTAGATGCCGTATTAGGGAAAGTCGATGTCGCGGTTGTTGGCAAACCCGAAAACGCAGAAGACCAAGGATTGCTTTCTGAGCTAGCGCGCTCGGGAGCTTCACTTCACAGGGGTAAGCAGGGGCTTTCTGGAGCACTGGGGGAAGCGCAATGGCAAGTTCTCTGGCCGGATGAACATCACCCGCTTATGGATATGGGTAATCCCGGTTCGGTAACTCTCTTATTCACATTCCCTCGATTTAGGGCACTGTTTCTGGGCGATCTTGGCAAAGAGGCTCAGTTAGCCATGATGAGTACAGTTCATCTGCCTCAAGTAAGCGTTGTGAAAGTTGCGCACCACGGTTCAGCAGATCAGAGCTCAAGTTTGTATCAACAGATAAAACCTCAGGTAGGCATCTTCTCGGTCGGTAGAGACAATGATTATGGGCACCCGCGGCGAGAGACTCTCGAGATTCTCAGCCAGCTTGGAGCACTTACACCGCGGACGGATCAAGATGGGATGATTCTTATCAGTGAGAGTTCTACGGGGTTGAGTGTCTGGACTGAGCATTAGGCTAAAACCATGGCAGGTAAGGCAAAGATTGCGATTGAGCAACTCTCATGGAACAACGCTAAACCTGCTCCCATCGTGCTTGTCAGCGGCGCAGAAGGATTCTTAGCTGACCGCGCTACACAGCGAATCCGTGAAATTCTTCGAGATGCAGATGCATCCTTAGAAGTCAGTGATGTGGATGCCAGCAACTATGCGCCTGGTGAATTATTGACGTTGGCCAGTCCGTCATTGTTCGGTGAACCTCGATTGATTCGTGTGAGCGACGTCGAAAAATGTAACGACGAATTTCTTTTAGAAATGCTTGATTATGCTGAGTCGCCCGACCCTGAAACCACTGTTGTGTTGCGGCACGGTGGGGGAGTGCGCGGTAAGAAGCTCCTGGATACTCTTCGAGCAGGCACAGGCGGTGCTGTCGAAATTGTGTGCGCAGAGCTCAAGAGCGATAACGACAAGTTTGATTTTGCCGGTAATGAATTCAGAATTGCCGGTCGCAAGATTGCCCCAAGTGCACTCCGTTCACTGGTTCAAGCATTTTCTGGGTCAGGTTCAGAACTCGCCAATGCCTGTCAGCAACTCATCGCTGATGCAGATGGCGACATTACCGACAGAACTGTTGAGGATTACTACGGCGGTCGTATCGAAGCAACTGCGTTCAAAGTCGTGGACTCTGCTGTGGCAGGACGCTTAGGCGATGCCTTAGTTACGTTGCGTCACGCTTTACAGTCAGGTGCTGACCCTGTGCCGATTGTGGCTACCTTTGCTGCCAAATTGAGACTGATGGCCAAGCTCTACGGCGAACGTCGAGGTTCGGGTGAACTTGCAGGAGCACTAGGCGCTGCTCCCTGGCAAATAGATCGCGCCCGGAAAGATTTGTCAGGCTGGAGTGAAACGGGCCTGGGTAATGCCATTGAAGTGATTGCTCAAACAGATGCCAACGTTAAGGGTGCTTCTCGGGACTCCATTTATGCCCTGGAACGCATGGTCAATGTCGTCGCCAGTTATGGCAGACGCTAAGCCGGAGCGCTTAAACAAATATGGCCCCCACAATCGTGGAGGCCATATTCATAAAGTGTGCTTAGAGAGCAGCAACCTTCTTAGCAATAGCTGACTTGCGGTTAGCAGCGTTGTTCTTGTGAAGAACACCCTTGCTTACTGCCTTGTCAAGCTTCTTGCCTGCAGTCTTCAGGGCTGCTTCAGCAGCTGCCTTGTCTCCGGTTGCAACTGCAGTGCGAGCTGCACGGACAGCGGTCTTAACCTCTGACTTCACAGCCTTGTTGCGCTCAGTTGCCTTTGCGTTGGTGCCAATTCGCTTGATCTGCGACTTAATGTTTGCCACGTTAACCGTGTCTTTCACTCGATGTTTGTACGTTTGGATTGTGTCGCACCAGAGGTAGAGGGCTCTTCGCGACGAATCGTGTAGGTGGGACTACACGTAAGCCAAGAACCAACACTACCAGTAAGTGTGGCAGTTGCTAAAACTGTGTCGCAGTTCGTGGGAGACTAGAGGTTCTATGTCTCCACGTGCTACGAAACCACTGCAACCTGCGTCAACAGACCCAGCGAAGATTCGCAACTTCTGCATCATCGCTCACATTGACCACGGCAAGTCAACCCTTGCTGACCGCATGCTTCAGATCACCGGCATCGTGGATGACCGTTCCATGCGTGCTCAGTATCTAGACCGCATGGATATCGAACGTGAACGTGGCATCACTATCAAGAGCCAAGCAGTGCGTATGCCCTGGGAACTCAATGGTGAGACCTTTGCCCTCAACATGATTGATACTCCCGGTCACGTTGACTTCACGTATGAAGTGAGTCGTTCTTTAGCTGCCTGTGAAGGTGCAATTCTTCTTGTTGATGCTGCACAGGGAATTGAAGCGCAGACTCTCGCTAACTTGTATCTCGCGATGGAGAATGACCTCACCATCATTCCTGTGCTCAACAAGATTGATCTTCCTGCTGCTGACCCAGAGAAATATGCCAAAGAACTCGCAGATCTCATTGGCGGCAAGCCCGAAGACGTTCTGCGTGTTTCTGGTAAAACCGGCATGGGTGTTGCGGAATTGCTGGACCTCGTCGTGGAGAAGATTCCAGAACCTGTGGGCAATGCAGATGCTCCTGCACGCGCCATGATTTTTGACTCCGTCTATGACGCATACCGCGGTGTCATTACCTACGTTCGTGTCATTGATGGTGCGCTGAAGCCCCGTCAGCGTATTCAGATGATGAGCACCAAGGCATCTCACGAACTCATCGAAATCGGAGTGAGCTCACCCGAACCTATCCCTTCCCAGGGCCTAGGCGTGGGAGAAGTGGGTTATCTCATCACTGGCGTGAAAGATGTCCGTCAGTCCAAGGTCGGTGACACTGTTACTGACTTTGCTAAGCCCGCAACAGAAGCTCTTCCGGGTTACACCGACCCGAAGGCCATGGTCTTCTCAGGTCTCTATCCCATTGACGGTTCCGATTACCCCGTTTTGCGTGAAGCCCTAGACAAGCTCAAGCTTTCTGACGCTTCGCTGAACTATGAACCAGAGACCTCTGTTGCACTGGGGTTTGGGTTCCGTTGTGGATTCCTCGGACTTCTTCACCTTGAGATCATTACTGAGCGCCTCGAACGCGAGTTTGGCCTCGACCTCATTGCCACGGCACCTTCTGTGCCGTACGAGGTCACGACCGAGGACAAGAAGACCGTCACCGTCACCAACCCGAGTGAGTACCCTTCCGGAAAGATCACTCGAGTTTCTGAGCCCTTAGTGCGCGCAGGTATTTTGACTCCGAAAGATTACGTTGGCACCGTCATGGAACTGTGCCAGAGCCGCCGCGGAAACCTGCTGGGCATGGAGTACTTCGGTGAAGACCGTGTTGAGATGAAATACGAGATTCCTCTGGGAGAGATCGTGTTTGACTTCTTCGACCACCTCAAGAGTCGCACCCAAGGGTATGCCTCCCTGGACTATGAAGAAGCTGGTGAACAGGACTCTGACCTCGTCAAGGTAGACATTCTTCTCCAGGGTGAACAAGTAGACGCATTTAGCGCCATTGTTCACAAGGACAAGGCGTATGCCTATGGACTCATGATGACGGAGCGACTGAAGAAGCTCATTCCTCGTCAACAGTTTGAAGTCCCTATTCAGGCAGCTATTGGTGCGCGAATCATTGCCCGCGAAACCATTTCTGCTATTCGTAAAGACGTTCTTGCTAAGTGCTACGGCGGTGACATCACCCGTAAGCGCAAACTTCTGGAAAAGCAGAAGGAAGGTAAGAAGCGCATGAAGATGGTCGGTCGCGTTGAGGTTCCACAGGAAGCCTTCATTGCTGCGCTTCAAGGCGATGAAGAAGTGAAAAAGAAATAATGTCTGAAACACAACGCCGATCCAATTTCAGTGGGGATCGCGCCGTGAGCTATGGCTCTGTCGGCGCGACTCAGGCAGCAGATGTTCTAGTCTTCCCACCAGCTGGTTTTCGTTCAGCACAGTCTGAATTTCGCCTCGGAAGCGGTCAAGAACGTTTTGACACGGCAACTGCTGCTTTGATGACCTGGGGAGTACCCAAGGGCTCACATCTCGAGGTCGTCTCGGTCAATGAAGCACACTCCGAGGGGTATAACGGTTTGCTCTTCAACGAGTTTGGTGCCCCCGTACCACCAACCGCCGATGCGTTGGATCAATTATTTGCTCCAGATGGAACCCCATATTTATCCGCTGGTACGACAGTTGAGCTTGCCAAGTTGTGGAGCCCCAATGACCTCACAACAAGTCACCGCGTCATCTATGTTGTTCGTGAAGAACGACGCATGGGTTATGCCCTCGGCACTTTGGACTACGAACCCGTCATCGGTGAAGAATTCTTTAGCGTTGAATGGCGTGACGACGATTCTGTGTGGTCTGTCGTTCGGTCTGTGACCGCCATTGCTGAGGGTAGAAAGTATTTCTATCTCTCACCATTGATTCGTTTGCGTCAGTGGCTCCAGCGTCGTCAATACGTTCGCTCTTTACTTCCAGCCCGTACTGCATAAATCATGGCTGGGCCGCTGCCTGAAGGCAATGACATGCCAGCTGATGGTTCATTGCCACACGGAGTTAATGCCGGTGCTGACAGTCGCACGATGAGTGCCTATATTCACGTTCCGTTCTGCCGCGTACGCTGCGGATACTGTGATTTCAATACCTACACAGCCACTGAACTTCGAGGAACCTCACAATCGACATATATCGATGAGCTCTCACGTGAGATAGAACTCTCTGGGTCAGTGTTGACTCGTGCAGGTGTGCCAAAGAGAACCCTCACGTCAGTGTTTTTTGGAGGAGGAACACCAACCCTCCTCTCAGCCAGGGCTCTTGTGCGTGCTCTCGAGCTGGTGCGCGACCAACATGGACTTGATGCACATGCTGAAATCACTACCGAAGCGAACCCTGACACGATAACTCCTGAATATGTGCAAATTCTTGCACAGGCAGGATTTACTCGCCTTAGCTTAGGAATGCAGTCAGCT
>ERZ650308.1987-NODE-1987-length-10263-cov-9.866575_pt1 | contig 10263 bp, 6 predicted proteins | sample MGYA00376244_ERZ650308 | MGnify/ENA primary metagenome ERZ650308 (study PRJEB26733, sample SAMN07839295) | wastewater metagenome | biome: small river; feature: stream; material: water | place: USA: North Carolina | collected 2016-04-26 ...
AAACGTTTCGCAATGATTTTACGCATTTGCGAATTTTTAATTTCTTCTGTGAAAACTTCTCCCGCAGGAACATAAACTTTTGGTGCTTCTGTTTTAGCAGTTTCTTGCGGTTGAGCGTTGTTAACTGTTGAATTATTTGCAGAAGGTGTGAAGTTTTCAACATCACTTTTTACAATACGTCCGTTTTCACCTGAGCCTTTCACTTGTGATAGTTGTATTCCTTTCTCATTTGCAATTTTCTTTGCTAATGGCGAAGCCAAAATACGGTGTCCGTCTATTACTGCATCTTGCGTAATTGGCGCTGCTTTTTCAGCTGGTGCAACAGTAGTCTCTACCGCGGCAGGAGTTGTAGTTCCTCCAACTTTAAAATTATCAGCCACTCCGCTAATATCTGTCCCAGCTGGGCCGATTATAGCTAAAAGACTATCTACAGCTGCAGTATTTCCTTCTTGTATTCCTATATATAATAGAGTTCCAGCATTAAATGACTCGAATTCCATAGTAGCCTTGTCTGTTTCAATTTCGGCAAGAATATCTCCTTCACTTACTTTATCACCCACTTTCTTCAACCAAGTAGCAACTGTTCCTTCCGTCATCGTGTCGCTTAAACGCGGCATCGTTACTACAATCACCCCTTCAGGTAGTTTTGCTGTTGTAGCTTCTGCTTTTGTTTCAACTACTGAAGTAGTTTCCACTACTGGAGTTGTCGGCGTAGCGCCGCTAGCTAATAACGTAGTAATATCTTCTCCTTCATTACCAATGATTGCTAATAAAGAATCTACTGGTGCAGTTTCTCCTGCTTGAATACCAATATGTAAAAGCGTTCCGGAATTAAATGATTCAAATTCCATTGTAGCTTTATCAGTTTCGATTTCGGCTAAAATATCCCCTTCATTAATTTTGTCGCCTACTTTTTTAAGCCAAGTAGCCACAGTTCCTTCTGTCATAGTATCGCTCAAACGCGGCATTGTTACTAATGTAGCCATAATTGATTATAATTTATGAGGTAAAAATGGATAGTTTTCTTGTTCGTATACTACGTCGTATAATTGTTGAATTTCTGGATAAGGAGATTCTTCTGCAAATTTTGCACATTCCTCAACTAAATCCTTCACTCTTTGGTCAATTGCTTCGATTTCTTCGTCAGTAGCATATTTTTGATCCTTGATTACATCTAAAACTTGTGTAATCGGGTCAATTTTTTTGTATTCTTCTATCTCTTCTTTTGAACGGTATAATTGTGCATCAGACATAGAGTGTCCTCTGTATCGGTACGTTTTCATTTCAAGGAAAGTAGGGCCATCTCCACGACGCGCTCTTTCAATTGCTTCGGTCATTGCTTCTGCTACTTTTACAGGATTCATTCCGTCAACAGGTCCGCAAGGCATTTCATATCCTAAACCTAATTTCCAAATGTCAGTATGATTGGCTGTTCTTTCTACAGAAGTTCCCATAGCATAACCGTTGTTCTCAACGATAAATACAACAGGTAGTTTCCACAACATAGCCATATTAAAAGCTTCGTGTAACGAACCTTGACGCGCTGCACCATCACCAAAATAGGTCATAGTAACGCCTCCAGTTTCAAAATATTTATCTGCAAAAGCTAATCCAGCTCCTACTGGAATTTGACCACCCACAATCCCGTGACCACCATAAAAACGATGTTCTTTAGAGAAAATGTGCATAGAGCCTCCCATTCCTTTTGAAGTACCGGTCACTTTTCCTAAAAGTTCAGCCATTACAAATCTAGGATCTACTCCCATTCCGATAGGCTGCACGTGGTTTCTGTAAGCGGTAATCATTTTGTCTTTAGTCAAATCCATAGCATGTAAAGCACCTGCTAATACGGCTTCTTGACCATTGTATAAGTGGAGAAATCCTCTTACTTTTTGTTGGATGTATAATGCTGCAAGTTTGTCTTCAAACTTTCTCCAAAGTAGCATGTCTTCGTACCACTTTAAATAAACTTCTTTTGTAACTTCTTTCATTTGAATAATGTTGTGTTATCAATTGTACCTAATAACGCAAAATAGTTTCCTCACACAAATTTGCGAAGTGCAAAAATAAGACATTCCAACTTAGCACTAAAATTAATATGCTTTTTTTTAAGATTTTTTTACAAGAACTTTTTATCAAAAAGAAGTGGGAGTAAATTTTTTAAAGACTCTGATTTGTATATAAATCCAATTTCTCCCATAAAATAAATTTCAATTGGCCTATTTTGTTTTATTTCATACTCTGCAATGGATTGTCTACATGCGCCACACGGTGGAATTGGAGCAGCTGTTGTTGTATTGTCAGAGGCGGCAGAAATGGCCATTTTAATTATTTTGGCTTCAGGATATTTAGCCCCTGCGTAAAAAACAGCTACTCTTTCTGCACAAAGTCCTGAAGGGTATGCTGCGTTTTCTTGATTAGAGCCTGAAATGATTTCTCCGTTGTCTAATTCAAGTGCCACTCCAACCTTAAAACTAGAGTAGGGCGCATAGGCAGTTTTTCTAATTCGTATAGCTTCAAGCATTAGATTTTGAATGTCTATTGGTAATTCTTGAACAGAATTAAAAACATCGAAATTGGTTTCAATTGTTATTGTTTTCATGTATATAAAAAATCCAAATTTCTAAATGAAATCTGGATTGGTTTTTTAATAGATTATTGTAAATTAGTTTTGTCTCCAATATTAAACGTTAGAGAAAATCGAAGGGTGTTTTCAAGTGGGTTTCTTATTTTTGAAGTTGAAAATAAATACGAAACATCAATTTTTGTAGAAGTGTATTTGAATCCAGCTCCCAAAGAAAAATAGTTACGCGCTCCTTTTTCTGGGCTCTCGTGGAAATATCCTGCACGAACTGCAAATGAATCTTTATATACATATTCAGTTCCTAATGCATAAGTGATTTCCTTAATTTCTTCACTAAAACCATCTGGGGCATCATTAAAAGATTGAAAAATTCCAGATACCCATCCTATATTGGTGTAATTTTTTTTTGTTTGTTCTTTTTCATTTTCTGTTATTTCACCATTGCCGTCTATATCAGCATTTTGTATAGAAGGAACTAATAATTTATTCATTTCTACATTGGCGGTTACTTTGTTGTCTGCGTCAAAAATAAATTCAAAACCAGCTCCTAATTTTAAATTGGAAGGTAAAAAATAGCCTGTATTTTTATCGTCGGTATTATCGTAATTTATTTTCGGTCCTAAATTTTGGATGTTAAAACCTGCTCTCCAAATTCCGTTGAAATGAGTATATGCCTTTTCTTCGGATTGGTAAAATCCAGCAACATCAACAGCAAAAGAACTAGCAGGGGAAGCATCAAGGTTTTGAGTTGGAAATTTAAGGTTGGAAAGAATGTATCTTCCTGCAACTGACATTGCAAATGTTTTACTTATTTGTAAGGAATAGGAGCCGTCTAGCGCTAGTTCGTTTGGAGATACAATTACGGGTGGGTCAAATGGATTTTCGCGTAATTCAATTAATCCTAGGCTAAAGTAACGTAGACTACTAGCCCATGAGCTTCGTTCATTTATTTTATTGAAATAAGAAATTTGGCCTAATGCTATATCATCGGCTAAGTCTGTCATATAGGGAGTATAACTTACAGAAAACCCTTGTTCTATTGTTGAAAAGGCAAATTTTGCAGGATTCCATTGTTGCGAAAAAGCATCGGTTGAAGTAGCAATACCAATATCTGCCATACCAGCAGCTCTTGCATCAGCTGCAACCATTAAGAAAGGTGTGCTCGTTGTAATTACTCTTTGTTGCGCTTTACCAATTGAAAAAGCAAGTATAAAGGAAAAGAAAATGATGTTTTTATTCATTATCAAAAGATGTTTAGTAAACAAAAGTAATTTTTTTTAAATTATTTTCAAGATACAAGGTAGTTAATTCCGAAACGGAAAAGACTTTTTTTATGTAGTTTTAAATAATTTAATGGAATCATTTTATTTAAATGACTCTTAACAATAACATTATTTTTCATAAATTATTGTAATTAATTTCAAGTTAATAGGTTTTTACTTTTGAATAGCCCCGTTTTTAAATATTTTTTGAAAGTAAAAATCCAGTTCAAAGTTTAATATTAATAATAAAAATTATAAATTTGCGTTTTGTTGTTTCAAGTTAGCTCTTAAAAGCTATTTTTGAATTAAATTCTACAAAATGGTATATATATTTGTAGAGATAATAGATGACAAAATTTATTTTATAAAAATATGAAAGTGAATAACAGAAAATTTTTCCAATTAGTCCTATCTTTAGTTGTAATGTTAGGCGTTTCAAGTTGTGTTAAAAAGTCATCGAGCCTAGGGAAAGGTGGTTCAAGAGCCACGGGATGGAATGTTAATGGCAAAAAAGGTGGATCCAAACAGCCAGGTGAGCAACAAGCAGGTCCTGGATTAGTTTTTATTGAAGGAGGAACTTTTACTATGGGTAAAGTTCAGGATGATGTAATGCATGATTGGAATAATTCTCCAACTCAACAACACGTTCAGTCTTTTTATATGGACGAAACAGAGGTAACTAACTCGATGTATTTGGAATATTTAGATTGGTTAAAGAATGTTTTTCCTCCAACGGAAGAAAATTACAAAAATATATATGAAGGCGCTTTACCTGACACTTTAGTTTGGAGAAACCGTTTGGGATATAGCGAGAACATGACCAATAACTATTTAAGACATCCTGCTTATTCAAAATATCCTGTAGTAGGAGTAAATTGGATTCAAGCTAATGAATTTAGTAAATGGAGAACAGATCGTGTAAATGAAGCATTGTTAGAGAAAAATGGTTATTTGAAGAAAGATGCAAAAACACTAGATGTTACATCTGAAAACTCTTTTAATACAGAAACGTATTTAAATTCTCCAACTTCTTCTTACGGAGGTGATGATAAGATAGTGTTGAAAGGCAAGAAAGGTTCCGGTGCAAAAGGCGCTAAAACTGCTAAAAATGGAAAGGTAATTGAGCCAAAAAATTTATATGTACAAAGATCTTCAGGTTTGTTACTGCCAGAATATAGATTACCAACTGAATCTGAATGGGAGTATGCAGCAGCTGCAGGAGTTGGACAAAGAGAGTTTAATGTATACAAAGGGCGTAAGAAATATCCATGGTCTGGACAAGATACTCGTTCCACAAAACGACAAACAGTTGGAGATCAGTTAGCTAATTTCAAACAAGGAAAAGGTGATTACGGTGGAATTGCAGGCTGGTCTGATGACGGAGCCGATATTACAAATGAAGTAAATAAATATCCTGCTAACGATTTTGGTTTGTATGATATGGCAGGTAATGTTGCGGAATGGGTTGCTGATGTTTACAGACCTATTGTAGATAATGAATACAATGATTTCAATTACTTCAGAGGGAATCAGTATACCAAAAATAAAATTGGTAAAGATGGTAAAATAGAGATAGTTACTAAAGAAACTATCAAATATGACACTTTAAGTAATGGTAAATTAATTGCACGTTCCTTACCAGGTCAAATTGTTCAAGTTCCAGTGGATGAAAATGAAACTTATTTGAGACAAAATTTTGATAGAAGTAATAATTTGAATTACAGAGATGGAGATCAACAATCAAGTAAAGAATTTAAGTTTGGTTCTTCAGAGTCTACCAAAGACGCAAAAAGCATGTATAATTCTCCTAAACACAATGTTACAGTTGATAGTTTAGGTAAAATGGTTAGAAAGTTTGATAAATCAAACAAGAGAACTACTTTGGTCAATGACAATGTTAGAGTTTACAAAGGCGGTTCATGGAGGGATAGAGCATATTGGTTAGATCCAGCACAGAGAAGGTATTTCCCTCAGGACATGGCTACTGATTATATTGGTTTTAGATGTGCGATGTCGAGAGTTGGTTCAAAAGCTCAAACTAAAAAAAGACCTAGAAATTAGTTTTTATAGTATTCCAAAAAAAGCCCTTTTTAGGGCTTTTTGTTTGTAAAATTTTCAGTTATATGGACATACCAAAAATTCATGATTTATTTTTAAAATGCGTATCAGTTTCTATTGATACGAGAAAAATTCAACCCAATTCTTTATTTGTAGCGATAAAAGGGGATCGTTTTGACGCTAATACTTTTGCTGAGGAAGCACTTGAAAAAGGCGCGTCTTACGTTATAATTGATAATGCAGATTATTATATTGATCATAGAACAATTTTGGTAAAAGATAGTCTAAAGACGCTTCAAGATTTAGCACAATATCATAGAAATTATTTGAAATTACCAATAGTAGCTCTAACAGGCAGTAATGGAAAAACCACTACCAAAGAATTAATCTATGCTGTCCTTTCTTCAAAATATAATACTAAAGCTACCATTGGAAATTTAAATAATCATATTGGTGTTCCCTTAACCTTACTTTCTTTTACTTCTGAAACAGAAATAGGGATAGTAGAAATGGGAGCAAATCATAAAAAAGAAATAGAGTTTTTGTGTGAATTGGCTCAGCCCGATTTCGGATATATTACTAATTTTGGAAAAGCACATTTAGAGGGTTTTGGCGGTGTTGAAGGAGTGATACAAGGAAAGAGTGAAATGTATCATTATTTATCTAATAATAACAAACTAGTCTTTGTGAATTTAGAAGATAGTATTCAGGTTGAAAAAACGAGAACATTCAATCAGTATACTTTTGGAGTTAATAGATCAGAGGCTGATGTTTCAATACTAAAAGTTACTGCAAATCCTTTCGTGACCGTTGAATTTCAGGATATGAAAATTACATCGCACTTAATAGGCTTGTATAATGCAAATAATATTAATGCTGCTATAGCAATTGGAAATTACTTTAAAGTTTCAAATAAGGATATCCAATCGGCTTTAGAAGGGTATGTTCCAGAAAACAATAGATCACAATTGATTACAAAGGGAACAAATCAAGTTATATTAGATGCTTATAATGCCAATCCAAGCAGTATGGCTGTAGCTATTGAAAATTTTAAACAATTAGACAATTCGAATAAAACTGCAATTTTAGGCGATATGTTCGAATTAGGGCAGGAAAGCCTCCAAGAGCATAAACAAATAGTAGATTCAATGTTGAATCAGAACGCTATTGTTTGTCATTTTGTAGGTTCTGATTTTTTTGCAAATTCTTTCAATAATGAAAATTTTCACTTTCATCCTACATTTGATGATTTGAAATCATTTATATCAAAACATAGAATCGACAACAGTACTATTTTGATTAAAGGGTCTAGAGGAATGGCTTTGGAGCGCATATTAGATTTATTTGAATAAATAAAATATATATTGTTTATATACTCATTAAATATCCAGTTAAACTTTCTTTTTTAGCAAGTTCTAATTTTTTTCTTAAACGATAACGTGCTAGTTCTACACCTCCTCCAGAGATATTCATGATTTCTGAAATTTCTTTCGTTGACATGTTCATTAATAAATAGGTGGACAGATCTAATTCTCGTGGAGTAATTGTTGGGTGTTTTTCTTTCAGTCTTTTTAGAAATTCAAAGTGTACGTTTTTAATATGTTTTTCTAAATCTTTCCAACTTTTATCAGAATTCACTTCTTTTAAAATGCTTTTGCGTAATTTCTCAAATTGAAATTTATTAGTCTCGTCAAAACCAGAGGTGTCAATATCTTTTAATCGCTGCATTATACCATTCAGGATTTTATTTTTTTTCACAACCTGAAGAGAGTTTGTAACCAACTCTTTATCTTTTGTCAATAGATTTAACTGCAACTTATCATTTTTTAATTTTTCAATTTCTTTTTCCAAATTAAATTGTTCTTGACGAATTCTCGCTTCTTTTTCTAAATACAATCGGCGCTGTTCTATTGTTTCGTAGTATTTGTTTTTTCGAATCTTAATTTTAATTCTATCACGAATTACTCTAATGGTTGCTACAATAAAAATTAAGTAAAATATATAGGCTATAAAATGTCTGTACCAAGGTGGTGAAATTGTAAATGTTACCGATGCTTTTTCTGAAATAATTCCAAAACTATTTTTTACTTTAACATTCATAGTATACTTTCCTTCTCTAAGGTTTGTATATTCTTTAATAGTCCCTGACGACCAATTGCTCCAGTCCTCGTCAAAACCGTTTAATTTGTATGAATATTTTATATTCTCTACATTTTCAAACGTAGGGGATGAAAATCGAAATTTCACAAAATTAGATGCGTACGGTATTGTAATTTTTTTGTCAAGTGATGTTGACGAGCTGTTGTAAATTGTAGCTTCTTGAGTTGTAAAATTTTGAATAAATACCGTTGGTTTACTATTAATATTATTTAATTGATCGGAATCATAATGAACTAAACCGTCAGTTAGTCCAATAAATATATTTTTAGAATCCAGAGTATTTATAGATAGATTATTGTAAACTAGGTACTGTGTGAAATTTAAAAAAGGGGTCGTAGTATTAGTATAAGTCCCATTATTGTTCTTTTTTAAAATCCCCAATGTTTCTTTAATTACATACCAAATATTTCCTGCTCTATCTTCTACAATTGTATTAGTAGTTGGAATTTTTTGAAAAAGGGTTGTTAAAAACACATTGGGTTCAAATGTGTTTTTTATTTCTGAATATGTGTAGAAATGATTATTGTGTTGAAAAGAGATTAAGTTCTTTATACGTTGAACACTAGTTATTCCTTTGTCTATATTTGATAATTCTTTGTGTGTTTTTACAGCTGTAAATTTCGAATATGTAGCATCAAATTTTAATTGATACAAATACTCATCCTTCTTTACCCATATATTAGCATTGGAAACCTCGAATTCCCCCACTGATTTTGAAAAACCTTTAATTTGGTTTTTGAACACCCAACTTCCTGCCACATTTTCTAATAATGAAAAACCATTGTAATTGGATGCTATTATTTTGTTTGGATTGCCTGGAACACTTTTAAAGCTCCAGTATCCAGTATTGTCTAGTGTTTTTACTATTGCGTTGCCATTTAAAATAAAGGCTCCTCTATTGTGTGCGCAAAATAGTGTGCCATTAATAAGTTGTAAATTCCAGGCCTGACCTTCTGATCCATTTATTAGTTGAAAATCCTCTTCTTTGAACGGATTACTCCATCTATGATAAAATACTCCTTGATTGGTAGCTACATACAAAATGTTATTGTGAATAATTGTAGCGTATACAGTACTTAAATTGTAGCTTGATCCAAAAAATGTAAATGGAGAATTTTCATTTACAAATGATATACCGTTGTCTAATCCCAACCAAAGGTTGTTATTTTTATCAATAAATGATGTTAAAGAGGTGTTGTTTTGCAAACCTTTTTTGCGATTGATATGTTGAATAATTTTACCATTACGATCACAAATAATCACACCATCTACAACTGAATTCAGTACGATATGATTGTTTTTCATTGAAACGCCCCCAAGTCCGCTGTTTTTTTTGATAAATAAATTTGCTTCTGTTTCCCAAGGGGTTATTTTTTTATTTTGATATACAAAAAGCCCTTTATCTAATGTGCTAATAATAATTTTATTATTTTCTAATGGAAACATCCCCCATACTTCGGTATTGTTTAGTATAGTTGAGTTTGAAATTGGGGTTAAACTACCGTTTGTATATTTTACTATTCCTTTATTTATATCTTGAAAATATAAAGTGTTATTTACAAGAAAAGAGAACTGAAACCGTGTTGGTGCTTTTAGGATTTCCAACCTATTATTTTTGAATATATAAGCTGCATTAAACGATTGAAAAACAATTTCGTTTTTGAGTTTATGAATTTTCCATATGATATCGATGGAATTATTGTTTTTCTCCTTTAGAAATTTAGACAATGAAAAATACATTAATTTTCCATTACTATCTGGTTTGAAATATCCAAATTCATTGTAGCCACCTACAAATACTTTCCCGGATGAATGCGTTTTTATAGATCTTACAACGGATTTGTTAGGGAGCTCATATTTTGACCATACATTTCCATCAAACATGAATAAACCATCATTATTTGCAAAATATAAATTATGATTTATGTCTTGATCTATATTCCAGTTTTGTGTACCTCCCTTATAATCGGTTCTTTTATAGTTCCTAATTTCAGGTATTCCAATGCTTTTTACTTGACTCAATACTATAGAGTGAAGTAGTAAAAACAGTACAAGCAAACAGTGACTTTTTTGGATTTTCATCATTTAATTTTGTAAGATACAGATTATGAAAAGTTCAATTTCTGCTAATTTAATTTAATTTGCAATTTGTAAGTTACTTTTAAGTTTATTTTTTTTTATAAATAAAATTAATTTTAT
>ERZ650308.1989-NODE-1989-length-10261-cov-11.506565_pt1 | contig 10261 bp, 14 predicted proteins | sample MGYA00376244_ERZ650308 | MGnify/ENA primary metagenome ERZ650308 (study PRJEB26733, sample SAMN07839295) | wastewater metagenome | biome: small river; feature: stream; material: water | place: USA: North Carolina | collected 2016-04-26 ...
GTGACTGGAGTTCAGACGTGTGCTCTTCCGATCTGGCTCCGTTTTCGCGCACGAGGTTTGAGTGACACTCCCGACCTTGGGAGGAGGTGATCCCCGTTGGCTGTTGCAGACCATGGGCGTCGCCGATACCAGCAGGGTTGCCGCTGTGATCAGTGCAGACTTGCTGAGGCGGAGTATCAGAAGCGGAATCGTCAGCGGCGTGCGGCGAAGGCGTTGAAGGCGGTGCCGGACCAGCCGGAATCGGATGACACTGAGCCCAGTGAGGATGCTGCGGGGCCTGTGAGTGTGGTCGCTGCCGTTGCCTTGGAGGTTGACGGACTGGCCGGTGTGGACGGTAAGCCGGGTCTGGTTGCGACGGCGCTGGCGATGGCGAAGATCCTCGATAACCCGGTGGCGATCGCGCAGCATCCCGCAGCAGCGGCGCGGCTGATGGACTTGATGTCCGACCTACGTAAGGGCGGCAAGAAGCAGCACGGGAAGCTCGCGGCGGCCCGCGACATGATCGGATGACCGCGGCGGTTGAGGTTCGGCGGGGTTGTGAGACCCCGAGGATTTGGACTCGGCCACTGCGGAAGCTAACCCCGGAAACGTCGCACGGCTGGGCGTGCATCAACTTCGCCGAGCAGGTACTCGGGTTGACGTTGCTGCCGTGGCAGAAATGGCTACTCATCCACGCCTTGGAGTTGTTGCCGGCGGATCGCGCGGGACGGGTGACGTACCGGTTCCGCACGGTGATCGTGCTGGTGGCACGCCAGAATGGCAAGACGCTCCTGATGATCGTGTTGGCGTTGTGGCATGTGTATGCGTTGAAGTCGCGCACGGTGATCGGTACCGCCCAGGATTTGGCGAACGCGGAGAAGGCGTGGGCTGAGGCGGTGGAGATGGCCCGCCTGGAACCGGAGTTGGAAGAGCTGATCGACGATGTGAAGCTCGGGCATCCGAAGCGGTTCATTGTGCGGCCTGATCCGGAGGCGGAGAAACTGGTCACCGAGTATCGGGTGGCGGCGGCGTCGCGTCGCGGTGCGCGCGGTTTTTCTGGTGATCTGGTCCTGTTGGACGAGTTGCGTGAGCATTCGTCGTGGGATTCCTGGTCGGCGGCGACGAAGACCACTCTGGCGCGACCGAAGTCGCAGGTGTGGGCGTTCTCAAATGCCGGTGATGCGATGTCGATCGTGTTGCGGTACTTGCGGGCCTCGGCACACCAGGCGCTCGGCTGGCCAGACGGTGACGCCGACAAAGACATCCTTGCCGGGAGCGGCGCCGACTTTGAGCAGTGGGAAGGCGAGCTCGGCGACATCGAGGACGCCCTCGGCCTGTTTGAGTGGTCTGCCCATCCTGATGCTGCCCGCACCGATCGGAGTGCGTGGGCGCAGGCGAATCCGTCGATGAACTTCGACGATTTGATCGAGTGGTGCATCACCGAGCGGGCGATCGCGGCGGCGTTGCGCACTGATCCGCCGCCGGTGTTCGACGTGGAGGTGTTGTGCCGCTGGTCGGCCAACGACGCGGCGGGACCGTTCCCCGCGGGGTCGTGGTCGGCGACCGAGGCCGACGGGGACACGTTCACCGAGGGTCGTCGTGTGATCGCCGTGGATGTGTCGTGGTCGCGGTCATCGACGTATGTGGCGCGCGCCGGATACACCGATGCGGGGATACCGATGGCCGATATTGCTGCGGATCGTCACGGCACTGCGTGGTTGGTGCCGTGGCTGGTGCAGCACCGCGACAAGTACACCGGCATTGTGATGCAAACCAACGGGGCGCCGGTGTCGTCGCTGCTGGATGAGATCGAGAACGCCCACACCGCGGTCAACACTGCGGGGGAGCCGGTGTATCCGGGGTTGGATGGCCCGCTGCCGGTGATCAAACACGCCGGCGCCGACCTGGGCGCGGCGACCGGGATCGTGTTCGACCGGTTGGCTGCCTCAACAGAAGCAGTACCGCGGATCAAGCATCTGCCGCATCCGGGTTTGGATGAGGCCGCCCTGACTGCTGTGCCGAAGATCCTCGCGCAAGGCTCGTGGGTCATTGACCGTGTCCGTTCGCCGTCTGATGCGGCGCCGCTGATTGCCTGGATCGAAGCGATCTGGGGTTTGCTGCAGGCCGACGATGCGCCTGCCGAGACTGATGTTTGGGGGTTCTTCGAGTGAAGTCGATTGCCCTCGCCGTTGGTGGTGTGGCGGCTGTGGTCGTGGGGTGTTTCCTGCTGTGGAGTGTTGGTGTGGCCCTCCTGGTGGCGGGTGTGTCTGCTGTCGTCGGCGCGGTGGTGCTGTACGACCCTGAGGACGGCCGGTGAACCTACTTACCCGCTGGAAGAGCCACACTCCCACCGAGGAGCGGTACACCGTCGATGACTACGCACAGTGGTTGTCGGACGCATACGCCGGTGGCGGGCTCGCCCTGGGGGCGGTACAGCAAACACTCGGCGGTCAAGCGACGATCCGGTCGCCGCAGCGATATGCGGCGCTCGCCCAGAACGTGTATGCGGCGAACGGCCCGGTGTTCGCGTGCATGATGGTTCGGCAATTGGTGTTCTCGTCGGTGCGATTCCGGTGGCAGCGGTTGCGCGACAACAAACCATCCGACTTCTTCGGCACCCGCGATCTGCGGATCTTGGAACGCCCCTGGGTTGGGGGCACAACACAGGACATGTTGTCGAGGATGATCCAGGACGCCGATCTGGCCGGTAACTCGTATTGGGTGCGCCAGGGCGGCGAGCTGGTGCGCCTACGGCCCGACTGGGTTGATGTGATGGTCGTCCCGCTGATGATGGCTGATGGACGCGGCCAGATCGGTTGGCGCAAAGAGGGGTACGTGTACACCGAGGGCGGCGGGATGACCGGCGCCGATCCGGTCGGATTCCTGGCGGATGAGGTGGCGCACTTCGCCCCCATCCCTGATCCGCTCGCCCCGTACCGCGGCATGTCGTGGTTGACGCCGATCCTGCGTGAGATCCAGGCCGATCAGGCGATGACCCGGCATCAACGCAAGTTCTTCGACAACGGCGCAACCGTCAACATGGTGATCAAGCATGATCCGGCGGCCAACGAGGAGAAGGTGCGCCGGTGGGCCGAGCAGATGAACGCCAAGCACGGCGGCGTGAGCAACGCTTACAAGACGCTGCACCTGTACCCCGGTGCGGATGCCACACCGGTCGGATCCAACCTGAAGGACATCGACTTCAAGTCGGTGCGCGGCGGCGGTGAAACCCGTATCGCCGCCGCTGCTGGTGTGCCGCCGGTGATCGTCGGACTGTCGGAGGGTTTGGAGGCCTCGACATATTCGAATTATTCGCAGGCGCGCCGGCGCCTGGCTGATGGGACCGCGCATCCGCTGTGGGAGAACCTGGCCGGATGCATGGAGCACCTGTTGAAGATTCCTGGCGATGGCACTGACGTGCGGCTGTGGTACGACGCCGACAATGTGCCGTTCCTGCGGGAAGACGAGAAGGATGCCGCCGAGATTCAGGGGGCGCGCGCCACAACCATCGCCGGTTTGATCACTGCGGGGTTCACTCCCGAATCGGTGGTGAAGGCCGTTGAGGCCGGGGATTACCGGTTGCTACAGCACACCGGCCTCTACAGCGTCCAACTACAGGCCCCCGGCGGCAGCACGGTCGACGCGTCTGGCGACACGAGCCCTGCTCCGAACGATGCCGATGACACGGCAAAACGCGCAAATACCGTGGGCGTGCTGGTGCGCTCGGGTTTTGACCCCGACCAGAGTCTCGATGTCGCAGGACTCCCCCCCCGTCCATCATCTGGGCCTGTTGCCGGTGACCGTGCAGAACCCAGACGGCTCGAACCACACGTCGCCGAGACCCAATGAAGGAGACGACGATGACGACAATTGAAGTCACCCGTCCACCCATCGACGGCGTGCGCCGACAGGCACCGTTCGTGCTGCGCGCCGACGACAACGACGACGAGGGCGATGGGCTGACCCTCGACGGCTATGGCGCGGTGTTCAACCGCGACACGATCATCGACTCGTGGGAGGGCCGGTTCCGAGAGCGCATCGCACCCGGGGCGATGCGCCGCAGCTTCCGTGAATCCCCGCCGCGCATCCAGTTCGATCACGGCCACCACCCCACTATCGGGTCGATCCCCATCGCGAAGCTGGTGCGCATCGCCGAAGAAGTGGACCCCGACCTCGCACCTGAGGGCGGCGCCCACGTCGTGGCCCGCATGTTCGACAACTGGCTGATGCAACCCGTGCGGGATGCGATCGCCGCGGGTGCCATTGACGGCATGTCCTTCCGGTTCGGTGTTGTGCGCGAGCAGTGGCACACCCACGACGGCAAAGTCATCAACACCGAAGAAGCGTTGATGGATGCGCTTCGCACGACCCGCTTCGAGGATGTGCCCGACGACGAACTGCCGGTGCGCACACTCAAGGAGCTGAAGGTGCCCGAGATCGGGCCCGTCGTGTGGCCCGCCTATACCGACACCTCGGTGTCGGTGCGTTCCCAAGTGATCGACCTGGGGCGCCTCAATGACCCCGAGCAGCGTCGACTGCTCGCTGAGGCGGTGTTCCTCGCGGACACTGCCGATTCCTCGCAGCGATCCACCGCCGAACCGGTCGTAGGAGAGCGCCAGGACGCCCGCGATGACTTCCCCATGGAGTCGCCGCGTGATGACGCGCAGCCCACCACCACCCCCGCGGGGGCCGCAGGTGAGCGCCCGTCCGTCCCTGCGGTGCTGGGCGACAGGGAGCTCAAGCTCCGTAACCAGCGCACGCAACTGCTGTTCCTACGTTCGATTGGAGAACGATCATGACCGACATCATCGACGAGGAGAAGCGCACCGCGCCGACCCTCACCTACAGCCAGGCCCGCAACCGGGCCGACGAAGTCCATGCCCGCATGGAGCAGATCGGCGAGCTCGACAACCCGACCGATGAGGAGAACGCGGAGTTCCGTGACCTCGGCGTCGAGTTCGACTCCCTCGTTGAGCACATGGGCCGCCTGGAGCGTGCCGCCGAACTCGCGCGGGTCGCGAAGTCGGCCGAACGCATCGGCAAGCCCGCCACGCTGAAGATCGACCGCTCCGGCGTCGGTACCGAGCGCGGCTCGGACTACGACCGCGACGCCATCCTCGAACCCGATTCGGTGGAGGACTGCCGATTCCGCAACCCGTGGGATCTGCGGGAGGTCCGCACCTTCGGCCGCGGCTCTGCCGAGGTCGCCGGGGAGCTACGCGCCCGCGCACTGTCGGCGATCGAGAAGATGGCCGGCGCCGACGACAAGGTGCGTCAGGCGGCGACCACGATCATCGAGAACTTCGACGACAAGAACGGTTCGCTGGCCCGTCAGGCGCTGGTCACCTCCAGCCCCGCCTATCTGCGGGCGTGGTCGAAGATGGCACGCAACCAGTCCCATTCGCTGACCGATGACGAGTCGCGTGCTCTCGATGAGATGCGTGCGATGTCGCTGACCGACGCCAACGGCGGCTACCTGGTGCCGTTCCAGCTCGATCCGACTGTGATCATCACCTCGGCGGGTTCGCGCAACGACATCCGCCAGTTCGCCCGTCAGGTGGTTGCCACCGGCGACAAGTGGCACGGTGTCGCATCTGGTGCGGTGGCGTGGTCGTGGGACGCGGAGGCCGATCAGGTGTCCGACGATTCCACCACGTTCACCCAGCCGACCGTCGACCTGTACAAGGCTGCCGGGTTCGTGCCCATCTCGATCGAGGCCCTGGAGGATGAGGCCAACGTGACCGCTGAGGTTGCGCGTCTCCTCGCCTTCGGTAAGGACCAGCTGGAGGCGGCGGCGTTCATCACCGGCAATGGCACTACGCAGCCCACGGGTCTGATCACCGCCCTGGACGGTACGTCGGCCGAGCACGCCCCGGCCACCGCGGAGACGTTCGCCCTGGCGGACGTGTACTCGGTTCAGGGTGCGCTTCCGGCACGTCACCGCGCGAACGCGTCGTGGCTGGCGAACAACCTCATCTACAACCGCATCCGGCAGTTCGATTCGTCGGGCGGCGCGGGGTTGTGGGAGCGCGTCGGCAACGATCGTCCGGCACAGCTGCTGGGGCGTCCGGTCGGTGAGGCTGAGGCGATGGACGGCGTGATCAACGCCGCGGCCACCGAGGACAACTTTGTTCTCGCGTTCGGCAACTTCGACAACTACGTCATCGCCGACCGTGTGGGCATGAGCATCGAGTTCATCCCGCACCTGTTCGGCGGTAACCAGCGTCCGACCGGTCAGCGCGGCTGGTACGCGTACTACCGTGTCGGTGCCAATGTTGTCGACCCGGGCGCCTTCAAGGTGCTCAACGTCGCCACCTCGGCCTGATCACTGCTTACCGGGGGCCGGATCATTCCGGCCCCCGGTATGCACCCCATCCTCAAAAGGAGAAGGAACTCATGGCTGTTGTGCGTGCGATCGAGGCATTCACCTACACCGACCACAAAGGCGTTCCCCAGATCATTCGTGTCGGGGATCTGCTCGACGAGAACGATCCGTGTGTCGCCAAGCGCCGCACGCTGTTCGAGTCGGTTGGTGCCGCCGCGGCCCGCCTGTCCGGCGTCGAGGCAGCTACTGCTGAGCCCGGCGAGAAGCGGTCGCGCACTCGGGTGCAGCGCGCAGAGAAGGCGGAGGTGGACTCGGGTGACGATTCCGCCGCTGCTGACACCTGAGCAGTACTCCGACTATCTCGCCGACCCGTCCGATACCCGCATTGATGCGGTGGCGTCGTACGTGCGGGCCCGCTGTGGCTGGCACATCGCCCCGGCGGCGACGGTCGCCGAGGTATTCGACGGCAATGGGCTCAGTGTTTTGAGCCTGCCGACCGGGCATCTGACTGCGGTGACCGCGGTCGTCGAGAACGGCGTCGACATCACCGACCGGGTGCAGTGGTCCAGTCTCGGACTGCTGCGCCAGGACCGGCGATGGACTGACAGGTGGCGGGCCGTGGAGGTCACGTTCACCCACGGATACGATCCGGTGCCCGCCGATCTGGTGGCGCTGGTCGCCGACGTGGCGACCAGGTTGCCGGCGCCCGGTGATGTGCGGGAGAAGAAGATCGGCCCGTTTGAGTACTTCGTCGGCGAATCGCTGTTCGATCGGCATGAACTGGCGACGATCGACCACTACGCGCTTCTTCCGGGGCCCTGATGGAGTCGGTGACGCGTCATCGTGGTGGTGGCCGGGATGAGGACGGGAAGCTTATTCCGGTCACCTCGACGGCGCTCACGGCGCGCAAGGTTGCTCCTGGTGCGTCGTCACGCTGGACCGCCCGTGACCATGAGGGCCTGTCGGTGGCGTTGACGGTGTACTTCACCAGTGGTGTTGATTTGGTCAACACCGATGAGCTCACGGTGCGCGGGCAGCGGTATCAGATCGTTGTCAACGAGTGGGATCTCGGCCGCGGTTTGGTTGAGGTGCTGTGTACCCGTGGGGAGGCCTGATGTCGTTCAGTCCGGTGCGCCTGAACCGTAAGGAGATCGGCCGCATCCTCAAGCAGGACTACGCCGAGCAGGTCAACGAGTTGGCGAACAAGATCGCTGATGAGGCTCGCGGCCTGGTCGATGGGGATGTGGTGGAGGTCGACGAGTACACCACCGACCGTGCCGCCGCATCAGTGTCGGTGCCTGCTTCGGCGCAAGCCGTTGACGGGGTGCTGACAAAAGCGGCGGCGAAGGTCGGCCTAGAGGTCCAGTCGAAGTGATTCCCGTCGACGGGGCTCAACTGGTCAAGGACTGGCTGAAGACTCGGGCTGCCACGGATCATCCCACGTTGCGGGTGGTCCTCGAAGTGCCCGACGGCTGGAAACTCGGCGCTGCCCCGGCGCTGGTTGTGGCCGATGATTCGGGCCCGATGAACCTGTGGCCCGTGGCCACGTCACCACAAATCCGGGTCACGTCATGGACGTCGGGCCGTGACCGCACCTACGCGCATTGGGCGATGGCACAGTTGCTCGGGCAGGTGATTCCTGGTGTTGCTTGTGTCCTGCCCGGCACCGGTGTGCTGGATGCCCGCGACCCGAAGACTCGCGCCGATCTGGCGTCGTTCACCGTCCGCACCCGTATGCGGACCACCCCCTAGACCGCGCGTCGGAGCTACCGCGCACCCCACCCCCATCGAACCCGGTGGGGGTTTTGTCATGCCCGCAAGGGCGCTCTCAAAGCCCTTGAAGGAGGGACATCATGCCCGCTGGAGTCATCAATTCCGACGCGACTTTCATCCCCGATGAGGCGGAGGTGTGGATCGCGTTGAAGGCTGACGTGCCCAACATCGCGGCCCTCATCCCCACCGATGCCGACGACGACCTCGACGCGTTGGGCTGGTCGCACGTCGGCCTGCTCGACGAGAAGAAGGGCATCAACCTGAACCCGTCGATCGAGGTGAAGAAGTTCAATGCGTTCGGTCACCCTAAGTTCCGGGTGAAGCTGAAGAACGGCGAACTGGAGTCGGGGTTCACCATCCTGGAGGAGAACGAAGTCACGCGCCAGTTCGTCCTGCCCGGGTCGGCGGCGAACAAGATCGGTTCCCCCAAGGATGTGCAGATCTATGTCCTGTACAAGGTGACCGACAACGACACCGAGACCCGCATTTGGGTTTCGCTGTCCCCGGCGCCGGTGGAGGTCAAGGACCACGGCGGTTTCGTCGAGGGCGAACTCGCGTCGATCGGGTGCGTGGTGCATCTGACGAACAACGCTGACGGCGACGCCTTCCAGGTCGTCTCCGGTGCCACCGCGGTGTCGGACTACCTGGTCACCTTGGGTTCGCCTTCGGCTGGTGATTTCACCCTCACCTACAAGGGTGAGACGACCGGCCCGATCGCCTACAACGCTGCCGCTTCGGCGGTTCGCGCTGCGCTGGCCGCCCTGGACGACGGCTACAAGCTGGCCGACTGGACGGTCACCGGTTCGGCTGGTGGCCCGTACACGATCACCCCGCCCGCTGCGGGTGCGATCACCGGGTCGGGTGCCGGTTTGACCGGCGGCACGTTCTCGGTGGCCCCGGCCTGACGAAGTCTCTGGTCGCCCGGGCGCGGGTAGCTCCCCCGGGCGACCAGAGTTCAACCCCCAGTGAGCTACCCACACTTTGAAGGAGCTACCCCCATGAGCGACGAGTACGACGACACCGAGACCCGCATGGTCGACATCAACAGCCGGCCCGTGTCGCGGATTCCGGCGCACGCACCCCAACCGCAGGACCGCAAACCGAAGAAGAAGAAGAAAGCCGTCCACGCCGAGGCGGTCGACGGGTTCCTGTCCATCACCGTGGCCGGGGTCGATCTGCGCATCCCCATCAAGGGGAAGATGCCCGTCAAGGCGGCGATCAAGTACTCCCACGGCGACGAGTTCGGCGGCTCGGAAGCCTTGCTGGGCACCGCACAGTGGGAAGCATTCCTGGATGCCGATCCCACCGTCGATGACTACAACATTCTGTCCGAGGCCATCAAGGAGGCCACGGGAAACTAGGGAGCCTCTGGCGCCTACTCGACGAGTACGGCGACGCCATAGAGGCAGACCTGTCCCGCTACCACCACGCCGATTTGGGCGACTTCTACCGCGGCATCTTGTCGGCGCGTCGCCTACAGGTGTTGATCGAGCAGATCAGCACCGAGCAGCACGGCATGTTTGTGCGGCGCATGAATCACGATCGGGTGCCGTGGTCGATCACCGACAATCTGATTGCCGATTTGTGGCTGGTGACGGTACGCGCCAACAGTGACGCTGAGAATGTGCCGGACGACTATGACCATCCGGTGCGGTATGCGATGGGTGAACCGGAGCGTGTGGAGCGGCAACGCGAGTTGCGGGCAAAGTTCGAGGAACGCAAACGCCGGTACGCCAAGCAGAAGCAGACCGAAGGCTAGGCGAGTGGGGCGGTGTGCTCCGTCCACCCGACACCGTCCCAGTACCGCTGAAGGGTGGGGTTCTGGGCGTCGGGATACCAGCCCGCGGGAACCGTCGGCGGAGGCGGAGGGGGAGGCGGCGCCGCAGCGAAGGCCGGTGGTGCGGATGCGACCGGCGCAGTGTGCCCGGCAAGGATCGCCCTCACCACTTCACCTAGAGACCGCCGGGAAGCCCCCGGATTCATCCGTGGGGAGGAAAGGCGGGAGTTCTTAATCATGTCTTCCATGACCAGCACAACTGCCGTTTCGCAGAAGAACAGCAATCTCGGTGCGGCCAAGGCGACGAAGAACGATGAGTTCTACACCCAATGGGCCGACATCGAGCGAGAGATGAACGCCTACCTCGACTACGATCCCGACGTCTTCCGCGACAAGACGATCCTGCT
>ERZ650308.1990-NODE-1990-length-10260-cov-5.595100_pt1 | contig 10260 bp, 21 predicted proteins | sample MGYA00376244_ERZ650308 | MGnify/ENA primary metagenome ERZ650308 (study PRJEB26733, sample SAMN07839295) | wastewater metagenome | biome: small river; feature: stream; material: water | place: USA: North Carolina | collected 2016-04-26 ...
CAACCTCTGTTTTGGCCATCATTGCATTGGTGGTGGTGGCTGTGGTGCAAAGAATATCAAAAACATTATTGCCGAAATAGGTAATACAAGTACTGGCGAAATGCAAAGCGAAAGCAGCCAATTATATAAAAATATGGCTACGCATCATTCATGCTGCCTTATTGAAAGTTACAACGCTGAAAGTATAACCGTTATTGAATATGTGCATGAGCAGGAAGTAAGCCAGTTTTATGCACCCTATGAAGATATGACACGCAACCAATTAAAAGCTGTATTATCTGAATTAAAGGAATACGCTATGGGCATACATGAATAACCTTAAAAACTAAAAACTATGTTTATAACCCTCCTATTAATAGCCTGTATTATACTTGCTGTTTTAAATTATAAATTCTGGAACAACTACCCAGATAATGAGGATAGCGAATAAATAACATTACTAACCACTAAAAAAGTAAAAATGATACAGAAAGTAATAACCCTTAGTAACAACGGCAATTCTCATAACTGCGACTATAAAGCCACAAGTAAAAAAGCACATACCGCACCTAATATAGTAGAATCATTTGTAAATGATGAAGGGGAAATCATCCATGTATTAGAGAGTGGTAATACCCAATCTGATTTACTATATATGAAACACTGGGGGCAACCCAAAGGAGTAATTTTACCCAAAGGATTTAAAGGCGATAACCCACATAAAACAAGACCATGAAAATAAACCCATCCGGCAAGCTGCAGCACATGATTAGCCCTGACTTATTTACACAGGGAGTAAAGCAGGTATTCAATGCCAAGACCGGTAAATGGATTGGTAAGATTGACACCAGGGGAACATTATTTGAAAAACCCGAAGAAGAAAATATAATGCCTATTGAAGAACCAGTACCACAAGACCCAAACCAGTTACAACTATTTTAATAAACTTAAAAACTATAAAGTTATGTTTACATGGGATGAAATAACCTGCGCCTTAGATCATTTTAAATCGTTTGCAAAACGCAAAAGTATGCCGGTATTGTATAACGAAGGCAATAATAATATTGCGGCTATTATAAAGGCTAAAACAGTAGAAGAATTTGAAAGAAAAATAGTATTAGCCGTAATAGAAGATGATTGCTGCGAATCAGTAGAAAAGGGGAAATTCACATTCAATAAATACGACTATACTTTTACCTTAGAATGTGAAACTAAGCCGGAAGGAGCAACTGAAACCGATAAACGGACTTATTCAGTACATTTTACAGAAGTATATTGATAACCATTACAAACTTTTAAAACCCATAACCCATGCAACAACAATTTGACATTGAAAATTTCCGCTTTATTGCAGGCAACAAAATCTATGTGTCTATTATAAGAGATAAACTTTCAATTCCCATAACCATACCAGTTGAGCAATACGAACTTTGGTTATTAACAAGTCAAAGGCTTATCACTACAATTGTTTTACATGATGAAGAAAACAATACCCAATTAGCAGATGCAGTAATGAGTAAAGAGGAATACTGGAATTTAAAAGATGAAGAAATACACAGCGATTTTTACGATTACATTACCAGCCATCCAATAGTATTTAGAAACAGAGTTTACAATAACTCCCTGGTAAGTATCAACTATGGTTTTAATAGCCGTAAAGCAACCATGAATTAATCACAATCAAAATAACAAACATGGCAAATTTAATTCACGATGTAATGAAAGTAGCTGATATATGGGAACACTATATATCGGAAGAAACAAGAGATTTTTTAAAAAGTTTTGGCCCGGCATATTCAGACAATGAATACAATGAGCCTATGTATGCAGTGCATTTAATACTGGACAATCCAGAAGCAATTGCAGATGTAAGCCAAAGAGTAATTGAGGAACTATCCGAAATTCAAAAGCAAATGAATGAAAAGGATTGCGCCTACCTTAGAATAACTACTAATTAATGAATACCGGTAATATCCATAGAAAGTTTAAGCAGCATTTTGGTAATGATTACCGGAACAAGGATATTGAAAAAATATGCAGGTTTATACTTCGCCAGTTAGGACAGCAAGATAAAAACCCTGTTCAAACAATAAAACAATATTGGGCTAAAGCCTGCCAATTTTTAATAAATTGGACAGGTACACAACAAAACGGAACTATAAAAATGAAGCAGCCAGATAATACCCCGTTTAAACCCACTGTTTCAGGTACAATAGCAGCCTTTAAAGAAAAGGGAGTAGTTATAACAGAAGAACAGGCAAAGGCCATTATCGGGGAGATATGCCCGTACTGTAAGCAAAAGCCGGAATATGTGGACAGCATTGTAATTTATGGCAAAAGCTATGGCATGGTGTATTACTGTAAAAAATGTGATGCTTACTGTGGTGTCCATAAGGGAACTGATATTAGCCTCGGCAGATTAGCCAACAAAGAATTAAGAGAATGGAAGAAAAAAGCCCACGATGCTTTTGATCCGTTACATAAATCCAATTACATGAAAAGGCATGAAGCCTATTCCTGGTTATCCAAAAAACTAAACATACCCAGAGATTACACCCATATAGGAATGTTTGGGATTGATACCTGTAAAAAGGTAGTTGACATTTGTAAAAAAGAACTTCAATAATAATTAAAAAATAAAAGCCATGTATATTATTTCCCCGATCACAGTTTTTGATGAAGATAAAGAACTATTTGAAACCCATATTGGTTTAGATGATGAAGCCAGAACGTTACTGCTATCAGCCTGGGGAAAGACAGAAGAAGAAAGCAAGCTATGTGCTACCGGAACAATTAAACGGCTAAACTTTCATATTGAGCCAATAGAATTACCTAAAGATATTAATAACCCAATTGAAAAATAGTATGTATTATGGACTACCTAACAGAATTTGAAGATGATAATGACCCAGGCAATTTATTTGAGATACTGGCAAAATTTTTTACCTTCTGTTTTTTTACATGGTTATTCCTGGCAGAAATACTTGAAGCTATTGTCAAATTAATAAAAGCAATCGCTGAATAAAATTATTTTATAACTACTAAAAATTAAATAGATGAAAAAAGTATTAATTATTATTGCCGTTATCTTTTCTGGATGTCAACAAAAAGATTGGTTCCCTGACAAAAAAGAAACGGTTGTTTACATAACTGACTGCCCAGATAAGACAGATACAGTTGTAGTTGATGTTGATTTTGATGTAGAGAAAGATAAGTGGTTTAATGATATTATGAATAATGAAAAGTTTGTAAGGACAAAAGATGTTGATGGTATACTGAACAAATATGTTTTAGAGTTCCCTTCCGTAAGGAGATGGGCTTACGAGTACGTTGGCACTAAAGTATTTAATATGTATGCCAGAAACGTTGAGTTAGAAGATGTTTTATTCCAGCGTGATAATCGTTTTTTAGAGCATCGTGTTTCAGCTATCACAGAAGCACGTATTAAATCGCTGTTGGCAAAAGGTAAATAACCCTCCCCTACCGTTGTGGGTGTATGAGGAATTAAAATAGATTATTAACAATCAAATATAAAACACATGGAAGATTCAAATGTAGGTTCAAGACCTATTTCATTAGCGGAAATTATCGCTCCTGTTTGTCATGCAGCAAACAAAGCATGGTGTGAAGCAAGCGGCGACTGGACACAAAAAGACTGGAATGAAGCTGAACAATGGCAAAAAGATAGTGCTATTAAAGGCGTTCAATTCAGGATTGATAATCCTAACGCTGGGCATGATGCACAACACAATGCTTGGATGGCTGATAAGATTGCGGATGGATGGGTTTACGGAATTAAAAAAGATGCCGAAGCTAAAACACATTTCTGCATTGTACCATTTGAGCAGCTACCAAAATTTCAGCAGCAAAAAGATATTTTGTTTTGTGCTGTGGTAGATGCTTTAAAATAAGTTCACAGGTTGTTATTCAGGCATCAAAGGCGTAGCTGTAAGGGCTGCGCTTTTTTATTGCAAGGCTTCTAAAAACTTTTGCGCTATACTGGCTATTTCGGCGGCTTTATCTTTACCATTAACAATGCGCCTTGCGTTTAAAAAATCACACGTATTAGCGTTGATATAATAGCTTAATTTCTTACCAGTATAAATTCCATTCTTCATGCAGTAAACATGGCTATTTGCAGCCGTAGGGAGGTTTAGCATTAAGTCTGGTTGCTCTAACAATGGCAGGCTTAACCGTAACCCTTCTTTCTTATAATTGTAATCCCAAGTTAGCTGACTAAATCCCCGTCCAAAATAAGGGTAATACTTTTTGCTTTTTAAATAAGTTTCGCCGCCAAATTCTTTCATTGGGGTTAATCGTAATTCTGGTTTACGTGGATTATGAGCCTCCCAATATGCAGTAGCAAAGATATACGCCTGTTGTCTTGCATCCGTTACCTGTTGGGCTTCTATTTCATTACAAATGGCATCAATACTATCTACCTGTAATTGTGTAATGGTTTTAAACAATCCATTGGCTTTTATCTTAGCAAAGAATGATGCTCTATTTATCATGTCTTATTTGTTTAAATAAATGAATACTGCAGCCGTAACCACCGGCCCGGCAATTGCCACAAAAACTGTTTTGCGCTTTTGCCTTCGGTACTTTTTATTTTGTTGTTTTACCGTTACTGCTGCCAAATCTCTTTGTTGTATAAGGTTTGATACCTCATTTTTGTAAGTTTGTAAAACCTTTTCCATAGCGGTATCTTTTACCACCATTGCAGTAATGCGATAATTTAATACAGCTATCCTGGCATTAAGGGTATCAACTAACTGCCGGTAATAGGTGGCACGTTCTGCCCATAGTTTACCAATTTCAATTTGCCGGGCTGCCTCACGTAACTTATCGTTAGTAATCTGTTGGCTCTGGCATTGGTTTGATGTCATTAAAATACTGCAGCAAATCAGCATCAGTATAATTATTAACCGGTGTAAGTTTTTCCTTAACATATTTGGCGCTTTCAATGTATTTAATTTTTGATTGTATATCGGCTGCATGTACAGCCAGTACGCTATCACGTAAATAAAGGGTTGTAATTTTTCTTTCCTGCTCGGTAATTATTGTTTCGTAGGCTGCCCGGGTTTTTATTATTTCCTGCCTGTTACCTTCTAAAAGGCGCTGCTGCAGTTTGTATGTATCGAGGCTGTGATCTTTTTTCAACCCCTGAATGAAAAATAACAGGCATAAACCAGCCATAGCAAAAAAACCGATCACTGCTATCGGGTATTTATTGACTTTTATAAAGGAAAATATTTTCATTGCTTAGTTTAAAACCCAGCGGCAATTTTATATGCCGCTGGTAATTGTTAATTTGCTTCCTCAAAAGTTAGAATGTATTCACTATCTAACTTAAAATAAGCTGCTGCTTCCGGGTTAACGGTACCCAGCTTAATTTCTCCAACAGGTGTAGCATTAAAGAACTTGGTGTTTTCATGGTTTGGATCACCATTGCCGTACACCGGCTGAAACATCAAAGTCTTTAATTCTACCGTTTCAAGATTTTCGGGCACCCATGCGCCTTTCTCATCTTTCTTTCTTTTGTAGGCACTTGCTTCGTACCTCACAAATTTGAATTTTGCCTTTACAGACATATTGGTTTTTGTTCAGAGATCTGCTGTCCACCAGTTAAATATCTTTATCCTTTTATAATTCTAAAAAAAATCCAGCCGCCTGTTAATAATACCTGCCAGCCGTGCTATTTCATTTTTTTTTTTTTGGCTTGTTTTTCCCGGTCTATTAACTCGGGTGGCAGGTCTTTTTTAATTCGTTTTTTCATTAATAACTAACTGTGTAACTGATATATCAATGTAGTACTGCAAATCGGTGTAATTATTCCACTTGCCACCCCTATTTAATTCAATCACATAACTGTTTCTGTTGCCCGGTAAAACAGAGAATAAATAATGGCTTTTTTCCTCACTATGCACCCCCCTTAAAAACCTTTCAAAATGCTGTATCATTAAAAATTCATCCTTCGGTTCATCTACCCAAGGAATAGCTATCAAATCTAAATCCCTGTTCATGCTGCCATGCAATACCAAATTGTAACCATACTCTTTTGCTATTACTTTTAACTCTTCGTAAAAGAAAGCATACATAGCTGGTTTGGCGTGAATTGGTTTTACTGTGTCATTCATTGTCCGTTGCATTTACCGTACATCAACACTACCAAAAACAATATTGTTATGCCGTAGGCTAACATTGCATATTTTAAAGGTGTGTTGTTGTTTGGTGTCATTTAAAATAGATATAAAGCCCAATCAATAAAATATTACCCACCCGTAATTTCGTCAACAGCATCTGATAAATCTTCACCTGCTGACTGTAAAAGACTTTTGGTATTATCCGGATCTTCGCCTTTAGCTACATCAACAGCATCTTTTATAACTGCTACCGGTATCAGTGCTGTTTTTACTGTTGCACTTAATATGTCTGAAAAAAATCCCATAGTTTTATTTTTAAGCTTTTTTAAAAATGATATAAAGCGTTACAAATAATGCCAGGCCACCAACTTTAATTAATACATGCTGCCATAATTTTAGCCCCTGCAAAAAGTTATCTGTCTTTGCATCGTCCGCATCTTCACTGCCGGTAAACCACCAGTTGTAACCTCTTACCTTATTGTACAGCCCGTCAAAAAACAGCCAGATAAAAAATGCCATCATTGCGGCTGAAAGAAAAATACAGGCTATTAATACCAGGATTGATAAGAAAATTGAATCAAATTCAATCCAGTGCAACCGGCTTTCCATTGTAAAAAAGTAAACAGCCGGTAAAGCCGCTACAACCATTAGCCACCATTCTTCAGGATGATTAACAGCCCTGCCATGCTTCCATTCGTTGTAATCGTAGGCAAGCTTTACAGTTATTATTAACAGCGTTATGGCAATGGGTATAAGCATTATTTAACTGCAGCATCTATAAGGTGATTACTTTCAAAAAGGCTGTCCAGTATAAATGTTTGCCCCTTTTCATTATAGTATTCAATGGGAACCGTCTTCACATTGTTAATACGTATTGCGCTTGCTTTGCTTAAAAAGCATACCAGGCCGCCAATGAAGCAAATAACAACTACGCCGATTATTGGCCACATTGGGTCTTTGAAGGTTGGAATCCATTTAATAAATAAAACAATACCAAACCCTACCAATACAATAGCACCTGCAGTATATGGTGTTTGTGATGGTGTTGCTTTGTTGGCATAGTGAAAGCTCTCTCCCCACGTTGGCTGTACTTCGTAACCTTTGCCGTCTTTTGTTGGCCCCGATTTATCGCAGCTGGTAAATAAAATTGCAAGTGTTGCAATGGCTAAAATTGAAATGTACTTTTTCATAATTGATTGTTTTGTGATAGTTAAAACCCTTTAGTATCAAACTGCTGCGGTTTCCTATCTTGTTTGTTTTCTAATTTTATTAAAATAGTTTCTAATTTTTCGTTGATCTCTTTAATATCCTTTTTGTATTCTGCCTGCTCTTTTTTGTACTCGGCCTGGTTATACTCGATGTACTCGATCTTTGTGCTATAGCGCTCCACTTTGGTAGATAAATTCCAAACCCATGCTGTTATGCCAATAAACAGAGGTAAAAAAGCTGATAATACTTCCCATAATTTTGGCTGTTTGTTCATTTCCTGTATGCTTTATAGAGATAATAAGATGTCATTGTAAAAAAGATACCGTTCTGTATTAAAAAGAACCATTCCATTTGCCTGAAAGAAATCAAGTAGTGAAATAAATCTACTATGCTGATGATAAAAATTGTCCAAAATATCCGGTGCCATACCTTAACAAAAACGTACAAAGTATTATGCCCCGGCCAACTAACTTTTGATAAATGCTGCTCTACTGTACGCTGTACATAACATACACATAGTATTATTAAACTGAAACTAAGCAGTTCGCAAATATGCTTTGCATACCATGCCACACTTATTTTTATTGCAGGCTCAAAAAAATAAGGTGTAATCATTTCGCTACTTATAATACCCCTGTTAAGGTTGTTTACAATTGCACTTAAAAAAAGTAGCGTTAAAGTTATTGTTACTGGTTTTTTCATAATTATGGTTTATCAGGCAATCCTGTTGGTGGTGGGTTAGTGCTGCCGCCCGGACCATTGCCATAAGGGGTATTCGTATCGTTAGTATTATCTTTTACTGTTTTCTTCCTGCCAATAAAATTTTCTATCCATTCAAAAATTCGCTGGGCAATAAGCTCATAAAAAGATGTAACTACTAAATAAGTAATGAACAAATTTGCAATTTCATTTTTCGCAATTCCCCGGGTAAAATATATTATGCTTAAATAAACAACGCCAAAGGCTGTTGCAAAGCCTAAAAAATTAAGGGAATCAATTTTGCTTAACCTGAAATACTTACTACCCCAATACCTGCCGCCAATAAGAATTATTGCAGCAAAAACCCAGTCAATTGAGTTTAGTATGATAGAAAATTTGTCCATAGTTGTTGTTTTTATATTTAATAATAAAATTCAAATTGATTAGTTACCAGGTTTATTTTATGCCAGCCGCCAACAGTTGTTTTTCTGTACAGATAAATTTTGCGTACACGCCCGGTATTATCATACAATAAACCGTCTGCTTTTTTAACAAAATAGGTAACTGCTGTACGGGTTAAGTTTGGCCCGTGTAAAATGATGGTGCAAAAGGTTGTATCACTTGCCGGCGGCGGAGCAACAGTACAGGTCTGTGATAAAACAGGTGTGCCAATGCAATTTGCAGGGCTTACTGAAACAACTGTACGGGTTTGCACTCCATTAATACATTCTCCCCAGGCAGAATAAGTGTAAACGCATGGTGGATTTACTACTGTACAGGATTGAGTAAGTACCGGTGTGCCTACGCATCCGGCAGGAGTAAAACTTGTAACCGTTCTCGATTGAATACCGTTTACACAAGGCCCCCATGCAGAGTAAGTATAAGTGCATGGTAATGGTGGCGTAGTGCCTGCAGGTTTATAACCGTAAGGCAGTGGTGAAATAAAATTAGCATCCAGATTAGGGTTAGCAACTACATTACCTGTATTGGTTAAACTACCCGTCCATGAAGGATTGTTATTGTTGCCATTTTGCCAAAGTAAATTACCGCTTGTTACGGTGTTAAGCATTTTTGTTGAACCTCCTTCAAGATACTGGCCGCTAAATCCCTGGAAAATATTACTGGTTATAGTTATTCCATCTGTACTTGCTGCACTTGCGGTAAAATGAGATAAGTCAATGCCTGAAACTGCAGGGTTGCCGGTACGATTTACAAAGGTGTTATTTGAAATTTGCAAATTGCGAACATAGCCGTCTTTAGTATCTCCTTCGGTTAAAAATTGTATGCCTACACTTGCACAACAATTACCGTATGTGTTGGTGCCATAGCCATAAAATAAGTTATTGCTTATTCTTACATTGGTTGTTGCTGAATAACCGCCTACTGGTTTGGGATTATTATACCCGCCCTTTTCGTTTGGAGTGCGGATATTGAATGTAATACCCATGCCGTTGTTAAGAAACTTGTTATTTTCTACAATTGCAAAATCTGTTTCAAATTCAAAAATAATTCCTGCTTCTTCTTTGTTATTAACGGGGTTGTGGTCGCCTACATTATCATGAATCCAAACTGAATAAGGGTAAGCTCCTTTACGATTATAATTTAAGTCAATTGAACCCTGGATGGTATTGTTGGCAATTTCAAGGCCTGACTGATTAAATAGTTCAATTGCAAAATTCCAATCTCCATTTGAACCATTAAATTGATTGCTGGTAAAATTGGAACGTTTTAAAGTGTTGTTTATAATGCGGCATCCTAAATTGTAACCACTGCCAAAATACTTTATCAGTTCACCATTTTTACCGGCAACTCTTTGCGTCTGTGTCATGGTATTACCACTAACCAGTAAATCTTTTTGGCCACCTATACATAACTGCCCAACAATAGCCCCGGGATGATTTCTTGAAGTATTGGTAAAAGTGCAATTGATTACTTTGTTTCCTGTAGTGTAAACTTTAGGATCAATGGGCACAGTGCTTGCAGTTTCCCCGTTGCCGCTTAAAATTACACCGCTATCATAAAAACCAACAATAGTACAGTTTTGAATAGTTACATTGCTTCTTTTGGTTACCCAAATGCCTACCCATGTTTTAAAGTTGCTTTCACTTACATAACCGCCATCGAAAGTGATGCCTGAAATAGTTTGGTTGCCGTTGGTAACACTTCCACTTTCAAGGCTTAAAAAATTACTCCAATCACCCGACTTTGTGCTTTTAATTATTGTACT
>ERZ650308.1991-NODE-1991-length-10259-cov-3.754410_pt1 | contig 10259 bp, 13 predicted proteins | sample MGYA00376244_ERZ650308 | MGnify/ENA primary metagenome ERZ650308 (study PRJEB26733, sample SAMN07839295) | wastewater metagenome | biome: small river; feature: stream; material: water | place: USA: North Carolina | collected 2016-04-26 ...
CCGGAGCACCAGCACCGCCACCAGCTCGTCGCCTGGCTCAAGACGGAGTTCGGCCGTTCCGGCGAGAACGCCGTGCGGTTCTGGCCCGAGCCTGGGCAGCACGCGATCCGCGGCCGGGACCTGCAGGACCTGTACGCCTCCGTCGACGTCGTCGTCGGCGACTCGGCGTTTGCCGGCACGGGGCTCTCGTCGTACTGCTCGGATCGAGTGCCGGAAACGACTGGGCGAGGGGGGTTCCTGTTGCACCCGCGCGTGCCCGGGGTAACCGATGGCTCGCTGTGGCGGGGGGTGCCCATGTGGACCGAAGGTGAGACGATCGCCTGTTGGGACGCCGGGAACTGGGATGAGCTTCGATCGAAGATCGACTACTACCTCAACAACGTCGACCAGCGACGTGAGATCGCGAGGGCTGGACGCGCACTGACCACCGAGCACCACACGTACGAGCGCCGGATCGCCCAGCTCGAGGCCGTGCTTCTCGAGCGGGGTCTGCTGAGATGAGGGACCCAGCAGACATCTGGGGCAAGGTAGACCGCGAGGCCAGCGACACCTGCTGGTTGTTCGTGGGGGCGCGCAGCTCGGACGGCTACGGCTCCATCAACTTCCGCGGCCGATCGGTCGGCGCTCACCGCGTGGCGTGGGAGGCCACCTTCGGGCCCATCCCCGCAGGGCAGCACGTCCTGCATCGGTGCGACAACCCGCCGTGCTGCAACCCGGACCACCTGTTCCTCGGCACCCACGCCGACAACATGGCTGATCGCCGCTCAAAGGGCCGCAGCAATCGCGAGTCGCGCAACGCTGGCTCAACCAACGGCAACGCCCGGCTGACCGAAGAACTGGTCAGGTGGGCACGGGCTCAGGTGGCCGCTGGCCGCTCGTGTGGTGAAGTTGCCAGACAGATCAACGTACATCGCGCCACGGTCGGATTCGCCGTGGCCGGAAAGACCTGGAGACACGTCAGATGAGCAACCGTGCAACACGCCGCGCCTGGGAACCGGGCCTCAAGGGCGGGGGGCTCGTCCCGCCGTATCCGCTGCGCCACCTGGCCGGGCCCGACCACATGCCGCCGAGCGGCAAGCACGCCCAGGGCCGCTGCGAGCGCGGCCCCTGGTTGGGCACCCAGCGAATCGTGGACCCGGCGGGTCGCCGCCGAGCGAACGCGAAGGCCCGCCGGCCCGAGCAGATGGCGAAGGCGATGGAGCGGTTCGAGCAGCGCCAGGCCGCACAGACGCCGCTCGACATCGTCGACGTGCTGAAGAACGTCCAGCCCCGCGGGCTGAGGGCGGCGATGGATGACATCCGCCGCAAGCTGAACGCCCTGCAGGGCAAGACCGAGGAGGACCCGAAGTGAAGCCGCGCGTCATCAACGAGAATCCCGAGTGGACCTACATCGTGCCCGATTCGGTGGCCGAATGGGACGGACCCAGCCACTGGGAGCGCGAACGCCTCCAGTCGATGCAGGACAACCTGCGTCACGGCGAGGTGCTGTTCGACATCGGCGCCGAGCACGGGTGGCTCACCGCCGTCTACGGCAGCTTCGTCGGCCACCAGAACGTGGTGCTCGTCGAACCGTCACCGGAGATGTGGACCGACATCCGCAAGACGTGGGCGGCCAACAGCTTCCCCGACCCGGCGTTCGCGTTCGTCGGGTTCCTCGGCGCGAAGGCGATGGACGACCCCAAGTTCAAGACGAAGTCGGTGAAGGGCCGCCGGCTGCCGAAGTTCGAGTGGCCCGAATGCGCCCGCCTCGAGGGCCCGGAGTCGGGCCCGATGGCGTACCGGATCATGGGCCAGCACACCGAGGTGCCGATCTGCACCGTCGACCGCATCGTCGAGCTCACCGGGCTCGTCCCGAGCGCGTTGACGATCGACGTGGAAGGTGCCGAGTGGGAGGTGCTGCGCGGCGCGGTCGACACGATGGTGGAGCACCGGCCGAAGCTGTGGGTGTCGGTGCACCCGGACCTGATGCTCGAGAACTTCAACCCGCACCCCGACGGCGAGGAGTTCTACATCGAGGAGTTCTTCGCCTGGGTCGAGTCGCATTCGTACAAGCGGATGTACCTCGGCACCGACCACGAGCAGCATCACCTGTTCTGGCCGATCGAGCAGCTCGCCAGCTACGTGCCGCTCGGCGAGGTGATCGGGTCGAAGTCGTGATGGTGAAGCACGTGGTGTGCGTCCCGTACGTGTACGAGGACTACTTCGCCGAGTTCTTCGCCACCACCAGGTTCCGCGAGCGGTCGGACGTGCACACCGTGTTCGTCGACAACACGGTCGACAACCTCGGGATCATGCGGTCGCACAACATCGGGCTCGCCCGAGCACGCGAACTCGACGCCGAATGGTTCACGATCATGTCCGCCGCAATCCGCTTCGGCCGGCTGGGCGGGCTCGACTGGTTCGAGGCCCTCGACGCCCGCCCTGACCATGACGTGGTGGAAGCAGCCGGCGTCAACGGGTGGCACCTCATCGCGTTCAAGATGGCGCTGCTCGACAACGTCGGCACGTGGGACGAGAACTTCACACCGTACGGGTTCGACGACATCGACCTCTCGCTGCGCATCCAGCGCGCCCGCGGGATGGACGGGCGGATCGAGCAGCTGTGGGACAAGGTCTACGTCGACGTGACCGACATGGGCATGGCCCACTCGATCCACCTCGGTGGCGTGTCGCTGCCGCCCGAGAAGATCGACGCACAGATCGCCTACTTCCGCCGGAAGTGGGGCCGACACCCGGGCGAGTCCGACGTGCTCGCGTTCGACTCGCCGTTCGGCGATCCGGCGAACCGGATCTCGTACTGGCCTCCGGTGGTGGCGTCGTGAGGCCGGTGGTGCCGGTGGTGTGGCTGTCGCTGCACCCGCACATCCAGTCGCGCGGCCCGTGGGACACCGCTCTGCTGAACGACCTGTTCGCCGACGAGCTGTGGCCGATGCCGTACGACTTCGAGCACATCGTCGCCGACAGCATCCCCCCGTTCGGCGCCAACCACGCCGTCGTCGTGCTCCCCGCACGCCACCATGCGGACGAGGCGTCGATCGAGCGGCTCAACGCCGAGCTGGCGAAGCTGACGGCCGGCCTGCTGATCCTCGTCGGCGACGAGGAGGCGGTGTTCCCCTGGAAGCAGGTGAAGCACCCGAACCTGCGCATGTGGGTGATGCTCCCCAACCCGTCGGTGCACCGTGAACTGGAGGGCTACGCCTTCTTCTTCGGCGACGGGTACACCCCGGGCACCAACCCGGACGCCAGACAGCACGTGTGGGCCGACAAGGACATCCCCTGGTCCTTCGCTGGCCAGGTGACCAACTCCCGCCGCAAACACGCTGTAGACGGGCTGCTGCGGGCTGCTGGCCGCACGCCCGGCTCCCAACTCGTGCAGACAGACGGGTTCTCCAAGGGTCTCCCGCGCGAGGAGTACATCCGGCTCCTCGCCCGCACCATGGTCGCACCCTGCCCCGGCGGCCCGTTCACCCCCGACACGCTCCGCACGTTCGAGGCGCTCGAGATGGGCTGCGCCCCGATCCTCGACGGCTACAGCGCTCAGGGGTGGCCGGGCTACTGGGACTTCCTGTACCGCGAGCACAAGCCGCCGATGCCGATCGTCGAAACCTGGGAAGGTGTCGGCAAGACGATCGAGGACATGCTGCGCGACTGGCCGAGGCCGGCGATCGACGCCGGGGCCTGGTGGAGGCAGGAGAAGGTCCGCATCGCCCAACGGCTCGTGTCGGACCTGGTCGCCATCGGCCACCCCGCACCGCTGCCGGAGATCACCGTGGTGGTCACCTCGTCGCCGTCGCCGCTTCACCCGTCCGATGCGATCACGGTGGAGACCCTGCGTTCCGTCGACCCGGTGACGAAGGCGATCATCGGGTTCGACGGGGTGCGAGACGAGCAGCGTGCCCTCGCTGGGCCGTACCACGAGTACGTCTACGGCTTGATGCGGCAGTTGCAGCAGGCCCCCGAGTGGAACATGTACGCCGCTCGCCGGCATCTCCACCAGGCCAACCTGACGCGCGAGTTGCTCGAGATGGTCGACACCCCGCTGATCCTGTTCATGGAGCACGACACGCCGATCGACCAGACGCTCGGAATGATCCCGTGGGCCGACATCGTCGAGCTCATGTCCGGGGCGCACCTCGACGTGCTCCGCTTCCACCACGAAGGTGCGATCCACCCGGAGCACGAGCACCTGATGATCGACCACGTCACCGAGGAGATGGTGCGCGTCCCGGTGCGCCGCACCGTCCAGTGGTCGCAACGGCCGCACGTGGCGCGGACCGACTACTACCGTCGCATCCTGACCGAGCACTTCCCGCCGAACTGCTCGACGATGATCGAGGACAAGATGCACTCGGTGGCACAGTCGGAACCGTACGAACGGAACCGCATCGCGATCTACCACCCGGACGGCAACATCCGCCGGTCGCTCCACCTGGACGGCCGGCGCGACGCCCCGAAGTTCGACATGCGATTCGGGACGTGATGAGTAAGATGCCTGCATGGAATGTTCCGAGAATGGGTGCAGTGCGAGAGTGTTCGCTCGCGGCTGGTGCCGAAGGCACTACGACCAACGGCGAAGTGCTGGGACGCTTCCGCCGCGCCGATCTCCCGGCGAGCGGTTCTGGGCGAAAGTCGACAAGCATGGCCCTGTCTCGTTGTACGCCCCGCAACTTGGGCCGTGCTGGATCTGGTCGGGGACAAGCACCCGCGGCTACGGCATGTTCTGGGCGGCTCCGGCACATGTCTACGCCCACCGCTGGAGTTACGAGGCCCTGGTCGGTGTCATCCCCGCGGGAGCACACCTCGACCACCTGTGCCGAGTGCCGCTGTGCGTGCGCCCGGACCATCTTGAGCCCGTCACGGTGCGCGAGAACGTGCGGCGCAGCCCGATCCACAATGGAGCCAAGACGCACTGCATCAACGGCCACGAGTTCACCGAAGCCAACACGTACGTCGGTCCGGGGGACACACGGCGGTCCTGTCGGGCCTGCAATGCTGCCGCGGCACGGCGACTGCAGCGACGGACACGCGTCGATGGCTGATGGGTGGTTCCAGTGAAGATCGGTCTCATCGCACGGTGCGAGGAAGCGCGCGGGCTGGCAATCCAGTCGCGCAATTTCTACGACCACATGCCGGTGGAGCGGGTGCTGCTCGTGCGGATGCCCCGCGCTGACTGCATCGAACGCCCCGAGTGGTACCCGGGGTCGTGGCCGATCCAGTACGACGGCATCAACCATCAGCTGAACGAGAACCTGGTGCGCCAGTGGTTGGACGGGCTCGACGTGGTGTTCACCGCCGAAACCCCGTACGACTGGCGGCTCCCGAACTGGGCTCGCGAGATGGGCGTCAAGACGATCATCCAGGGCAACCCCGAGTTCTACCGCCACAACCAGCCGCAGTGGTCGTGGCAGGCGCACCCGGACGAATGGTGGTGGCCGACGTCGTGGCGACTTCAGCACCTCCCGAAGGGCCGGGTGATGCCGGTCCCGATGCCGGAGCGTCCTGACGTCGCCTCGCACGACGCCGACGGCCCGTTGCGCATCCTGCACGTCATGGGCAAGCGCGCCTTCGAGGACCGCAACGGCACCCAGCTGCTCGCCGACGCACTCCGGTGCGTGACCCGGGACGTGATCGTCACCATGCACGGCATCGACGGCGAACTCCCGAACTACCAGACGCCACCGAACGTCGAACGCGTCCTGGTCCCCGACTCGATCGAGGACCGCTGGGCGATGTACGAGAACCAGCACCTGCTGTTCCTGCCCCGACGCTACGGCGGCCTGTGCCTCCCGGCCCTCGAGGCGGCGGCGTGCGGGCTCGCCGTCGTCATGCCGATGTGGCCGCCGAACGACGAGCTGTGCACCTCACTGCGCATGGCGGTCACTCGCACCAAGTACGTCGACCTCGCGTGCGGCAGCGTGGAAGCCGTCGACAACGACCACATGGACGTCGGCGAGTTCATCAACACCAGCCTCGCCGACCCGTCCGCCCGCCAGTTGATCCTGCGTTCCCAGCGCCACGCCCGCGAGTCGGTGCCGCTGTGGGGCGTGTGGCGGGACCGTTACCTGAAGGCCATGGAGGACCTGCTGTGAGTGACACGTGTGAACCTTCGGAGACTCCGCGGCCTCGATCGTGCTACCTGCACGTGACCGACCAGTACACGCTGCGCCAGTTCGGCCACAACCTGCGCGAAGCGTTCCCCACCGCTCGCGGCATCCTCCACGTCGGCTCATCCATCACCCGCCCCAACTGGCGAGACGTGGACGTACGGATCGTCATGTCCGACGAGGACTACGACCACCTCGGCGATGTCGTCAACCCGATGGTTCTCGCCGTGGCGCTGTCGATGTGGGGCCAGCGCTTCACCGGCCTGCCGATCGACTGCCAGGTGCAGCGTGCCAGCGACGCCGCCCACGAGCCGACCGCCCACAAGAGCATCGGAGGGATGCCGAAATGAGCGCTCGCGACGACTACCCGCTGCACCGTGCGCTGGAGGCGCTCAACGGTGGCCCGTCGGCACTGGCCGAGATTGACCGCTTACGCGCCGAGGTCGAGTTCCTGGAAACGCTGGCCATCAGCGTGGCGGTGCGTTGCGTTCGTGACCCGGACACGGCACAGGAACTGGTGGCCGACGAACGGGAGCAGATCAACGCGTGGAAGGAACGTCATGGCCGCTGACCAGGAAGATCGCTCGGTGAGGCCCGTCGTGCCGAAGCGGTGCCCCGACCGCAGCTGCAAGGCGGCCACCCACACGTGGAGGTGGCTCACTGACGACGGCGAGCCGACGGGACCGACGTACATCTGTCGCCAAGGAGCGCCGACATGACCATCTGTTCCGTCAGGATCCAGCACCGCCCGGGCGCGGAGCTGGCGCGATGGCGCGACGCGCTGCACCCGTCAACGGTCGTGTGTGACCGGCACCGCGCGCAGTACGACGAGCGCCCCGACCTCGGCCCCTATGACTGGCAGGAGATCGACGATGCAGGCGCTCCACCCCGGCCGGATCACCCGCTGCTCGGACTGCGGGAAACGAGTGGTGGTCAACGCATCAAACCGACTCGCCAACCACCCGCCCGCACGGGAGAAGAACCATGCCGACTGAGCGCGTTTCCTTGAACGAAGGGCGCGCTCGATGAAGATCGACGTCGTCGCGTCTCTGCCGCACTACCTGACGCACATGCTCCCGATCTTCGACGCCCTCCCCGCCGAGCTGCGCGGCGACATCCATCCGTTGCGCGACATCGTCGACCGACCACTCCCCGGTCGGGCGGCGCTCGTTGCCGGCTGGCAGGACGTCGTCGAGATCGGCGGGCGGGCCCCGATGATCTACGTCGAGCATGGGGCCGGCCAGACCTACACCGGTGACGACCGGGTGCGCCGCAACCCCGGCTACTCCGGCTCCGGTGGGGAACGCCACCACGGTGTCATCGGGTTCATCTCGCCCCGCCAGGTGGTCGCCGACCGGTGGCGAACCGCCCCTGCCATCGCGGCGGGGTGCCCGAAGCTGGACTACTGGTGGAACGAGAAGCGTCACGCCGACCGGTGGTCGGTGTGCTTCGCGTGGCACTGGCCGGGCGGCGAGGTGTGCCCCGAGGCGTCCACGGCGTGGCCGCACTACGCGGACGAGATGCCGGCGATCGTCGAGCACCTCCACCGCCTCGGGTTCGACGTGTACGGCCACGCCCACCCTCGCTGGCGCGGGCAGCTCGACCAGCAACTCCACGACGCCGGGCTGATCGTGCTGGAGCACGAGTCCCAGGTGTTCGACCGGTGCGAGACCCTGTTCGTCGACAACTCGTCGCTCGGCGCCGAGTTCCTGGCGCTCGGCCGGCCGGTCGTGTGGCTGAACGCCCCGTGGTTCCGCCGCGACGTCGAGCACGGCGACCGGTTCTGGACGTGGCCGACCCTGGGTATGTCGTGCGACTCCCCACTGGAGCTCATCAGGATGCAGTGGTGGGAGTGGGTCAACCGCTTCACCAACGACGAATCCACGACGCTCGACGCCGAGCTCACCGTCGGCTACGCCAACATGGGCCACGCCGCCGAAGTGGCCGCAGCGTTCATCGTCGACCTGATCGGGAAGCGCTGAGTACGCTGCCGCCATGGCCATGAACTATGCGTTCGAGATGCTCGGCACTGTCGAGGGGTTCCTCGGGTCGGGCTGCGGCTGCACCCTCGACGACGCTGAGCTCGAGATCGAAGCGGCACTCGAAGCGGCGTCTGACGTGGTCGCCAAGATCACCGGTGGCAGGGTGCGCGGTCGACGCGTCAGCACGGTCTGGCCGGTGCGCCGCAGTGGTAGCTGTGCCGGTATGTCTGCACAGGACATGACCCCCATCGACATGGACGCCATCCCGATCCCCGGCATCTTGCCCGTGATCTCCGTGGTGAAGATCGACGGCGTTGCGCTCGATGCCGGCGAGTACAAGATGTTCAACGGCCCGAACCTGGTGCGTCTGGCCGGCGACTGGCCGTACAGCAACGACCTGCGTGCCGCGTCGGACGACCAGGTGGGCACGTTCACCGTTGCCTATGCGCACGGGGACAACGGGGGGGTTCTGGGCGTGAATGCCAGCTACGAGATCGCGTGCTCGCTCATCGAGAAGCACGTCCCCGGGTTCGGGCGCGGGGTCACGTCGGCGAGCGTGCAGGGTGTGTCGCTCACCATCGACGACGCTGTTGACGAGATTCGCCAAGGTGGCGACTCGTACCCGCACGTCCAGCGGCTCCTCGCGTCGTTCGCCCCTGGGGGTGCAGGCAGGTCGACCGTGTGGTCCCCGGAGCTCGAGCTGGGCTGGGAACTGGTGACTCGGGCGTGAAGCGTTCCCCGATGCCGGCACGCAGGGCGCTGATGGCGCGCGGTGGCCGGATCGCCTCGAAGCGGTCGTCGACCGACTGGCCGCAGTCGGTGCGTGACGCCGTGCGACGCCGCTCCGGTGGCCGTTGCGAGATCGGCGTCGCCGGCTGCAGGGGCAAGGCCGACCAGATCCATCACCGGCAGCGTCGGATGCCGGGGAACAGCACGCTGGACAACGCGCTCAACGTGTGCACCCCGTGCCACTCGTACGCGCACTCACATCCTGCCGAAGCGATCGAGAAAGGGTGGATCGTCTCGGCGTACGCCGCGGGGTAGTGGAGTCCGGTACCATGGCGGTCCCAACAGCCGCCGACGCGGGTTCAAATCCCGCCCCCGCCACTATTGATAGAGCGAACCGAAGTGCTCCCGCCGATGACAGTTGGCGCACAGGACGATGCACTTCGCGATCTCGGCAAGGATGCGAGCACGGGAGGCGCCGCGCTGGACGAGTGTCGCCACCTCGGCAACCTTGACCACGTCGTCCCGGTGGTGAAACTCCAGGACGACTGGGTCGTCGCAGCCGCACCGCTCGCACTCGAGGCCGGCCTTCACCTCGCGGTACCACGCCAAGAGCCGTGCATGGGTGTCGGTGTTGGCCCGCATCCGCTTGGTCATCTTGTCGGGGTCTGTCCGTTCGACCCGGTGGTAGTAGTTGCGGGCGTACTCCCGCCGCCGATCGGCGTCCTTGAATGGCATCGTCCCAAACTAGCAGACGGGTGGGTTGAACCCCGCCACGAAAGTTGAGCAACTCGCCTGCTGTGGGCGAACCTGTCGCCACACAGGGATTCCCACGGAAGGAACACCGACATGGCAACCAACCTCGCTGGTGGCGTCAACCTCGGCCAGCTCAACGCCTGCGTGCTCCGCGCCGCACGCCTGAACTCGAACTGCGCCCCCACCGGCGGCGTGAACGGCGGCATCGTGACCGCCGCGCTCATGACGCTCACGGCAGACCCCGACACCGACGAAGGCCAGGTGTTCGAGCCCAAGACCGCGTGTGGCTCGTACCTGTACACGTACGAGGACGACCCCGTCGTCAAGCGGTACAACCTGTCGGGCGAGATCGGTCTGTTCGACTGGGAGATGATGGCGCTGCTGTTCGGCGGCAACCTCATCCTCGGCCGCGCCGCCGGCTCGTTCAACGGCAAGGCGATCGGCTACTCCGACAAGACGTTCGGTGCGGCCCCGTCGAACGGCGTGTACCTCGAGGTCATCGTCCAGAACGTCCTCCCCGGAGCGGGCGTGTGCATCGGCACCGGCTCGACCGCCGCCCCGGTGGCCACCGGCTACATCTTCGGCCGGTGCAAGCTGGTCCCGGGCCAGACGATGTTCGAGAACGACGTGAAGCGGGTGACGTTCTCGGGTCGGGCCAACCAGAACCCCAACCTGTTCAACGGCCCGTGGA
>ERZ650308.1993-NODE-1993-length-10251-cov-14.209396_pt1 | contig 10251 bp, 6 predicted proteins | sample MGYA00376244_ERZ650308 | MGnify/ENA primary metagenome ERZ650308 (study PRJEB26733, sample SAMN07839295) | wastewater metagenome | biome: small river; feature: stream; material: water | place: USA: North Carolina | collected 2016-04-26 ...
GCTTGGTGCCCGGCCAACGGCGCGGGTCCCGCTGGGTACGCTGCTCCCAGTAGACCTTGGCATCGCGCGCCCAGTTGGGGGTAGGAAAGTTGCGGTTCAGGTCCAAGCCCTCGATGTCTCGATTGGGCTTGATGTTGACGCCATCATAGTGCTGCAAACTTCCTTCAGGCATGACGCGGTAATACTGGCCGCCAAACTCGCCGGGTAAACGCGGGGTGAGCAAGCGAGGCTCATCGGGGTTGATTTTCCAACCCCCGTGCGGATCGGGGATGCGCATCATCAAAATGCGACCGTCACCGTCCATGTCTTCAATGGTCAAGCCTTCGACGTGCGGCTCATCCCACGGATAGGGGCGAGTGGACGAGCGAATGTGGCGCGGTTTGTCGGCCAGGGCCAGCTCGGCGCCGTCTGGGTTCAAGCGGGGCACTAAATAAATCACACGCGTACTGAGCAACTCAGTGACTTGTGCATCGTTGCCATCTTTGCTGAGCAACTGGTGCAGCCAATACAGACAGGCGGTGCTGGCCGTCAATTCAGCTGCATGGATGTTGCCATCCACCCAGAAGGCGGGTTTGTCAATGTCGGCGCCCGTGCTTTTGCGCGTGATCACCAACACCCAGATGGGGCGGTTTTCGTGGCTGCGGCCCAGTTCGCGCAGCTCGACCAGGTCGGGTCGGGCGTTGGCAAAGTCTTGCAGCAGTTGCGTCAGTTCGGGGTGCTTGTAAAAGCGATCGAATTCGGGTGTGGGAAGCTTGGCAGAATGAGCGGTGCCGTGGGCAGCATTGGACATGTTGACGAACGTGAAAGCGTTGAACAAGGCCTCAGCATACCAAGCCTTGAGGGGCTTTTGAAAATTTGTGTGAGACTTTACAGAACGCTTGTGAGAATCACGCCCAGGGCGAACAAAGTCAGTGCCACCCAAGTTCGCACGGCCAACAAACTGATGATCGGCTTCACAGGAAATACATGTGTTTTTTCGATGGCAGCCCATTTGTGCATGAACTTGTCAGCTTGGTTGGCACGGGTGGCAAAACGCACAAAATCACGACGGCTGCGGTAGCGCACCATGGCCACGTAGTGCCAAGCATCTGCGCCTTCTGGCTTGACAAAGTCTCCAGATTTTCGGGCAATGAAAATGACCAAGTTGCCGTAACGCAGTAAATCTCCAATGATGGATTTCCCGTAACGTTTGTCGGCTTCACGCGGGTCGTCGCTGTAGGGAGACCCCTTGGGGTAGAGGGCCTTGGCGCGATAGCGCACCAAGTTTTGCATCACAAATTCTTTGCCGTCGTCAGACGCCAAAAGTTGCCGGACACTTTCTAATTCAGCGTCGTTGTCGTGACCTGGGTTAGAGTTGCGAAGTTGATGCAAGGCCTCTTCAATTTCTGAGGCGGACATGGGCTGCCCGTCGCCGCCGTACCAAAGCCAAAAGGCCAGGTAAACCAGTGTCAAGCTCACAAAAATGGCAAGTTGCCAGTTGCTCATGCTGCGTCCATTCGCAAAGTTTTAAGCGCCTTGGCCCACCACCTTGAATTGGTCTTGGTTGTGTGCCAGCCAATCGCGCGACAAGCGGTCGTCTTGTTGGTTGGGGTGGAAGCTGGGTGATTTGTACGCTCGCCATTGCGCCACATTGCCGCGGAACAAGCCATCTTTGGACAGCAAGAGTTGGTAGCCGCTTTTCCAAGTGCGCAGTTTGAACAGTTGGCGGTGGAGCAGCCCGAGTTAGAAATTCGCCGCGATGTCGATGGTCATGTGTGGGTCGCCGGTTTAGACACAGGGGCCGCGGGGGACGGCAGTGGCGCAGATTGGTTTTTCTCGCAGCCCGAATTTTTGGTGCGCGGTGGCACTGTGCATTGGCGTGATGACAGCCGTTCATCTGCCATGCAAACCCAAGCTTCAGTGCTGACATTGCAAGACGTCGAAGTCTCGGTGAAGAACCATTGGTTCCAACATGAATTGCGCGCCGACGTTACCCCTCCATCGGTGCTGGGCCAACGCGTATCGGTGCGTGGCAAGTTTTACCAACCGCCTTGGCAGCGTGCGGGCGACGTGGCGCAATGGTCGGGCGACATGTTTGCCGACCTGCCTTTTGTCGACTTGGCCACCTTGCGCCAATGGGTGGTCATGGACAAAGGTTTGTCGTTGCAAGAAGGCCGTGGTGCCGTGCGCCTGTGGGCCGATGTGCAAAAAGGCTTGCTCGTTGGGGTGACGGCTGATGTGGCTTTGGACGCGGTGGACGCGCGTTTGGGCGCTGACTTGTTGCCCTTGCGTTTGCGTCATGTGCAAGGACGCATCGGCGCGCAATCGTTGAACGGCGACGTAGAAATCAGCAGCCAAGATTTGGTGTTTGACACCCAAGAGGGCGAGCATTGGCCAGGGGGTCTGCTGCGCGTGAGTTGGCGACGCGATGCGTTTGAGGCGGGCGCATTGACTGCCGACCGTTTGGACTTAGAGGCCTTGGCGCAAATCAGTCAACGATTGCCACTGCCTGAATCACTGCGTGCCCTGTTGTCGCGCGTGCAACCCCAAGGTCAGGTGAACCAACTCAAAGCCAGTTGGCAGACCCATGACGATGCCACGCTGAACTACAGCGCACGTGGTCAAGTGCGCCAACTGTCGTTGCAACGCGACGTGCAGCCTGACAGCCCCTTGGCAAACATGCCAGGGGTGCACGCCGCGGAGTTGGATTTTGAATTGACGCAGAAAAGCGGCAAAGCGCGGGTGAACATTCGCAAAGGCAGCTTGACCTTGCCCGTGGGGCTGGACGAACCGACCTTGGCATTGGACGAGGCCTCGGCACATCTCGCGTGGCAGCTCAAGGGCGATGACGTGGCGGTGCAATTCACACAAGGTCATGTGGTGAATGCGGATGTGGCCGGTGAGTTCAACGGCAATTGGAAAACGGGTGAAGGTGATGCCCGCTTGCCTGGTGTGTTGGATTTGACGGCCACTTTGAGCCGCGCCAAAGCGGCGCAAGTGCATCGCTATTTGCCCAACACCTTGCCTGCCGATGTGCGTGCGTATGTGCGTGCCTCTGTGCAAGCGGGTGAGGCCAATCATGTGACGCTGCGATTGCGTGGCAACCTGAGCGACATGCCGTTTGAGAACCCCAAGTTGGGTGAGTTCCGCGTCGTGGCGCAAGTGGCCCAAGGCCAATATGCCTATGTGCCACCTGTGGCTCCTAAATCAAAAATGCCGACCGCTCCCACGTGGCCTGCTTTGACCGAGATCGACGGCGAGTTGGTGTTTGACCGTGCCGCTTTGCACTTCAAGGGACGCACACAGTTGGCTGGTGCCTCGGGCGTGACATGGCAAAAAGTAGAGGCGCACATCCCGCAGCTGACGCAGCCCGTGGTGAGCGTGACGGGTGAAGCGCGCGGCCCCTTGTCGCAAGTGTTGAACGTCATTGCCAAGTCGGCCCTCAATGAGTTGACGGGCACGGTGTTGAACAAGAGCCAAGCCACGGGTGACGCGACTTACAAATTGGCCTTGACTTTGCCCATCGACAAACTGGCAACCTCCAAAGTTCAAGGCAGCGTGAACTTTGCGGACAACGATTTGCAAATCATTCCTGGCACGCCCGTGTTGCAACGCACACGTGGTGCTTTGCAGTTCAGCGAACAAGGCTTTCAACTCAAAGCTGTGCAAGCGCAGTTGCTGGGCGGCAGTGCCGTGCTGGAGGGCGGCTTGTCTTTTGCCGCGACCCATGCGTCATCGCCGTTACAGCTCAAAATTCGTGGTGACTTGTCAGCAGAGGGCTTGCAACAAGCACGTGAACTTGGCTTTGTGTCGCGCCTTGCGCAGCGCGCCACAGGTAAATCAGCGTACACCGCTACCTTGGGTCTGAGCCGTGGTGAGCCGGAGTTGTTGATCAGCAGTGACCTCAAGGGCATGGCGTTGAATTTGCCAGCGCCGTTGAACAAAACCGCGCAAGCCACCCTGCCTTTGCGCATCGAAACACAACTCACACGCGAATCGTTGCAGCCCAAATCCCGGGTGTTGCAAGACCAAATCAAAGTCATCTTGGGTCGATTGGTGTCGGTGACGTATGTGCGTGACCTCAGTGGGCCAAAACCCCGTGTGTTGCGCGGTGGCATTGCGGTGGGGCAAACAGTCGTCGATGCCGTGCCGATGCGCGACAACGCGGTGAGCCTCAATTTGCAATTGCCTTCGTTGGACTTGGATGCCTGGAACACGGCGCTGACCCAGCTCACCGGTGTGTCACCTGTGAAGCGCAAATCGAGCACTGCGTCTGTGGTGGGCAGCGAAGCCACAGGGGATGGCGCGCAAGACTACATGCCCACCTTTGCCGCCTTACGAGCTGACCAAATCAAGGTGTCTGACCGCGTGATTCACAAGGTGCTGGTGGGCGGCACGCGGCAAGGTGATTTGTGGCGTTTGAACATCAGTGCGGATGAACTCAACGGCTCGGCCGAGGTGCGTCCACCCAATGGCAATATGCCCGCCCAGTTGTTTGTGCGTTTGGCGTATTTGAATATTCCACCCAGCTCCGTGCCCGATGTGGAACGCTTGCTGACCGAACAGCCCAGCAGCATTCCCACCTTGGACATTGTGGTGAACGAGTTGACCTTGCGTGGCAAAAAACTTGGGCGTTTAGAAATTGAAGCGGTCAATCGTTTGGGTGCCAACGCGGTGCGTGAATGGCGTTTGAACAAGTTCAACGTGACCTTACCTGAGGCCACGTTGACCGCCAACGGCAATTGGGCCACCGATGGCCCACGCCTGCGTCGCACGCAATTCAATTTCGCATTGGCGATTCGCGACAGTGGTGATTTGTTAACGCGTCTTGGTACGCCTGGCGCGATTCGCCATGGTGAAGGCCGCTTAGAGGGGCAAGTGTCTTGGCAGGGTTCACCCATCACGCTGGACTACGCCAGCATGAGCGGCAAGATGAATTTGTCGGTTGAAAAAGGACAGTTCTTGAAAACCGAGCCTGGGGCAGCTCGGTTGTTGGGCGTGCTCAATTTGCAAGCTTTGCCTCGGCGTTTGACTTTGGATTTCAGTGACTTGTTCAGCGATGGGTTTGCCTTTGACTTTGTGCGGGGCGATGTGCGCATTGAGCAAGGCGTGGCCTCAACCAACAACTTGCAAATGAAAGGTGTGGTTGCTGGCGCTTTGATTGAAGGCAGTGCCGACTTGGTGCGTGAAACCCAAAGCCTCAAGGTGGTGGTGGTGCCTGAAATCAATGCTGGCACGGCGTCGCTTTACATGGCCACCATCAACCCTTTGGTTGGCTTGACCACCTACCTTGCGCAAATGGTGTTGGCCAAACCCTTGGTGCGCGCAGGCACCTCAGAGTTTCGTGTCGACGGCACGTGGTCTGACCCACGTGTGACCAAGGTCGATTGATGCGCTTGCTGCCTGGATCGCCAATGCGTCGCTGGGGGCTGTGGGGCCTCTTGGTGGTGTTGGTGTTGTCCATGCTCAGCACCTTGGTGTGGTTGGCTGGACGCTACGAAGTCAGCCAAGTGCAAAGCCGTTTAGAGCGCGATGCGGCCGATGCGGTGAGCGACATCCGCACCGCCCTCACTCGCAACGTGCAAAGTTTGCAAGCTTTGCAATATGCCGATCGCAGTGCGGTGCCTTGGGGGCAAGATGCGCATGCCTTGTTGCGTGAGCACCGTGAGTGGCTGCGCTTGGAGTTGCGCGATCCAGATTTGCGTGTGCTCAAGAGTGTCGACACCCCATTTCGGGCGCCGGTGTTCAGCCGCTTTGGTCGTGCGGCCAATCAGCCCGAGGTGGTGCAAGCCTGCGGTGTGGCGCGTCGCCAAAGTGGGCCTGGGTACGGCGCCAGTACCTATGTGCCGCAAGCCGATGGCCTCGGTTTGGAAATCATGGATTTATGCCTGCCGGTGATCACCGATGGGCAGCTCACGGGTTACACCATCGCCACGTATTCCTTGGGTGAGGTTTTGGTGAACATGGTGGGGCCGCAACTCACGCGCAGCCAAGAGGTGTCCTTCACCGAATCGGACGGCACACGTTTGGCCATGCATGGCACTGCGCGCCGCGGCTCGCGGGTGTTCATTGCCAAGCAGTTGTTGGACTTGCCGGGTCACACCATGGTGCTGCGCATGGACAGTTGGCGCGCTGCCCCCGATTTGTTCCCCAATGTGTTGACGGCCTTGGTGACGGCGATGGCGATTGCGCTGGTCACCGTGTTGGTCATGCTGGCGCGAGACATGCGTCGTCGCCAGCGCGTGGAGTTGGATTTGGCCGACGCTTTGGCGTTTCGCAAAGCGATGGAAGACTCCTTGGTCACAGGTTTGCGCGCACGTGACAACCAAGGCCGCATCACCTATGTGAACCCCGCGTTTTGCGAGATGGTGGGCTTTGAGTCCAAAGAGCTGATTGGCAAGAGCATTCCCGCGCCCTATTGGCCACCTGAGATGGTGGACGAATACGGCCAGCGCCAAGCCTTGCGCTTGGCGGGTAATGCGCCGCCACGCGAAGGGGTGGAGTCGGTCTTCATGCGCAAAAACGGCGAACGTTTTGCGGTGATGATTTTTGAGGCCCCGCTCATCAATGCCATGGGCGAACAAACCGGTTGGATGGGCGCGGTGTTGGACATCAGCGAACAGCGTCGCGTGGAAGAAGTTTCACGTGCCAGCCAAGAGCGCTTGCAAGCCACCGCACGTTTGGCCACCGTGGGTGAGATGGCCTCGCTCTTGAGCCACGAGTTGAACCAACCGTTGGCGGCCATTTCAAGCTACGCCACCGGCAGCATGAACCTGTTGCAAGACGCCGCCGTCAAAGACCCGCAGTTGGCGGAAACCTTGGGCAGCGCCATCCAACGTATTGGCCAGCAGGCCGAGCGTGCTGGCAAGGTCATCAAGAGCGTGCATGACTTTGTGCGCCGCCGCGACCAAGCGCGTGAAGCGGTCACACCGCGCGCGTTGCTGGACGACGTCATGCCCTTGGTCATTTTGCAAGCCCGCAAACTTGGTGTGCGCGTGGTGGTGAACTGTCCGCCGGATTTGCCGGCCGTGCTGTGTGACCGCACCATGGTGGAGCAAGTGCTCTTGAACCTCGCGCGCAATGGCATGCAAGCCATGGCGGATGACACACCGCACAAAGTGCTGACCTTGGCGGTGCGACCTGCTGCATCCAATGCCACCAGCCGTTGGCTGGAGTTTTCGGTGGCGGATTTAGGCCAAGGCATACCCGAAGGCGTGGCCGAAAAACTCTTCACCCCATTTTTCACCACCAAACAAGAAGGCATGGGTTTGGGCTTGAGCCTGTGTCGCACGGTGGTGGAGCAGCACGGTGGCTTCTTGAGCCATCAGCCCAATACGCCGCGCGGCACGGTGTTCAGTTTCACCCTGCCACAATCGTGATCTGAGGCCTGACACATGCAACCCACAGAAGACGCTTTGGTATTTATTGTTGACGACGACGCTGGCGTGCGCGAAGCCTTGGCGTGGCTGCTGCGTTCGCGCCGACTGCCTAGCCAATCGTTCGAGAGCGCAGATGCGTTTGCCGAATTTCTAAACATGCCCCAAGGTCCTTGGCAGCCCACACAGCCGGGGTGCTTGTTGCTGGATGTGCGCATGCCCGGCATGAGTGGCTTGGCTTTGTTTGAGCAACTCATTGAGCGCCAATTGCTCGATGTGCTGCCGGTGATTTTTTTGACGGGCCATGCCGATGTGCCCACGGCGGTGGACTCGGTCAAGCGCGGTGCATTTGACTTTTGCGAGAAGCCTTTTTCTGACAACGCGCTGGTCGACCGCATCGAACAAGCCTTGGCGCGTTCCGCGCAGACCTTGCAAAGCTTGCGCACCAAGCAAAGCTTGCAACACAACTTGGCTGACCTGACCGATCGTGAACGCGACGTCATGCATTTGGTGGTCGAAGGCTTGCCCAACAAACTGATTGCCGACCAACTCGACATCAGCGTGCGCACGGTGGAAGTGCATCGCGCGCGCGTGTTTGACAAGATGAATGTGAAGTCAGCCGTCGAGCTGGCTAATTTGTTGCGTGGCGAATGATGCACCTGCTTTGGCGTTTGACATGGGCGCTTGTCGTGACCACTTTGGTGGCCTGCAGCACACCGCGCTATGCCCCTGTCAGTGACTATGGCCGTCCTTCTCCTGCCCCCGCCTCACGCCCCGTTGCCGAGGCACCGCGTACCAGTGGCAGCTTAGCGGGCACACCCGGCACGCCCAGCCCACAGCAAAGCTACCGCAGCCGCTGGGTGGCCACGTCGTGGAACGATGTGCCAGGCTGGCAAAACGACCCCACGCAAGACGCATGGAATGCATGGTTGCAAAACTGCGAACGTCCCGGCCCCCTGTTTGCACCGCTGTGCAAAGACGTGCGTCAACTCATGCTGGGCAGTGACGATGACCGCCGCTTGTGGATGATGAGTCACTTGCAACCCTACCGTGTGGAGTCACTCGATGGTGGGGCGGAGGGTTTGCTCACCAGCTATTACGAACCCATGTTTGATGCTTCTGCGCAAATGCGTCCTGGCTTTGAAGTGCCTTTGTATGCCCCGCCTGATGGCTTGGCTGAAGCGCGTCGCGCAGGTCGGCCGTGGTTCAGTCGACAAGAGATCGACACAAACCCACAAGCGCGTGACGCCTTGCGTGGCCGTGAAGTGGCGTGGCTGGCTGACCCGATTGACGCCTTGGTGTTGCACATCCAAGGCTCGGGCCGCGTGCGCATGGCCAACCCTGATGGCAGCACGCGCATCGTTCGCTTGGCGTTTGCAGGCTCGAACGAGCAACCCTATCAAAGCGTGGGCCGCTGGCTGCTCGACCGTGGCTTGATTCGCGATGCCTCTTGGCTCGGCATCAAGGCATGGATTGTCAGCACCCAACAAAGCAACCCGCGCTTGGTGCAAGAGATGTTGTGGAGCAACCCGCGCTATGTGTTCTTCCGTGAAGAGGTGCGCAGCGCTGCCGATGCCGATCTAGGCCCCCGTGGCGCACAAGGCGTGCCGCTCACTTCTGGTCGATCTATCGCGGTGGACAAAGACTCCATCCCCTACGGCACACCCGTGTGGTTGGCCAGCGCGGGCCCCAACGCCAATTTGCAACGCTTGGTGTTTGCGCAAGACACCGGTAGCGCCATCGTGGGCGCGGTGCGGGCCGATTACTTTGCGGGCACAGGCGCAGAGGCGGGGGACTTTGCCGGTCGCATGAAGCAGGGCTTGCGTTTGTGGGTGCTGTGGCCGAAGTGACGACGGTATGAGCATCAAACAGTTCAACGGCGAATGGGTGTGTCGTGAAGACCGTGTGCTCTTTCGCTTCAACACCAGTGAAGACCACGAATTCAGTTTTTGGTTGACGCGTTATGTGCTCAAGGGCTTGCTGGCCGGTGCAAAGCAGTTGACCGTGCAAGCCTTGGCGCAAGTGCATCCACCGCAAGTGGCGCAAGTCATGCAGTCTTTTCAGCAAGCGTCTGTGACGCAGCAACTCAATTTTCAGGAAACATTCCAGACCGCCAAAGAAAAACCCATGGGCGAAGCGCCCTTGTTGGTCACGGGTTTGTTGCTCAATCAGCAAGGGGATGTGGTGACGCTCAAGTTTGAGTTGGTGTCTGGCAAATCGCTGCAGGTGCAGATGAACCCGTCGGTTTTGCAAGTCATGTTGGCATTGCTCGACAAGCTGCAGGCGGTGGCGCAATGGGGTGTCGGCCTTGATGCTGAGAACAGTGCAGAGGCGCATCACGCCCCCCTGACGCCCCCACCCTTTATGCATTGATGGGGCTGCGCGAGCGCGCCTTATTTTTTCAAATGCGCCAGCGGTAAAGCGCCACTCGCCTTCACTTCGCCGAGTGAAAAACTGGTGTGTATGTCTTTCACGTGCGGCAAGTTGATCAACACTTCGCGTGCAAATTGGCTGAAGGTTTCCAAGTCCTGCGACACCACTTGCAGCTCAAACGTGCCCGTGCCACTGATGTAGTGGCAAGCCACGATTTCTGGAATTTTGCGAATCGCAACTTCTAACTTGCGGGCCACATCGCCTGTGTTGCGCTCAGCATCCACACGCACAAAAGCCAGCACACCCAAACCAATTTTGTGGCGGTTGATTTCTGCGCGATAGCCCGTGATGTAACCCTCTTCTTCGAGCACGCGCACACGTCGCCAACAAGGCGCCGCACTCAAGCCCACGCGTTGCGCCAGTTCTGCATTGGTCAGGCGTGCATCGGCTTGTAATTCACCCAAAATGGCCAGATCAAATTTGTCGAGTGTCCCCAAGGTAACGCTCCTCTGTTTCGTTTTAT
>ERZ650308.1996-NODE-1996-length-10249-cov-32.563174_pt1 | contig 10249 bp, 13 predicted proteins | sample MGYA00376244_ERZ650308 | MGnify/ENA primary metagenome ERZ650308 (study PRJEB26733, sample SAMN07839295) | wastewater metagenome | biome: small river; feature: stream; material: water | place: USA: North Carolina | collected 2016-04-26 ...
ACTGGAGTTCAGACGTGTGCTCTTCCGATCTCCTGCACAGGCGAAAACCCCGCAGCATGTTTTCACCGGGCTCGCTCGCGCTCCTCTCGCTCGCGGTCGATCGCGTAGCCGATCTCTTTGTCGACGACGGCCAGCGCGTCGAGCACCTGGTTCACCTCGACGGACCGCGGCCCGGGCATCCGAGCGATCCGCGTGTAGTCGTCTGCCAGGAAGCGCACCACGGTCAGCGCGTGACCGAGCGCGCGCGCGCCCTCGGCGTTCGCCCGGATGCCACCCCAGTCGAGCCGCTCGAGGCTGATGGTGTCCAGTGGCACGAGGGGTGCCGGGCGTGGGGCCGGCACGCGCTGCTCGACCGCGGCGACCAGCCGCGCGCCGAGCCCTGGCAGGACGGCCCGCAGCTCCTCGGCCACGCCGCGCGCGATGGCCTCGGCCATCCGCTCGGTCCGCCGGTCCTCGGCGTGCTGGTCGTCGTACGCCTCGGCCGGTCCCAGGACCGCGTCGATCTCGAGCAGGAGCGCTCGCCAATCGTCGTCTCGCATCTCTCGCCAGCCCAGGACGCGAGCGAGCAGGCTTTGCTGCCGGTCGCGCACCGCTGCGAGATGCCGGACGGCATCGGCGGCCGACAGGTCGGAGCGCAAGCCAGCGGCGATGATCTCTTGCCGCGTGCTGAAGAGGGCCGGGCGTGGGGCTGGCACGCGCTGCTCGACCGCGGCAACCAGCCGCACTCCGAGCCCGGGCAGGACGGCCCGCAGCTCATCAGCTACCCCTCGCGCCACGGCCTCGGCCATCCGCTCGGTCCGGCGGTCCTCTGCGTGCTGGTCGTCGTGCTGGACGCGGGCGGCATGGATGCGGTCGAGAGCGAGGGCGGCCTGGTCTGCGCCAGGGAAGTCAAGAGCCCGGTGGTCCGGAGCTGCGAGATAGACCGTCCCGCCGTCGGTCCAGGCCGCGCCTACGATGGTGCGCACGTCGACGCTCACGGCCCCGCGGGTGGTCTCGATGCGCAGGATGGGGCTCGGCTCGACGGCGGGCTGCGGCTCCGCGCCTGGGTGGTGCAGGCGCCAGACGCAGGGGTTGCCGGGGTGCTCGCGGTCGTGGGCCGTGGCCGCCTCGGCAAGCGCGGCGAATTGCGCTGCCAGTGGGTAGGGGAGCAGGGACGCGAGCAGGCGCAGCGCGGGGGCGTCGAGGGTGAGCGGTTCCATGCGGCCACGACTACCACGCGAGGCCGCTCCGTCGCTGTGCCGCGGTTGCGCTCGCGCGCGCGCTGCTGCTACCGTGCCCGCGTGCCCTCCGCCCACACACCAAAGATTATCGCGATCGTCGACGGTTGCGCGCCTGAGGCCTTGCCAGCGCCGACGACTCACGCGCGCTTCTTGGGGTCCGGTGTCGAGATCACGAGCGGCCCATCCGCCGAACTTGAGCGGGCGCTCGCAGAGCTTGCCGAGCGCGCGGCCCGGAGCGTCGAGATTTGGGTCGACGGGCGTCTGGCCTACGAGCTCTCGCTCGCTCCCCGCGAGGATAGTGATGGCTGACCCGACCGACGGCCCCCGCGTGCTCGAGCTCGTCGTGCGCCATGGGTCGTGCACGGCCGAGCCCGAGCAGGGGTCTGCCGGGTGCATCGAGCCCGTCGAGTGGGGCGGCGGGCGCCTGACCATGGAGATCGTGACCGCGCTCGCGTCGGATGTCCGCGCGGGCCTGTCGATTCCGCTTGCGCTGCAGCGGCGCAAGGTGCCGCGCGCCGCTTACACGCGATGGGTGCAGCGTGGGGTGGGGCACATTGCGCGCGCGGCCGAAGATGAGCGAGACACGATCGACTCGATCGAGGCCCTGCTCGTGCTGGAGATCGAGGCCGCCGAGGCCGAGCGGTTCCGCGGCCATCTCGAGCAGCTGCTCGCGGGCGCAGACCCGGCGCTGCGCTTCAAGTTGCTGTGCCGCATGCAGCCTGACTGGGGCTTCCCGACGACCCGGCACGTGTACCGCGAGGAGAAGCCTAACGGCGCGCCGAAGCGGACCTCGGGCGCGGCCGCTCTCGAGCAAGTGTTGCGCAGGCTCGATGCCAGCATCGCGCTCGATGACGAGGAGCCGGGCGGCGATGGCTGACCGCCGGATCGGCGTCCGGCCGGGCCGGCTCCCGCTCGACAAGATGCCGCCGCTGTACCGGGCTTTCGCCGGCCGCGACCCTGCCGAGGTCCTCGCGGCGATGACCGACGAGGAGATCGAGATCATCGCCTCGGACCCGGCGCTGCGCCGGCTGCCCTACCAGACCCCGCCCGCGGATGACTGGCGCATGTGGATCCTGCTCGGCGGGCGCGGCATCGGCAAAACCTTCACGATCTCGACGCTCGTGCATGAGGTCGCCGCGGAGCCCGAGCGCCTCGACGGCGGCATCATCGCGATCGTCGGCCGCAGCTTCACCGACGTGCGCTCGACCAACGTCGAGGCCAAGGCGACCGGCATCCTCGCCAGCGCGCCGGAGGGGTTCCGCCCTCGCTGGCAACCCGGGCATGGCACGCTGACGTGGCCTAACGGCGTGGTCGGGCGCGTGTTCGCGGCGACCGAGCCGGACAGCGGGCGCGGCCCGAACTCGGCCTTTCTCGTGTTCGACGAGCTCATGGCCTACCGCGACCCGCGGAAGGTGTTCGACACATTCAAGATGGGCTGCCGCGTCGGGCGTGCGCAGGTCGTGGTCGCCACGACGCCTAAGCCAAGCGCGTTCCTACGCGATTTGTGCAAGCGCAAGCGGACCACCGTCGCCAGCGCCTCGACGTACGACAACCCCTATCTCTCACGCGACGCGCTTGCGGAATTCGTCGCGGCTTACAAGGGCACGCGCCTCGAGCGGCAAGAGCTGCTCGGCAAGATCATCGAGGCGATCTCGGGCGCCCTGCTGCGCAGCGACTACACGATCGAGCGCGTCACTCGGCGCGAGGTCGGTGAGCTTGCCGAGGTTGTGGTCGCCGTCGACCCGGCCGTGACCGAGCACAAACGCAGCGACGCGACCGGCATCGTGGTCTATGGAGTCGAGCGCGGGCGCATCCTCGACGCGTCGGGCGAGCGAGTCGACCGCGGCGTGGTGCTCGAGGATCTGACCGGCGACCACGGGATCGAGGCCGGCGAGTGGGCGCGCGTCGTGATCGATGCCTACCACCGCCATCGCGCCGACCGAGTCGTGGTCGAGACCAACCGCGGCGGCAAGCATGTGATCGCGGGCCTGCGCGCAGCCAGGGGCGGAGCATCGATCCCCGTGGCCGAGGTCAGCGCTTCGCGTGGCAAGCGAACGCGCGCCGAGCCGGTCGGGCTGCTCTACGAGCAGGGCCGGATCGTGCACGCGGGCGACTTCCCCATGCTCGAGGGCGAGCTGTTCTCGTGGGTCGAAGGTGACCCCAGCCCCAACGCCCTCGACGCCCTCGTGTGGGCCGTGACCCACTGCCATCAGCTCGACCCGCGGATGGCCGGCCCGCGCGTCTCGGACCCTTTCGCCGCCCTCGGTTGGTGACCCAATGCCCACGCTCCGCACCCGCATCGCATCTCTCTTCTCTCGCCCGCGCGTCGACGCGTCCGCGCTCGCACCCGCCCCGGCCCCGGCCCCTCGCGTTGACGGCTACATCGAGACGGTGGGCGAGATCACGGGCCAGCCTGCTTACCTTTACGCCCCCGATGCCCGGCTCGACGCGTCGATGTTGGCGCAGGTCTACGAGGGCGACGCGCTCGCGGCCCGCATCGTCGATGCCCTGCCGCGCGACGCGATGCGCTCGACCTGGGACCTCGTGCAGCTGGATCGTGAGTATGACTGGCGCTCGGTCCAGTCGCGGCTCGACGAGCTCAAGGCCACGCAGATGATCACGCTCGCGTGGACGTGGGCACGCCTCTATGGCGGGGCGCTGCTCGTCATGGCGATCGACGATGGGCGCAGGCCAAACGAGCCCGTCGACGTCACCAAGGTGCGCGGCATCCTCGGCCTCGAGGTCATCGAGTCGAGCCGCGTGCGACCGAGCGGCATCGGTGTCTTGCGCGCGAGCGTCGACCCCGAGCACTACGAGGTCACCACGATCGGCGGCACGACCCGCACGATCCACGCGTCGCGGGTGATCCGCTTCGACAGCTACCGCGTGCCGCCCGAGCGGCTGCGCCAGAACAACGGATGGGCGCCGAGCGTGCTGCAGCGCTGCTGGTCGTCGCTCTGTCGCTACCGCGCCGGCCAGCGAGACATCGCTGCACTGTCCGCCCGCATGAGCGTGCTCGTGTTGCTGGCCAAAGACTGGCGCAAGACCGCCATGGCGACGGCCGAGCAGAAAGACAAGCTCCGCACCTACCTGCGCAGCCTGTGGGGCGGCATGAACGCTTACAACCTGCTCGCGCTCGACAAGGACGCCGAAGAGATCGTCGAGGTCAAGCGCTCGCTCGAGGGCGTCGAGGCCATGCAATCGACCGCGGTGGACGCTGTCGTGAGTGATAGCGGCTGCCCGCGCTTGATCATCACCGGCGAGCAGACGTCGACCGGGCTAAACAGCGACAGCAAGGGCGAGCGGCGCATGTGGTATGACAACTGCATCGCAGAGCGCAAGCTCGTGGCTGAGCCGGCGCTCGACGAGCTGCTCGCGCTCGAGTTCGCCGCGCGGCGCAACCGTGGCGAGACCGTGCCGAGTGATTGGGTGACCGAGTGGGCGCCGCTCGAGCAAGAGGCCGCCGAGGACAAGGCCTCGCGCGCGACCGCATGGTCAGGCGCCATCACGCAGCTGGTCGCAGCTGGCGTGATCACGCCCGAGCAGGGCCGGCTCGTGCTCGTTGGCGAGGGTCTGCTCGAGCAGTCCGAGCTGGACGCGGGCAAGGCAGCCGTGGTCGCCGCGGTCCTGCGCAAGCGCATCGAGGGCGGCATGCAGCCGAGCGGCGAGCCCCCGCCGGCAGCGGTCGCGCAGGATGCAGCCGAGCCCGACCTGCCCACGATCTACGGCTGGCTCGTCGAGCACTACTCGCACGCCCGCAAGCTCAGCGCGCCGCGGATCCAGGTGCTGCTCGGGCTGCGGGAAAAGCACGCGTTCCTCCGACCGCCCTCGGCAGCCCGCCTGTACCGCGGGCTCTACAACGTGAGCCCGGCTCGCGCTGGCCGTCTCGCGGGGCCGACGAGCCCGGTGCGCGACAAGAGCTGGACCACGAGCCCCGAGGTCGCGCACCGCTTCGCGCGGGGCGAGTTCGTCAAGCCCGAGCAGCTCGACGCGAGCCTGCTCGGCGTCGTCATGGAGGCCGAGGCCGACCCCGAGTACATGCTGCTCGACGCCGCCGCGATCGCCGACCTGCCCGAGGTCGGCGGCGTCGTCAACGAGATCTGGGGCATGCCGCTTGCCGAGTCGATCCGCGAGGAAGCCGAGGTCATCGTGCTGGGCTCGCTCGACGTGGACCAGCTTCGGGTGCTGCGCTACGCGGACCACTGACCGGGGAAGGCCCCAGGGCGCTTGGGCGTGTGAGCCACCGGCCCCGGCCGCTCAGCCGAACCCGAACTCGCCGCAGTGATAGCGGATCTGCATGGTGCCCGCGCTGACCCGCGCGAGCACCTGCACGATCGCGTCGGCGTCGCGGCTGCTCTCGTTGGCCTCGAGATAGGCCGTCGCGCTGTACCACGCCCACGTGCTCGACTCGGGCACCTCGATCTCGACCCACGAGCGCGCGGTCGACTGGAACCGCACCACGCCGGTCTTGACGCCCAGATTCGTGGTGAACCGAGCATGCACCCACACGCGCACCGGGATGGCGCACGCGTTGCCGCGCATGCGCGTGGCGAGGTTGTTTGGGCTCCGGCAGTAGGCGCCGACGATGTCCCATCCCGGCGCGTCGGGATCCCATGCGGTCTGTGTCGTGCCGAGGATCGACACGAGCGACGTTGACGTGACCTCGACGGGGTCGGGGTCCGTGTCTGCGACCTCGGCCAGGCGCTCGGCGTGCGACGACCAGGACCACAGGCGCGGGCCGAGCTTCGCGGTCTGCCGTCGCGCGACCGCGAAGCCGCGCAGCGGTCCAAAGCGAGGCTCGTCGTGCGTGGCCCCGTCGACGCCCTTGATGCGCGGTTGCTTGTGAGGCAGCCCGGTGCTCGTCGGCCAGTCGTGCGCCGTGCTCGGCCCCGTCTTGGCAGTCAGGTCGTGCGAACGGACGTGACGATCGGGGACCTCGCACACGCTGGCCTCGATCACTCGAGCCCCACCGCGGTAGGACATCGTCAGGCGCACGCGGGTGTCATCGGAGCGGGCGGCGACGCTGGCCTGGCTCGCGATGCCGGGGCGGATGTCGGGCACGAACACGTGCTGCAGCTCGGCCCACGCGGCGCCGGGGTCAGTGTTGGTCTGGCCGTCGACGAGCGGCGAGCTGGCCGGGATCGGCCGCACGATCGTGACGGTCTGGGTACCCGTGGGCGTCTCATAGGACAGCTCGAGCTTGACCGCCCCCGCGGGGCCGTATTGTTCCCACGAGTTCGGGGTAGGCGGCGGGTGAGTGATCTCGGTCTCGGTCCCGCCGCTGGGTAGCGCCAACACGCGCAGCTCGAGCGCGGCACCGGGGCCGAGCTCGGCCCACGCATCCGCGACAACGCGCCACGTCGAGGGCGACGGGTAGGTCTGCGACGCGCCCCCGCTCGCGCCGTTGCCCACCTGCCACTCGCGCGACCCACCGATGCCGACGTGCAGCAGCTGGCGACGCCCGGCGAGAACCTGGTCTTGTGACTGGTGCACGCGCACCCATGGAGCCCCGTACAGCTGCGCGGGGTAGCTCAGCGCAGCCGCGGGCTGCCCAGACCGGACGCGTCGCAGCGGCGAGTCGCCCTCTTTCCAAGGCGTATCAGCCACAGACCCCCGGATTGCAGATCGGCGGGCCGTATTCGCACCACTCGGTCGACTCGCCGGACCGCGCCGCCATGGCCTCGCACTCGAGCTCGGTCGCGGGCACGCACTCGATCTGCCCGGCCTTGCACGTGCAGCAGCCACCCACCGCTGCGGGCCCGCAGGTCTCGCACTCGCTCGGGGTCTCGCACCACTCATGCACGGTCATCGTCGAGGCCTCGATCGCCGCGCACTCGCTGACGTCGGCCACCTCGATGCACGTGCCATCGGCGCACGAGCAGCAGACGCCGGAGCCGCCCGTCGTGGTGTCGCCGGTGTCGCTGCTCGCGTCGCCGGCGGTGTCCTCGGTCCCCGTGTCGGTGTCGGTCGAGCTCGACCCGCTCGACCCGCTTGCGGTCTCGCTCTCGCCCGTGCACCCGGTCTCGCCGGCGTCGACGGGGCTCGGCAGGGAGGGGTCGCAGGCGAGCAGGGCGAGGGCGAGCAGCATCACGGCGCGGGTCGTCATGCCGAAATGCTACTCTCCCGCGCGCGCGCTCGGCAACCCTCCGGAAAATCCGGAGACTTCGCGCAGTTGCGCAGCAATGCCCTCGATCATCTTGCGTGTAAGCCGTCGGCCCGAGCGCGAGGCGATGATGGCCGCGACGACCGTGAACGGGTCGCGCAGCCCCGCGTCGCCGCCGAGCAGCCTACGGCACCGGGCCTGCCCGATGCCCATGCGCGCCGCGACGCCGGCCGCTGTGTAGGCGTAGGCCCTGGGCGGACGCCCACCGCCCTCGCCCTCGTGGCCTGCTCGACCAGGGGCGAGATGGGCAGCGCTGATGGAGTCCTCGGGCCAGCACGGGTGGACCGTGCGGCGCTCGCCGTGGGTGCTCACTCGCAGCCCCACCATTCGAGCAAGAGCGCCGCGGCCCGGCGCACATAGTAGGCGTTCAGAGCAGCAACATATGCCACCCACAGCACGACAACCGCGACCGCCTCGGGGTCCATGCTCACGGCTTACCCTCCAGCCGGGCGACCCGCTCGGCAAGCGCGTGCAAGTCCTCGCGCGTCACCGCGGGGCGCGAGCGAAGGTGCTCGAGCACGAGGGCGAGCAGGCCGAGGGCCAGCGCGACGGTGGTCTCGCTCAAGGCTGCGACTCCCCTCGCCCCAGCTCGCTCCACGGGCCAAGACGGCGGCAAGCTCGGGAGCCTGCGACGAGAACGACCGCGTAGCCCTCCGGGGGACGCAGCATCACGGCGAGCATTTGGGGCCCGGCCACGCGACCGAGTCGGGCTGCGTCAGTCCATGCTTCCGCGATCGCGTCCGCCCGCTCGCTGTACTCGGCCGGCAGCAGGACCTCGTCGCGCTCGACTCGCCAAATCTCTTCATCGGTCACGGCTGCGGCCCCTCCTCGCGCTTGACCATGTCGAGCACGCGCTCGAGTGCCTCGATGTCGGCCCGGGCGCCCTGCTTGCGAGCGACCGCATCTGAGAGCAAGCCCAGCGCATCGTGCTCGTGCGTCTCGCAGCGAGTCAACATCTCGGCGTAGCTCTTGACGTTGGCGCTGGCACGGTCGAGCCGGCCCTGCGCTTGCTCGAGCAGCGCTCCGATGCCTGCCTCGGTGGTCGGCGCGAGCAGGCGGCGCGCCTCGGCTGCGATGGCTGCCCACGCATCAGCGCCAGTCGGGGCGTTCACCCACACGGCATGCAGGACAGTCGCCAAGTCGCTGCTCGTGCTCACGGCTGCGGCTCCCCGCGCTTGACGAGCACCCGGAACGTCTGCCCGGGCTCGCTCTCGGGGATAGGCCGGCATCGGCGGACCGCGACGCGCTCATCGTAGCTATCGCCAGCCCACCCCGGGATGTCATCGGCCGCGAAGTGCAGCGCCACGAGCCCGCGCTGACCATCGTCGTAACCGCTCACGAACGACTCGGCGCCCGCTCGGGTCACGTGCCAGACGTCGACGGAATCATCATCGTCGGCAGGCGGCGGGTCAGCGACAAGCTCGCGCTTGGCAGCCGCGCCGTGCATGCGCCGAGCCTCACGGGCGACTGCCCGAAACGGTTCGCGCTCGGCATCGTCGAGGTCATCCCACCGCTCGCCGTCGTGAGACCAGGCGTCGTGCAAGCAGCCAGCCTCGTGCTCAAGCGTGACCTCGTCATCCTGGCGAGCAAGCCAGGCAGACACGGCATCGGCGGGTTCGGCAGCGACAAGCTCGGCGGGCTCGCGCGCGGCTGCGAGCTCGGCCTCGAGCATCTCGACGTGCACGAGGGCCACCGCAAGGCGCATCTCGACCGGCTCTGAATGATGACGCCAGCCCATCAGCTCGAGCATGCGCTCGCGGTAGGGGGCGGCTGGCATGAAGCCGAGCTCACGCGCTCCGATGGCATCGTCGAGCCAGAGAAGCAGATCGTGCAGCCACGCTTGCGCGGGGCTGCCGAGCGGCACGAGCAGGTCGAGCACGCGCTCGCGGGTGGTCTTGGGTTGGGCGGGGTCTCGCATGTTAGCATCGTGCTAGCACGCGCGAGCGCCCGCGCGCAAGCCTAGTCGAAGCACAGCACGGTGGGCTGGCCGTTCGCGTCGACGGTCTCGTAGCCCCACTCGCAGGGCAGGAAATCCTGCGTGTCGGGGCAGTCGCTCGCGAGCTCGACCGCGAGGCACGGGCCATCGGGCGGCACGCAGCAGATGCCGGCGATCGGCACGGCACCCGTCGGCGGCTGGCGGGGCCACGTATGCGCGCAGGGCATGCGCATCAGCGATCCGTCGGGGCCGACCGCGTAGCACGTAAGCCCCGGGGTCGCGGGGACGGGTGCCGGATCCGGCTCGGCGCGCTCGCTCGAGGTCGTCTCGGCATCGACGGTCGGGGCGGGGCGGCACGCAAGGGCGAGCAGCAGGGCGAGGGTGATGGTCTTGGGTGTCATGGATGCTCCTTGTCGAGGCGCTCGACCGCGTCGCGGCACGCATCGAGGGCCGTCCGCGCGTCACGGGCCGCGCGGCGCTCGGCCTCGAGCAGCTGCTCGCGTTCGGCCGGGGTGCACTGCGCGGGGTCGAGCGGGTCGGGCGGTGTCGGGCCGCTCGCGGGCTGCTCGCGCGGGGATGCTCGGTCAGGGGCCGCGAGATAGCCGCCTGTCGCGCCGACGCCGGCGATGCCGAGCGACGCTGCGATGCGCCGGACCCAGTCGAGCACGAGCCGCTTGAGCGCGAGCTCGGCGTGGGCCTGCGCGTCGGCGAGCGCCTGCGCGTCGACCTTCCCTGTGCCGCTCGCGCCTGGGTGCAGCTGTGTCGGCGGCGCGGGCTCGCGCTCGCGGGTCACGAGGCAGCCGCCTCACCGCACTCGCTGGCCAAGTCAGCGAGCGCCTCGTGCACGGCTGCGAGGATGTCGGTGCGCGGGTCGGGCCAGTGCTCGCAGCACACCTCGAAGCGCTCACGCACCTCGACCCCATCGCGCGC
>ERZ650308.1997-NODE-1997-length-10249-cov-4.690504_pt1 | contig 10249 bp, 11 predicted proteins | sample MGYA00376244_ERZ650308 | MGnify/ENA primary metagenome ERZ650308 (study PRJEB26733, sample SAMN07839295) | wastewater metagenome | biome: small river; feature: stream; material: water | place: USA: North Carolina | collected 2016-04-26 ...
CCTCCGGCGAAATAAGTTGGCTGCCCGCCGACTCTTTGGTCGCACCAGCGGCGGGTTTTAGGTAGTGCAACGGCCGCAATTTCCCGCCGTTGGCGAGCATGGCGTAAAGACCGGCGAGCTCTTCCATGCTGACTTCGCCGCCGCCCAGCACCAGCGCCAGCCCGGCCGACATCAGCGTGACCCGCGCGCAGGCCCGCGCCACGCGCTGGTTGAGCAGGCCCAGCGTGTCGACGAACTGCTTGGCGATCATGGTCAGGCCGTCGCGGATGGCGGCACGAGCCTTAGCCGCGTTCTTGGTTTCCTTCTCGTCCCCGCACGCGTTCTCTTCGTCGTCCTTCTTCTTTTCGTCGCGCGGCGAATCGCCCTCGCTCTCGACGGCGTTGGATTCCTCCTGGTCGTCCTTCTTCTTCTTGTCCGGGTCCTCGGCGTCCTCGAGTCGAGGCTGCACGAGCGGGAGCGCGGACGGCTCGGCGACGCTCATCGACGGCGTCCCGGTGGGCCCGAGGCTCACCTTGGGCTGGGCGGATTGGGGGGGGCGGGTCGAACCGAACAGACGTGCCAGAACGCTCATCGCTTGCTCCCTGCTGGCTCCGCCATGGCGCGGAGCAGTTCTCGGAATCCGATCACGCGGTCGCACAGTCCCAGCCGCACCGCGTCTTCGCCCAGCCACAGTTCGCCCGTCGCCAGCGCGGAGACGGCCTCGACGGTCATCCCGCGTCCGGCCGCGACTTCGGCGACGAACCACGCGGTGATGTCGTTGACTGATTTCTGGACCGCCTCGAGGTGTGGCTCCGTCACCGGGGCCCCGTCCGTGCCCATCCCCTTCACGCCGCCCGACGACACGACCTTGACCGACACCCCCATCTGCTCCATCGCCTTGCTCGTGTCCTTGATCGCGACCACGGTGCCGATGGAGCCGACGCGGGCCTGCGGTCCGCAGGCGATCTTCTCGCACTGACACGCCAGCAGGTACGCGGCGCTGCCGCACAGGTCGTGGGCGTAGGCGATGACGCGGATGCCGCAGTTGCGCACGTCCCGCACGACCTCGAGGAAGTCCGCCTCGCCGCGCACGCTCCCGCCGGGGGAGTCGATGTCGAGCACGATTTCGCCGCCTGGTCCGACCGCGGCAGCGGCCTCGCTCATGGCCTGCTCGAACTTCACGAGCGAGGTGTACGAGATGCCCAGGATCTCCGCGATGCGGTCCACGTCCTTGCACATGGGACCGCAGACGGACACGAGTGCCGAGCGTTCGCCCACCAGGGCCCAGCCGGGATTCTCGTCGCCGGACGGCTTGGGGGTTGCGGGGCCGACGACGCCGACGAACGCGGCCTTGGGACCATCGGCCGCGAGGCGCACCTGCTCGGCGGCGCGCTCGTAGATCGCCCGCAGCTCGGATTCGTTGGCGAGCATCAGCATCAGGCGGCCTGTCCCTTCTTCCCGCCGGCCACTTCCGTGCCGTCGTCCCGCTCGGTGGCGGTGGATTCCTTGGCGCCGGGACCAGCCTGCACCTGGGCGGCGGGCGGCAGCCCGAGACTGATGTTGAGCTTGGACTCTTCGGACTGCTGCCGCTTGAGCGTGTCGAAGTCCACGCCGCGCTCGTCGGCGATCTCGCGTTCGCTCATGATGAGCGACCGCTTGCCGAGCTCGAGGCGCTGCATGGCGACGATCGGGTCCATGTCCGGCGCGGGGAGCGCGGACCAGACGTGCCGGTCCCATTGATCGGGCACGTTCGCCAGCGAGTACCCGTCCAGCTCGCCACGCCGCAGGGCGACGGCCAGCCGCCAGGTCGAAAGGCGCCGGCAGATCGACGCGGCGTAACGCTGCGATCGCTGGATGCCGCGCCACGAGCTGACGATGCCGATGCGGGCGGAGGAGTAGTTGACGTTGGAGAGATCCAGCATCACCAGGAACGCCGGCAGGCCCACCGAGGCGCAGATCTGGAGGATCTCCAGGTACACCAGGTCCTTGTAGTTGGCCGACGGGTGCTGCGGGGCGATCTGTGTGACGGTCTCGCCCGTCCGGATCCGCTGGATGCCGCCGGGCGCGAGCTGCTCGAAGGGCCGCGTGACGGCCTGCCCGCCAATCGTGGTGTCCTGGTACTCCGCGGCGTATCCCTGGTCCTCGCCGGGGGATTCGCTCGTGACCAGGGCGGCGGTGCACGCCGCGACCCAGTAGGCGATCCGCACGCTCTCAGCCACGGAGTCGAGCTGTTCGAAGCGGTCAATGACGGACGCGAGCGCGGGTTCGCCGCGCACCTGCCCGGCCCGGAAGCGGAGCGGGTTGCGGACGAAGATGGCGTCGGCCGCGTTGATGCGGCGCGTCTGCACCTGGGCGAAGGTTCCGCCGCCGATCGGGTTCCAGTCCGAGACGTGGTAGGCGACGGCCTTGCCGAACCGGTCCACCTCGACGCCGCCCAGCAGCCCGCCGCCGCCGTCGGCCGACTCCATGTCGGGCATGTTGTACGGGTTGCGGAGCCGCTCGGACTCGATCATCTGCACGCCGACGACGTCGCCGGACTGCACCAGCAGGTTGAGCCGGTCCCCCTCGACGAGCCACCCCGTGCGGATCATGTCGTGCATCAGGTCGTCGCCGGACATGCGCCCGGTGACGTCGATGCCGGTGCCATCCATCCGGCTCCACCAGTCGCCGATGAACTGCTCCGCGGCGGCGTTGAACTTGCCATTCTGGCTCCGCACCTGGAGGGAGAACGACGAGCCGATCATGTCGGCGGAGCGAGAGACCAGGGCCTGGGCCAGCGGGTTGTTGCGGTCCAGGTCCTGCGAATCGCGGCGGAGCGCGTCGTGGGTGGTGCGGGTGAGGAACGACTGGGCGGATCCGCCGCGGGCGCGGCGCTGATCGCGGGCCCACGTGCGGGTGGCGTTTCCGTAGCCGCCGGAACCGCCCCCGGCGGTCATGCGGGGCTCGATCGACGCACTCCCGCCGCTTCGCACCAGGTCCATCCGCGACGCGAGCGTCTCGCGCATGATGGTGGCGCGGAGCTCACGGACCTCGCTCTCGACCATGTCGGCGCGGGTACGCGCGTCCGCGGCCTGGTCGGCCAGGGTGCGTGATGACGGGGCGATGTGCATGGGGGTCAAAAGAAAAGGCGGCCATGAAGGCCGCCCAACCGGATCAGCATCCGGGATGTGTCACGGTGACGTCGTGCTTACGGCCCCGGTCGGTTGAAGCGTGCGTAGGACCGGCCGCCATTGGAGCGGCCCGGCGCATCCGCCTTGCGTTCGTAGAAGTTCAGCCAGTTGCGGAGTTCCGCCAGGTACGTCGTTGCGGAGCCGTAGCCGACGCTCTTGCCGTCGGCGGACACGTCAGGGCGCCCGGCGGTCTGCTCGACGACTTCGGCGATGTGGAGTTCGAGTTCGGAGATCTTTCCGGCGGTGGTGGGCATCGACGCCCAGCCGGCATGGGCGTACGCCACGGCTCACTCCTCCACCGCAATGGGCGTCTTGGGGCGCGTGCGCAGGAAGCGGTTCTGGTTCGCGATGTTGTTCTGGTGCTCGGCGACGACCGCGCGGCGACGCTCCACGAGCGTGTTGCGGGTCCGCAGCCATCGCTGAGCGATGTCGAAGCGGCCCTGGTGCTCGTCTCCGAGCGCGGCGATGTCCGCCTCGGCCTTGGCCTTGAAGGCTTCGAGCTCGGCGCGGATGACCTCGACCTTGCGGACCGGCTCGTCGCGCCACGCCATGAGATCGTCCGGGATCCGCAGGTTGGCGATCTCGGCGTCGATCTCCAGTAGCCGCTGCCGCACATCGGCGGGGTATTCAAGCTCTTCGCCTACGAGCACGGGCTGCGGAGCCGGTTCAGCCGGTGTCGCCTCGCTCGCGCCGGCCTCATCGCCCGCATCCGCCGCCTCCGGGACCGTCAGCGTGAGCGCGGGAAGCGCGGGCGCGGGGGAAGGCTGGGTGGCGGGCGAGGGAGTGGGCTCAGCGTCGAAGGAGGGGGAAGGCGAGGGTGGTGAGCCCAGCGGCGGCAGACCGACCGGAGCGGGTGGAGGAGAGGGCGGGGAGGCGGGCGGGGGGGCGTCCCCGGAGGCGACGTCCGCGTGCTCAACAATCTTGGGTTTGGATCCGCTCTTGGCCATGTCGTTCACACTCCGGTTTTTCTCGCTCTGTCTCTATAGAAAAACACGGATGTGCCATTTTTTGTCAGACAACAGAAACCGAATACGTACGTTTCCTCAATGTCTCACGCACGTTTACAAAATTCCGTCTGTCACACTTCTATCAAAACGGCACCCTCTCAAGGCCATCACACCGGCCGCCGTCGCCAGTAGTCCGCCGGATCCATCCCTCGCCTTCCGACCGCTCCATCGTCCAGATCGCCACGAGCCGCAGCGCGGTCCGAACGGATCTCCGCCGGACGGGCCGCCGGCCGCACGGCGCCGGCCGCACGCGCCGCCTTTTCCGCCGCCGAGCCCGCCGCGGCCTCCTCGAGGCCCAGCACGTGAGCGCCGTTCAGTTTCGGCACACACCGCAGCACCGCCAGGGCGTGCACGTACTTCCAGATGTCGCGGAAGTGGTTCCCGACGCCGCTGAACCCCTCGCGAATCGCCCACACGCGCTTGAACGTCCCCTTGGCGCGGTCCAGTTCCTTGCGGCGCTCTTCGCTGGTGAGCGACTCGAAGAACGAGAGCATCTGGGCGCGGCTCGACTTGCTTTCGTGAACGCCCTGCTCGAGCGTCGCTTCCGGCCACCCCAGATCCGTGTCGATCTGGTGGAGCCCCGGCGCGGCGCTGAGTTCTTCGGCAGGTGCGCCGTCGAGCGATGCACGCTCGCGCTGCGCGTGCGACCGTGCCAGGCAGTCATACAGCCAGTCCGCGTACATCCAGGTGTCGACGTGCATGAGCAGCAGCGGCTGTTGTTCGTCCGGCAGCGGGCGGCCCTTGCCGTCCACGGCGAACCCCTTGGTCCACGCGCCGATCGCGTTGCGGGCGAGCCGTTCTCCCGGGCGGCCCTTCACCGGCCAGATCTCCCGCCGCACCCCGCCCAGCGCCATGCACGTTGAATAAACCGATTTCGTCTGGAACCCGGAGTCGATCGCCCACCCCGTCACGCGCATCGCCCCCCCGCCTTCCCCGCCTTCATCTTCGCGCATGAACCGCCGCTCGACGATCTCCCGCACGAAGTCCAGGTTGGCCGCGATTCCGCCCGGCTTCGGGAAGATCTCGCACCCGCACCACACCAGCCATGAGCGGCGCATGTAGGCGGTGAAGGCCTGCACGAGCACGTACACGCGATCACCTTGCACGTCCATGCCTCCAAGCAGCACGACGCCGGAGCGGGGCACGACGCCGAAGCGGTACCCGCCGTCCGCGACGGGCCGGCACAGCCGCATCAGTTCGTGCGTGCGCAGGTGCTCGCCGTCGGGCTTGTAGGCGAGCCCGCGGCGGCGGTTCATCCAGTCCTTGGTCTTGATCCCCTTGTTCTCGACGTACTCCGCGGCGATCTGTCCGTAGGGGTTGGCGACGAAGCTGCTCATGAACTCGTCGATGTGGAACCCGACAGAGCGGGCGTTCAGGGCTTCCCTGCGGACTTCCTCGCTCGGAAGCGTCTGCTCCCGCACCGGCACGTCGGGTGCGGGACGCGGAGCCCAGACGGCCAGTGCGAGCTGGCGTGCGTGGTGCACCCGCGTGATCATCTCGTCGCAGTGGGGGCAGACGTACCAGGCCTGCTCGGCGACGACGCTGGGCTTGGCGTGCAGCGGGTCGCCGTCCGGGCCGGGGAGCCAGCGCACGCCGGAGAAGTCACGCACGAAGAAGGCGCCGCACCACGGGCACGGGACCCAGTACCGCAGCTGCACGTCCGCCTGCTCGTACGCCAGGTGGATCCCCATCATCCACTCTTCCGGCGTGCCGTTCTTGATGATCTTGTGGTTCGGGAACGTCGTGACGCGTCCCTTGATCATCGTGGGCGTGTTGATGTCGCAGCGGTCGAGCTCTTCGCACACGACGACCCTGGCGGAGTTCGATTCGGTGTTGCGCTTGCCGCCTTCGTTGGGCGCCGAGCCGCGGAAGAGGATTTTGGACCCCTCGAAATTGAAGTCGCTGGAGCGCATGTCGCTCTTGCGGCCGCTGAACCGCTGCGCCAGTCGCTGGCACTTCATGAACGTGGGCCGGAACCGCTCGGTGTTGAAGAAGTTGGCGTTGTCCTGGTTGGCGAAGGTCCAGAGCATGGGTCCCTGGTACGCGTCGAGCGCGTAGAGGATCATGTTCATGAGCGCGGCGGTGCCGCCGGAGCGTTCGCGCTTCATGATGACGATCTCGCGGACGCGCGGGTTGCTGAAGGCGTCCATGACGTCGCGGAGGTAGGGGGTGCGGTCGGTGCGCCACGGCCCGGGCTCGGCCTCGTCGGATCCGTGGAGGACGCGGAAGCGGTCGCTCCACTGGCTGACGGTGAGGCGTTCCGGCGGCGCGAACGCCGACCACTCCAGCTCGCGCCGGACTCGCCGAACGAGCTGTGCCCCGCTCGTGCTCACGGCGTGGGATTCTCCTCGCCGATCAGCGGAACCTCGCTGTGGATGGCCACCGAGATACCAATCTCGATCGATGCCATCAAGACAAGAGCCCTGACCTTGTCGGGCATCTGGTTGATATCACGCAGCACTGTGAACCTCACCAGTTGCTCGATCCTTGCGATCAACTCTTGGTTCGGAACGAGCGAGTCCTCACGCATGGCCGTTCCAGGTTCCCAGTCGCGTACTTTGATTGATGTTCTCATATTGAATCTCCATTCGTGGCCACTCTTCACGCCGCGCCGACCATCGGCTCCAGCATCTCCCGGCACTTCTCCTTCGCCTCTTCCTCAAGCTGCCGTATCCGCTCACGAGACAGACCAAGGTCCTCTCCGATCTCGTGCAGCTTCCGGCCCTTGATCCGCTCCTCGAGCACGATCCGGTGCAGTTCCGGCAGTTCACGCACGCACGCTTGCGCCCGGCGCACGAGCTCGTTCTCCACGTGGTCCGCACCATCGAGCTTGCCGTCCAGCATCCACGATCGCTCGCCGGCGAAGCGCACACCGCGTGCCCGCTCCGCCGCCGCCTGACGCGTCGTAGTGAGCTTGGCTCCGCTCGGGATGCTGATGAGTCGGGCCCGGTCCGCGATGCGGCAGATATCGCGTCGGAACGTGATATGGGCCAGCGTGAGTATGCTGTTTCCCGAGTCGAGGTGGAAGTGCGCGATGCACTTCATGAACACCAGCACGCCATCGGCGACGAACTCTTCGTAGTCCATGTCGCTGGGGGTAAGCCACCGCACCATGTCGTAGATGAACCCCATGTGCTTGGCGATGAGCTGATCCCGCGCCGCGTTGTCACCCGCCTGCGCCCGCTCGATCAGCGCGTAGTCCTCGCTGTAGTCCCGCGTCTTCGGCTTGGTCCTTGTCTTCGTCGTCACCGCACGTCCTTTCAGGCTTCACGCCGCCGACCGCTCCTCCGCGTCCGCGGAACCCCGCAGCACGCTCACCATCCGATCCACTTCATCGCGCAGCACGTCCTCCACTTCGCACCGCAGCGCCTCCAGGCCCAGCACCCCTCGCTCTCCCGCCGCGCCAGCCTCCGCGCCCGCCGCCATCACCCGCGCTTCGACCGTCGCCGTGATCCGCGTCGCCGCCGTCGTCACGAGCGCCAGCGCCGCCGACCGGTACGCCACCATCATCGACCGCCACTCTTCCTGCACGTCCTCGACGGGGATCAGCTTCGCCCGCTTCTCGTCGAGCTCGAGCATCTCCCGCTCCGCCTTCACCAGGTTCAGCAGGGCGCCGGCCTCCGCCGTCGTCACGCCCTCGCCCGTCTGCATGCGCTGCTTCAGCGCCGCCACCGCACCAGACACCCCACCCACCCCCCCACTCATTCCGCCGCCTACGCCACCGCTCGTCGCCCCGTCGCTCGCCCCGCCGCTTGTCTCATCGCCCGTGCGCGCCGCCGCGTCCATCAGCGGGAGCGCCGCATCGCGTGCGGCCGCGGTCCGCTTGGCGCTGCGCCGTGCGAAGCGATCGCCCCCGCGCGACGCGCTGACCTTGCGGGCCTTCACGTTGAAGAACCAGTGCAGCCCGGCCTCGACGTTGATCCATCGTCGCTCCCGGCCGCTCGCCATCGCCTCCCGCGACTGCACCGGCATCCCGTAGTCGTCGGCCCACTTCAGCACCGCGGCGCCGGTGTACTGCTTGACCATCCGCCGCCGCTGCACGTCTCCAAGCTGCCCGAGCAGGCGTGAGAACTCTTCCGGCGTGACGCACCCTTCAGGGCGTGAAGACGCCATCCGGATCGACCCATCGAGCAAGCGGAACACCGGCCCACCCGCGTCGCCGTCCGGGGTCGCTCCCGTCTCATTGCTCACGGGCTCATCCATCGCTCGCCTCCCCCGAGACGCTGCCGGCCTCGCCGCGTTCGAACCGCTGCACCCATTCGTCGAACTCGCTCATCAGCCGATGCAATGTCCGCTGCGTCAGCCCCGTCTCCGCCGCGATCTCACCGATCGACTTCCCGTGCACGACGCGCATCCGTAGCGCCGTGTACTTCTTCGCGTCCCCCTTGACGAACGCGCTCATCACGCGATGCAGCGCCGCACTTCCCGTTCTGCTCATGCGTCCTCAGCCCTCCATGTTCCGTTGTGAAAGTCGGCGAGCACGTCCTTTGCTGACTTCAGCGTGTACGCGTCCCGGTTGCGGTTCACGGTGTTTGCGACGCCCTTGTTCCGCGACTGGATCTGCCCCACGGCCCGATCGCGCGCCTCCGCGAGCGTTTCGTGCGAACTCCCGGCGTCCTCGCCGAACTCGCGCTCGAGCCGCCGCTGCACCTGGTGAAGCCGGTCGAACATCGAGTCGAGCCCCATCACGCGCTCGACGCGCCGCCGCACCCCGTCGCCGCTCGCCACGTACTGCACCGGAGCCACCGTCTGGCTCCGCGGGTACTCGCGCGGGCGCGACCGCCCCTCGTTCACCATCCCGGCCGGCAGCAGAAACCCCTTGGGCACCACGACGCCGCTGGGACCGCGGATCTCCTCCTCAGCGCGGCACGCGTGCGCGCGGTCGCTCCGGTCCTGGGTCGGGACCATGTCATCGCTGGAGCTCACCGTGAGCCGCACCTGCTTGTTCGCGACGCGGGCCGCCTGCGACACCGCGAGGTTCCGCCGTGCCGACGCGCGGTTCAGCGCCCCTTCGGCGCTGCGCTTGGCGACGGACATGCCGAGCGACCGCAACACGCCCTCCGCCGTCATCCGCCGCGCCATGGGTCCGTTCACGCTCATCGCCGCACCAGGCCTTCCCGTCCCGGCGGCGTGGCGTGCCGCACGGTCCAGAAACGATGTCAGCCGCGTCGCTCACGAGAGCGGCGCGGCACGGGCCAAGAATCCCGGCTCACGTGCCAATGGAGGCACGCGCGGCGGCACAGGGTGGTGAGTCCTCCCGCCGTGTGTGATGATGGGGACTGCCGAAACGGTACCTCACGATCGATCGGCGCACCAGCCGGTGCCCGCGTGGCCGCCAAATGTCAGCCACGCGCGTGCGATCGGCCTCAGATCGGCGTTGGACCGCCTCCGATCGGCCTCAGATCGGCGTTGACCGACTACCCACGTCCCCTGGACGCGCGGAAATTATGCTCAGACGCGCGAGAATTACGCGCCGGCTCCCGCGTGCCAGCGACCGCCCTCCAACCGGTTATCCGGTTCTATACCCCCCGACCAGAGAGACGGAAATGCTTCATATTGCCGCATAAATGCCGCATTCTGTGGCATCCCCGGCCCTCTATGGACCCCCGCCCCCCACCGGATATCCGGATGGTTCCGGATGACCGGATAGCCTGACAGGCACCCGCACGGCTCGTGCGCGGCCTCCAGGTGCCGACCCATGCGCGCATGAAAAAACCCCGGGCCGCCGCGACACAGCGCGACGGCCCGGGGCCTTCCACCTCCCCATGATGTCCCCTCACGTCCCTTAATGGCGCTCTGCACGCCACCGTTCCAGCATCTCCGCGGGCAGAGCCAGGGCGCGGTCGTAGACGGCGTGGACGCCGTCAAACTCAACGAGCTCGATCGCACGCTCCTCCGTGTCGCACGTGATGACGCCCAACATTCCGCTCGCCGACGAAAGCACCACGCACCAGCCGCAGTTCCCGTTCTTCCGCGTGATCTCCATCGCGTCACCTCCATCAACCATCGCCGGCACCGAGCAACCAACCAACACCCACACCGAAAAAACTCCGCCATTCCGCAACTGCTTACGCACAGATCGGAAGAGCGTCG
>ERZ650308.2000-NODE-2000-length-10244-cov-10.104230_pt1 | contig 10244 bp, 9 predicted proteins | sample MGYA00376244_ERZ650308 | MGnify/ENA primary metagenome ERZ650308 (study PRJEB26733, sample SAMN07839295) | wastewater metagenome | biome: small river; feature: stream; material: water | place: USA: North Carolina | collected 2016-04-26 ...
ATGAAATTCAAGTCATTCCGAATTTTATTGAATTGGATAAAATCAAGAAAGAAGACAAATCGCCTTGTCAACGCTCGGTTATGGCCAATGACGTGGAACGAATTATAACACACATTAGTAATTTTAGAAAAGTCAAAAGAATACCAGATATCATTGCAATTTTTAACAAGATTCAAAAGGAAATTCCTGCCAAATTAATGATGGTGGGAGAGGGGCCTGAAAAAGAAAAAGCGGAGCAGTTATGTCGCGAATTAGGAATTCAAGATAAAGTAATTTTCTTTGGTAATAGTAATGAGATTGACACCATTTTATGTCAGACGGATTTGTTCTTATTGCCCTCAAAAACAGAAAGTTTCGGATTGGTAGCATTAGAAGCCATGGCATGCGGCGTACCAGTTATATCCAGTAATGCAGGTGGTTTACCCGAAGTAAATAAAGACGGTTTTTCTGGTTATTTAAGTGAAGTAGGAGATGTAAATGGTATGGCTAATAATGCTTTGAAAATTTTAAAAGACCAAACGGATTTAGATCAGTTTAAAAAGAATGCATTGATTACTGCACAACAATTTGATATCAAGAAAATTCTTCCGCTGTACGAAGATTTATACCTAAGAGCTATTGCTAAGTATTTATAAATAAAAAGCCACTTTCTCAAGTGGCTTTTTTTTCAATTGAAAAATTAAAATTTGTATTTGATCGCTAATGCAATATCGGAACCGTAGTTGTTGTTAAAATATCCATGCCCTCCAAACTCAGGTCGGTAATCTAATGAAAGTACAATTGGGGCTTCATCAAAATGATATTCAATCCCAATATCTCCTGCAACATATATAAAACTCCCATTACTGTCCGTAGCACTCCAGCTTCCTAATCCAGCTCCAGCTCCAGCATACCAATAAAAGTGGTTGTCTATTTCCCAAACCCACTGGTAAATACCGGTTAATTTAAAAGCTCTTATACTGTGGTTGTTCCTCCATCCTAATTCAGCTTCTATTCGATTGTTGTTGCTCAAACCTTTTTGATAGGATATTTCGGCACCAAATCCATTGTTATCACCAAAACGTAATCCTAATGCATTTTTTGCAATTTCTTGAGCTTGTGCAGTAAAACTAAATCCGATTAGAAGTACTGCCGATACGATTAGTTTTTTCATAGTGTTTCGTTTTTTATTTTAATATATAAAAAATAACGCATCTTTATCGAATTAATTGTACTTCATTGGTTGTTGAATTTATTTTTAAGGGTTGTTGAAAAGAAATTGAATTGGTTAGAGTAAATCTTTAAACCTTAAATTTTTAAACTTTAAACTAAAATGGTACTTTTGTTCAAAACTAATTACAATGGCAGGAAATAGCTACGGCACACTATTTAGAATTACTACTTTCGGTGAATCTCATGGAGAATCATTAGGCGGAATTATCGACGGTTGTCCTCCGGGAATAACAATTGATTTGGAAGCAGTTCAATTAGAAATGTCTAGAAGAAAACCAGGACAATCGGCTATTGTAACCCAACGTAAAGAACCAGACGATGTACAGTTTTTATCTGGTATTTTTGAAGGCAAAACAACGGGTACGCCAATTGGTTTTATCATACCTAATACCAATCAGAAGTCAGACGATTACTCTCATATAAAAGACAATTACAGACCGAGTCATGCTGATTATGTATACGACCAAAAATACGGTTTTAGAGATTATCGCGGAGGCGGAAGAAGTTCTGCACGCGAAACGGCGAGTAGAGTAGTGGCTGGTGCCATTGCAAAGCAAATGTTGCCTAAGATTAAAATTAATGCTTTTGTATCTTCAGTGGGTCACATTCATTTGGATAAACCCTACCAAGATTTAGATTTTTCAAAAATCGAGAGCAATCCCGTTCGTTGTCCTGATGAAGATTCAGCAGCTAAAATGGAAGAATACATTCGTGAAATTCGCAAACAAGGTGATACCGTTGGAGGAGTAGTGTCTTGTGTGATTCAAAATGTACCTGTTGGGTTGGGAGAACCTGTTTTTGATAAACTTCATGCCGAATTAGGCAAAGCAATGCTTTCAATCAATGCCGTAAAAGGTTTTGAATTTGGAAGTGGTTTTTGCGGAGCTGAAATGAAAGGAAGTGATCACAACGATTTATATCACGCTGACGGAACTACAAAAACCAACTTGTCTGGAGGTATTCAAGGTGGAATCAGTAACGGAATGGATATTTATTTCCGTGTTGCGTTCAAACCTGTTGCAACAATTATGCAAAAACAAGAGTCTCTAGATAACAAAGGTAATATTACAGAGATGACCGGTAAAGGTCGTCACGACCCTTGTGTTGTTCCTCGTGCAGTGCCTATCGTTGAAGCAATGGCAGCCATTGTTTTAGCCGATTTTCATTTGTTAAACAAAACCTATTCTAAATAATTAGGAGCTATTTCCTGCTGTACGCTATATCTTTACCAGCGAACTCCGCTGTTAAAGGATGCCGCTTCCATCAGGGCTAACCAAAACCAAAACCAAAATGAAAGAAACTACTAATAAGCCGTCCTTTTTATCAGGACTTACGGGACAAATTTTAATTGCCATGATAGTGGGGGCCATTTTAGGAATTGCCATCCATAACAATTGTACGGATGAAATTGCCCAATCTTTCAGCAGCAAAATAAAAATGCTAGCTACCGTATTTATCCGATTGGTTCAAATGATCATTTCTCCATTAGTATTTACAACCCTTGTTGTTGGTATCGCTAAATTAGGAGATATTAAAGCCGTTGGCCGTATTGGAGGAAAAGCATTAGGTTGGTTTTTTACCGCTTCGTTCATTTCGTTATTACTAGGAATGTTTTTTGTAAATATATTGCAACCAGGAGTAGGTTTAAATCTTTCTAATGTCGATTTGACTGCTGCATCAGAAGTTACGGCTAAAACTACCAATTTATCTTTTGAAAATTTTATTGAACATATTGTTCCAAAAAGTATTTTTGAAGCAATGGCGACCAATGAAATATTACAAATCGTAATTTTTTCAATCTTTTTTGGACTAGCCGCTGCAGCTATTGGAGAATCAGTTAAACCAGTAGTTAGTGCTCTTGATAAAACGTCACATATTGTTTTGAAAATGGTAAATTATGTTATGAAGTTTGCGCCTATTGGTGTATTTGGTGCCATTGCAGGTGTGTTTGCCGTTCGAGATTTTCAAGAATTAGCGATTACCTATTTTAAATACTTTGGTTCTTTTTTAATTGGGATTTCATCATTATGGGCTGTACTTATTTTAGTAGGTTATCTCTTTTTAAAATCGAGAATGTCGACTTTATTGAAAAGGATTTCTAGCCCCTTAATTGTTGCTTTTGGTACAACGAGTAGCGAAGCTGTTTTTCCTAAATTAACCGAAGAATTAGAGCGTTTTGGCGTAAAGGATAAAATCGTATCATTCATGTTGCCTTTAGGTTATTCTTTTAATCTTGATGGAAGTATGATGTATATGACATTTGCTAGTATTTTTATTGCACAAGCCTATGGAATCGATCTAGATTTAGGAACGCAATTCACCATGTTACTTGTTTTAATGTTGACCAGTAAAGGAATTGCTGGTGTACCAAGAGCTAGTTTAGTAGTGGTTGCTGCTACTTGTGGCATGTTTGATATTCCAATCGAAGGGATTGCACTTATTTTGCCAATTGATCATTTTTGCGATATGTTTAGAACAGCCACTAATGTATTAGGTAATGCTTTGGCGACTTCGGTTGTGGGGCAATGGGAAGATAAGACGGAAGCAATAGGTTAAAAGTTAATTGCTATATACTATATAACAAAAAACGTTGGTATTAATACCAACGTTTTTTGTTTTGTTTAGATGCGTTTGATTTTCTTGATTTATGTGCTCCACCGCTTCGATTGGAGTTGTTTGGTTTATCTGCAATGGCAGCAGGAGACCCAGAGTGCCAAGGATACGGATGATCGGATATGGTTTTGACATCCACTTTTATTAATTTTTGAATGTCTTTCCAGTAAGGTTCTTCGTCTTTACTACAAAACGAAATCGCAATTCCACCATTTCCAGCACGACCGGTTCGACCAATTCGGTGCACATAAGTTTCAGGAATATTCGGTAAGTCAAAATTGATTACAAAAGGCAATTGGTCAATATCGATTCCTCGTGCAGCAATATCGGTTGCCACAAGTACGCCAACTTCTTTATTTTTAAATGCCTCTAAAACGCGTTGTCTTGCGTTTTGTGATTTATCTCCGTGAATAGCTTCAGCAGCTATATTGTTCTTGCGTAATGCTTTTACCACATTGTCTGCACCGTGTTTTGTTCTAGAAAAAACCAATACATCAGATAAATTTTCATTTTTAATTAAATGATACAATAGGTTTCTTTTTTCTGTTTTTTCAACAAAATAAATGCGTTGCTCCACCTTTTCAGCGGTTGAAGATACTGGTGAAACTTCTACTTTAGCAGGATTAATCAAAAACATTTCAGCTAACTCGCGAATAGCAATTGGCATTGTCGCCGAAAATAACAATGTTTGTCTATTTTTCGGGGTCAATTTTACTATCTTTTTTACATCATTGATGAATCCCATATCCAACATTTGGTCGGCTTCGTCCAGAACTAAAGTGTGTAAACTATCGAAGTTTATAAAACCTTGTTTATGCAAATCCAATAATCGGCCTGGTGTTGCAATTACAACATCAACTCCTTTTTTTAGAGTGTCAACCTGAGGAATCTGAGAAACACCACCAAAAAGTGTAATCTGAGTCAGATTGGTATATTTTGCGTAAGTGTCAAAATTTTGACCAATTTGAACCGCCAATTCTCGAGTTGGAGTCACAATTAAAGCCCTAATTTCTTTGGTTTTTTTTGAAGAGCCAACAATTCGATGTAATTGATGAATAATTGGAATGGCAAATGCTGCTGTCTTTCCGGTTCCCGTTTGCGCACATCCAATTACATCTCTACCAGATAAAACTAATGGTATGGCTTGTTCTTGAATAGGAGTGGGATGGGTATAGCCTTCTTCATAGACGGCTTTTTGGATACTTTTTGAAAGTGATAAATCTTCGAATAACATATTTTTGGTATTTAATATACTGTATTATGTACAGCAATACCGCGCAAAGATAGTGTTATTATTTTTGATCCATTAGTTTTGCAATTCTTCAACTTGAGGAATTACTTTTTCGGTATTGGATTTCATAAAATCAGTAATTAAATGTCCAATTATTTTCCCAATTAAATGATCGTTTTTCTCTTCACCTAATTCTGGAGCTCCTTCGCAAAGATGCAGGTAGGTTGCATTTTTAAATTTTCCAAAATAAGATACAAAATGTCTTAATTCTTCCACAGAAAATCCTGTAAGTGTCATGGTACTACTAGCGATATTAGGAATAGCGCCTAAATCAATTTCTAATCCAAAGGGTTCCTGACTAATAAATTCTGAGGCTTGGAACATTTCTTCATCAAAATCTTTTTCCTTTCGGATTCGGATGCTATCATAGGTTACATACTGTAATCGATCTTCTAATTTTTTAAAGGAGTCCAAAACACTTTTGGTTACATGGTTTTCATGCAATCCATATACATAGTATTTTTTCAAAAAACCTTCTTCAAAAGCATATGAAAAGGCATTTCCATTATGGCGTCCCTCTAAAATTCTAAAATCAGAATGTGCATCAAAATTGATAGCGTTAATTGGTTTTCCTTTTGCTAAAGCAGTTCCTTTTATAGCTCCGTATGCATTATTTTGCCCACCCCCAATAATAATAGGTGTCTTTCCTAACTTAATAATTTGAAAAATAATATGTGAAACTTCTTTATCTATTTTTTCTACCAATTGACTCAACTTTGATCGATCATCAATATCATTGAAATCTAATTGAGGAACCTCTGCCATTTCATTTTCAACATTAATTGTACCTAAAATCACAATGTTATTGCCTTTGCAAAAACGATTGTGTTGAATGTTAGCAATGCTTTTGATAGCACTTTTCCATGCTGAAGCTGCTCCAGGTCTGCCATAATTGGCTCTAATGCCTATATCTTCTGGGATTCCTAAAACAACATATTTAGCATCACAAGTTGAAAGGAATTCTAATGGATCAATTCCTTTAGGTACTGTAATCATTTTTTCGCCAAATTTAATCTCACCATTTCGGTGATTTGTAATTTTGCCTAAATCAGTACTTGTAAAAGGAATTAGTTTATCCATTGTAAATAAAAGTTTATTCAAAAATACTATAAATGTGTCAAAATACGTTGTGTAGTAGGGATATATTATTATTTTTGTCAAAACAATTAAACTATAAATTAAAAAAATGGAAAATCAAAAAAGCAATTCAAATTTGAAAGCAATTGTAATTGTATTACTAGTATTGCTATTGGGAAGTCTAGGATATATTTTCAAAATGTCTACAGATGCTGAAGTTGTTCGTACAGAGTTAAAAACTACATTAACTGAGAAAGAATCAGTAATGAAAGATTTGCAAGAGTTGAAAGCAACTTATGATGCTGCTATTGCTGAAAACACTTCTATGTCTGAAGAATTGATAAAAGAAAGAGATAAAGTAGTTGCTTTAATGGCTGATTTGAAAAAATCGAATGGAGATGTTTCAAAATTTAAATCTCAGTTGACTGCACTTCAAAATAACATGAAAGTTTTGATTGCTGAAAATGACAACTTGAAAAAACAAAACGTTACTTTAACTGTGCAACGTGATAGTACAAGAGTAGTTTTGGTAGAATCTAAAAAAGCGAATGAAGTATTGACTTCTCAAAATTCAGATTTAACTAAAACAGTTGAAAAAGGATCTATATTAACTGTATTAAATACTAAAGGAGCTGCATATAAAGTAAGAAGTTCTGGTAAACAAATCGAAACAGAAAGAGCAAACAGAGCTGACATATTAAAAGTTAGTTTTACTATTGCTGAAAATAAGATCGCAAAATCTGGAACTAAAATGTACTATGTACAAGTTATTGATAGCGAAAATAATGTGGTAGGAGAAAAGAAAGTAGAGAATTTTGGAACAAAATCTTTGACCTATAGTTTTATTACTAACGTGAAGTATGAAAATAAAACAGTTGATGTTTCAGAAGATTTGGCTGGTAGTAAATTTGCTAAAGGAACCTATACTGTTAATGTGTATGACAAAGCTGATTTAGTTTCTAGAACAAGTTTCTCTTTGAGATAATTGTTATTTTAAGATATAAAAAAAAGGGAGCTAATTGCTCCCTTTTTTTTGTAACCAAATTTTAATGTGTAATTTTTATCTCAAACATTTTATCCCAATTTTTTCCAGTCACAAAAATGGTTTTTGTTTTAGGATTGTAGGCAATTCCATTAAGTACATCAGTATCGGGTAATTGTGATATTTTTGTCTTTAAATCGGCTAGATTTAGAATTCCTTCAACAGCTCCAGTAATTGGATTAATTACTGCAATAGCATCCTTTTGGTAGACATTACCATAAATTTTCCCATCAATCCATTCTAATTCGTTTACCGCTTTCACTTTGTTTGCTAAAGAATAGACATTAATTGAACCGGTCTCCACAAAAGTGTCTGGATTCAATATATGAATGGTTTCAGAACTGTCAGTCATATATAAGGATTTACCATCAGATGTCAATCCCCAACCCTCCATTTTTTTGTAATAAGGAAGTGTTTTTTCTTTTTTGAAAGTATCCGCATTGTATACATAACCTTCATTGTTTAACCAAGTTAGTTGGTATACTTTATTGTTGAGTATGGTTATCCCTTCTCCAAAATATTGCTCAGACAATTCTATCTTTTTAAATATTTCTCCTGTTTTATAATTGGTTTTTCTTAAACTGGAAATACCTTTATTACCTGAAGGTCCACTACCATTTCCAGTCCCTTCATACAGAGTGTCGCGATAAAACTCTAGACCTTGTGTGTAAGCTTGGACGTCATGAGGGTAAGTGTTCACGATAGTATATTGTAATAATTTAGGCTCTATATTAGAAACTAATTCCACACGATCACTAGCTTCAGAAAGTTCGCCTTCATAATATACAATTGCTTTCAATTTTTGGTATCCTAATTTTTGGTCTTTAAAATTAAATGCTAGTTTATCAAATCCTTTTGTAGTTCCTATTTTAATATCATTTACAAAATAGTCAACACTATCAACGCTTAATGAATTCGGATTCAATAATGCCAATTCAATAGACTCTTCCGATTGGTACTGTTCTTTAAATTGAGAAGAATCGAAAGTAAAAAGGGAATTGATTTCTTTTTTAGCTCCTCCACATTGAGATAAAATCACTCCTAATAAAATGATAAATAAGAAGTTATGCTTTTTCATGGTTTAAAATTTGAATAATCGAATATACAACCTTATTTTATTAGTAACAATGCTCTTGCAAAAATATAAAAAGGTTGTATATTTGCACCGGCAAGTCCTACACGACCAGCTCCTGCAGACTCCCCCAGGATGGGAACATAGCAAGGGTACGTGGTTGAGCGGTGCGATGTAGGTCGCTTGCCATTTTTTGAATCTTCCATAGGGAAGATTTTTTTGTTTAATGGGTATTCAGAACGTCTTTTTTGAGTATTTTTATAAACTTTAGAACAAATACAAATCGATTTTTGGAATGAGTAAAGTAGTTTTAATTACAGGCGGATCCTCGGGAATTGGAAAATCGATAGGGGAATTTTTGCATCATAAAGGATTTACCGTATACGGAACTAGTAGAAATCCTGAAAAGGTAGTCAACTCGGTTTTTCCATTGGTTGCTTTAGAGGTTAGGGATGTCAAATCAATTCATCTGGCTGTTGCCAAAATTATTCAAGAAAAAGGACGATTGGATATTGTAATTAACAATGCCGGTGTTGGAATTACGGGTCCGTTGGAAGAAATTCCAATAGAGGAAATCAAAAATAATTTTGAAACTAATTTTTTTGGTCCTATTGAAGTAATGAAAGCTGTTTTGCCTCAAATGCGTTCTCAAAAATCAGGATTAATTATCAATATTACATCAATTGCTGGGTATATGGGATTGCCTTATCGTAGCGTTTATTCGGCTTCGAAAGGAGCATTAGAATTAATTACTGAGGCATTGCGAATGGAGGTTAAAGCTTTTGGAATCCAAATAACTAATGTAGCACCAGGTGATTTTGCAACTAATATAGCAGCGGGGCGTTTTCATGCACCGGTAGTTAATGGTTCAGCTTATGAAAAAGTATATGGTGGGGTATTGAAAACTATGGATCAACATGTAGATAGCGGAAGTAATCCTAATGAAATGGCAGAAGCTGTTTATCAAATTATTCAAGAAATAAATCCTAGAATCCATTATAAAGTAGGCGCATTTATGCAAAAATTCTCCATTGTATTGAAAAGAATTTTACCCGATAAAGTGTATGAAAAAATGCTTATGAATCATTACAATTTGTAATACTAACGCGATTTATTTCGAAACATATTAAGTATTACAATACAATGTGGAAATGTAATTGACGCTAAAAAGGCGAAAAAAAGCGCATCAAATACCAACATATCTTTAGCAATATAATACAATCCAAAAATTCCAATCAAAGAAATAAACCAATAAACGAAGGCTGTTTTAAAATATTTTTTAAAATTGGCCCAAGTAGCTTCACCATATAAAAATGTGATTTGATCGTTTAATGAAGGAATGCTGTGCCAAAAAATAAAATAGATAGCAAACCCCCAAATCAAGCTAGAAGCTTTAAACACGATTGCTAAAACCAACAAATAAAACAACTGTTCGATTATATTCTTCCTGAAATCAGTTGAATCAAAATACATCTTTGCCGTAATTACAATAAATAGCAGTGAACAAATTATAAGTGCAATTTCGATTGATGCTTTGGAAATTAAAAACTGAGTGATTTCGAATATAATCGCAATTACGTCAATAGCATGAATATAAAATAATAGGAGCAAAATTAATAAGCCATAATTAAACCGGAATAATACCAAAATGGAAGTATTTAAAGGCGATACGATTTCATTCCAATGTTGTTCTCCAAAATGGTAACTACTAACTATTATAAATAATACTAAGGCTACAATAGGAATTGTAGTAAAAAGTAGTGCAGAAATACCGATCAAAAGCACGTATATTAAAATTAACTTGCTGAAATTGAGTTTTTTATTTGATTTTAAGTTGTTGATTAGTACTAAATCATTAGCTCCATGAAGCACTCCAAAACTAAAAATTAAGATAAATCCTACAATTATTTGATATTTATTTGATAAATAAGAAGTTA
>ERZ650308.2001-NODE-2001-length-10236-cov-18.989883_pt1 | contig 10236 bp, 25 predicted proteins | sample MGYA00376244_ERZ650308 | MGnify/ENA primary metagenome ERZ650308 (study PRJEB26733, sample SAMN07839295) | wastewater metagenome | biome: small river; feature: stream; material: water | place: USA: North Carolina | collected 2016-04-26 ...
ACGGAAGATAAAAAGACCCTAATCAAAGAACTACTAGGAGTAAAGAATGATTGAATGGACTACACATTTCAAGTTTCTTGGATTCACAGTACAAACCTGTGAATATGGTGGACGCTATATTTGGTGGAAACTTGGTAATTTTAATATCGGGTACAGCAAGGATCCTGACTTTAGTAAGATGGAAAAGGAATGAGTTTCTCTGAGTTACTCTGGGATATTTCCCAAGAACAGCGTATATCGGATCTAGAGAAACAAGTGAAAACACTACAAGAACAGATGGGTGTGGCGTTCCAATGGATTAGCCATTTTAAGGATATGTCTGAAAAAATTTCCGTGCCCGAGACAGAGCAGAGCAACTGAGATATGCGCAATTTAGTCATCGGTCGTATAAAAGACTTATACGCTGATTTTCCCAATTTACCTTTCGAGGTAGACACTCCAGCCGAAAAGCTGGAACAGTTATCCAATATTCAGTTGTTGGATTTATATGAAGAACTTTTGGAGTTATTATGATGGAATTTGAATTGAACGCCAAGTCATGGCATTTTTGGTTGGCTAACTTTAGTCATAAACGTGTATCAGTCTACGGCACGGATATTTGCTCATACATTCGAGCAGTACTCCTGGGACTTTTCTGGTTGACAGTTTATGGCACGGCAGCTATCTTCTTTGTTTATGGTACAGGCGTCACACTTTATGATGGATATTTCTTCTTCATGGAAGGTATCAAAGTATCATTACTGGCTGAAGTCATGATCATGCTTTGGACTGTGGTTCTGGGTTTGATGGCTACATTACTATTCACGTTCTGCATGGTGGAACATGTTGTACCAGCGGCTCAACGTGCATGTCGATCAGTTTCCAAGACTGACAACCCATCATTTATCCGATTGGCTTACCGTAAGTTCAAGGACAAAACCTGCTTCCAAATTAAGTTCAAGTAATGCTTGACTTTTATGTCGTTTCGTAGTATAATAACTGTATGACTGATAAAGAAGCCCTAGAGAAATACAAAGAAATGGAAGAATACTTTGGTACTCTTGTCAATTTCGAGCATTATCCCAAACAGTTCGCTTATCAAGTGAAACTTTTTAATTATTACAAGGAACGACAAAATGAAAGTAGCAGTAGCGAGCGACCTGCACCTTGAGTTTGGTCCATTAGAGTTACAAAACGATGAAAACGCAGACGTCCTAGTGTTAGCTGGCGATATCTGCGTTGCCCGTGATTTGAAGCAACGTGACATCTACGGTGTCATGGAAGGTACTCGCTCGTCTAAACTTCATGACTTCTTCCAGAATGTATCTGAGAAGTTCAAACATGTGGTTTATGTGGCTGGTAACCATGAACATTACGATGGCGACTTTGCCACGACTTATGCTAAGTTGAAAGTCAATCTGGCTCACTTACCCAACCTTCACGTTCTCGATCGCGAGTGCTTTACTCTGGACGATGTAACGTTCGTCGGTGGTACCATGTGGACCAACATGAATAACCGTGACCCATTGACCATGTTCCACATCAAGTCAATGATGAACGACTTCAGGGGTATCGACAACTCCAACCGTGTTTTGACTCGTAAAGTACCCCTGTATAAAAAGGGCGAAGACGGTCAATATCTGAAAGACGAAAAGGGTTGCTACATCCAAGAAGGTATGAAGCACAAAGAAACTCCAGCGATATTCTCTCCAGAGGATGCCGTGGAGGAATTCGAGAAGTTCACTCAGTACTTGGCTTCAGTTACAGCGGGTCTTGATAAGAAGTTTGTGGTTGTAACTCACCACACACCTAGCTTCCAAAGCGTGGCACCTTATTACAGAGCTGATCAACTGATGAATGGTGGATATCACTCTAACTTGGATGAGTTCATCATGGATAAACCCAATCTCAAGTTATGGGTTCATGGTCATACGCACGAAGACTTCGATTATCTTATCGGAGAAACCCGTGTAGTTTGTAATCCACGAGGCTACATCAAGTATGAAGCCCGTGCCGCTAATTTTAAATTGAAAGTTGTAGAAGTATGAGTATAAAAATCATATCAGAATACCTTTCAACGGACGAACAGCGAACTTCCACTGTATATAAAGTGTTGGAGACTGGTCAGTATAAAGTTTCAGTTAAAAATGAAGCTGGCTCGACATTCTCTTCAACCTTTGCTACCTTGGTTGACGCTGAAGACTTCGCTGAAGACTGGGTATTACAGTCATGACTCTGAATAAAGTCGATTTTAGTTCCAAGGAAAAGTCCGAGCAGGATGACGCCTTGGAATTTTACATGAAGAGATGCCTTCACTTGGAGGCGCAAGTTGAATTATTAAAAGAACGTGTGAAAGCACTAGAGGAAAAAGAATGAGTACAGTATTAGAAGATGTAGAAAAGTTTTTGGTTGCCGTGGGTCAAACTCCGCCACCATTTACAGTTGCCGAGAACCCACAGTCACTCTTGTATAAAGATTTGATGCACGAAGAAATTAAAGAGTTCTGGGAAGCTGATCAAAATAATGATGACGTTGAACGTTTGGACGCTTGCTTCGATATGATTTGGGTTATCGTGGGTTACGCTCGCTCGCGTGGCTGGGATATGGACAAAGCATGGATCGAAGGTGCCAAGAGTAACTTGTCTAAGATTGACCCAGAGACTGGTCTAGTTAAACGTCGCGAAGACGGTAAGATTTTGAAACCAGAAGGTTGGACAACTCCAGACTTCACACAATTTGTTAAGTAATTGAAAGTATCAGGTATGATTACCCTATATCTCGACATGGATGGAGTCCTCGCTGACTTCAATAAAGCATATCTCCTTCTCGACCCAGAGAAGGCTGATCGTAAACGTTTCCGTGAAGCTGTTTTAACTCACCGCATCTTCGAGAATCTAGATTTTATGCCTGATACTCAAGAATTACTGAATCACGTATCAAAGCTCAACGGTGTTAAGGTTGAAATCCTAACATCCATGGGCACTCATGATCCAATTCAAGGTGATTCTGCTAAACAACAAAAACTTCTTTGGTTGAATAAGCACCGTATTCCATACAAAGCAAACTTTGTGCGAAATAAAGAAGAAAAGGCTCAGTATGCTACTCCTACAAGTATTCTTATTGACGATAGTGTTGGTTGCATTAACCCTTTTATTGCTGCGGGTGGTCATGGCATTCTTCATACCAATTCTTCTAATACTAATAGCATATTGGATTCTACAATCCTTCAGATTCATGTGCTAGCAGCTCTTAAAGAACACTCATGAACGACATTTTACTAAACACATTTGGTTGGATTAAAGATGACTATAGAACTCATCCTCTACGCTTTGGTATTGAGCTTCTCGCTTGGTTTATTTCTATCGGGTGTAGTCTCACAATGGCTATCACTGTTCCCAACCCTCCGCTTATGGCACTGTATCCTGTTTGGATTACTGGTTGCGCTTTGTACGCTTGGGCTGCTTATACTCGGAAATCGTTTGGGATGTTGGCTAACTACATCTTGCTAACTACGATTGATACAGTTGGTTTATTCAGGATGTTGTGATGCAATTAACACAAAAATATATCACTTTACCAACACAGCAACCTTCACCGTCAACAGCGCCATTTGTTAAACCATTATCATATGAGTTTCGTGTTGCTGAGTTTGTTGATGAGGCTGGTAAGGTTGAAAAAGTTAAGTTACAAATGCAGATTTGGGAACACGATGAATATGGTGCAGGTATTGTAAAACAATTTTGGGCTGACGTACCACGTGTTAAAATGGATAGAAACGGATCAATAATCCCTTGACTTTAATTCAAGATTAAAGTATAATTGTTATATGAATATCTTTTACCTTGACCCAAACCCCAAGACCTGCGCGCAGTACCACGTTGACAAACACTGCGTCAAAATGATTCTAGAATATGCTCAATTACTTTCAACTGCTCATCGTATTCTTGACGGGGTTGAGCATGCCACTCTGTCTGCGTCTGGTCGCAAAAAGAAAGTATGGCAACTTTCTGATCATCGCGATAGTGTGTTGTATTCTGCTACTCACGCCAATCATCCTTCCGCTATTTGGGTCAGACAGTCCCACGACAACTACATGTTCCTCTGGCATCTTTTCCGCGAACTGTGCGAAGAGTACACCCATCGTTACGGACGAACCCACGCCACTGAGCGACTTGTTGAAGTTCTAAAGCAAGTACCCAATAACATCGGTAAAGGTTGCTTCACTCAACCAACTCCAGCTATGCCTGACGAGTACCGTGTTCCTGGCGACTCACTTCAATCATACAAGAACTATTACCTCGGCGACAAAAAACGCATGTTCTCTTGGAAGAAACGCGAAATCCCTACTTGGGCACGCTAAATACAAAAGAAAGAGACATTATGCCTACATACGAATTCAGAAATAAACAAACTGGTGAAGTGACAGAAGCCTTCATGAAGATGTCTGCCAAAGAGCAGTATCTAATCGACAATCCCCACTTAGAACAAACTATGACAAGTGCGCCAGCATTTGCAGGGGATCATATCACTATCAAGAAGGATACAGGTTTCAAAGAGGTGCTTCAGAAAATCAACGAACGTGTTCCTGGTGGAATGAAGCAAAGTGGTTCAACTCAACTTTAAGAGGTTCAATGTCAGTAAATAAAAATACAGGTAAGGTAGTTCGCCCTCGAACTAAAACTCAAAAAGATAAGGCGAAGCAAACTCGTCAACACAACAAAATTAAAAAGAACAAATAAGGGGCACTGATGGCGACTAAACGCACAGCAAAAACCTCAGATAATGAATACAGTGAAAAACCAAAACCTACAGTCAACAATAGCTTGAAGCTAAGACTCGATGACCTAAAAACCTTCGAGCCATTGACTGATAATCAAAAGTTGTTCTTTGATGCTTACACTGGCGGTGATTATTTCGTCGCTCTACACGGTGTAGCTGGTACTGGTAAAACCTTCATCGCGTTGTATAAAGCAATCGAAGAAGTTTTAGATAAAAGTAACCCATTCAATAAGATTATTGTTGTACGTTCAGCAGTTCCTTCTCGCGAAGTTGGTCACCTTCCTGGTGATATCAATGAGAAGATGGATATCTATCAACAACCATATCGTCAAATCTGCGAAACCTTGTTCGGTCGCAAAGACGCTTGGGATAGATTAGAAGAACAGCACCATATTGAGTTTATTTCTACATCATTCATCCGTGGTATGTCATTTGATGACGCTATTATCATTGTTGATGAAATGCAGAACTTAACCTATGAAGAAATTGACACAGTTATGACTCGTGTTGGTTACCGTTCAAAGATTATCTGGTGCGGTGATTACCGTCAGACTGATTTGAACAAGAAGAAAAACGATATGTCTGGAATTTTGAAGTTCTTCGACATCGCTATGCATATGCGTGCGTTCACTAAGATTGAATTCACGGCAGATGATATTGTTCGTTCTTCACTTGTTAAAGATTACATCTTAGCCAAGATTAAATACGAAGATTACGAAGAAAGATAAATGAAGACTTTTATACATCATGATTTTGCGAAGTTAGATAGGGATACAGCTGCTGACGGTCGTCGAGTTTACAAGACGCCAGAAGGTAAGTTGTATCCCTCAGTTACATCGGTCACAGGCGTCAATAGCACCTTTAATAAGACTGCTTGGATACAACGCATCGGTGTCGATGAAGCTAACCGCATAACAAATAAAGCTCTTGACCGTGGTACAAGGGTTCACTCTCTATGTGAAAATTACCTTTTGGGTAATAAAATCGACGTTGATATGTTCGATCTAGATATGTGGAGTTCAATGCGTCCAATGTTGGATGAAATTGACAATATTCATTGCTTGGAAACTCCACTGTATTCTGATTTTCTACAAACGGCAGGTACAGTTGACTGTATCGCTGAATTTAGAGGTCGCTTATCAGTGATTGATTTTAAGACTTCATCGAGAGTTAAAGAACGTAGCGACATCTATAACTATTTTGAACAAACTGCTGCATATTCTGTTATGTTTGAAGAACGTACAGGTATTCCAATTGATCGATTGGTTATTATGATGGTCATCGATGACGACGCTCCTAGGGTTTTCATTGAAAAACGTGATACTTGGATCGCTGGATTCCGCAAATCGCGTTTGGACTACAAAAACAAATATAATATTTGACTTACAACTAAATATAAGTTATACTATTTGATATTGCTGTATGAAGCAAAGAGAAAAGTGTTCTGGACGGGGGTTCGACTCCCCCCATCTCCACCAAAAGCACATACATCGCTCCTCACCTGAAATAGTGCGATGGTACAGATGATAGCGGTGAAGTAATATCTGCTTGTGTGTGCTTTTGATGGGGATGCCATGGTTTCGACAGGGCAACAAGTAAACAAGTGGACAGCACGGGAATGTGAAACCCGTAGGACTGGGGTATCCTGGTTGAAGAAGCAAAAGAAGTAAATGCAAATGACGAAAGTTACGCATTGGCAGCCTAATCGCTGACTAGGGTTTCGGGTGGTTTCCTCGTAACAGAATAACCACCCACTAATTCGGAGATATTATGATAGGCGTTGTATTGGGAAATGGTCCAAGTAAGGTTGCTTATGATAGGACTGGTGATTTTGTCATTGGGTGTAATATCCCAGCTGATGAGTATAGTGTCGATGCTACAGTTATCTGTGATGTTGAGATTGTTTGGATTCTAAAGAACAGCCCACATCTAATTGGAGACACACCGCTCATCATTAGTACAAACGTTTTTGAGAAAATGAAAGAGCTTCGTATTGTAAATGACTATTTGATTTTAGATGTTTTCAAACCCCGCGATTGGTATAACTCGGCTCACTATGCCGCTCAATACTTAATTGATAATGGATGCGACGAAGTTCATATTTGGGGCTGCGATTCCATCTTTGAGGATGATATCTCTTCAGCAACTGATGAGATTGTGAAAAAGGATATGGACCAAGATCGGTTCATACGACATTGGCGTAAAGTTTGGCTTGAAATGCATCAACGCCATGCCAATGTACATTTTGTAGCTGTTCGTTATAAGAAAGACTAGCAAGAAGTCCACCTGATAGTGATCAGGGTGCCGTAACAACGCACCCATAACATACAAGGAGATAACTATGCAACGTGCAATTATAATTGCTGTTATATTGTTGATAATCGCCACGACCGCAGGTCTGGCTTCCATCCAAAGGCGTGATGGTAATTTTAAACTACATTACAACGACCTGACAGTCGACGCTAAGAAGCAAGTCGACTGTCTCGCTGAAAACATTTATCGTGAAGCAGGTCATGAACCCGCTCAAGGTAAACAAGCCGTGGCGTTCGTCACGTTAAACCGAACACAAGACGATCGTTATCCTAGTGATATATGTTCAGTGGTAAAACAAAAGACAAAACGAACTTGTCAATTCTCTTGGTTTTGTTTGCCTATGAAGGCTATTGATAAAACCAGTGACGCTTATAAAGAGTCATTATCAGCTGCCCTACATATTTACGCGAACTATGAAAAGTTACAAGACTTTACAGAGGGAGCTTTATTCTATCACGCTGATTATGTAAATCCTCGATGGAGAGGGTTGACTAAAACAGTTACTATCGGTCGACATATTTTTTATAAAGAGGTGACAACGTATGATGCAAAAACTAAACCTACAATTATCTGACGATTCCTCAAAGCATTCGTTTTATCTATTGATGGAAGAAATTACACTGACTTCGGTAAAGTCGGTTGTTGAGTGGATTTTTGAAGCGAACTTTGCTGAAGAAAAACCAGAGATGCTTAACCTTATTATCACTTCCCCAGGAGGTGATTTGAACGCTGGTTTTGCTTTGATTGATGTTATGCGCGGATCTTCGATTCCAGTTCGTACTGTCGGTCTAGGTCAAATCGCTTCAGCTGGCTTAATGATTTTTATCGCTGGTGAAAAGGGTCAACGTATCTTAACTCCAAATACTTCTATTCTTTCCCATCAATATTCATGGGGTGCCTTTGGTAAGGAACACGAGTTGTTTGCCACTGTTAAAGAGTTTGACTTGACTACTAAGAAGATGATCTCTCACTATAAAAAGTGTACTGGTCTGAATGAAAAACAAATTCGAGAGATTCTATTGCCACCACAAGATATTTGGTTGAGCCCTCAAGAATCTAAGAAGCATGGTTTGTGTGATGAAATTAAGGAATTAACGTGAAAGAAACTACAGCATTAATTATTGGAGGCTTTGTTGCCTTGTGTTTGCTTATTGGTGGTGTTACATATTACCGAACTCAAGAACTTGAAGCGATGAAATCCAATATTGAAACGGCTATTTCCAAAGGTATTGATCCAATCGCTGTACGCTGCGCATACACTGAATATCGCTCAGATACAACTTGCGTGGCGTATGCTATAACCCGAGGTAAATAACCCTTGACTTTTATTCACCTTTCAGGTATAATTGACTTATAATGAATAGGGATTGTTATGTTATTTTTGAAATCAAAAAGTGAAATGGAAACCGAGCTTAACCAACTTACAATGGATAAGATGCGACTTGATAAGTTCTTCTCATTGTATTTGGACAAGTTCGGTTCCAAAATGAATCACGAAAAGCCCGATACCAAAATTTGGACTCTATATAAACAGAAGATGACGGAATACAGTAATATGAATGTCCAAATTAAGACACTTCAATACCGTATCTCGAAAGTATAATTATGTTCAAAACCTCAAACGAGTTTTCTCTTCATATTGAACAGACTGCTAAGACTCTACGTATGTCCCACATGGACGCTGTCTTACATTACTGTAAAGAGAACTTCCTCGAACCAGAAGACGTTGCCAAATTGATTAACAAGTCACTCAAAGATAAAATTGAAGTAGACTTCCGCGACGCAAACTACCTACCAAAACAAGCTACACTAGACGTTTAATATGGATGGCTTCAAAGCATACAAGTATTACATGGCGATCAAGTTACATTTTACCTCACCGAAATACGATGTGTTTCAAACAAGAGGTCATGTAAAAGGTACACGTGATACTTTCAATTCAAGAAACGATAGATACATTTTCGAGAAGCTGGCTGCAAAACACCCAGCTGATAAGGATATGATTCAGTTCTTTGTTTCAAACTTCGCATATGGTCATGAAACAGCGATCTATGCAAACAGCGAAGCCGAAGAACTATTCAGCGAATGGACTCGGCGCAAACAAAGTTTGACTAAGGTTTTTGTCGATGACCTAGCTTCCGTGATTAACTTTTGCGAGATGAATAAGTTTGATTCAAAGAACGTATTCAATAACGTAGATGGCGACTTACCAGTTGTACTCAATTTGTACCTGTCTGGTAAGATTACAATTGAGACATTGAGTATTATCAATGACTTATTTCCATTCGTTGATATGTGGGCTAATGACGCCACTATCCGAATTGTTCTCGGCGATGGCTTACTTCGTATTAAGAAACTGAAAGGTTTTGTAAAATACGACAGCGAGAAAGTTACTAAAATCTTCAATCATTTCAAAGAAGAACTATCTTTTTAATATCATGGGCAAGACATATCACCAATCTCGTAAATATGACGACGAAGGTTCCTCTCAGCGTTCGGGGAATAATACTAAACATGCAAACAATCGAAAGACTGGTGGCATGAGAACGCTAAATAGCTATGTTGAAGATGATTATGAGTTTAACGACGATTTTGAGTTAGATGATGAAATTTCTATACAACATAATACTAATACAAAGTAAATACTAAGGAAAATAAAATGGATATTCAAACACTCCGTAAAATGCGCAACTCTGACTTCGGTGCTATTTCTAGCGCCTTTGAAAAGGTAGCCAACCCATCCACCGAAACCAAATCTTATGGCGACGACCGCTTCTGGCGTCTCGAAGCTGACAAGGCTGGTAACGGTACTGCCACTATCCGCTTCTTGCCACGTGTTGAAGGCGATGAACTCCCATGGGTTCGTATCTTCTCTCACGGCTTCCAAGGACCAACTGGTAAGTGGTACATCGAAAACTCCCTTACGACTCTCGGCGAAAACGACCCTGTTGGTGAGATGAACACTCAACTTTGGAACTCTGGTTCTGAAGCCAACAAGGAAATTGCTCGCAAGCAAAAGCGTAAGCTATCCTTCATCTGTAACGTTTTGATCGTTTCTGATCCAAAGCATCCAGAGAATGAAGGTAAGGTAATGTTGTTCAAGTTCGGTAAGAAGATCTTTGACAAGATTATGGATAAGGCTCGTCCTACTTTCGAGGATGAAAA